>Ga0315275_10000001_pt1 | contig 336036 bp, 330 predicted proteins | sample YL17G03_0_MG_FD_205557 | JGI IMG/M metagenome (GOLD analysis project Ga0315275, IMG submission 205557) | Sediment microbial communities from Yellowstone Lake, YNP, Wyoming, USA - YL17G03_0 | ecosystem: Environmental > Aquatic > Freshwater > Lake > Sediment | place: USA: Wyoming | collected... | reverse complement strand
TATATCTAACCCTCGGCGCAATTCATTGGAGTGATGATTATTATGGCGAATCAGTAAGCCCGTTAATTTTGGTACCCTGTGAATTTATCTATAAAGGACCAAATGCGGCGTTAACATTGCAGATGGCAGATGACGATGTCCAGCTCAACCCAACCATCGAATACTTCTTGAGAGAAAAACATAAGATAAAACTTCCCGCATTGGCCCCGGACTTAGATGAAGCGGGTGTCGAGACATTTTTTCGACAAGTTAACGATGCAATTAGGGGCCGAGGCTGGCGTGTTACCGAAGAAGTCTGGCTGGGCACGTTCAATTTTGAATCAATGGTGCTTTTTAATGATCTCGGCGCACTGGCCGACAGGGCATTAAATAACCCGGTTATTGCGGCCCTTTCACGAGCTTCAGACCAAGTCCTAAAAAACGAAACCCTAGGCGACAATCTTGATGAATTGGAAGTACCAGAAGCCATTCCTATTCCTGTTGCGGACACCGATTCAAGCCAGTTGAAGGCGCTTACCTACGCGGCCATGAATCAGAACATTGTTATCCATGGTCCGCCAGGTACCGGGAAAAGTCAGACAATCACAAACATTATTGCCGACGCTCTCGGGCGTCACAAGAAAATACTTTTTGTCAGCGCAAAGATTGCCGCACTCAATGTAGTTCATGAGCGGCTAAAAAAGATCGGCCTTGGCGACTATTGTCTTGAAGCCCACAGCACTAAGGCGGGAAAACACAAAATTGCTGAAGAACTCAAGCGAACGCTAGAGAGCAGTTATTCCGCGCAGTATGAATCTGTTGAAACGGAACTGGAGATACTTCGCGCCACCCGCCATCAATTGAATGAATATGCCGAAAAAATATATTCCAAAATCGCCCCTTTTGGGATGAGCCCCTACGAAGCGATTGGTCGATACTTTAGATTGGGCGGCGAAGTCGCCCCGAAATTCCCGATTCCATGGGGCAATGCAAAGGAGGTAACTCGTCAACAATTTCAGGCGGTTCTCAATGCCCTGGAGGGCCTGTCCCAAATGGCGGAACTCTATGATTGTCGTAATACACATCCGCTCCGCGGTCTTTCGGCAACCCAGATTTCAGTCGCTGAGGGCGAAGAGATCGAAAGTGTTCTCTCCTCCACGGTAAAATATTTTCAGATTTATCTTGGAGAACTATCGAAATTAGGAACCATCATCCAGAACGCCCAAGATTTTAGCTACGAGCAGCTGCTAGTTTTAGTGCCAGTACTGGAGAAAATATCTAAATTAGACCAACTTCCAGAGGATTGGCGTAGCCTTGAACCAAACGAACTAACCGAGCGTGCTGTGTTTCTAAGACAATGTGTAACACAGCTTGAAGGACTGGCTAAGCTAAAGACCGAATACAAACAATATTCCGCAACAAACCCCGCAGACTTAGTAGAGAAGTTAAAACGCATCGAAGATTTTAAGGGGCTAATTTCGCGCTGTACTATTGGTTATTGGAAATGGGCAGCTAATGTTCGGTCCGAGCTATCAAAAAGTGTTAAAGTAAATTATCGGTTATTTGAAACGGTCAATACTTTAGCCAAGAAACTCGTTGCGATAGAAGATTGGCTAGCAAAAAATCACGAAGTATTGGTCATGAGTATAGGAGAGAAGAACAGTGGCGTGCCAGAGGAGGTTCTTAAGGTTGAATTACGAACGATTGTCGCGGTAGAGTTGCGCAAAACACTAAGCAGCCTCGGAAAACAACCCGCGGGAGGCTCATGTCTGATCTCGCAAAAAATGAGCAATGCCGCCGCTGCCCTAGTGTCTCATGCTACAACCCAAGCGAAGGACGTTCGCTCTTATGTAACAAGAATTGATAGCAAATGGCCGGGCGGTTATTGCGGCCAAACTGGCGCAGCACAGTCTAAAATGGTTGATGTTGTGCGCAGGTGTGAGGAGGTCACTTCCAATTTTGGATCGCGCCAAACATGGCTTCAACTTCAACGCCAGCTTGCGCGCTGTAATGAATATGGGTTAAGCCCGATGTTGCTGGCCCTGGCCGATGTAACGGCTAAAAAATATCCCACGTTTTTTGAGAAGAGATTTCTTCAGTTATGGATTGACGGCATCTCATTAGGCATTGATGTTTTTGCTGAATTTTCATCGTTGAGGCAGCATGAACTGATTACAAAATTGCGGCTTTTGGACGAGCGAATTCGCGAATTAAATTTGAAGAAGACAATAGTTGATGCATCAGAGGCAATTCGACGAATTCAATCTTCACAGGTTGATGCTGGAAGTAGTGGGCAGGTCGGCGTTCTTCGATTTGAAATTCAAAAGAAAAAACGCATCAAGCCACTGCGAAAGCTCTTTGCTGAAATTCCACAGGTGCTTCAGGCGATAAAGCCATGCATGTTAATGAGTCCTATTTCAGTTTCAACATACCTTCATCCGGATAAATTTCATTTTGATTTAGTCATCTTTGACGAGGCATCGCAATTACCTCCAGCGGAAGCAATACCGGCGATACTGCGGGCGTCACAAGTAGTGGTGGCTGGAGATTCAAAGCAGCTGCCACCCACATCTTTTTTTGATGCTTCAATAGTCGAAGAGGATGAGTATTCGGAGGTGGACGAGGATCGCGTTGATTCTTTGGAATCACTTCTTGATAATTGTGTGGCTGTTGTGCCGGCCTTTCAGCAGGCCTTGCTTAAGTGGCACTATCGAAGCAGAGACGAAAGATTAATTAGCTTTTCCAATCACTATTTTTATAATAATAGTTTAATCACGTTTCCGTCAGACCGAACCGACAAAGAGGGGCGTGGGGTGCGCTTAGAATACCTGCCCGACGGTGTATGGGATCGTGGAAAAAGCAGGACAAACCGGAAAGAGGCTCGCCGAGTCGCTCAATTAGTGGTTGAGCATTTTGACAAGTTTCCAGAAAGAAGTCTGGGGGTCGTCGCTCTAAACTCTTATCAGAAGGAAGCAATTGAAGATGCACTTTCGGATGAATTATTGCACAGAGAAGACCTTGCCCATTTTTTCGAAACTGAAAAAAAGGAACCTTTCTTTGTAAAGTCGCTAGAAAATGTTCAGGGAGACGAACGGGACGCGATGATAATAAGCGTCGCTTACGCAAAAGACCCGAACGGCGCACTAAGTTACAATTTTGGACCCCTAAACAGACAGGGTGGCTGGCGGCGACTAAATGTGCTCGTCACTAGGGCAAAGTGGCAGCTAACGTTGGTAACAAGTCTAAAAGCGAGCGATTTAGACGGTGTTAATCCAGATAGTCAGGGGCCAGTATCTTTACGGAATTTCATTGAGTATGCAGAGCGCGGCGGGCAATTACCCGTTGCGGCCGCGACCCTTGTTGGAGCAGAGACGAACGATTTTGAAGACTCGGTGTGCGAAGTCATTAGGTCGCGCGGCTATCATGTAGACCAACAGGTCGGGGCTGGTCATTTTAGACTCGACCTGGCTATTCGTGACCCGCGCAATGAGAATAGATACCTCTTAGGAATAGAATGTGACGGGGCAACCTACCACAGTTCACGCACGGCCCGCGATCGCGACTTGCTGCGAGAAGAGGTACTTCAAAACATGGGGTGGCGGCTTTACCGAGTTTGGTCAACCGATTGGTTCTGGAATTACGATCAAGCCGTATCCGATCTCATGAATGCGATTAAAAGGGCCGAGACGTCTATGGTAGAACCAAAGATAGTTGCACCGCCGGAGGCTATTATGGAAACTTCAGTAAAAGTTAAACCAAAGATGGTCGAAACCACGACATCGCGTAAATATTCCGGCGGAAAGCCCTACGAAAAATATAATAGATGGCACAGTCGCGATGATGTGATGGATCAAGCAAATATTTATAGTCTAGAGGAAATTGTTTCAAGTATCGTAAAAGTGGAGGGCCCAATTCATGAAGAGCTATTATTTGAAAGAATTCGAGAAGCGTGCGGAGTAGCGCGAATCGGCTCGAATATAACAAACAATATTAAAAGAGCTATATCAAGGGTAAAGAGGGAAGGAAACATCTTAGTCAAAGGATCCTTTCTGTATTGGAAGGAGATTTGCGCGGACGGTTTTAGATTATCCAGCGATATTGTAAAGCGCCCCCTAAGACTAATTGCGAAAGAGGAGCTTGCTAACGCGGCGCTGTTCATGATTGAAGATCAGTTTGGCATGATGAAAGATCAATTACCACAGCGGGTAGCAAGACAGTTTGAGGTTGCGCGCCTCAGCCCAGAAGATTCTGATTTGATACGCGACGTGATTGATGATTTGGTCGAATCCGGACGCACCGCCCTTAGCGGGAATCATATTACGCTAAGTGGCAATTAGGTCATTTATAATCACCCCCAATTTCTTACCTCCCCGGTCCGGTCGTCCACGAGGTGATGAAGCATTGACCGCATTTCATAGTCACGTAAGATAACAGCACAATCGAATCAGTTATCCAGAGTGCGGCGAGGGGATCGGCCCTTTGACCCGCCGGCAACCTGCCTTAAGACGTGGTGCCAATTCCGACCCCGAGAGGGGAAAGATAATAGACGGTCGCTTTGCGGCCCGAACACTCTTTCCTTAGGGAAAGAGATTTTTTATGTCAGTACAAAAACCTGACTGGATGATAAGGGAAGACAACCTGCGTGATTTCTTCAAATCTTGCTTGTGCGAAGTAAGCGACGATGGGCTGGTCGAACGCTATAACCACGAGGGTGGATGCGGGGTCAGGGCCTTCTTGATCTACATATCCTGCCTTTTCGCCGAATTCGATGCTCGCGGCCTCGATTATTCAGTATTACGTTCTGAAGACGGTGGGCTCTATTTGGGCCGCAAAGCGCGCTTAGAAAGCAAGAAAGTAGTCCTCGTTTAAGTTGGGCCAAGGACTGTCGTTTTTGTCGCATTTTCGTATAACCTCTTGAGACCCACGTGCTCGAGGACCGCCCCAATATCGCCTCGAGGAAAGCTCTCAACGGCCTCGTAATCCGGGGCACTGTATCCAGCCGCGGAGCCACTCAAAAAGCCGCATGACCAAGTGCGGCTTTTTGAGTATGATCTGCGACCATGCGATTCATGATCGCCGCCTGAAAATTTATCGGTTTGGTGATATAATTCGACGGTATCTACCGGGGCGACCATTATTAAAAATATTATGCCAGGACGAGCCCTGTTTCTGAAATGCCGCATATGACCAGCGCCAGTGTTCCGCCTGCCGCGCCGACCGGCGCAATGACCGGCCGGGCCGGCGGCATCATAAAACTGATCATCGGTCTTGTCGCATTGGCGGAGATTATCGCAGTGGGCGTGTGGTTTATACCGCGCACGCATGTCGGCGATATGGATGTTTATGAGAATATCGCCTTTAGCGCAGCATCTAATTCCGGTACTCTCGAATCGGAATACCCGCCTGCCGTTTCCGCCATTTTCCTTATTCTGAAGATCTTGGCGCCGCGCGCGGACTTTACGCATGTCTGGGTCACGTTCGTCATCTGCGTACTTGCCTTGGCCTACTTCTATTGCTTGCGGCGGGCGCCCTCGACGGCCTACCTGCTCCCGCTGGGCGCGCTTGCGGCGATACAGCTGCTCGGTATTGAGGTGACGCTGATCAGGTACGACATACTGGTGATGATATTCCTGTTCTTGGCGTGGCAAATGCATGCGAAAGGTCGGTTTTTCGCCGGTGCCCTGTGCCTGGCCGCTGCGGCCTCGCTGAAAATCGTTCCCGCGGTGATCCTGCCAGTCATGTTCGTCGCCTCATCCCGCATCGAATGGAAAAAGTTGGCCGGCGGGGCGCTCGCGGGATTCCTGATACCGGTCGCGGCGGTGTTCCTTCTGTTGGGCTGGCACGGTACCATCTCCAATGTTACCTACATGTTAGGTTACCATGGCGCACGGGGCATCGAAGTTGAAAGTTTTTGGTCGAGCCTTGATCTGCTATGGAGAAATCATGCGGGGCAGATGGCCCTGCTCGGTTTTCATCACCACGCTACGCACAATGAAGATTTCGGTCGAGCGTTTTCGTGGGTATCTGGTTTCGCCGCCCTGATAGGTATCGCCATAATTTATTTGCACTTGTGGAACCGCCGGTTCCGGCCCGCTAAAAGCAATGTCGAATATTGGTTCCTTTTGTTGCTGTGGATCACGGCAGTCGCGCCGGTTTTTTCACCCCAGTATCTCATTTGGAGCGTGCCGTTGATCCTGATGTGGGTTCTGGACGAGATGGTCGCCGGACGCGGAGCTAAACAATTACGATCCCTCGGCCTCATCGCGCTCACCGCGGTGATCATCGCCCTGCTGACGCAATGGATCTTCCCGTCTCACTTTTTCAGTCTGAACAAGCAGTCCTCCTCCGTCGCCATCGAAGTCCTGGTGGCTCGCAATCTCGCGATGTTCGTTCTCATTTGGTTGTTGGGGCACCATGTTCAGACCGCGCCAGTCAAGAGCTTGAGCGGCGCGGTCCGCAATGAACAGACCGACCCGGGAAAGCCCTCAATGGGCTCGTAAACTAGGGTACCAGACAATGGTGCGGAGCCAACAAAAGAGTCGCTAATGCAAGCGACTCTTTTGTTATACCCATCGTGGAGTTAGAACGTCGGCGTCACTATCGCCACTTGTAAAGGTGCACCGCTATATACATGGCGAGCATGCCGAGAAGAAATCCTGTACACAGCAGAGTCATGGTCTTGAAGTGCTCCTCGCCTGCCAGGAACCATGCAAGGCAGAGAATGATTGTCCATACGATCAGGACTCCTATTACATATCTCGTGAGTGGGAGTTTGGTGAGTGTGTTCATAAAATTATTTTACCACGGTGAACAGGGAGTAGCGAGTGAGTCAAATCAAATCTCAACGCCCTGGGTTCAAATCCGGGATATGAATATACTCATTATATCTTCAGGTTCGCATTACACCATTGACAAAAAGCCTATTTTATGCTAAACTTCCTTCTTATTTGAGCAGTCATTAGTGAACACATATATGGGTAATTTTGGTCGAGACGGAGGTTTCGGCGGAGGCGGTCGTAAGTTCGGCGACGGATCTAGGGATCGGGGTTTTGGCGACCGCGGAGCTCCCCGAATGCACCAGGCCACTTGTGACAAGTGTCACCGGCCTTGCGAGGTTCCCTTCAGGCCGACCGGCGAGCGTCCGGTTTTCTGTCAGGATTGTTTTCGGAAAGAGGGTTCGGCGGCGCCGGGAAAATTCGTCGGCCGCGATGCCGGCAGGCCGCCCTTCGAGGAGAAACGGATGTTCGAAGCGACCTGCGATAAATGCGGCAGCCGGTGCGAGGTGCCTTTTCGGCCGAACGGCGAAAAGCCGGTCTATTGTCGCGCCTGCTTCGGCAAGAGCGACAGCGGTTCCGCCGGTCGGGGCCCGGACCAATATAGGATTCAATTCGATATTTTGAACGCCAAGCTTGATAAGATCATCAAGGCGCTGATCCCGAACCAGACTCAGGAAAAAGCGATTGAAGAAAAGCCGGTCAAAGAAGTTGTGGTTGCCAGGCCCAAGATAACGGCGCCTCCGGAACCGACAATCGCGGAAAAACCGGCGGAGGCGGCAGCGGAAGCCAAGACCAAGAAGGCTGCCGGGAAAAAGCCATCAGCCAAAAAGACCGCGGTCAAGGCCGGGAAATAGCCATCGATAACACAAAGTCAGATAGAATCATGAATAAGCCTCGCGTAACAGCGAGGCTTTATGTTTCGAGAGTATCGGCGGCGGCACCTGGCATCAGAACCAGTCCGTGGTATACAATGCAGGCGCCGTATATCAATTGCTGAGAACGCCGCAATATGAAGATCATCATCGGCGGCGGGGCCGCCGGACTCATGGCCGCCGCCGCTATCCGCGAAAATTGTCCTGACAAGGAAGTGACACTGATCGATAAGAACGACGGGTTGGGCAAAAAAGTGCTCATTTCCGGCGGCGGACGCTGTAACGTGACGACCGGCCTGCGTGATATCCGGGTCGTGCTTTCGAAATATCCGCGTGGCGCTAAATTCCTCAACTCGGCCATGCGGCGGTTTTCACCCGAGGCGGTCTACGACTGGTTCGAGGACCATGGTGTGCCGCTTAAGGTGGAAGCTGATTTTCGCGTCTTTCCGCGGTCGAACGACGGTCGCGATATCGTCGGCGTCTTCGAGCGCCTTTTTGAGAACTCGAACGTCCGCGTGCTTCTCGGTCGGCGCGTTGCTGCCATTGAGCGGCTGGGGTCGGGATTCAGGGTGGCCTGCGTCGGCCTGCCGGCGTTGGACGCGGACAAGGTGATCCTGACGACCGGGGGACAGGCTTTCCGCCAGACTGGTTCGACCGGCGACGGTTACGCCTGGGCCGAGGCTTTGGGGCATCACATCACGCCGCTGGCGCCGAGCCTGAGTTCACTGACCACGCGCGAAACCTGGGTCCGCGAAGTTTCCGGACTCTCCTTTCCCCAGGCGCGCCTGCGGACCGTCCGGCCAGCGGTCCACGAATTCACCGGGCCGTTCCTGTTCACGCACCGCGGCCTGAGCGGACCGGCGGTCTTCGCCATCTCCAGTCTGGTCGCTTTTGAAAAATTCGACGCCGCGCAGCCCTTGGAACTGGAAATCGATCTTTTCCCCGATCTGACAGCGGTACAGCTGCAAGACCGGCTGGACACGGGCCTGCGCCAGAATTCCAAGAAAAGCCTGGTGAATGTGCTGGATTTCTTCATGGCCAAGACGCTGGCGGCCGTGCTTTGCCGCGAACTGGGAATGAACCCGGCGGCGTATGCCGGCGAGACGGCGAGAACCGACGTGGCGCGTCTGGCTGGCTGGCTCAAGGGCGTGCCGTTGCGGGTCACGGCCCGGGACGCTGGCGAAGAATTCGTCACCGCCGGCGGCGTCGACCTCGGGGAGGTCAATCAGCGCACTATGGAGTCGAAGATCGTCCCCGGTCTTTATTTCGCCGGCGAGATACTCGATATCGACGGATTCACCGGAGGCTTCAATCTGCAGGCCTCCTGGGCGACCGGACGGGTATCCGGCGAAAGTGCTTGCGGCCGGCCGGCGGACGATCGTTGATGAGGCGCGGCCGGCGAGCCGGTCGATCGTGAGCCGAAATCGAAAATTAAACTACCTACCTAGGGTAGTATAGGGGGATACAGCCTCGAAAAATGCTATGCAAGCCGGCGCCTTCGTGTTCCGTGAGAGTCGAGTGAACCGGTTTTTTAGGGATCATCGTCATCGCTGAGATTGTCATCACCTCTCCGGTCCGGGTTGCCCAGAATTGCCCAAATGACGTTTCTGATGCCATAATTGGAACACTGTGACCACATGGTAAAGATCTTATGGACGGAAAGAATAGAGCAGACATTACACCCGGTTTAGAAGTAGACATTGTGCTAAAAGAAGATCAAAGAAGCGACAAACTTACCCGCGGCATCGTGCAGGATATTTTGACGAATTCCCAATTCCACCCGCACGGCGTCAAGGTGCGCTTAAAAGGCGGGGGAGTAGGCCGGGTGAAGAATATTATTAAGTGATCATTCTCTAATTTTCTTGAAACGATATGGCTAAAGGAAACAACGCTCAGAAAAAAGAGACGAAGAAACCCAAAAAAGGAAAGAAGAAATAGCTCCAGTCAAAATTTTACTGCAAGGGTTCGGTTGCCCAAGAATTGCCCAAATAAAATAAATAGCGGCAATATCCAAGCCGCCATTTTTTTGATATGCTGGTCACAGAAATATTCAATTCCAATCATATTAAACCCTTATGATTTGCAGTACTTGCAGCAACCCGCTACGTAGCAACGCCAAGTTCTGTGATCAGTGCGGCAAACCGCTCAAAGTCATGAATTCGATGAAGAAGAAGGCATCGAACAAGTTGACGGTACTGATCATCGATGACGATCCGACGTATCGGGATGCCTACTCATTCAAATTCAAGAAGGAAGGATTTGATGTCATCCTGGCCAGAAACGGCAAGGAGGGCTTGGAATCCGCTCGGACCGAAAATCCGTCGGTGATACTTCTAGACATTCTGATGCCGGACATGAGTGGTCTGGATGTGCTGAGAGAGCTGAAAGAAGATACGAAGACAAAGCGTGTGCCGGTGGTGTTGGCCACGATATTAAATGAAAAAGCCGACATTGAACGGGGTCTGGCCTTGGGGGCGGAGCACTATATCACCAAAGATGAGATGACCGCAGATGATGTCGTGGCCAGGGTCCGAAGTGCAGCAATGAACTGACCGGCTTTCTTGAAATAAGAAATGAGACCAAATTCGGTCGCCCAATAATTGCCAAATAATATAAATAAAGACCCCGCCGTTCGGCGGGGATTTTTGGTTACTTCATAAAATTTTTTTACCCTCTGAACCAGTAACTTAAGCGGGAAGCATTACTACGAACACCCCTTGGCTACAGGTGTTTCCTGTGTAGTCAATATGTTTGCGATAGTAGCAATTAGGAGCAATTGGGCAGCGTCGGCTCCATCAGATAAATCGAAATATCAATATTTACCCGCCCGTCAGATTTTTGACTCGAATTGGTCGCAAATTTTGCCTCAAGTTTCAGCGAATCGGGCTTGACAAAATGGCTCAAATATGATATGTTTTCACGTTTGGAGTCAGAGGTCCACCAACTCGACGGCCCGAACCGCCGCCAGCCCTTTCGAAAGGAGACCGCAGATGGCGCTCAAACCGTTCCCGATGCAGATCGAACTGACGGCGGACGCCGATCTCGCCGCCAGACTCCGGCGCAAGCTGGAGGAGTACAACCGCCGCCTGGCCTTCCAGGCACCCGAGGTCGATCCGCACGCGACCTACAAGCGCTGGGCGCTCCAGAAGCTGCTCAAGAACGGCAGCCTCAACGTGACCGAGATGCGCGCCGCCTGCGAGACCCTCAGCTGGTACAGCAGCAGCGCCTTCGAGGACGCCATCCGCGTCATCGACGCCTACAACGCCAACGACCTCGTGTCCGTGCACGGCGGCACCGGCCTCCGCTGAGCGCCGCCGACGGCATCCCGCCACCACCAGACCCAGGAGAGCTTTCTCCTGGGTCTTTCTAATCCATGACGGCATCCGCCTTGAGACGACAGCGAGTCGGCTCCTTTTGCGCTTGCCACTGCTCAAGACCAATTTTTTGCATGATTTCTGTTATAATCATTAACTAACGATCAGAAGTCGCTTTTATGAACAAACAAATGAGTGCTGTCCGTACAATGGCCATGATCGCCGCGATGGTCATCCTGCTCGGCGTCGGATGCGCAACGCGGACCCGGACCGGCGAGCGGTCATCGCCACCGCCGTCAGCTCCGGAGGAATCCGCGCCGACCGCGGCAGCGGTACAAAACAATGAACCGATCCGCGAAACGCCTTCGCCAGAGTCGGTGGCCGAAGCCGATTATCAGTGCGGCGGCGGCAAGCAAATCAAAGCCAGTTACTATAAGGGATCATCAATCACGACCAAACCCGGCGAGCCGCCGGTCCCATCCGGAAAAGTAGATTTAGCCTTAAGCGACGGGAGGCGGATGAGCCTGCCGCAAACTATATCCGCCAGCGGCACCCGCTACGCTACAAGCGATGAATCGATCGTCTTCTGGAGCAAGGGCGAGAGCGCTTTCATCACCGAGAATAATATTGAGACCTACGCCGACTGCGCGGAAAGGGTATGGACGCTGGGAAACGAACAGCTCGACCGGGCCGCGCGGGATTTCCTCCTCTCTCGCCAGGACCTCAGCTGGAAGACCGAAACTGGAAGCGATAATTTCTGCGTTTTTCAAAATCTTTATCCTGAAAAAGAGCTTTTTCCGTTCTACCTCTGGGTAAGGTGTGGCGAATTTAAGATAGAGGGCGGGCAATTGAGGGAGCTCAGCGGAACTTCGGTGCCGATAAAACTGGAATACCCGAATGAACTGTCTTTTTACGATCTGAGCAAATTCTCCCTTGCCATACCCAGGGACGGCTCGTTTTATGATGAGGATGTGAAAACGATCTTTCCGCAAGAGATCTGGGACCGGCTCAATTTTGAATCCGGCCCGCTAAATGAAAAAATAAGGCAGCAAGCCGTGGAACAATTCGGCCAAAATAATTAGTTATTCCTCCCCGTTGTCCGCATATGGCAAAAGAAGTGATCAGTAAATTCAGGGAGGGGCCGAAGACGAAGATCGCCTGGTGGGCGATGGGTCTAGGCCTTTCCACTTTTTTGGGAGGCCCCATCATGGGCATTAACGCCGCTGTTATCCAACCAATGATAGACAAGGCCGGTGGTGAATATCTCGGAACGGTCGTAAGCTTCGGGATGATGATCGCCACCCTGGGCGTATTAGTTGCCGCCCTCGTCACCGGCATTCGCGCCCTCAAGATGGGCGAGCGGTCTTGGATCCTGTGGATAGGCTTCGTGCCAGCCGCGTTAAGTGTTGCTTTTTGGCTGCTCATGATCGTTGGTGAATTCGTTTTCCCGCATTAACGCGTTTTTCTGAAGTCCCAGCTTCGGAGCCCTCAGAGGCGCGCCGCTGAACGGCGCGTCTTTGTTATGGCGACGCGGCCGTGGCCGAGCCCGATTAATGGATCGATCCGCCGCGACTTCAGCGACAACCATGTATTTTTTGAGGAATTTTTCAACTAAATTGGCGCGCCGGACCGGAACCTGCCATACTGCGCACATGTGCTTTTCAGCTACGGCCAGCTTCGCCGCCGCCGCCGGCTTGGGTGCGATGGGTGCAGTGACGTTGCGTGAGGCGAAGACCAAGTCCCGGATACCGCTCGCGGCCATGCCGTTGCTCTTCGGTATCCAACAGGCCGTGGAGGGGGTCGTTTGGATCTCGGCCAGGGTTCCCTGGCTCCAGACCACGGCCGCTTTCGTGTACGTCCTGTTCTCTCACGTGCTGTGGCCGTTCTGCGTACCCTTCGCGGTCGGCGCGATCGAACCCCCGGGTCGGCGAAAAACCGTTCTCAAAGGCTTCCTTCTGTGCGGGGTCGCGCTCAGCCTTTGGCTTGCCGCCTATATCGTGCGGGGGCCGGTCATGGCTTCCCTAACCACGGGCTGCGTCGTCTATCAGATGATACTGCCCCCGATCCCTTATGGTTTGGCCGCCTACGTGTTCGTGACCTGCTTCTCCTGTCTGATATCGAGCCATAAATTCATCCGGGTTTTGGGTCTGGCCATGCTCGGGGCGCTGGCAATCGCCTTGTGGGCGTATCAGCAGGCATTCTACTCCGTGTGGTGCTTCTTTGCCGCCATCCTGAGCATCATCATTTACGCGCATTTGCGGCAGGGCCGGGGTCTGTGGCCGCTGCCCGTCCAAAAAAAACTCAAGGCGTCTGGTTGATGACCTGGCCCCCGCAACAACTAGCACCGAGGGGATAGATTAACGATCGGCCCGCCGATCGATCAAAAGCCCGCCAATGTTAGCGGGTTTTTGATGTCTGCGCCCAAAGTGTCGGGCACCGGTACGGCGTCCCCGCAGAGAACGGTTTCATCATCATCGTTTAGGAGTTTTCCCCTCCGAGCTTTGAATGATTTGACACTAAACGCGACCTCACATATATTGCCGCCGCCTTCTAACTCATTATCACTTCAATAGACCCATATGTTGTGAATCGCGGCATATTAATCAGCAATAACCCACTTTATATGATCACGAAGATCTGCGAAAAATGCGACTCGGAGATGAAACTTGTTCCCGCCGGATTCAGCCGTGCTAAGAACAAGCCATATTCAGCTTTTTGGTCATGCGACAAGCGCAACGGCGGCTGCGGCGCCACAGCCCGGGCCGAGGGCGGAGCCGCTCCCGCGCCAGCCGGCGGCGATGAGGGGCGACTCGTAGCCATTGAGCAGAAATTGGACGAGATCCTGGGGATGCTAAAAGTGATCAGCGACAATGTCTGACGGTTGGCCGTCGAGGTGTTGACGAGGGGCGTTGTCTCGCGTGCCTAGCGCAGCGCACGTTTGTTGGCTGCATAATATGTGAGTGAAGGCGGTATGTGGCTTGGTTCAGAGGAGACCTGGCGTCTCCCCGCGTTATTTTGTGCTATAATTAAATAAACGTTTAGAGACTAGATACGCACAAAATTATGAATCTTTTTCGTGGTGACAACAGACTCTTGGTCGCCGGCGCTAACTGCCGGGTCGCCGCGGCGTTATTTGTTTTGACCGTCGCCAGCCTCATCGGCCTGAACTCCTTTGTCCGGGTCGCTGCGGCCTCTGCCGCTCCCCGTGACAGCCTTATCAAGGGGCCGCTGCCGGCAGTCTATTACTTGGCCGACAACGGCAAGCGATACGTTTTCCCGAACGGAGGAGTTTACCGCAGTTGGTTCTCGGACTTCTCCGGCGTCATTACGGTCAGCGCCGACGAGTTAGCCTCCTACCCGCTGGGTGGCAGCGTCCGCTACCGCCCCGGCGTACGCCTGGTCAAGATCACCACTGACCCCAAGGTCTATGTCGTGGACGAGGGCGGCGCGCTGCGTTGGCTGATGTCAGAATCGGTCGCCCGGGCGCTCTACGGCTCGGATTGGAACCGGAAGATAGATGATGTTCCGGACGCTTTCTTCTTCAATTATACGATCGGGTCACCGATCCTCGCCGTCGAGGACTTCAGTCCGCTCGCTGCGGCCGCCGAGGCTGACACAGTCAACGCCGCCCAAGGACTGGCGGTCGGCGCCTCGCCCCGGTTTTCGGATACCACAGTTGACGTCGGTGACGCAGCAGACTTTGCGACCGGTACGCCGGCTTCCGCGCCAAGGTTACCCGCCGTCTATTTCGTTTCGCCTGCTGGCGACGATGCCAACCCCGGCACGGCTGCCCGGCCCTGGCGCACGATCCAGCAAGCCGCCGACACGCTTGCGGCCGGAGACGCCGTTTATATCCGGGCCGGCACGTATGAAGAGAGGGTCCGGCCGCAGAATTCAGGCGAGTCCGGAAAGCTGATCACTTACGCCGCTTATCCCGGCGAGCATCCGGTCATCGACGGCATTCAGGTGGAGCTGCCGGCGGACCAGGCCGGATTGTTCGAGATAACTGACCGCAGTTTCATCAAGGTGTCAGGTTTGAAGGTGATCAACGCCAGGACCGACCGCAACAGTAACGGCATCCTGGTGGACCGATCCGCGGATATCACCATCGAGAAATGTTCCACTTATAATACCCGGTCGTCGGGCATCGGCGTCTGGGCCAGCCGCAACGTCGTCGTTGACGGCAACGAGATCGAACTGGCCGGCGCCGGCGGAGACCAGGAATCGCTGTCCGTGGCCGTTACCGATAATTTCGAGGTCAAGAACAACGTCCTCCGCGGCGGCGGCGACAAGGAAGGCATTTGCCTTAAGGACGGCTCGACCAACGGCCAGGTCTACCGGAACGAGGTCTACGGCGTGTCCAAGGTCGGCATCTACGTCGACGCCTGGGACAAGACCACCGGCGATATCTGGATCTACCAGAATATCGTCCATGGCACGACCGATGGCGACGGCATCGCCCTGGCTTCGGAGATGGGCGGCCTGCTGCGGAACGTGTACGTGCACAACAACGTTGTCTTCAGCAACCGTTTCATCGGCCTTGACGTCTCGCGCAACGGCGAAAAGGTCGTCCATCAGATGAGGAACATCAAGGTCGTCAACAACACTTTCTACGATAACGGCGGGGACTGGGGCGGCTGCATCTCGATGGACAACCCCGATGCGGCCGAGGTCGTCATACGGAACAACCTGTGCAGTCAGAACCGCTCGTTTGAGCTTTCTGTGTCCCGCGACGTGCCGGACCCGGCCGTGACGGTAGAGAACAACCTGATATTTTCTTATAAAGGCGACCTGGCTGACGGCGAGATCACCGGCGTCGCGACCACCGGAGGCGACCCGTTTTTCGTCGACGCCGGCGCTCAAGATTTCCGTCTTCGGCCGGATTCGCCGGCCATTGACCGCGCTGCCGCGGTTGACGCGCCCAAGGTCGATTTTGACGGCCGGAGCCGGCCGGCTGGTGCCGCCGTTGATATTGGGGCTTTCGAATATCCCGGATGAAGCCGGCGTAAAATGATATATGGAGTGCAAAATAGTAAACCATCTTCGAGAGATCGCTCAGGACCTTGATGGATCAAAGGTCGCGCTGCCGCTGGCGATGAAGTTGAGGGCCGCGGAATTGGTCCTTCACTTGATGGTTCGTCGCAAGAACTTCGGCCTCTTTGTCATCCTGGGATGGATGCGGAAGTGGCACCGTTATCTGGATAGACCCGACAGCGAGCAGGATATTTTCGCTCGTCACCGCCTGAATATAATGGACACCAAGCCGGGCGAACGCCGCCGCTATGATGTTTCCGCGACCGTCAATTTCGACGGCGCCATCTTGATCGACAGGCGCGGATCGGTCGTCCATTCCGGTGTTTTGATCGAGGGCCTTCGTCCCAGGCTCGTCGCCGAACAGGTGAACCCCGGACGATTCAGCGACCTCTCGGAACAATTCGGCTTCGAGACCAAGGTCCACGCGCGGCATCTGACGGCCATCGCCAGTTCGTACGTGTTCAAAGGGACGACGGTGTTCACCGTCTCGGAGGAAACCGGAGCTTTCCATGTTTTTGAGAGCGGTGTGATCATGCATCACCACTGATCGCTCGGCGGCGACCGGCGTTTAAGTGGCATTTTAAAAAAAATCACCCCGCGGGATGTTCGCCCTGCGGGGTGTTGTCGTTAGCGCCTGAAAGTAGGTTTGTACTCGAACCCGCCTTGAGCCGCGCTGTCAGTGAAGGTGTCCAGAGGCAGTTCGTGGTTGAACCACGAGTTGACCAAGTTGCCCGGGAACTCCTGGATGCGGTCGTTGAAACCTTGGACGGTGCTGTTGAAGATGACGATGGCGGCCGCGATGTTCTCCTCGGCCTCCGCCAATTCGCGCATCCAGCCCGCATACAGCTCCGACGTCTTCAGGACCGGATAGGCCTCGACGGCTACGCGCAGGCCGGACAGGAGCGACTTGGAGTGCTGGTCCACCTCGTGCAGCTGGCTGACGTTGACCGCGTCGGCCGAGAGTTTGGCGACCGAGCTGCGCAGGGCGGTGAGGTCCCTCATCACGCCCAGTTCGTAAGCCTGGTGATCCTTGAGCCCTTTTTCGAGCGCCGGGATGACGTTCAGCTTCTTGCGTTGGTAGGCGATGACGTCGGCCCAGGCCCGTTTGACGCGGTTCTTGGCCGAGACGATGCCGTTGCGCAGGCTGACGATCACGATGATCTTCACAAGTCCGATGAAAACGACGATCCCGAGAATAATGAGTCCGGTTTCCATGTTCTTATCCTTTTCTCTCTGGTGATCAGAAATTGCTGTCGTTGTGTTTCTTGAGCGTTTCTACGAACTCCAGCAACAGGCGCAGTTTGGGCAGGTCCAGGTGAGACCGGATCTCCTGCTCGAATTCGTCCGGCTGGGCGATGGAGAACTTGCGGTCCAGGTCCAGCACGTCGTTGTCCGAGAAGGCGATGTTCATCCGGCCGTCGCGATTGATCTCGACGTTCAGACCGTTGAAGTGTTTCGCCAGCTCCAGGAACGCAAGCACCACGGCCGGCTTCAGGAACTTTGCCGCACTTTGAGCGCTGGCGGCACCGACACTGAAGATGCCATTGAATTCTTCCGACACCGGCTGGAATTCTTCGGGGTAGTCGTAACTGCCGCCGCCGGATCGGGCCGCGAGTCCCTTGACGAAGGGGAAGTCCAGGATGAGGCCGTAGCGATACAGCGTTTCGGTCCGGCGCTGCATGGTCGTGACCGTCGTCTTGCCGACCTTGGTGGTCACGGGCACGTAGTAGACGCGGACATAATGGAACGCATAGTGTTCGTACGGGAAGGAGTGTTCCTTGCCGGTCCAGGCGCCTTTCACCAAGCGCTTGACATAGCGACCCTCGTCGCCGCGGTTGCGGAAGTCGCCGAAGGCCTTTTTGTATTCGCGGTACAGGCCCTTCTGTTTGCCCTCAATGTCGACCTGTTCCAGCCCGTTGTCGAAGTAGACGTCCTTGCTGAAGATCAGTTCGCTGATCTCATCGATGGCGCTGTTGGCCAGGCCGATGACCACGAGCGTGACGATCAGCGCGAGAGCGAACGCGCCCAGGATCGCATACCCCAGATCCCCGAGTTCTCTTTGAATGCCGGGGTTCAGGAAGTACGCCAGGGCGAAGCCGCCGCCCAGCACGCCGATGGCGGTGAAGACGTACCACTTGACGCGGTTGTCATACTTGATGGGTCCTGCCGTCTGCTGGAAGTCGCGCAACAGCGAGAAAACGGACGCGAAGTCCTTCTCCTCCCTGGCGTTTTCCGCCTTCTCCTTGACCTGCGACAGAAGCTCGTCGAGCTGACGATTGTGGTTCATGGTTTGCCTCTTTCTCGCCGTGAATTGTCAATGAACTTGGCTAAATTCGTAAGCTGGGCTTAACACGGAGGAGGGGGGATTGTCAATCAGTGTCCGTGGCTGGACCGGGTTCGCTCCTTGGGCGGGGACCGACGTGTCCACTAAACGAATGACGGCACCGCCGTGGCGGCGGTATTTTGAATCAACCTAGATTTACGTATATAGTTAGATGGTTCAGACGGGGTCAGGTAATCTAAAAATTTGCCCCGCGTCGCTTATTATCTCTACGGACCGCTTTATGAAGAAAATCGTCATCGGGATCGCTGCCATTGCTTTGATCGTCTTGGGGATCGTTGTCGTAAAATTTGTGCCACGCGGTGCCCCGACCGGAAGTCCGCCGCCGGGGGGCGGGGCGGCAATGGCACCGACCAAGCAAGAGCCGGACTTCGCCGGCCAGGAAAAGTGGGATATAACCCTCATTTTCAAGGAGGCGGAGGTCGTGCTGTCCGGCTATCCCTACATCGACAAGACATTCGCACCGCGGCTTGATAACCTCATTCACATCGACACGGTCGTCGACAATGAAGCGGAGTTTCCGGAGAAGCTGACCGATCCGAATGGCGGCTGGGCCCCCTCTTTCCAGTACGGCACCTGGAGCGGCATGTATGAATCATCCAATGCGGTTTCGCGCATGTTCATCCCCATCGGCCGTTCGCCTGCCAACGCCCCGATTTGGCAGACCATGGAGATAGTCAAACAGGCGGATGTCGCCGGTCTGCTTCCGGGTTGTTCGGGCGTGCCGTATCCGTTGCTGGACGGCCTCAAGGCGCAGACTTATACCTGCACGAGCACGGAGGCGACGAAGACTTTCGCTGACAATCCGCCGTGTTTCCTGCCCATGGATGGAACCTCGGGCATTCTGTATCGGCAGTATTCTTCTGACGCCTCCACGCGCGTGGACATGTGCGGTATCCTGAAGGCGAACCACATCGCCTCCGTGGTGCTCAGGCCTTATTAAATATTTCCACAAAGCGAGGCGCTCGACGCGTCTGGTAAAAAAACCCCATCACGAAAGTGGTGGGTTTGTGTTAAACTTTGTGCGTATGAGCGATACCAAGCCATCTCTGCCTAAGCCGAAGATCGTGGTCATGGACGGGAAGGCGGCGGCCCATCTTTACTTCACGGGCGACATACGATACCCGCTTCTGCCGAGCGTGCAGGCGAAGGTCGGCGCCGTCGTGCCGCTGCTTGACAGGCTGTCCTTCCTCTACAGGAGCGCGCCCAAAAAAGACCATGCCGAATACATGATACAGATATTCGAGTACATGTTCGACGAGGCGGCGATCCATAGGCGATTGGATAGGCCGTCATTCGACGAACAGGGGATCCTTGCCGCCGCGAGGGACACGCTATCGCGATGCCATCGGGTGCTGCCAGGCCCCTTCCTGCACATCTTCGTGCTGCCGCGCTTTTCGGCAAAGTCGGCGGTCAACGGACATGGCGCCGGCGGAAATGCCATTTTTCTGTACGTCAACCCTGATGCCGACTGGAAAAAAACGATGACGCTCGTCTTGGCGCACGAATATTTCCACCTGGCGTCGCCGCAATTCATGGTGCGCGCCGGAACGGTCAGCGAGCATTTGGTCGACGAAGGCCTGGCGGTCCTCTTCAGTGAGGAAATAAGCGGTGACAAGGACAGGGGATTCCCTCCGATGACCATTAAACAGGCGGGGGTCTGGCTCGAAAAGATACGGCCGCGGCTCCTCGAGGCCGTGGACGCGCGGAACGTCAGAGAGATCATCCGCGGCGACGGATATGGTAAGAAAAATCTCGGCTATTCGCTTGGTCGCGTCATCTGCCGCCAGGCGCTCCGCGCGCTTCGTTTAGGAAGCTGGTCGAAGATCGCGGACATGCCGTTTGCGGATATATTCAGTGCCGGGGAAGGCCTTATTTTGCGCAGCCGGAAGACCTCTAAGAAATAGCCAGAACCGTATTCAAATGCGAGGCTTCCGCCTCGCATCTTTCGATTCGTGCCGGGATCCGGCCCACACAACGATCTCGGCGAGAGATCAGAGCAATATATTGATTATGGCGACGAGAGCGATGACCGTCCAGATGATGTTCAGGACGCCCGGCTGATACGTTTTTTTCTTCAACGAGACTATAACGATGCCGAAGGCGCCGGTGGCATTGAGCAGCTGGTAGATGAGATCGGTGGGCCGCAGGACGTTGAAGCTCACCAGGAAATAGGCGGCGACGACGGCTGCGGTGCCGTACCATCCGAATATTGCGATAAGACGATCGGTCACTATGGTCATAGCGTTTTCGGTTTAGGGGCGGGCGGTCAACATCAACGCACTCATGGTGTTTGGGGGCGCCCTCGCTCCATTCTAGCATTTTTCACGACGCCGAGTCATCAGAAGATGACGGAGCGATATAGGTGCCTAAGGTCGGGTGGCCCCTCCACGCCGCGACCAGAGTGTGAGAAAATAGGAACATATGAAGATCAGCCACTATTTCGCAGCTATTTTTCTGGTCGGGTTGGTCATATTGACCGGCAGTTGCGCCGTTACTTCGGAAAAGGCGCAGACCGAGCCAGCTGGCGCCGCGGTTTCAGGCATGCCGGCTCAAGAACCGCCGCTTCAGCCATCGTCCCAGCCGCCAGCCGAGGCCGCTGTCGCGCCATTGCAGCCCGCAGAGCCGGAACAACCTGTGACCGCCGCTCCGACCACCAAATTGATAGCCCCGCCTTTACCTGACGCCCCGCGGCGTATCACCAAGAAGCCCTTCGGGATTTATGTAACGCCAAATGATTCGCCGGTCAGTCCGGAACGTTTCCGCGGTTATCATTCCGGCGTTGATTTTGAGGCGCCCGCCGACGAACAGGATACCGATATGCCGGTCAGCGCCATCTGTTCAGGTTCATTGCTTCTGAAGAAATGGGCTGGCGGCTATGGCGGGGTGGCGGTGCAGAAATGTGTCATCGCCGGTGACGACGTGACCGTCATTTACGGGCACTTGCGGCTTGCCAGCATCAAAGATGACGTCGGCGCGCAGCTTGCGGCCGGCGCTTCTTTCGCCGTCCTGGGGAGGGGATACGGTCCGGAGACCGACGGCGAACGCAAACATCTTCACCTGGGGATACATCGAGGCGAGGCCGTCGTTCTGCTCGGCTATGTGCCAAAAATATCGGATCTGGATCAATGGTTGGATGCGCAGGCGCTTCTTGAGAAGTGACGGCCGGAGACGTCTTCACGAGCCCCTTTGATAATGAACCGCATCGGCGTACGGCACCGATGCGGTTTTTCGATCAGAGTATCCCTTGAGGCAGCCGCCCTCGCTCACGCAGCAGTTTACATCTTCATCTCATCGAAGGCCCAGGAGATGATCTCCAGCATCTGGTCGTAGGATGCCCGGCGATCCAGGGTGTAAAAGTAGAGGACGTTGCCGACGACCTCGATGTTGAGACCGAAGGGCAGGCCATGGATCTTCTCCATGAAATTCGGGGAAAGGAGTTCCAGGGAACTGACGCTGTCCTGGGGGTCGGCGCAAACGAAATATCTCCGGTTGAAGTCGGGAGATTCGAGCGACATCGGCCGCAGGCCGCGGGGCGCCCAATTGAACGGCCAAGACCGTTTCCGCACCAGGATGTCCCGGTAGTTGATCGGAAGTATGGCCTGGGCGACGACGTAATTCTTAATGATCCAGGGGTTGCGCCTGACGTCGGGTATGTAAGTGTAGAGTTCCACGATCTTGTCGCGATAGTAGCCGATGACGTGGTTGTTGATGTCCGATCGGCCGAAGTTCGTGGCGCGGAAGATGACGCCCTTGTTCGGCATCATCAGCCAGCCGAAATCGGGGTCGAAATAGAATCCGTGGCGCGCGGCGAAGTCGGCGATCCGGGGATTGGTGAGCGACGGCTCCTCGGTCGACTGCTTGATCCGGTCCAGCTTCCACTGGCCGCCCTCGCGCCGGAAGACCCAGTACTCGGTGAACGATTTCGTGTCGACGAAGAGCGGCTTGCCGGTCTCGGTGTCGAGCAGAGTGTCCTTAGCCATGGCATATATCTGGACGGTGAAAGAATCCAGCGCGTCATCCTTTTCGTCGACCAGGCCGACGACGTAGGCGCGGCCAAGGATGACCTCCTCCATGGGGTTGCGCCGCTTCTGGTTCTTGAGGACATTGAGCTCGAGGACCATCCTTCGGAAATAATCGTCGGTGAGCAGGTTTTTCATGGCCTCCGTGTCAAGTTCGCTCCAGGCCTTCTGGAAGCCATAGAATACCGTATCCACCCTCTGGCGCAGGGCTGAGGCGCTCCATGTCGGATCCTCAGCGGCAGCCTTGTCGACAGCCTCATCGGCCTGTCGGCGTTTGGAAGGCTGGCGTTTTGGGCTCAAAGCGGCGAATACGATGAGGATGACAACGAAGACCCCGAACATCAGCAGGGTCGCGAGCGGATCTCCTGAGCCGCCTGACGAGCTGGAGCTGCGGCTGCTGAAGGAGGAGTGGGAGCCGGAGGAAGAGCCACTGCCGCCGCTCGACGAGCCGCCGCCGCCGGCTCTGGCGAATTGGTGGTCGACCGCGACCGCCAGCTCCTGCTTTATCAGGAAACCAGTCTCCCGGCCTGCGCCGCCATTGTTGATCGATGGGGATGACATAACGATGGTCTGATCTGAATAGTCGCCCAACTAATATTAGCATATTCAACGAAGTCCGGTGTCGGAAACGGCTCGGCAAGCCACTTTGTCCGCTCGGCTCTTTTTTTGCCGCTTAATTCGTGTTAAAATATCAATATATATGACCAGGCGATTCAAGCGTTACGTTGGTTTGGCGGTCGGCATCGTCATTGTGGCGTTGGTCGGCGGTCTGGCAGTCTTCTGGGTCCGGCCGCGCGTCGAACAGGATATCCGCGGTGAGCTCATGCGCACCGTGGACGTGGCCGTGGCCGCGGTCGACGCTAAGCTTTTCCGAGATCTGTCGTATTCCAACGCGGACATGACCAGTCCGAGCTTTCTCAGTCTGCAGAAGCAGTTTGTCCGCCTGGGCGACGTCTTCAAGGCACGGGGCATCCGCTGGATATACGCGGTCAAGGTCATTGGCGGCGAGACGCGCATTGCCATGGATTCGATCCCCTTGGACGACCCGGAGTACAGTCCGCCAGGAATCATCTACCAGCAGCCGCCGGCCGCGATCACCGACGTCATGCGTGACGGGCAGACCCGGTTCGTCGGTCCCTATACCGACGAGTACGGCTCCTATTATTCCGTTTTCACGCCCATCTTTGATCCGGCAGACAAGAGCACGATCGCGCTGATGGCCGCTGACGTCGAGACCGCCAATTATGCCGCGGCCGTCCGTGAGAAGCAGCGATTACCGCTGTTGGTCACCGTCTTGGGCGCCATTCTGTTCGCGGTCATTTATCTGTACGCGGCCGGACGCTTAGAGGAACGGCGACTGCGCCAGGAAAGAGAAAAGGACCGTTTGCGCCACGCCAAGGAGCGGGAAGCATTGCTTCTCAATATCCATGAGGGGGTGGTGGCCTGCGGCTTGGACGGCAAAGTGATATTCGTCAATCCTTTTGCCGCCGATCTGCTGGGCCTGACCGCGTCAGAATGCACCGATCGCCCGTACCGCGAGCATTGGCTCTTCCGTGACGCCGCCGGGCGCGTCCTGCCGGATGACCGCCAGCCTATTCCCGCGGCTTTTGTCGACGGAACGACGCGGTCATATCCGCTGACCGCTCACTTTCACTTGGGCCGCCGCGACGGCGTGAGGGTCCCGGTGACCGCATCGGTCGCGCCGGTCTCTTTGGGCGGCAAACTGAGCGCCGTGGTCCTGGCCATCCGCGACGTCCGTCAGGAAGCGGAGATCGACCGGATGAAGACGGAGTTCATCTCCATCGCCTCGCACCAGTTGCGTTCGCCGATCGGCGGGCTGAAGAACGCCACGGCGATGCTGCTCGACGGATCATACGGCGAACTGGCGCCGCGGGCCAAGGAGACGCTCGGCGCCATGAGCGACATCATCGAACGCATGGCCGAAACGGTCAACGTGCTGCTGGACGTGTCGCGCATCGAATCGGGCAAGCTGGTCGTCGTGCCGGAACCGACCGACATCGGCGGCCTGGCCGCTGACACGGTCAAAGAGAACGAATACGCGGCCAAGGCCAAGCAGCAAGAGGTCGCCTTGCAGGTGCAGCCGGACCTGCCCAAGATCAGCGTCGACCCAAAGCTGGTCCGCGAGATATACAAGAACCTGCTGACCAACGCCATAAAATACACGCCCGAGTCCGGCCGCATCGAGATCTGCATCAGGACGGACGGCACGGAGGCGCTGTCTTTCGTCAAGGACAACGGTTACGGCATACCGGAAAAGGACCGCGCCCGCGTCTTCCAGAAGTTCTATCGCGGAGACAACATCGTCGGTCTGAAAGAGACCGGTACCGGTCTGGGGCTTTATTGCGTCAAGATGTTGGTGGAGGCGTCGGGCGGCCGCATGTGGTTCGAGTCCGCCGAGAAGAAGGGGACGACCTTCTTTTTCACCCTGCCGCTGACCGGCGGCCGTCCGAAAGAGGCGGCCAAGGCCGTCTAATTATCCGGCTAGATACACGGATTCACTGTGTTAAGGTCCAGTGCCGTGATCGGCTCCGTTATTGTTAAAGACGCGTATTTCAGGTAAAATATGTAACATGGAGCCGCAGACTGACTGCCGCGCCCCCATAATAAACGAGCATATGAAATATCTTTGGGAGGATAAATATCTGCTGGGCATCAAGGAGATCGACGAGCAGCACCAGCAATACTTCCGGGTTCTCAATCGCATCGAAGAAATGCTGGAAAAAAAGGAGGCCGATCGCGAGGAGCTTCAAGAGGAGGTCGGCGAACTGGCCGATTACGCCTTCTATCATTTCGCCACTGAGGAGAAGTACCTGAAAGAATACGATTGTTCGGTGACCGCGGTGCATATCCAGCTGCATGACGTGTATCGCGAGAAGATGAGGGTTTATCTTGAGGCCTCCAGGAAAGGGAACGTCGACGTTCAAGCCATGACCGCCGAGATCGCCGAGTTTGCGGCCAACTGGCTTACCGATCACATCCTCAAGGTGGACCGGCTGTACGTGCCTTGTTTCATGAGCAAGGGCAAACAACAGGGCGTCGAGCCAGTGAAATAAATAATTACTAACAACAGATCAACTAATCCACGTTCAAAAGTTCCAACATGAAAAAATTACTGATCACGGTCGCCGTTCTCTCTCTGCTTGTGCCAAGCCTGGTCTTGGCCGCCGATGAGGTCGAACAGGTGCCCACGCCGGATTTCATCCCGTATTACAAGAATATCGAACAGCGGGGCAATGCGCTTTTTGGCCATAAGATGATGAACCTGGAAGAGATGAAGGCCAAGATCGCTGAAAGGCAGGCCGCCAAGAAGACCGAGCAGGACGCCAAGAAAGCCGAACTGGAGAAGAAACAGGCCGCCAAGAAGACCGAGCAGGACGCCAAGAAAGCCGAACTGGAGAAGAAACAGGCCGAGAAGAAAGCCGGGGCAGGGCAGCAGAAGACGGAAAAGAACCTGGAAAAGATACCGGCACCGGGCATGATCAAGTTCTTCGAGGGCATCCGGCAGCAAGGCAACGCTCTCTGGGGTTTTGTCAAAGAGAACTGGGGTTATGGACTCGGCGTCTTGACCAAGGAGAATGCCGCCTGTGTCGCTGTCGCCGTAGGTAACCGCGACTCGGCCACCAGGACCGCCATTTCCGCCAACGACCAGGCCCTGCTGACGGCCTTTGACGCGCGGTCATCGTGTGCACAGACGGCTTTCGGCAAGGCGACGATGACCGAGATCATCGCCGGGCTGGTGCAGTGCAACAAGGATTTCCTGGTGACCCGGAACGAGGCCAATAAGAAGCTCGTCGCCGCTCGCGATGCCACTTGGAAACAGTTCCGTGATGACCTGAAGAAGTGCGGCAAGACCGTTAATCCGGCATTGCAGGAGGCTGCGCCCACTACGCAGAATTTGCTCGATGCCATCGATGACCAGGAATTAGACGATGTTGCCGAAGTGACCGATGACTCCGCCGCGACGGGCTCCAACGAGACGGAAAATGAGACTGAAAACGAGACGGAATCGTCTCAATGATGCGCTAACTCCAAGCCTCGGACCTATGAATAACAAAGACATTTTCGACACAGCCAAGCTGGAGTACTCACTGGTCCAGCAGCAGATCGACAAGTACGATGAGGTCGCCCACAAGATCAAGTCCTGGGTGGTCATCCTCTGGGTCGTGCTTTTCGGCTGGTCGGTACAGTTCGACAAGCCGACGATACTCCTGATCAATTGTTACGCCGTCCTCGTTTTCTTCCTGCTGGATTCGGTCAACAAGAATCTGCGCCAGGATTATAAGCGGCGCCGCGGCGTCATCGCCGAGGCCTTGCAGAAATTCGGCCAGACCGAGATCTGGCCCGAGAATTTCCGGACGCCGGATGTGGTCAAGCACTTCACCGGCGGCATCGTCAAAGAGGCGCTTGAATTGCCCGTCGTGCTGCTCTACCTGCCGCTGGCCGCCGTCGCCCTCATCGGTTATTTCCTTCAATAAGTGTTTGAACAAGGGCCGGTCGCCTTTTGAGGCGGCCGGTTTTGTTATATCTCGCGGCAGCGCGACAGACTTCCGGGATCGCGGGAAATGAGATAGACTGACAATCCTTTAGGAAGGATCGGTGGCGCATATCGAAGGCGCTGCTGATCACCACATTTGTATGGACAACAACGCGGCATATTTGGCGGAGGCCAAAGCGCGGTGGGGGAGCGCCAGCGTGGAAGAGTCGGACAGGCGCATGCGCAGCTGGTCCGACGAGAAGAAGCGTTTTTTTCTCGATCGCGGCGAGCATGTCGTTGGGGAGATCGCCGCCCATATGCACGAAGGCGTCGATGCTGAACCGGTCAGGAAAGCGCTGGACGACTATTTGGAGCACCTGAATCATTTTTTTGACTGCACGCCGGATATTTTCGTCGGTCTCGGCCGGCTTTATTCGGAGGACGAACGCTTCGCCGTCTACTTCCGCCGTTTCCATCCGGAGTTGCCGGGCTTTCTGCGCTTGGCCATGGCCGCCTTCGGTCACAGACAATCGAAGCCCGGTCCGGCGGCCGGTGAGCCGCCGTCTTGCTGACCGCTGACTCCCCGGCAGCCAGCCGTGATCGCCAAGGAACGGCCGCCTCCGGGCGGCCTTGTCGTTATCCGCCGGCGCGCGCCGGAAAGACAGCCGTGTGGTAAACTGTCGGTGTCCAAGTCCTATCCGATCACTGTGTTCAAGAACTTGAAAACAGCCGCTTATCTGGCTTACAAGACCATCTCCCGGGGCAAGAAGGCCGCCAACGCCCTCATGGTCTTCATCATGTCCTTGGCCTTCATCAATCTCGTTTTCATTTCCTCGATCCTGAACGGCGTGGTCGTGGCCATCGATCGCCAGCTCAAGACGAACGTCGTTTCCAATATCGTCATTGAGCCGCAGGAAGAGCCGGTCAGGAAGGACTACATCCAGCGCGTCCAGGAGCTGCGCGAGGATATCGGCCGGTTGCCCGGCGTCGCGGCGACCTCGCGGCATTACAAACTGTCCGGCACGGTCATCTTCGACAAGAACAAGGATGGCCGTTCGGTTCGGCGCGGCTCGCAGATCATCGGCGTCGATCCGGAAATCGAAAAGGATTTTTCCGAAGTGGCCGCGAAGATGGTCCGGGGGCGCTATCTCGATGGAACGGGCTCGGGCGACATCATCCTCGGGTTGGATCTGGCCGGCGGACCCGGCGCTTCGAGCACCATCGACAATCTCAAGGGCGCGGACGTCGGCGACAAGGTCGAGGTCGTCTTCAATAACGGCGTGACCAGGAAATATACCGTGCGCGGCATTTACCAGACCAACTTCGCCCTGGTCGATCACATGGCCTTCATCACTTCCAAGGAGTCCGAGACGGTCATCGCCGCCTATGACAGTGCCTCGCAGGTACTGGTCAGGGTGGAGCCGTCCGCATCCGAGGAGCGAATAATGGCCGGCATCAGGAAGCTGTCGCCGGCCCTGGTCGTCCGTCCCTGGACCGAGTATTCGGGCATGTTCAGCGGCGTCTCCAGCACGGTCAGCACCATCACCGCCGTCATCAGCGCCATCGGCCTGGTCGTCGCCGCCGTCACCATCTTCATCGTCATCTTCGTCAACGTCACCAACAAGCGCCGTCAGATCGGCATCCTCAAGGCCATCGGCATTCAGGAGCGCATCATCATCTATTCCTACGTGCTGCAGGCCCTGTTCTACGCCGTTTCCGGCGTCATTTTCGGCACGCTCATCACCCTCTTCGCCCTGGTGCCGTATTTCGCCAGCCATCCGCTGGAACTGCCGGTCGGCTCCATCAGCCTGGCGCTCAATTGGACGCGCTTCGCCGCCAATATCGGCATGCTTCTTGGGGCCGCCCTGATCGCCGGCTGCGTGCCGTCCTGGCAAGGCGCCCGTGAGAACATCCTTAAGGCCATCTGGGGCAGTTGAGGCCAGTAACCCTGAAACATGATCACCGTCCGAGACCTGAAGAAGATCTATGCCGGCCGGGTTCCGGTGTCGGCGCTGCGCGGCGTCTCTTTCGAGGTGGCCAGGGGCGAGTTCGTCGGCATCATGGGGCGCAGCGGCTCCGGCAAGTCGACCCTGCTGCATCAGCTGGGCCTCTTGGACGCGCCGACCGCCGGACGCATCATCATCGACGGCGTCGACGTACTCGGCCTTTCGGAAACGCAGAAGACGCTTTTCCGGCTGCATTCGCTCGGGTACGTCTTCCAGGAATATGCCCTGATCTCAGAGCTGACTGCCCTGGAGAACGTCCATTTGCCGGCCAGGGTCCTCAACGGCAGGAAGGGCCGGCGGGACTACGAGCAGGCCAAGGAGCTTCTGGACATCGTCGGCCTGAGCGACCGCCTGCATCACTATCCGCACGAATTGTCCGGCGGCGAGCAGCAGCGCGTGGCCATCGCCCGTTCGCTGGTCAACCGGCCCAAGATCGTCTTTGCCGATGAACCGACGGCCAATTTGGACAGCCAGTCGGCCAAGGTGGTGCTTGAGCTTTTCCGCAAGCTGAACAAGGAACTGGGGCAGACCATACTCATGGTCACCCACGAGCCGGACGACAAACAGTACGTCAATCGGGTCATCTGGCTCCAGGACGGCCTCATTGAACGCATCGAGGGATCGGCCGCCGGCCTGTCAGTGGATTCACGGCCGGACGGAAACGGTATACAATAACTCCGTATCCTAACGCTTCTTCGGAACATGCCCATAAAGAGATCAGCCGCCAAGCAGTTCGTCCCCGCACCCGCCCCCGCGCCCAAAACCGCGGAAAAAAGAGAAAAACCGCTCGTCTTGGTCGTCGATGACGACTTGTTCCTGAGCGGCATGTTCCAGTTCGGCTTGGAGAGAGCCGGTTTTGATGTCATTGTCGCCCGCGACGGCATTGAAGGCTATGATATGGCCAGGGCCAGATTACCTGATGCCATTCTGTGTGATGTGATGATGCCGAACCTTGACGGCTTCGGCACGTTACAGAAACTCAAGGAAGACCCGGCGACCAAGGATATCCCGGTCATCATGCTCACATCCTTGTCGCACCAGGATGATATCGATCGGGCCAAGGAGATGGGTGCGGCCACTTACCTGATCAAGTCAGAGACCCTGCCCAATGAGGCGCCGAAAAAGATCAGGGCGGTGTTAAAAAAGTGACGGTCGCCCGCGAACTAAGCGGAAAAACGGGTGCCGCCGACAGGCGGCGCTTTTTGTATCGCCATCGGCGGCGGTTCGGCCTGATAGCCGATTGACAAAGCGCCGGGCGGATATAGAATTCACCCGACAGCCGCTTCGGCGGCGGAGTCATGTACCTTGAAAAGGAGGGAAGCGCCATGTCTTTGCCACGTCGGACCTGGAAGGGCCGCGTCAGCCGGAGCGCCGGCACCGCGGCCTGGTGTCTGCTGGCCGCCGGACTGCTCGGCACCTGCAGCCGCAGCAATGACCGCTACGCCGAGGATCTGCTGGCCGCTTACGAGGAGGCCTGGGACGGTCCGCTGTCGCCGCTGGCCGGCATCGAAGGACAGACGCTGGAGGCGGAGGGGACGGTCCGCGTGTCCATCTTCATGTATCACAGCGTCGCGCCCTGGTACCCGGGCATGAGCCGGGTCCAGCGTGACCTGACCGTCGAGCCGGCCGTGTTCGACGGACAGATGCGCTACCTCAAAGAGAACGGGTTTACGGCCGTCAGTCTCGAAGATCTTATCGACCACCTGCTCCGCGGCGCGCCGCTGCCGGACAAGCCGGTCGTGCTGACTTTCGACGACGGCTGGGAAAATCAGTATCGCTACGGTCTGCCCGCGCTGGCCAAGTACGGGCACAGGGCCACCTTCTTCGTCACGACCGACTTCCTCGGCCACGGACGTTTCATGACCTGGCCGCAGATCAAGGAACTGGAAGCCCAGGGCATGAGCATCGGCTCGCACACCAAGAGCCACCCTTTCCTGGCCCGCGTCTCCGAGCCCAGGGTCAAGGGCGAGGTCGAAGGCAGCAAGGCGGTCCTGGAAAAGTTCCTCGGCCATCCGGTACGTACCTTCGCCTACCCCTACGGCAGCTATAATTCCCGGGTGGCGTCGGCGGTGCACGCCGCCGGTTACGACGCCGCCCGCGGCGTGGCCAGCGGTCGCCGGCATTCGGCGGCCGGCCGATACGGCCTGCGCTGTCTGGCCGCGGTCAATAGCCTGAAGACCTTTCAGGACCAGTTGGCCAAATGACGTTGTAGCCAGTTCCGCTTTTTGCCGCCCCGATCTCGGGCGGCTTTTTTTAACGCGATGGCCTGGCCCGCCCGTCAATGCAATTTCGACCCTGACCAGCGAATGTCCCATTACCGGCGGGCTGCTTACGGGGCGCTGGATTTGGAGTATAATGGATGAAACGGGCGTCATTATGGCGCTCAATATTCACAAAGTTTCATATGGTACTCCATACGGCGAAAAATACGTCTATCAAGAGGCGGTTGGCCGTTTTAGCGGCCGGCGCGGGCCTGTCATTATGGTCATTCATGGCCTTGCCGGCGGCGGCGCAGGCGGCCAGCCTTTATTTTTCGCCATCCTCGGGCTCATACCGGGTAGGCGACACATTTACCGTTTCGGTCCTGGTCAACAGCCCTGATCAGGCCATTAGCGCGGCTTCCGGGACCGTAAGCTTTGATTTGGACCAGCTCGAACTGGTCTCGGTCGTCAAGTCCGGAACGATCATGGACCTATGGACCATCGAGCCGAGTTTCGCACAAAAAAGCGGCAAGGGGCGGTTCGAGGGGGTCATTTACAGCCCGGGCTATAAGGGCAGCGGCGGCAGCGTGCTGGACCTGCGTTTCAGGGCCAAGGCCGTCGGCGAGGCCGACCTGGCTCTTTCCGCCTCTTCGGTGATGGCCAGCGACGATAGGGGCACGAACATTCTCGACCACGTCGGCGATGCTTCCTTCGGCATCGCCCAGGCTTTGCCGCCGTCAGAGGCGCTTAAGCTGAAGGCCCCGGTGCCGGCCACCGCCTTGCCGGCGGCCTGCTCGACCGCTTCTCTTACACATCCGGACCAGTACTCATGGGTCGCCGATAATGGCCCGCAATTCACCTGGTCGCTCACTCCGGACATCATCGGCGTAAGTTATTACGTCGACGACCAGCCCGACACCGAGCCCGACACTCAGTCTGAAGGACTGTTGGACAGCTACGCGTTGAATAGTCAGGGCGACGGCATCTGGTATTTCCACTGCCGCCTGCAGAACAGCAAGGGCTGGGGACCGATCGGGCATTATCAGTTCCGGATCGACAAGTCGCCGCCCCAGGCCTTCGCCGTGGAATATCTTGACCCCGATCAGACCGGCTTGGGCGAATCATGGCTGGCATTTCGCACCACCGACGAACTGTCTGGCATCGATCATTACGAGGTGAACATAGACGGAGACTGGGTCGCCGACGTGCCAGCCGGACCGGAAAGCGATTGGAAGATATTTGAACCTTCGTCCTTGGAACCAGGCGATTATGAGGTCGAGGTGGCGGCTTTCGACCTGGCCGGCAATTCGATCCCGGCATTCCGAAAGTTGACCGTCACGATGCCGATCAGCCTATTGGAGGCGGCCCTGGCCATCGAATGGTGGAAGCTGGTCTTGTTGTTGCTGGCCTTGTTGCTTACGTTGCTGGTAACTTTCAGGCTGCTCTGGACCTTTTATCCCTGTCCGACCAAGGAAGATATCCGTCGATTGACGGATGACCTGCGTCGTAAGTCCGAGGAGCTGGTAGAATTGGCTCGCTCCGAATGGAAAGATATCGACACGACCCGCCGCCAGCACCACCGCATGATCTGGGGCGAAGGGGATCGCTGTCATCGGTTGAGGGTGGCCGTTAAAGCCGCGGACAGGGCCGTGCGCAGGGCGATCCGGCGGTTCGGCAAGAAATAGGGGGATGGGTCCCCGCCCGGAGTTGACCATTGAAACAGAAAAGGCCTGAATTAGGCCTTTTTTGATCCTCAGGATGTTATCGGACCTCGATGACTCGGTATTCGACATTTTTGCCGCCGATCTCGACGACCGCCTTCTCGCCGGCTTTGAGGCCGAGCAGGGCGGCTCCGATGGGGGAAACATGGGAGATTCGGCCCTTGGCCGGATCGGTCTCGTCAGAGCCGGTAATCTCGTAGGTCCGCTGCTTTCCGCCGACCTCGACGACGACGGTCGAACCGACGCGGACAGTGCCGCCCGCGCCGGCGCCAGGCTCGACGACGACCGCGTTCTTCAGCTTCTCCTTGATGGTCAGGATGCGGCCGTCGATGCCCATGAGTTTTGCCTTAGCCATTTGATAAGCGGCGTTCTCCGACAAGTCGCCCATCTCGCGGGTGCGGCTCAGCTCATCGACCGTTCTCGGACGTTCGCGCTCCTGCAGACGTTCGAGTTCGTCCTGCAATTGGCGCACGGCTCCGGCGGAAAGGTAATTGTCGTCAGCCCTCTTCAGCTGGCTCAACTCCTGAGATTTTCTGGTCGGTACGCGCATATACGGACATGTTAGCCTTTAGGCGCGGCGGCCGCAACTGCCGGTTCGTATCGGCGGCGGGGACGGGAGCCGGGCATGGTATAATATATATAAGCCGTTCTTTGGCGCTATTAAACGAAGAAATATGGTCAAAAAAGTCAATTTGCTCATCGCTGGCGCGTCCGGCGGCGTGGCTAACGCACTGCTTCATCATCTGGTCGCTTACCGCGGGCTGTTCAATAAGCTTATTTTATTGGACAAGAACAAGCGTGTCTTGAAGGATCCGTTCATTGACCACAAGGCTCTGCGCTACCAGTTCATCCATAAGAAGTTAGTGTTGCCGGCGCGCGAGAAAGAGTTCATCGACATACTGCACCGCCACCAGATCGACATCCTGCTCGACATCACCGACATGGAGTCTTTCGGCCTCCTGAGAGCGGCCGACAAGGCTGGCGTGACCTGTTTAAACACGGGCATGAACGACGAGAACCGGACAACTGATGACCTGGTCTTCGAGGCCATCAGGCGGCGCGATGAGTTCAAGGGCGCTGCCCACATCGTCTGTTCGGGCATGAACCCCGGCAACGTCAACATGTTCGTCCGGCACGGCATCGAGAAGTTCGGCGTGCCGCAAGAAGTCGTTCACTTCGAGTTTGACACTTCGCGCTGCGCCAAGCGCTGGCATCCGATAATGACCTGGTCCATCCACGAGTTTCTGGAGGAGGTGGTCAAGGATCCGGGCGGTTATATCACGGGCCGCGGCAAGTCCAAGTCACTTTATCCCAACGCCTTGGAGAACCGGGTCAACATGCGGCGCATCCTTTCGCCCATCATGAAGCGGCCGGAATATCCAGAGGGCTGCTTGGTCATGCATGAGGAGTGCGCCAGCATCGGCTGGAAATACGACATCCCGTCACGGTTCGTCTACGCGGTCCATCCTAAGACGACGACGGCGATGATCAAGCTGTACGAAAAGACCGGCAAGGTCAGGCAGGCCGATCTGAAGCAAGCGGACAACACCAACGAGATACTCGACGGGGCCGACAGCATCGGCGTCTATCTCGAGTACCCGGACAAGAGGGTCTACTATTTCAACAGCGTCTCCAATCTGGGCGTCATCGGCACCAATGCCACCTATACCCAGGTCATAGTCGGTATCTTCGCCGCCCTCTTCACCCTGCTCTACGACCCGCTGGAGCCCGGCCTGCATTTCGTCGAGGACCTCTATGACCAGCACTATAAATATTACTTGTTCGACAACCTGCGGGTGCAGGAATACGTCTTCGCCAAGGACCGCCGGGGCAAGCTGATTCCCAAGAGCCACGACCCCATGGTCAGGATCAGGCGCGCCGGACGGTTCGAACACCTTTACGTCATCTGACCCAGAGAGCGGCATGATCAGTGACAGGATATTCGGATCTTACGGCGGCCGGCGCCAGCTCATCTATACTCTGGCCCTGACTTTGCTGTTCTGGAACATGTTCGACGGCATGATGACCTATATCACGCCGCTGGTCATCGAGGCCGGCGGTTTTTCCAAGACGATGGTCGGTGCCATCTACGGTTTTTCTTCGGTCGTCGGCGCTTGTTTCGACTTCCTTATTTGCAAGCTGTTCAAAAATACGCATTTCCGGCGCATGTTCCTGCTGCTCTTCCTCGTCTGCGCCGCTTACCCGCTGCTGATGTGGTCGGCCAAGACCCTCTGGTTCTTCCTGTTCGTCATGGCTGTCTGGGGCCTGTACTTCGACCTCTATAATTTTGGCCTGCTCGATTTCGTCGGGCGTTACGTTCCGGAGGATAAGCGCGCGTCGGTTTTTGGCCTGATCCAGATGATCCGGGCTCTGGCCAGCATCCTGGTGCCGCTGATCATCGGTTTCATTGCTTATGAGGCGCTTAACTGGCGGGTCTACTCCATGGCCTGGATATTCCTGGGCATCAGCCTTCTTTTTTTCATCTCCTTGTTCGGATTGTTGCGCACCGCCAAACCATATGTGGACGGCCAAGATTGCGGCGTCAGGCGCGGACTGCTGACCGAGCTGAAGGTGTGGCGACGGATCGGCCGCGCCCTGGTGCCCGTGCTCTGTCTGACCTTGTTCCTCTTCACGGTCGAAGGGTTCTTCTGGACCCTCGGGCCGCTTTATGCCGAGGAGATCGGTTTGGCCAGTTTCGGCGGGCTGTTCCTCTCCGCCTACTCGCTGCCGACGCTATTGTTGTGCTGGTTCATCAGCAGCCTGACCAAGCGTGCGGGCAAGAAACGCACCGCCTTCATCAGTCTGCTGATCGGCTCGCTGCTGCTGTCCACGTTCGTCTGGTGGCATAATCCGGCCGAGATAATCATCCTGGTCTTCGTGGCCTCCTGTTTCCTCAGTGTGGCCATGCCGGCGGTCAGCGGGGTTTACGCCGATTACATCGCGCGGACGCCGATGATCGAGAGCGAGATCCAGGGCATCGAGGACACGGCCTTCAATGTCGGCTATATCATCGGCCCCTTGCTGTCGGGTATTTTGGCTGACATCTACGACATACCGACGGCATTCAGCCTGCTTGGCCTGGCTGGCGCGACCCTGGCGGTCATACTGCTAAAAGTGACGCCGCGGAAGATCGCCATACCGGCGGACGTGCTGCCGGCGCCGCAGGCCTGATGGTCTGCCGGCCGATCATGCTGGCAGGCGGGTCGTCAGGAGGACGGGCGTAATAGCGTGCGACCATGAGACAAGAAGCGACGGTATCGGAAAAATCATTAGAGAGAGAAATCACGGCGTCCGTCCGGCGCCAACTTGGCCGGAATTTTGTATCCTTGGTGCTCGTCGGCAGCCGGGCGACCGGCGATGCTCTGCCGGATAGCGATTATGACGCCATCGCTTACGTCCATGACATCGGACGGGCCAAGAAGATCGATCTGGCCGCCCTGGAACGGAGCAGCGGCAAGCGTCTCGGCGTGACCGTTTGGCCGCTCACTTCGCTGCGGCACTGTGCCCGGGGACACGGGGCCGAGGGGACATGCTTCTTGGAGTTCAGGATGCTATCATTCGGGCTGGGCCGGGCCCGTGTCATCGGCGGCCGCAACGTTCTGCGGTCGATACCGCCGGCCAAGTCGATCATCGGGCGCGGTCTACAAAAGGAATTGCAGGCCGATTATTGGTACGCCACGCTACCGGATTCCTGGGCCAACGTGTTCAAGCGCGAACCGCGGCGGCACGTCGGTTTCATCATCGCCATCTGCGACTCGCTCCTGAAGACCAAGGGCGTCAACGTGAATAAGGCCCAGTTGCCGCAGGCGCTGAAAAGGCATCATCCGAAGTTCCGGGTCATCGGCCTGCTCAAGCGCGCCTTGGGGCGCCGCGCTCATTGGCCGGAGATCGGTCAGGACAGGCAGCAGATCGCGGGCGCCCGCCGCGACGTCCGGGAATTCCTGCGGCAATACCGTCATTATGTCTTCGGACCAGGCGGACAAGGGCTGACGGCCGCGGAGGCAATGCATATTTGGCGCGAAGCGCGCCGGCAAATGAAATGACCATGAACGCACAGACCAAGGAAAAATTATCCCAGTCAGGATCGCCGAATATCTGTCCAGCGGCTTTTGTAGTCAAAGACCGGCGAATCCTCATCGGTCTGAGGCACTACACGCCTGATAAGTTCAAGAAGATCGACCTTTGGACCACGCCGGGAGGCCGCTCGGAGCCAGGCGAGACGCTGGAGCAGACGCTGCGGCGGGAAACGGCCGAGGAGGCGGGCATTACCGACCTGATCATCGAAGCCTATTTGGGCGATGTCGCCGGCGCCAAAGCGGGGGACACCGTTCCGATCTTCGTCTGCCGGTCGCCAGAGGAGCCGAGGCTGATGGAGCCGGAAAAGTTCTCTGAATGGCGCTGGTCGCTCATCGAGGACGTGCCGCCGAATTTCATCAATCCTGAAGCCCTGGTCATGGCCAGAGATTCCGGCCTCATCGAGAATTAGGGCCGGCCATCGAACCGGCAGATAAAAAAACGAACACCGGGAGGTGTTCGTTGTGAGTTCCGGGCGGACCGGATGTTCAGTAGGTGATGATCTTCTGGTAGCAGGACTGCACGCGGTTCTCGCCGTTGTAGCCCAAGGGGATGATCATGAGCATGCGGAAGAGGTAGGTCTTGCCCTGCGTCAGGACCGGAGACCGTGGGTCAAGCTGGTTGGTGCCGATGCAGCGCGGCCGGCCGTTGATGATGTAATCATTCTCCGGGCAGGTCCCGTCGTTGTGGGCATCAAACTTGGATTGCCAGGATACGCCGGGAAGATACGGCAGGTAACCGTAGTAGAACGGCTCTTGTGCCGTGAACTTGTGCGGGTCCAGCCCGTCGAGATTGAAGCGGATGGCCGACCAGTCGGTGGTCGGAATCGGCCAGTTCTCGTAGGGCAGCCGGTCAGCCACCGGCGCGCCGGTGCTGTGGTAGTAGTACTCCTCCTGATCGGCCGTTGAAGCGTTGTCGAGCAGCCAGAGGTAGAAGCTGTTGACGCCGTAGGTGTCGCCGACGGGCCAGAAGGAGTTGGGCACGGTGCCGCTGCCGGCGACCATGGCCAGTTCTCCGCAGGTGACGGTCGCCGGCGCGCCTCCGCCGCCGCCTCCACCTCCACCCCCATCATCGTCACCAGGCCAGCCGCAGCCAGCCAGACCGAGGGTTAGGGCGCCAGCCACCAGACACAAGAACTTGCCGACAAAAGCGGCCTTATTTGCATAGTTGTCCATCGTTGTCTCCTTTCGACGGTAGATAGTGTCAAAGAGCCCCCTTGTTTTAGCTCATTTCCGCGGAAAAGTCAAGGTGTGGAGGGGGGGGCGTTTTTGGTCGCTGCCGTGGTGAACATGCGGTCACCACGCACTGCCGGTCTCATTTTGGAGCGATCGGGAGGCGGACGTGCGTCCTTGGCGATTTTGCTGTATAATTACATATACCAAGCTAAATAATTGTGGGTATCTATGTTTCGTGAAAAAAAAGGTGGTTTTACCTTAATCGAGTTGCTTTTGGTGGTGACCTTGGTCGGATTACTGGCGACCGTGGCCATGGCCGCCCTGGGCGAATCGCGCCGCAAGACGCGCGATCTGAAGCGTGCCAACGACGTCAGGACGCTGCACCACACGCTCGAGATCTTCGGCAACGAAAAAGATGGTTATCCGCGCGCTGACACGCCGGCGGTCTTGGGGACGGGCAATTTTAAAATATTGTGCAATAGCGGTTTTGCGGCTCAGTGCGAAGCAGGCGAAAAGGTCTTTCAACTCATCGTGGCTCAGGCGCCGAAGCCGATAGATGGCAGCTGTTCTGAAGCGCAGAATGAATATACTTATTACGCGCCGGAAGGCCGCGAATATCGCATAGATTTCTGCCTCGGTAAGGCCGTCGGCGATTTGACCGCCGGCATGCATTCCGCCACGCCGAGCGGCGTCAAATGATCGGCGTGACCCGGCCGGTCGGACGACATATGCCATACTGGAAACATCGCGGTTTCACTTTGGTCGAGATCCTGGTAGTCATCGCCATCATGGCGGTCTTGATGACCATAGCCGTGACTTCGATCGGCGGCGCCAGGCGTCAATCGCGCGACGTGAAGAGGGTGGCCGATGTCCGCGAGATACAGATTGCGCTGGAATTGTACTCTAACGAGCGCGACGGTTATCCGGCGGCCAATACGCCGGTGGTTCTGGGCAGCGGCAATTATAAGGCGCTTTGCAACGGCGGCTTCAAGACAGCCTGTGCCGTCGGCGAGAAGTTATTCCAGGGATTGGTCCCGCCGGCGCCGCAGCCGATCGATGGCAGCTGCACCCAGGCGCAGAACAATTACACCTATCTGGCTGCGAACAAGAGCGAATACACGATCACTTTCTGTATTGGCGGCCGCATCAACGAACTTGTTGCCGGCGTGCACACGGCGTCGCCCAGCGGCGTCAAATAGCGCGCCAGCGGAAGCGCCGCCCGGCAAGGCGGCATTTTTTGTTTCTCGCTCCAGCGGTGTTTGGACAACGGGCCCGGCCGTGCTATATTTCGGCCATGAACAAGAAGAATAAAGTGCTCTATTGGCTGCCGCGGCTGCTGGCCGCCGCGTTCGTCGGCTTCATCACCATATTTTCCTTTGACGTCTTCGGAACGGGAGAATCCTGGTGGTTGCAGGCATTCGGCTTCCTGATGCACTCGATACCCAGTCTTTTGTGCGCCGGCGCCTTGGCCTTGGCTTGGAAGAACGGCCGGCTCGGCGGCATTATTTTCATCATTTTGGCTTTCTCAGCGCTTATTATATTCCGCAACGGTTTCGCGGTTTTTTTCATGTTCCCGCTGCTGCTGGCGGTCGGCCTCCTGTTTTGGGCCGAAGGACGCCCGGGCCGCGCCGGGAGAGGTGACGATAAGAAGGCGGCCGCAACATGAAAAGCCTCCTCTTGCACACTTGCTGTGCGCCCTGCAGCATAGCCGTCATCGACGAGATGCGGACCGCCTACGAGGTCACGGTTTTTTTCTATAACCCGAACATCTATCCGTTGGCCGAGTACGAAACAAGGAAAGCCGAGGTCATCCGGGTCTGCCGCGAATGGGGCATCATCATGATCGACCTGGATAATGAGTCAGCCGTGTGGGAGGCCGAAGTGGGCGGCTTCGGCCGAGGTCAAGAGGGCGGTCCGCGTTGTTCGGCTTGTTTCCGGCTGCGGCTGGCCAAGACCGCCGCTTGCGCCAAGGAGCGCGGCTTCGACCTGTTCGCCACCAGCCTGACCAGCGGCCGCCGAAAAGACTCGGCCGCCATCAATGCCATCGGCCGGGCGGTGTCCGGGCTTCAGGGCGTTGCATTCCTGGACGAGGATTGGAAAAAAGGCGGCCGGCAGGAGAAGGCCCGTCAGATGGTCGCTGAAAGAAGCATCTACCGTCAGAGTTATTGCGGCTGCCGTTTTTCCCTTGAGGATGCTTTGGCCAGGGCGGAGGCAGAAGTGCGGCAGGCCGCCTAGTCTTATCCGATCGGATCGCTCCGTTTTGAAACCGTGCCGCGATGGCCGGTGTTTTTTGTTAGCGGAACTGTTAGACACGCAAAAAACGGGCAAAGCAAGCCAAAATATGGTATAATTATTTCAAGTTAGGTTAAGTGCGCGTTCCGCCGACTTAAGCCAACAAGCGGAAAATTTATGTCCAATCATCGGGAGGAAAATCAATTCTTCAAGAAGATCCGGGCCACGCCCCAGTTCGAGCGGTTGATCGAACGGCCGGTGGCCTATTTTTGCGCCGAATTCGCGTTCGAAGAGGAGAGGCGCCGCTACGCCGGCGGCCTGGGCGTACTGGCCGGGGACATGGTGCGCGAGGCCGCCGATATGAAATTGCCGCTGGTGGCCATCGGCCTGTATTACCGCGAGGGCTACATCTGCCCGGTTAGGGAGATGAACGGCCAAAGGATTGAGGAGTGCGTAGCCACGCCCCCTTCGCGCGCCGGTTTCGAGGCGGTCTTGGATAAGGAGGGCAAGCGCCTTCATGTATCCGTGCCTATCCAGGATCACGTGGTCAAGGCCAGGGTTTGGCAGATGAAGATGGGCAGCAGCGTCACCATTTACGTGCTGGACAGCAACTGTGAGGAGAACAACCCGGTCGACCGCGGCATAACCGACCGTCTCTACGATAACGACAAGGGGACCAGGTTCAAGCAGGAAATGCTGCTGGGTATCGGCGGCATGCGCCTGCTCGAGGCGCTGGACATCCATCCTTCCGTCTATCATCTCAACGAAGGGCATTCGGCCATGCTGGCTTTCGAATTGATCCACCACGAGATGCACGAGCGTGATCTGGGTTTCGACGAGGCCAAGCAGTTCGCCCGCCGCCGCATCGTCATGACCAATCATACGCTGGTGGCGGCCGGTCACGAGATCTACAACTACGACCTGGCGGCGATGATGCTGCGGCGGTATGCCGAGGAGTTGATGGTGCCGGTGCACAAGCTGGTCAGCCTGGGCCTGGTCCAGCAGACGAGCGAATTTTCGCTGTCCATGCTGGCTTTTCGCATGTCGACCATCATCAACGCCGTGAGCAAGCTGCACGCGGCCAAGGCCAAGGAGATCTGGACCGACCACCCGATGGTGGCCGTGACCAACGGCGTGCACGTGCCGACCTGGGATCTGGTCGGCGACGCGTCGGCGGCCAAGGGAAAATTCTGGAAGAAGCACCAGGAACTCAAGAAGGAGCTGCTGAGGTACATCAAGGAAAAGACCGGGCGGGACTGGGATTCCGACATCATGCTGGCCGGCTGGGCCCGCCGCATCGTCAGGTACAAAAGGCCGATGGCCGTCCTTGAGGACCTGGGGCGCTTCGGCGGCATGTCCCGCAATCCCGGACGGCCCTTCCGTCTGGTCATTGCCGGGTACGCGCATCCCGGCGACGGCGACGGCGCCTGGCTGCTCAGCGAGATCAACCGGCTGACCGGGGGCGAATTCGCCGACGCAGCCGTTTATCTGCCGGACTATGACATGAAACTGGCCAAACTGTTGATCTCCGGCTGCGACATCTGGATGAATACGCCGGTGGTCGGTTTCGAGGCTTGCGGCACGAGCGGCATGAAGGCTGCCCTGAACGGCGTTTTGCCTTTCAGCACCAAGGACGGCTGGGTCGACGAGGTGGACCTGTCCGGCATAGGCTGGTTCATCAACAGCGACCGCGTCACCCAGGACCTGTTCGACAGGCTCGAGCAGGACGTTTTGCCGCTTTACTATTCGCGCAACGACGAGGGTTACCCGGAAGGTTGGGAAGAGCACATGATCAACGCCCGGAAGATGATCATGGACAATTACACGGCCACGCGCATGGTCAGGCAGTACGTCGAAATGCTTTATATCTAGGTCGGCTGGAAAGGGTACGGCCAACACTGAATGAGTCGTCAGCCGCCAGCGGACCGCGGCACTGCCCGACCGCCGGTTTTTGATTGACAGTGCCGCAGCCGGATAGTAAGGAGAGGTTATCGCTGAGATCTTTGACAAGGAGAACAGCATGGAACTGCACGACGTCGCCGTCTTCGGCACGAGGCATATCCTGACCGAATCGCCGGTCTTCGACGGCCAGCAGCCGGCCTACCAGGAGTATTTTCGCGGCGACTTGCTGGCTTGGTATTCCACCGGCAAGTTGGAAGAGGCGCTGGCCAAGGGCATGGAGGTCTACGTCGTCTCCATCCGGCCGGTCTTCGGCCAGCAGGATGCCTGGTGGCAGGCGCTGGTGCCGGCGGACCGGGTGTTCAACGCCACCGGCATCTTTGCCGCTGCCGTGAACGGCGATCCTTTGGAGGCCTCCTTCGCGCCATGGCGCCGCCTTTACAGACAGCTCGGCGTTCCCTGGCCGGAAGGCCAGTTCAGTGATTTTGACGACCCGTCTCTCTGGTTGGCGTCCAATTGCGGCGTCAAAGACGGTAGTCTATTCACCGGCCATCGGTTGCTTTGCTGAACCCATGTCGCACACCGCCCGTTCAACCGGGCGTTTTTTATTATCATTGAGCAAAATCACTAGGTAGAGGGTGCAAAAATACCATCGTCATGTATAATGTGCATGTTATGCGACAGGGTTGCGGAACCGGCCCATATTTAAGCATGAGTAGCAAGGTCATGGTCATTGGCCTGATTTCGGTCATGGCGGTTTTGACGCTTGGCCGGACGGCAGCCGCCGAAGATGCCGCTACGGCTCCGGCCTCGGTTGCGGCTAGTGCCGGCCAAGCGGCCGCATCTCTTCCGGAGGCGAGTCAGCCGGCGGTCAGGAAAATGTCGGTGTTCGACGCCATCACCCGCGCCAAAGAGCTGTTGCGCCAAGAATTGGCCAATAAGCAGACCTCCAGGAAGAAGACCGTGACCTATCCCAGCACGCCGGCGTCCGCGGACGTGACCTTGGCCGTCTGGGATCGCATCGCTGACAGGATCGACATCTATGATGCCGTCAAGCAGGGGTTTTCGCTGAAGTTCAAGACCGTCGGCGCGCCGCCGATCCGCGTCAAACTGAATTCCAAATTACTGTCCCGTTACGAGGTGGCCGGAGACGGCAATAAGCTGGTCGTCGGCATCATTTACCCGGTCGCCATTCAGACCTGGGTCAATAAGACGAGCGTCTTCACGACCAAAGAAGTGGTTCATGTGCCGTATTCCAATGCTTTTTATGTTCCGGAAGTATTGGCCAGCGGATCGAACTACTTATCGCGCCGGATCCAGGACGCCTTTGACGAACTTTCGCGCAAACAGGTCGCTTCGAGGGCCTTCCCTGGAAAGCCGGTGGTCGAGATCATCGATCCTTACCTGATAAAATCCATCGCTATCATCGAGCACACCAATTACCGGTCGCTGGCGCGCGCCGACGACCCCGAAAGCGCCATCGGTTATTTCCTGGTCAATCTGGCTCTGAACCAGGATGAGGCCTTCGATGACGCCGTTTCCAGCGCCGGGGCCAGGGGACTGGTGCAATTCATCCCCTCGACCTATGCCCTGACGGTCAGGAATCATCCGGAAATGGGGTTGATCCAGGATTTCAAGACCGGTATGGCCGACCACAAGAACGCCATCATGGCCGAGGTCGCTTACCTCGATCAGTCGTTGGCGGAAATGCCCGAGGGCCTGAGGAAGCTGTACATGAGCGATTCGGCCAGGGCGGCCGAGTTCCTGGCCGCGGCCTATAACGGCGGCACCAGCCGCGTCAAAAAGGCCTATGCCGTTTGGGGCGATGACTGGGTCGGTTCCCACCTGGACGAGATGCAGCGGCTAAACATCCGGAACGAGGCACTCATCGACGAGATAGAGGCGATGAAAGCGAAGCTCAAGAAGGCGGTTGATAAGAAGCAGATCACTCAGCTGGAGAACAATATCTGGAGCCAGCGGGTGGTGCGCAAGGGGGTGCTGGGGCGGCTGGCAGAGCTGAACAAGGGCAGCTTGAAACAGGAAACCGTCCTCTATGTAGCCAAGCTCAAGAAGGTCTACGGCATGCTGACCGCCGGTTATTTCGCCACGCCGGACGCGCCGGCCAACACGTTGCCTGGACCGAAGCCCGTGGTCGAGGCGGTGTCGGCACCGGCTCAGTCGACCACGACGCCGCCAGTCCTGGCCGATGCCAGCTCGATCGTACAGTAAAATGGCGGATTTAAGCCTCATCAGGCTCGCCGCGCTGAAAGCGCGGTTTTTTAGCGACAGGCCGCGCCTTAATGACTTGCTCGAATTAGGGCCCCCCTGCGAGTATTGACAATTAGGCTTGATATTGCTAATATACGCTGTTCCTTATAGGGATAACGGTCCTTTCAACCACGCAAGAGGCGTAAGAACGCCGAAGGAGGAGAGTCTCATGAGGTCAGTATCGTTCGTCGTCGTAGCGGCCGTCTTCTGCTGCATCGGCTGCGCCCACCAGGGCAACCCGCTCATCGCCGGCCTGCCGACCGCCGAGAAGAGCATCTTCCCCATCTACGTGCCGAACAGTTCCAGCCTGGACATCGGCTACGGGGCGCGACAGAGCACCACCGTCCGGACGAGCTACAAGTCATGCGCCGCGGTCTACGTCGCCCCCCACCTGCTGGTCACCAGCGCCGCCGTCATGCCCGCCGAGAACGGCAACGGCGTCACCCTCCTGGACATCGGCAGCATCACGCTGCGCGACGGCGACTACTCGGCAGCCACCGTCACCGACGTGCCTTACTCGGATCTGAAGAAGACCGGCCTGGCCGTGGTCAAGACGACTGAGACAGGCACGCCGATGCGGCTGCGCAACGCGCCGATCAAGCAAGGCGAGCCGGTCAAGGTGCTCGGTTACACGTTCACCCAGGTCTCCAGCCAGTTCATCGCCGTGGCCGAGTGGCAGATCAAGGACGCCACGGTCAGCATGACCGATTACGGCAACGGCCTCGGCGCCAGCTACTTCCGCATCAGTGCTCCGGTCAATATCGGGATGTGCGGTTCGCCGGTGGTCGACAGCCAAGGCCTGCTGGTCGGCATCGCTTTCCGGGTCGTCGGCGGCGAGACGGTCGTCATCACGGCCGAGACCATCGCTAACGTTCTGGCGAGCGAGATCCTCTGAGGCGGCAAGCCTCTCTTCCTGCGCGGCAGGAGCATCGCTGATCTGGAGGCATCCGCACCGAGCGGCCGGCCTCAGCCGCGAGACTCAAATTTAACACCCCCGACATCTGTACGGGGGTGTTTTTTCGTGACCGGTCCGTTATTTGGTCTGAAGGTAGCGGCCGAAGAAGGCGCTGACCTTGGCGCCAAAATCATCCGGCGCCAGGCCGTGGCCTCCGGAGGTGAACTCGAACTCGGCCCGAGCGTCATCTTTCAATGCCTGCTGCAGCAACTGGGCGTGCTGGAAAGGGACGACGTCGTCATTCTGGGCATGGATGAGAAGTATCGGCGTCGTGGTCCCGGCCACGGCATCGGTCGGTGAAACCTTGAATGGGTCGACGGGTACAAGGACCTTGGCGTACTGGCAGGTCAGCCAGGCCAGAGGTTTTTTCAGGAATACGGTCGGCCGATAGAGCTGTTCGGCCACCAGGCAAAGGCTGGCGTAGGCCCCTTCGGAGACGACGGCATCGATCTCTTTGGTGAGGGGCAGCGTCATCAGCGCGACCGATCCGCCCAGGGAAAAGCCGTAGACGCCTATCTTTTTCATGCCGCGCGCTTTCAGGAGGCGGACGGCGGCCAGCAGATCCTCGGTCTCCGTGGCCCCGACCGTGGTCATCGAGCCGGCGCTCTGTCCGAAATACCGGAAATCGACGAACAGGAGGTTGTAATCCTTCGCCAAAAAAGCCGCTCGGGCCACCAGGTCGCCCTTGCTGGCCGGATAGCCGTGTAAGACAATGACAGCAGCCTCGCCAGGTTCGTCCTGTTTTGGGACATACCAGCCGGATAGGCGGACATCGTCGGCGGTCATGAACCAGACGTCTTCGTAGGGCAGGCCGTAGCTTTTTGGCGTGACCAAAGAGCTGACCCTCTCCGGGTGCACGGCCAGATACAGGTTGATCGCCGGCGTGAGCAAAAAAACGCCGATCGATATGAACACGATATTCGCTATCAGGACCTTGGGCCAATGAGGGGACATATCAGCCGTAATGATACCACGAGAACGGCCAGGCGGCACGAGCAGTGGACGAGTTCGGCAAAATCCCCGAAATGTGGTAAACATAGGTCATGTTTTTCAAGACCAGGATCAAGGCCAAAACGGACGCCGGCCCGCATATCTGGGGGCGTCCGCCCGGCCTGGTCGTAATCATCATCTACGAGGCCGTCTGGGGTTTCCTGCAGACGCTGTCCGGCGTGCTGCTCTTCCTTTCTTATAAGCTTATTTCCGTAGAGCTGATGGAAGATCCGCAGGATCTGTTCCTCAACTGGTTGATCTCGCATTTCAGCTATCGGAGTTCGATCAAGGTGGGTGAGCTTTTCGTAGCCCTGGGCGTCATCAAGCTGGCTCTGGCCGCGGGCCTTTTCTTTCACGCCAAATTGACCCGTAAGATCGGCATCTTCTTTTTCATCGCCGTCGCCCTGTTCGGCTCGTATCATCTCTCGATCAAGTTCACCTTGTTCAAGCTGGCCGTCCTGTTCATTGACGCTTTCATCCTTTACTATTTCTGGCAGGTGCTGCCGCGGCATTTCCAGGACAAGGGCGTCACTTGACCGGTCAGCCTTCGTTGATCGCATAAAAACCGCTCGTGACGAGCGGTTTTTAGATATCGAATTTCCCAACCGGTCATTTTTTCGCGGACCATAACGCAGCCGCGTCACGGGCGAAGGCGCCGCGCCAGACGTTTTCCTCCAATTTTTTCCTCTGGCCCGGCGTGAAGTTATAGGCAGCATCGCAGGCGGCGATGACCTCGGACATGGGCGGCATGAACAGGTCGTCGTCGGGATTGAGCGTATAGATGACGTCGTTATCCAGCAGGGTATCGATATGTAATTCACCGACATCCGCAATCAAGCCGCTGTAGAGGTTGGAGAGGGGACAGCCGGTGACGCGGATGCCGCTCCCGGCCATGTAGGACATCAACTCGAGGTCGTCAGCCAGGGGCATGGCATGGCCGACGCCGTCGCAGCGCAGTTCATGGACGGCGGTGCGGATATTCTTCAGCAGTCGCTGGCGGTAGGTGGCCGCCGGTTCTTTGGTCACCCATTCGCCGGCGTGGCAGTCGCGTTTGACCCTGGTGTCTTGTGTCAGCTTGAAGGCGGCCAGATGCTTCTCCGGCGGGTTGTTGGCCTCGTCGCAGGCCAGGTCCAGCGCGGCTTCGCCGTCGTATTCCAGGGCGATCCGGGCTATCTCCACGCCAGTAGCCGCGTCGGTTTCCCGGCCGATGGCGATGACCGGCAGGATCCTGATGCCGAAATCATTTTCCGCCCGTTTCAGGCCCCGATGTATGGCGGCGACCACTTGGGGCATGGTCAGGCCGCCGCGCCGGTGGAATTGCGGCGCGAACTTGCCCTCGACGTAGGCGTAACCCTCGGCCGCCCTCTCCCGGCCGTAGGCATAAGCGACCATTTCCAGAGCCTCCGGGCCTTGCATGACGCCGGTTATCGTGTCGAAGCGGGCGACGATGTCCTCTTGGGGGTTCCGGAAGAATGCCAGCCAGCCTTCTTTGGTCGGAAAGGGAAAATCCTTGCCGGCCAGCCGGTACAGGTCTTCTATGACGCCTAAAACCGCCCGACTGCCGTCGATGTGGTCATGTTGCAATCCTTTGATATCCGGCTTCATTTCCGTGAGAAAACGGTCAGTAGGCCTTTTGTCGATAGTAGAAACTGGCACCAGATGTGTCAATGAGCGGCCGGATCGTTCGACTGGAAGCAATATTGATGAGGTTGGCGCGTTATCCACTGCCGGGCATTGCCCTTTGATTATTAATGAATTATTATTGATGTTACGTAGTTTTAAATGAAATATTTTGTTTATGAAAAATAAACCTGCCTGTGAGACATTTTTCGGCGCTTTGGCCAACGATATCCGTTGCGACATCCTTGGGGAATTGAAGGGCGGAGAAAAATGCGTCAGCGACCTGGTCAAGGTGCTGTCGCTCAAACAGAGTCTGGTATCGCATAATCTTAAGATCCTGGTCAAGGCCGGACTGGTGCATTCGCGTCGGTCGGGTACTTTTCATTTTTATTCGTTGAGCAAGGATGATGTTTTGCCGGCTTTCGAGTTAATGGAGCGATGGAAGCTTCATACCGGCCTGACCAAACCGGCGGCGACCGACCGCGGGCAGGTATCGGATCGGGACCTGGCCAGCGCCATCGTTTTTTTCGTCCTGGACAGCGAGGGGAAGTCCGTCATGAGCGACGGTTACGGCATGGAGATCGTCGGAATGAATGAGCCGGGCGCGATCGGCACCGACGTCAGACAGGTGCTGAACGACGTGCCGGAGGCCCTGAGGCATGTCCAGCTGGTTTTAGGCGGCCAGAGGGTGCATGCCCGCATGTCCGGCCGCGGACATGTCTTCGACGTGCGCATGATCCCCCGCAAAGATAAGGCCGGGAAGCCGAACGGCATCTTCGGTATGGCCGTCTGCATCGACGATAAGTTGAGGCAGGAGCAGGAGGCTCGCGAGAAAAAGGAGCTCTATAGGTCCGTCGTGGAGAATCTGCCTGAGACGGTCGTTTTGCTCGATGTGGAGGGGCGCGTCATGTTCGTGAACCGCGAATTGGGCGGTTTCTCGCCGGAAAAAGCCGTCGGCCTGTCGATCTATGATTTTCTGCCGTCGAAGCTCAAAGAATTGACCAGGAGTTCGATCTACACGGTGATGAAGACCTGCGAGATCAGGAAAAGCGAGACGGAAGTGGCTGGCATGGATGGCCGGATGAGGAAGTACGCCGTCCGTTACGGCCCGATGATGAATAAGGGCAAAGCCGAGGGTGTCGTGGTGATCATGGCCGAGAATTGAGAACCATCGGCACAAGGCGTTCATGTTTGATCATCGGTGCGGGCCGGCAGGCAGCCGGTCCGCTTTCGGTTTCCGTTGGGCCGCCCGTGCGAAACATATCGGTGATCACTGGTGGCAAATCCCCGGCCGTCTGCTATCATGGGCTCGAAATATGGACCAGCCGGTGAAGAAAATACTGATATTAGCCTCAGCCTCGCCGCGTCGCCGGGAGATACTGGCGCGGACAGGTTTGGAATTCGAGGTGATTCCCGGCGATTATGAGGAGGTCTTGGAGTCTGGCGCTGAACCCAGACCGTTGGCCATGGCTCTTTCTGCCGGCAAGGCCATGTCGGTGGCCGTCGGCAGGAGCGGCGCCCTGGTCATCGGCGCCGACACTTTCATTGTTTTTGGTGCGGAGTTCATGGGCAAACCGCGCACGCCGGAAAACGCGGCGGCCATGCTTATCCGGCTGAGCGGCCGGGCCCATTCGGTGATAACCGGATTTACCATCGTCGATACCGATACCGGCCGAAGACGGTCGGAAGCAGTCGAAACGACGGTCTGGTTCAAGGATCTGGGCGCGGCAGAGATCGAGAGCTACGTGGCTTCTGGCGAGCCGCTGGATAAGGCCGGCGCTTATGCCATCCAGGGTTTGGGCGGCGCGCTCATCGACCGGATCGAAGGCGATTATCTCAACGTCGTCGGTCTGCCCCTTTTTGCCGTCTGCGCCGGGTTGCGTGAATTCGGTCTGGCCGCCCCCTTGATAGATATGGTAAAATGGCCGCAAGATTAACTTTTCTTTCATGCTTATGCCCGCACTCAAGGAGTTCGTTAAATTCATCCGGGAGCAGGGCGTCATCGGCTTGGCCATCGGTTTTATCCTCGGCGGGGCCGTCGGCAAGACCGTTTCCTCGTTCGTCCAGGATATCATTCAGCCTCTTCTGGGCTACGTGCTGGGTTCGACGACTGGCCTTAAGGCAGTACACCTGGGTTCGGTCATGGTCGGCAGTTTCCTGGCCAACCTAATCGATTTCGTCATCATCGCGGCGGTGGTGTTTTACCTCTTCAAAGGGTTGAAGTTGGATAAGGTCGACGCACCGAAACAGTAAGTTCGCGCGAATAAGCCCGCGGCTGAGGCCGCGGGTTTTAAAGTTGCCGTCTGACCGGTCACGGTTGACTGTCAGGCGATTCCGTGATAATGCGGGTGAAGCCCTTTTCATCCATAACCCACCACGCCTAAAGCGGAGGTTAGCATGTCAGAACTGCATAAGAAGGACAGCCGCGGAGCCGGTTTCCTTGTTGATGACAACTCTCCCGAGGACGTCTTCGTCCCGGAGGATTTCGACGAGACACAGCGGTCCATCGGCGAGATGGTCGCGGACTTCGTCAAGCGCGAAGTGTCGCCGAAGGCGGTCGCGCTCGAAGGCCATGACTATGAACTCCTCAAGGGGCTGATCCGTCAGTGCGGCGAACTCGGCCTGCTGGGCGTCGACCTGCCGGAAGACTGCGGCGGGCTCGGTCTCGACCTGACCAGCTCGGCGCTGGTCTTCGAGGGCATCGGTTCCTGCGGCAGCGGCTCGTTCGCCGCCGCCGTCGGCGCCCATAGCGGCATCGGCACCTGGCCCATTCTGTACTTCGGCAGCGACGAACAGCGCCGCAAGTACCTGCCGGGCATCCTGAGCGGCCAGACCATCGCGGCTTACGCCCTGACCGAGTCGGGCAGCGGCAGCGACGCCCTGGCCGCCAAGTGCAAGGCCGAGCTGACCCCGGACGGCAAATTCTACAAGGTCAACGGCGAGAAGGTCTTCATCACCAACGCCGCCATCGCCGACGTCTTCACCATCTTCGTCAAGATAGATGGGCAGGACGACAAGAAGGCCTGTCTCATTGTCGAAAGCGGCACGCCCGGGTTCACCGTCGACAAGGAAGAGCACAAGATGGGCATCTGCGGCTCGTCGACCTGCCGGCTGGGATTCGAGGACGCCATGGTGCCGGCGGAGAACCTGCTCGGCACTATCGGCAAGGGCCACAAGGTGGTCCTGAACACCCTGAACCTCGGACGGTTCAAGCTGGGAGCGGCGGCGGCCGGCGCCATCAAGGGGCTGGTCTCCACAGCGGTGCAGTACGCCTCCGAACGCAAGCAATTCGGCCGGCCGATCATGGAGTTCGACGCCATCAAGGCCAAAGTGGCCGAGATGGTCGTCGCCGCCTGGGTCGGCGAGAGCATGGTCTACCGCACCGCCGGACTCCTGTCCGGACGCCTGCACGAGGCCAAGACGCCGGAAGAGGCGACCAAGGCCATCGAGGAGTATACCGTCGAGTGTTCGCTGGTAAAAGTAGCGCTCTCCGAGATGCTCAACGCCGCCGCCGACGAGGCCGTCCAGATCTTCGGGGGCTACGGCTACAGCGAGGAGTACCCGGTGGCCCGCGCCTACCGCGACTCGCGCATCAACCGCATCTTTGAAGGCACCAACGAGATCAACCGCATGCTGGCCGTAGGCGAGGTGCTCAAGCGCTCGCTTCAGGGTCGCATCGACCTGCCGGCGGCGGCCAAGGGCAAGACGGCAGCGCCGGTCCAGCAGAAACGTCGGTCCGGCCTGGCCAAGATGCTGGGCAACGCCAAGCAGCTCCAGGCCTTCGCCGGTTTCACTCTGCGACGGTTCGTCGACCGCCTGCCCGTGACCGTTTCGCTCAACCGGCAGAAGGTCGAGCCGGGCTCGGGTTCGCTGCGCAAGACGCTCCAGGCCGCACGCTTGGCGGCGCTCTATGCGCTCAACGAAGCGGCTTTCTGCCTGCAGGCCAAGCTCAAGGACGAGCAGCAGGTGCTGTTCGACCTGGCGGACATCCTCATCGCCCTCTACGGCATGGAAAGCGCCCTGCTGCGCCTCACGAAGATCCAGGCAGCCGGCGGCGATGTCCGGCTGACCGAAGCCATCGTCCGCGCCTATTTCGGCGAAGCTATCTCGCTCATCGAGAGGCGAGGCATCCGATCGCTGTCGGCCATATTCGGCGGTGCGGAACGCGCCAGCAAGGCGGCGCATCTCCGGGAGCTGCTGGCCGCGGCGCCGCTCGACGACATCGTCGGCCTCAAGCGCCGGATCGGCGAAGCGGCTGCGGCTAAGTGTGGGTATCCGTTCTAGTCACGTTCTTACGACAGCCCCTCGAGGGCTGTCTTTTTTTGTAGGCGGCTGGCAGTTCGGCAGGGGAGCGGGTCCGCGGCAGACAATTGACAAACCGCCTTGCAGACGTTATCTTGGACTGCTCGTTCTTTGAAAAAGGACAAAGGCATCAACGCAACAGACACGGAGGTATCCGGTGGACACGAATAAATGCCGCGAGGCCCTGACCGGCCTGACGAAGCTGATACGCACCTTGGACAAGGCCGGGGTGTGGGACAAGGTTTCTTTCCGCGAGTGGCGGAAAGGACACGAGGCTTTTATGGAGAAGTGTCTCGGTTACGAACGCGGCCCGGGCATGCCCTCGGCCACCGCCCTGGTGAGCGCGTTCTTTCACCCCGAGCTGCCGCTCGTCGGCCTCAACTACACGCCGGTGGCCCACAACACGCTGCACGCCTTTCCAGCCGGCTGGACGCCAGCTCTCAGGCTCTGCCGCGGCATCGTTTTCGACCGCCACGGGATGCTCGTGGCCAAGCCGTTCGACAAGTTCTTCAACTACGGCGAGCACCAGGAGACCAGGAACCTGCCGGACGAGCCGTTCACGGCCACGGTCAAGCATGATGGCCATCTCGGGATCATCTTCGAGTACGGCAACACCTGGCACATCACGACCCGCGGCGATTTCACCAGCCGGTCCTCGAAGGTCGGCGCTGAGATGCTGCGGCGGTATGCGCAGAAGGGCGATTGGGACGGCAAATTACCGTGCGGCAATAACCTGCTCGTGGAGATCATCCACCCCTCGACCAAGGTCCACCTCAAGTACCGCGGTTCCAGGTTCATCCTCATCGGCGCTTACGAGCGCGATACGCTGCACGACCTCGACCACGAGGAACTGCGCGTCTTGGGCAATCGTCTGGGACTGCCGGTGACCGAGCGCTGGGAAGGGGATTCCATCGCTGACCTGGCGGTACTGACCCAGGACCTGTCGGTCAGCAACAGGGAAGGCTTCGTCGTCCGTTTCCGGAGCGGCCTCCGGGTCAAGTTCAAGTTCGCCTCTTACATCAACCTGATGGTGGCCGGCAAGCTGGGCTACGGCTACATCATGAACCGCATGCTCGCCGGCAACCTGGAGAAGATGATCAAGAACCTGCCGGAAGAGGTCTATGACCGGGCTGCCAAGATGGTCGACGACATCACCGGGGCTGCGGCCGCGGAAGGAACGGAAAAAGAGCGCCGTCGGCGCCTGTACGGGTTGGTGTCTCCCGAGGAATCCACGCAGTATTACCGCGGCATTTGCCGCAAACTGCTCAAGAAACTGGCGACCAAATAGTCCGCCAGCTCGCCGGAACCACGGTTCCGGCTTTTTTGTAGAAAAAAACACCGCATCGCGGCGTTCATCATTGATGTTCAGGCGATGGTCTAATTCTTCCCTGTTTCGACGGGTTCCTCCGTTTCGGCCCGCTCCGGTTGGGGTAGCGGCGCCGTGCTCCTCCAGTGATGCCAGATGTAGGCCGCCATGCCCAGTACGCCGGCGGCGATGATGGCCGCGTCGAATTTGTGCCACAGCGGTCGCAGGACCGCCCAGTTCTCGCCCAATTTGTATCCGACGTAGACCAAGAGGTACGACCAGGCCCAGGAACCGACGAAGGTCAGCAGCGAGAACGACAAGATTGGAACCTTCCAGACGCCGGCGACGAATGAGATGAACGTCCTGACGACAGGCAGCAGGCGCGAAAAAAAGGAAACAGCGCCGCCGAACCGGGAGAAAAGGTAGTCGCCCTGGCTGAGCTGTTTCGGCCCGATGAAGAGCCAGCGGCCGTGTTTCTCCAGGAGCGGCCGGCCGTAACGGCGGCCGAGCCAATAGGAAAGCAGCGATCCCCAGAGGCAGCCGAGGCCGCCGGCCAGAGCCGCGCCGTGGAAACCCAGCTTGCCCTGAGCCACCAGAAAACCGGCGAAAGGCAGGATGATCTCGCTGGGAATGGGGATATTGGCCGACTCCAATCCCATGAGGATGACGACCGCCGTGTATCCGAAGGCCTGGATATTGGACGTCAGCCAGGCGCTGAGAGCTTCGAACATAGCCCGGTAATCTTATTGGAAAATCAGCTAAGAAGCAATCATGTGCGTCCGTCGCGGTCGGGCATGATTCGGCCTGTCGCCGCTTCCGGATGGATGATATAATTCCATGGCTTATGAACAACCGCGACACCATCAAGATGGTCGAGACGATGCTCGGATCCGCTGACCTTGTCGAGCTCCGAAATTTTTTGGCCGGATTGGATTTCCATTTGGTCGCCAAGGCCGTCAACAGGCTGTCCGGTCGGCGGCACCAGATCTTCTCGGCGCTTTCCCCGGAGATCCAGGCTGAGACCGTACTCAAACTTTCCCACCAGAGCCGCGACGAGATACTTTCCCGCCTGGCCGACAGCGAGGTGGCCCAGTTCCTGCAGTTCAATGATGAGGATGACGCCGCTGACCTGCTGCAGGCGTTGTCGCCGGAGCGGCAGGAGTCTATCATCGGCCGCATCCGCAGCGACAAACGCGGCAAGATCGAGCATCTGTTCAGGTTCTCGCCGGAGACGGCCGGCGGCCTGATGGACCTGAATTTCATCATCGTCAAACCGGACTATACGCTTAAAGACGTGGCCGACAAGGTCCAGAAGCATTACGAGAATGAGAGGAAGATGCCTTTTGTCATCGTCACCGATGAGAAGGGTAAACTGCAGGGCTATCTTTCCTACAAGACACTGATCACCAGCCCGCCGTCGGCGTCCATCACCAAACTGGCCAAGCCGCTGCCGGCCGTGCCTTATCACGCCGACCAGGAGGAGGTCATGCATATCGCCCAAAGCAGCGGCATCGACATCATCGGCGTCATTGACGAGGCTGGTCTGGTACTTGGCGTGGTTCATCCCCATGACCTGCTGCGCATCGCCGAAACCGAGGCCACCGAGGACGTCTACAGCTTCGCCGGCGTGCACAAGGACGAGGACATCGGCGACACGGCCCTTCATAAGGTCAGGCGGCGCTGGTTGTGGTTGGTCATCAATTTGGGCACGGCCGTACTGGCCTCATTCGTCGTCTCCCGGTTTCAGTCGTCCATCAGCCAGATGTCGCTGCTGGCGGTCTTCATGCCCATGGTCGCCGGCGAGGGCGGCAACGCCGCCACTCAGGCGCTGGCTGTGGTCGTGCGCGGCCTGGCTATGGGCGAGGTCCCTTGGTCGGAGGCCAGGCGGGTCATTGCCCGCGAGGCTTTGGCCGGCTCACTTAACGGTGTTATTGTCGGCCTGCTGGCCGCCGTGGTCGCCTTCCTCTTCCATGCGCCGCCGCTCTTGGCCCTGGTGTTGGGTTTTGCTCTGATCGTCAACCTGTTCGTGGCCGGACTGTTCGGAGCGGCCGTTCCTTTTGTGCTGAAAAGGCTCAGGATCGATCCGGCCATCGCCAGCTCCATTTTTGTCACCACGGCCACCGATGTCTTCGGTTTTCTAGTGTTCTTGGGGCTGGGGACGGCGGTGCTGACCTGAGCGGTCGGCAACCACTTTACTTGCCTAAAGTGGAGGGCCGGGCTACGTTGAAGACTTATGCGCTGGAATACGCCGACAACCGAGGATCTGTTCCGGGCCATCTTAGGACTAGCGACGCTCGATGAGACCAAGCGGTTTTTCCGTGATCTGCTGACGGAGGAGGAGATAGTCGAGTTCTCGAGGCGCTGGCAGGCGGCCCAGATGCTGGCTGACAAGGTGCCGTATTCCCGGATAGTCAAAAAGACCGGGCTGAGTTCGCGTACGGTCGCACGCATCTCGGTTTGGCTGCGAAAAGGCCTGGACGGTTATGGCTTGGCCATCAGGCGCAAGGCTCATCAACGGGGCCGTCCAGACGTCGGTAAGAGCAGCAAATTGTCGTCACAGGAGAAATGAAATAGGCGGCCTCATGGGGAAAAAAAGAAAAGAGCGTCCGACAAGCATCGGACGCTCTTTGTGAGGCGGGAAGGAGAAACTACTGCAGGTTGGCCATGTTGCCGGCCCCGCTGACCAGACAGCCGGTCTCGACCTTGATGCGCAGATGACACTCCGGGCTGGCTACGGCGATGATGTTGGTGCCGTCGAACCAGTTGCACGAGACGAAGGCGCGCGCTGCGGCCGACATGGCCCGCAATTGCGCCTCGGTGCCGTACATGGCCCAGCTGCCGTCGCCGAGATAGCTCAGGTCGAAGGTGCCGACAGGCAGTGAGGCGGGAGCGTACTCCAGATAGCCGTCTGCGTCGCTGTCGCTCATGGCCGGGCCAGCGTCCCAGGTCATTACATCCGGGATCGAACCGCGCAGCTCGCCATTCGCGGCGCCGTTGACGTAGAGAGCGCTGAATTTCAGCTGACAGGCGCCGCTCGACCTGAGGACGTCGACATTGGCGGGAGCTTGTACTGCCCCGGAATCTTCTCCGGTCTGTCCGGCGTCACTCTGCTGAGCTGGCTGTTCCGCGTCGGCGGACACCGCTGCGCCTGCGTCCTCGCGCGTCGGCGTGCCGGTGTCGGTGCCGGTATTGGCGTTCTGCTGAGCGCCGGCGTCGTTGCCGCCGGTACTGGGTTGGGAGGTGCCCGTGTCGGCATCATCGTTGCCGCCAATGGGGCTGAGCTGGGGATCGTCCCCGCAGGCCGCCATGACGGTTACCATCGCTGCAACCACGAACCAGATCGTCCATAGTTTCTTCATGACTCTCTCCTCTCCTTGAATGGGTTTTGAACTTTGAAAGAACCTCATTTTCTGACCAGTCAATATAGCACATTTATCTGCATTTGTCAAGGTTGACAGGTCAGTTATCCAAGACATTTTTTGGCTTATTTTAGCGTTATTGTTGAATTCGCTCTCATTGCTGTCTATCTTGACAAAACAGCCTGAATGTGGTTTAATATCGGGTTCGAAAAACAGTAAATTCGAACCCATTAAAGTTCCTTAAAACCTTAAAAAGAGGAGTTTAGCCATGAAGACAAGGCTATCAATCGTGGTCCTTTTTCTGTCGTTTCCTGCCAGCCAGGCCTTCGCGGCCGAAAAACAGGGCTTGCCCTGGAAGCAGCCCATGGCCGAGGTCGAACTGCACACCAGTTATGCCATCGTGCCCGACTTGCAAGGGGTCATCCGTTACGGCAGCCCGACCGAACTCACCAATGCTCACGCCCTGTCGCTTTACCTGGGGCCGAAGCTGATGTTCGGCAGCACCGATGACGCTTTCTGGGTCCTGCCGCAGATCGGTACGCGGCTCTACCTGGGTCCGGGATGCCGCGAGGCCCAGCTGCTTGTCTCAATCTGGGGCAAGTTCAGCATGCTGGACCGCGCCTTAAGCTACCAGTTCCTGGCCGATCTGGCCGTGTCCGTGCCGCTGAAGCAGCGCGGGTTGGGTATCGATGTCCGGCACTTGCTCGACTACAACATCGTCCTCCCGACCGAATCGATCAGCAATGATCCTGAGGACCGTGAGGAAGACGAACTGTGGCACCGGAGTCGCCGCAGCAAGGATCCCTGGAAGCGTGACCACTGGCTGCTGCAACTGGGCATCCACGCCCAGAATCGCAATCAGTACGTGGACATCGGTCCGGCCATCGGCACCAAATACCACTGGCTGCGCGTCTGCTTCGAGTACCTGCTCGGTTTCCAGGAAGAGAACCGCGGCCAGACCTTCCGGGTCACCGTCGGCCTCGATTTTTCCTTGTGAACCGCACCCCCCGCCCCTCTAGCCGCCCGTCCTGAACGGGCGGCTTTTCTTTATCGGCTGCGGCCTGGCCCGCTCCTCGGCCGCAGGCGTCCATATTGACAGCCGGCGGTCATTGTGGCTAAATGACGCCCTGCTCGGGCAGGACTCGGTCTTTTCATCCATCAAAGGAGGAGAACATGCTGACAGCAAAACACGACGAATTTTTGTCGTTCTTGATGGCATATGCAAAGAGCCCCAAGCTCATCCCGCCGGCATATGATATGGTCAGGCCGTTCTTTGGCCGGGCGGATGAAGGTTCTTACGATCTCGTCCCCCAAGCGATGTTCGATCCCATTGTAACGGGGCGGACCATCGCTGTGGCCCTCGGCGTCAAGGTCATCAGGCTGGCGACGGTTTCCCGCGAAGGCCTTCTTGCCGGGCATGGCATCGATCATGAACTGGCCGCCCGGAAATTTCACGGGACCAGCTTGTCGGACCGACTCATGGACCGCTACTCGGAGGAACTAGGTTTAGGACTGCGCTCGGCTCTCAGGGAGATCCTATTCGAGCGCCTGTCATCGCGTCTGGTCGAACACCTGCGCCTTATGCCGCACGAGGGCCGGACGCCGGACATCTACCACGCCTTCCGTCGCCAGCTGTATTCGAGCGTCGGAGAGACCATGTATTTCTACTTAGGACTGGCCATGGCCGGCAATAAGAGGCAGATGGCCAAGCTGGCGCCACTCGTCGAGATGCTGCTCAAGGTCATCCCTGTCGGCGAACCCGCCGACGGTTCATTCGCCTGGACGGTTCTTGTGGCTTGATCTTTCGTTGTCCGCCCGATGTCGGGGCGGTTTTTTGTTTTCATATTTTCAACGATTTGGATCAGGTTAGACCAGGGCGCCGTGTTGACTAAGCCGGGTGCCGCTTCTAAGATTCGTGGTGTCACCATCGGTTCGGAGGCAGTCATGGGGATCCGCCGGCGGCTGAAATGGCCCGCTTTTTTCCTGGGATTTCTCACAGGCGGTTCAGTCATCGGCTGGCTGCACTGGCTCGGCTGCCGGCCGACATTGCCCTGGCGGCCCAGCCTGGCCGCCGGCATGCTGCTCGGCCTCGTTGCGGCCGTCTTCCTGGCGCCGGTGTTCCTGTTCGTTCCGCCGACCAAGGACCGTCACGACACGCTCAAGTGAGCGGTCAGGCGCTCCTTAACAAATAGAGGAGGATAGGATGTCGCTTATCTGCGTCGAGACCGGCAGGGGCATCGTTTTCGGCACGCCGCTGTGGGCCGGAAAACGCAACGGCACGGATGTATTCTTCGCCTTGAGCCAGGAGGCCATCGACCGCATTCCGGCCGCCGAGAGGCGTCTCGTGCCCTGTGCGCCGGGCGAGGCGGGCGTGGACTTTCACGCCGGCAGTTCGGGCCGGAATTTCAACGGTAGTTACACCTGGACGCAATTCCGGGCCGCCGCCTTCGCCTTCTCCATTTCTGAGTTGGCCGTCAGGCGATTCCTGCCGCATCTGGCCCAGGTTTCCTCCCGCCGATCGTGATCACTCCTTTCTTTGGCCGTCCGCCTGCCGCGGACGGTCTTTTTTCTCCGGCGGCATTTACGCCGGTTTTTTGCTATCATATCTGCGTATGGCGAATTCCGTGATCAAGATAGAAGTCAAAGACGATTTGCGCGCGGCCATCGCGCAAGCTGTGGATGCCCTGGGCGGCATCCGACGTTTCTTGGCCCCTGGCGACAAGGTGTTGGTCAAGCCGAATTTCAATACCGCTGATCCTTTTCCGGGGTCGAGCGACCGGGAGTTCGTCGGCGCCTTCGTCGACCTCTGTCACGAGGCCGGTGCCGGCGAGGTCATCGTCGGCGACTCCTGCACTTATTTCCTGAAGACCAAGCGGGTCATGGAAAAATGGGGCTGCCATGAGTTGCAAGCCGGACGGCCTTGGCTGAGATTGGCCAACTTCGACGACGGGCAGTGGGTCTCCCAGCTCCTGCCGCAGGGGAAGTTCCTCAAGTCTGTTTCCACGCCTGAATTACTCGGCCAAGTGGACAAGGTTTTCATCCTGCCCTGCCTTAAAACCCACAAACTGGCCCAATACACCGGAGCCTTGAAGCTGGCCGTCGGATTGATGAGGCCGGCCGAAAGGCTGGCCATGCACTTCCGGCATCTGCAGGAGAAGATCGCCGAGTTGAACCTGGCGTATAAGCCCGATCTGATAGTCATGGATGCCCGTAAATGCTTCATCACCGGCGGGCCGATGAATGGCGAGTTGCGGCAGCCGGGCCTGGTCCTGGCCGGGACGGACCGGGTAGCCATGGACATCGAAGGGGTCAGGATCATCCAGAGTTACGAGGGCAATGACCTCGAGGGCATGGCGCCGGAGGGACTGCCCCAGATCAAACGGGCCGTCGAGATCGGCATCGACCGGTCCTGACCCGGCGAACGGCGAAAACAAAGAAGACCAGATAAATAGACCGTCCGCTGAAGCGGGCGGTTTCGCGTTTCCGACAGCGGTTTGACAGGCAGGGACCATCGGCTACACTACCAGGGTCCTTTCAACCAGGAGTCATTCATGAACCATCGCGCCCCCGCGGCTGTCGTCGTGTTTTTGTCCGCTTTGATGTTCTGCGCCATGCTGTCCTGCCGCACGCTGCAACCCCCGGCGCCAAAAGCCGTTCCAGCGGCGCCGGCTGTCGGTCCGGGCGACGCGGCCATCTTCGCCGAGGCCGCCCTGGTCCGGGTACGCAACCTGGAGCCATTGGACGCCAAGACCGGCTATTTCGTCTTTAACGACGAGTGTCTGGCTCTCGACGGCGGTCGGATCATCGCCGTGGCCGTCCACGACGGCCGAGTGCTGGTCCGCTATGAGCCGCCCAAGCAGAAATTCTACGGCAGCTGTCCGGCCGGCACCTTGTTCTTCATCGCCGCCGATGACTTCGCCGGCATGACCGCGAAGTATCATCGCAAACGCGCCGAACTTGATGCCGAACGCGAGTTGGTCGAGCGGCTGCTCGGCCAGGCGCCGGCGCCCTGACGCCAGCGAATGCCTCGCCACCAGACCGCCCGCTGACAGGGCGGTCTTTTATGACGAAAAGCAGGGTCGGCACCCGGCACCGTTGTGGAATCTGGGAATAATAGGGTACAGTTTTAATATAACATCGCAAAAAGATAAAATAACCTCAGCGAAATATGAAAAGAAAAGCGGCATTTTTCGACATCGACGGTACTATTTTCCGTTCGAGTCTGCTCATCGAAGTGACCGAGGCGATGATCCAGGACGGCGTTTTTCCAGCCAAGGTGCGCAAGCACTACGCGCGCACCTATCAGAAATGGCTGGACCGCAAAGGCGCTTATGACGAGTACATCGGCGGCGTGATCAAGGCTTTCGAAGGCAATATCAGGGGCGTGCGGGAACAGGACATGCTCAGGGTAGTGGAGAAGGTCGTCCAGTTCCATCGCAGCCGAGTTTACCGCTACACCCGCGACCTGGTCCGCGAGCTGAAGAAAAAGAAATATTTGCTTGTGGCCATCTCCAATTCGCCGAAAGAAGTGCTCGATCCGTTCTGCCGGCAGCTGGGTTTCGACAAAGTTTACGGCCGGATCTATGAGATCGACGGTCGCGGGCGTTGCACCGGCAGGACACTTTATCTCGACCTTATCTCGGACAAGGCCAAGATCCTCAATCGGGCCGTAGAGCATAACAACCTGACGCTGCGCGGTTCGATCGGGGTGGGCGACACGCAGAGCGACATCCCTTTCCTCAAGCTGGTCGAGAGACCGATCTGCTTCAATCCCAACCAGGTGCTTTACCGGTACGCCAAGCGTCACGGCTGGACGGTCGTCATCGAGCGCAAAGACGTTATCCATCGCATCGAGACCAAGACATCCTTTTCCCATAAATAAGACCGAATAGAACGCGAGACCCCCGCCGCGGGGGTCTTTTGTTACCTTCAGCCGGCTGTTTCGTGGTACAATATAATCAGTTCTAAATTTTCATCTATCATGCTTATGGGAGCGCCTGAACAGGCTCCACAGCCAGCGGTACCGATGAAACCGCCGATGCTTTTGTGGGTATTTTTGACGTTCGTCGTGACCACGCTGGTGGTCGGCGGCGGGGGTTATTATTTTTGGTCGCAGAGCCGTGAGGGCGCCGGACCGGTTGATGTCGGCGGTGGTCTGAATAAGGCGCCGGATGAACCCGGATCCGTTGAGGTCGCCCCTAAGACACAAGACGGCGAGGTAGCAAAGTTCAATGACGTCAATGATTTTAAGGATTGGCTGAAAAAGGCCGGTACCGAGGAGTCAGGTTACGGCTATTACGGCAGTCCAATGATGCTGCGCAGTGACATGATGGTCGAGGAGGGAATCGGCCTAGCGCCGGCGCCGACGGCCGTGTCCAAAGCCGAGGGTCAGGTCGGCGCGGCTCCAGGCGGAGCGACCGCAGAGCCGAGCCGCTTCTCGGAAACGAACGTCCAGGTCGCCGGCATCGACGAGCCGGACATCGTCAAAACCGACGGCAAGGAGATCTTCTACTCCCCGGAACAGCGTTATTGGTGGGGTTGGGAAAGGCCGATGCCCATGCCGATGATCGAGAGTGATTCGGTCGAAGGCATCAGCGTTGAGGAGAATACGAAGATAATGCCGCCGAAGCCCCAGCCGCCGAACGGTGTCCGGGCCATCAAGGCCTTCCCGCCGGCCGACCTGAAGCTTGATTCCCAGATCGATCGGTTCGGCAATCTGTTGCTTTCCGACAAGACGCTGCTGGTCCAGACCTATGAGGGGCTTTTCGGTTATGATGTTTCCGACCCGGCTAAACCTGCGGAAAAATGGAAGATGACCCTGGAAAACAGCAACGAGATCACCGCTGCCAGGCTGTACAAGGATAAGGTCTATCTGGTGACCCGCGCCAGCATCAACGACTTCAGTCCGTGTCCGGTCGTGCCGTTCAAGGCGGGGGATGCGTCCATCTCCATTCCTTGCGAGAGGATCTACCACCCGGTGGTGCCGACGCCGACCGACGTGACCTACTCGGTCATTAAGGTGGACGCGGCCAGCGGCCAGGTCGAGCAGACGGTATCTTTCGTCGGTTCCTGGAACTCCTCGGCCATCTACATGTCGGAGAAGAACCTTTACGTCACCAACGTCTACCGCGGCGACATGATCGCCTTTTTCGTCGGCTTCCTCAAGGCCAATACCGATCTGGCGCCGTCCAGCACCGTGGCGCGGCTGGAGAAGCTCAGCAGCTACGACATCAGCGCCCAGGCCAAGGAGGTCGAGTTGATGCAGATCCTCCAATCCTGGCAGGCTTCCTTGAGCCAGGATGACCAGCTCAAGCTGGAGAACGAGATGACCAACCGCATGGACAGCTACCTCAAGGAGCACATGCGCGACATGGAGAAGACCGGCGTCGTGCGCATCGCCATCGACAGCCTGTCGGTCACCGGTAACGGCGCCGTGCCCGGCCATCTGCTCAACCAGTTCTCGCTCGACGAGTACGCTTCCTACCTGCGCCTGGCCACTACCAGCGGCGGCCGCGGCTCGTTCGGCTGGCAGTTCGGCATCAATACCGGCAGCGAGAGCGTCAACGACGTCTATACACTGGACGCGGACATGAACCTGGCCGGTTCGGCCAAAGACATGGGCAAGGGCGAGCGCATCTACTCTGTCCGGTTCATCCAGGACAAGGGCTACGTCGTCACCTTCAAGGAGACGGACCCGCTCTACGTCCTCGACCTGAGCGATGGGCGTAATCCGCAGATCAAGGGCGAATTGAAGATCCCCGGTTACTCTTCATACCTGCACCCGATAAACAAGGATAAGATCCTGGGCATCGGCAAGGAGAATAATCAGGTGAAGGTTTCGCTGTTCGACGTTGCCGATCCGGCCAATCCGACCGAGAAAGCGAAGTACGCCCTGGACGAATACTGGTCTGATATCCTGAACACCCACCATGCTTTCTTGCTGGACTCGTCGCATGAGGCCTTTTTCCTGCCGGGCAGCAAAGGCGGTTACGTCTTCCTCTACAGCGGCGACACCCTGAAGCTGGCCAAGGCGGTCAGTGACATCCAGGCCAAACGGGCGGTCTACATCAACGACTACCTGTATATCCTCGGCGACAACAAGATCGTCGTCCTGAACGAGAAGGACTGGGAAAAGGTCAATCAGCTGGAGATCGCCGGATATTCGGGATATTGATGACGTGGCCGGCGGCCGTCGGGCTACCGGCCGGTCCGATGACTGATCCTTTTTAGGCCGTCAGGCCGCAGCTTATGGAACAAGAATTGATCGACAAGTTCGATTCGCTGGAAAAAAAGCTCGACTCAGTGTTCAGGTCAGTGGAGAAGACGCGCAAATACTTCCAATGGACCCTGATCATCACCGCCGTCATGGTCGTCCTGCCGCTCATCGGCCTGTTATTCGCCATCCCATCCTATCTGAGCACGCTGTCCAGCTTAGGTGCCGGAATTTGACCCATTATTCCGCAGACCCGGCTTCGGCCGGGTTTTTGCGTAGACAGCGGCCGCACATCCGCGGCCCTAAAAATCGATTTCGCCGATCCGGACATGGGTTGGTGGCCGTTCTTTCTCGACTGCGTTCGGGCGCGGTCCTTTCTTGAGCAGTGGCCAAAACAAGCCAAAATTAGTAGAATTATATATGGATGGCGCCGCGCATCGGTCCGCCGCGTTCATCAGCCAGGCTTGTCTATTTCCGAGCCATGAGGCACGATGGGACGTTCCCCATCCATTAATGTAATTGATTGCCAGCTTTATGCTGCCGACACGGCCAGCAAAAAAAACCATCAGCCGCTACGAACTTGAACCGGACGTGACCGAGTCGCGGCAGGAACTGCAGGAAGAAGCCGAACAGATCGAGACCCGGCCTGATCTGCCGGAGATGCAGGCGGAAAAGGGCGCGGCTTCGCCCATCGATTCGGCCTATGCCGGCGAAGTTTCGAAATTCTTCAACGAGAAGCGCAGGCTGGCAGAACTGACGGACGCCGAGGACACCTCGCTGTTCGATCACGAGAATTTCGTCGCCATGCAGCAGATGAGCCTGGAGAAACTGGCCAATCCCAAGACGGCCCGCGAGATGAAGCCGCGTGACGCCGCCCTGGCCCTGGCCGACCTGGCCGGCACTATGGCCGGCCGGAACCTGGAGATCGAGGCCAATGTAACCGGCGATCCGGCCATCGATCAGGCCAGCGAGGCCGAACATGCCCAGGCCAAGAAGATCTTCATGGACAGCTGCGAGAAACTTTATCCCAACGTGACCGTCGACAAGAAGGATTTCGGCAATGACCTGAAGCGGACGGTCGATGGGCTGAGCCAGGCGGCTGAGGCGCCGTTACCCCCGGATATCAGCGGAGAAGAGCTCGACCGCATGGCCGAAGAGCGGCCTCAGGAACTGGCCAAGAGGCTGGACACGATCCTTCATGACACGGGCGACGCGCTCCAGGACCGGTCGAGGATCAGTTTCGACGTCGAGGATGAGCAACGCCGCAAGGAAGCCGGAGGCCACTTGGCCGCCGGCACGGAGATGTTCTATAAACTCCAGCTATTTCGCGACGAACTCCAGGAGCGGATGTACGGCCGCAAGGACGTGACTAAGAGCGAGGCCGAGGCCATCGATAAGATGCGCAACGCTTTCAGCGGCGAGAATGCCGAGGGCGGGCAGCCGGACGAGGGGAAGGAGAAGCCGGCGGAAATGACCGGGAAGGAAAAAGAGACCGGCCTGGCCGTCGATAGCGCGGTCGAACAGGAAGAGAAGCAGTTAGAAGAGGCTGAAAAAGAAGGGAAGTCCGTCCTTAGAACGGTGGGGCCGGCCAGCGAGGCCCTTCAAGGCATCTGGAAGAAGGATAAGGCCTTGGTCGGGCGATTAGACCTCCTGGCCGAACGCATCGACAACATGACCAAACTGAAGCTGCAGGCCGACCAGCAGATCGAGCCGTCCTTCGCTTACCGCCTTTCCATGCGCCAGATATTCGGCGAACTGCTGCCTGCCGAAAGCGACGCCCTTAAAGCGGCGGCTCGCCAGGAATCGGAGCGGCGACACAAGCTGGCCGAAGAAAAAGGCGACAAGGACCTGGAGAAGCCGGTTTCGGCCGAGAGACTGTTCATTGACCTGATGAGTGTTCTGGTCCGCGACGGGAAAAAATGACCTCTTTGGCCGTTTCCGACCCCGGCCGGCAGCGCGGTGTTAGGGACGTCCAAAAAATGATACAATACTTACGGCCGCCTCGAGCGGCCAAAGGTCGATTAATTCATCAATAATATTTTTTTATGATGCGTAGAATATTAAGTCTCGCCGCCATCGGAGCACTTTTGTTTATCGGTGCCGGCTGCACCGGAAAAGGTCCGGTCACCCAGGTCAAACCGCCGCAGACTGAGGTTGCAGCGCCGACGGGAGACGTCGACAAATCAGTCGACGAAATTATTAAGGGCGAGGATAGTGCGGTCGATAGCCTAGCTGACGAGGCCGCCGACACGGCGGAGATCAACGCCGATCAGGCCGACATTAATTCCATTCAAGATACGACCTATGAAACCGAGTAGAGCCATTCGCCGAGCGACCGGGGCGGCACTGGCCGTCTTATTCCTGCTGCCGCTGGCCGCCCTGGCCCAGACCAACGCGCCGCCTACGCCGACCCTTTTCGGTGCGGTCAAGCGCAACTTCTGCACGTTGATCAAAGATCAGTCAGCGAGCGACAAGATGTCAAAACGGCTCGCTGGCGGCGAAACCAAGATCTCGACGGCACGCGCCGCCCGCGACCAGAAATTGACCGAAAGGCGACAGGTCCGGGATGCCAGGCTGATCGAGGTCCGGAATGCGGCCGACGGCAAAAGGACCGAAGTGGTGAACAAGCTGTTGGGTAAGACCACGACCGATGCACAGAGCCAGGCGGTTCTGGCATTCCAAACGGCTGTACAGGCCGCAGTGTCGGCCAAATGGTCGGCCATCGATCAGGCCCGCAAGGATTTCCAGGTCGGGGTGGATAACGCCATCGCTGCCCGTAAAGCAGCCATTGACGCCGCCATCAAGACCTTTTCGGACGAAGTCGCCGCGGCCGAGAGCAAGGCCAAGGCCGATTGCGCCGTGAGCGGAGCCGACGCGGCCAAGATCCGCGAGACGTTCCGCGCCAGCGTCGAAGCCAGTCGGACCAAAATGAAGGAGGCCGTGCAAGCGGCGCAGAAAGTCGGTGCGACGGCCGAATCCCTTAATGCGGCCAGGAAACAGGCGTTCGAAAAAGCCCAAAGTGATTTCCGCGCGGCTTTAGAGAAGGCCAAGAGCGACCTCAAGGCCGCCTTCGCCGCCGCCAAGACTCAGCCGTAAGCCGAATATACTGAACTGCCGAACGGGTCCGGAACGTTCCGGACCCGTTTTGATAACCATGACCGATCGCGGGTTGTCTGAACCGCTGCAGCGTGTTACGGTGGCGGCGATCGGCACTGTCGCCGACAACTGCTCTTTGGAGGATGAAATGAACAAGATCGCCTTCCTCGACAGGCCGCTGGCCTTCACTGACATCGAAACCACCGGTCTGGACGTCCTGACGCATGAGATCATCGAGATCGGACTGGTCGTAGCCGACCAGAGCACCCTGGCGGTGATCGACGAACTTGAGGTCAAGGTCAGGCCAGAACAAATCGAACTGGCCAGCCCAGAGGCGCTCAAGGTCAATGGCTATCGGCCGGAGGATTGGCAAGATGCAGTGTCCTTGGACGAAGCCATGACCATGTACGCCGCCAAGACGGTCGAAGCCATCTTCGTGGCCCACAACGTGACCTTCGACTGGTCGTTCATCGATATGGCTTTCCGTATGACCAAGGCCAAGAAACGGCTGGATTACCACCGGCTGGACATCCTGACCATGGCCTGGCAGAAGTTACGCCATTCGGGACTGGCCAAGTTCAATCTCAACGAGATAGCCAGGTTCGTCGGCGCGCCGGGCGAGCCGATGCCTCACCGGGCACTGAACGGGGCCAGGAATGCCTATGAGGTCTTCGTCAGGCTGGCGCGGCTGCCGTGAACATCAGCGGGACAATTGTCCCGCTTTTATTTTGCGCTCATTTGACACCGGCCTATCCGCGGGTAAGATGGCTCTGCCGCTTGACCATTCCGGCAAGAGGTCATTCAGGAGAAGCCATGAGCCGGACCATCATAGAAGTCATCGCACTTGCCTGCGGCCTGCTCTTTAACATCCCAGCCTGCACTTGCTCAGAGAATAAAGACGGAGAGATTCCGGAAAAGGATCAGCCGGTTGTTCCGATCGTCGAGCCATCTCGGCCGGTCGAACCCGCGCCGACCATTCCAGGCGAATCGGCCGCGCCGCGTCAGACGCGTACTAAGAAGCCGCGTCAGGTGCCGGTGGAGCAGCCGAAACAGGTTATCGAGATGCCTCCGTCCGTCGGCACGAGTCCAGAAGAGGGGACTGGCAAGCCGTCCGACAGGACCGGCAGTGATATCCCAGCCCCGCCGACCCTTCAGGGCGACGATCAAACCGCGCCGACGGAATCACCGCCGGAGGCCGATACGGTCGTTCCGGAACCTTCTGGTGAGAAAGCCCCGACGGACCCCGGCCCCATGGTACACCAGGTCTACGAAGCCAGCAGCCTCGACCAGCGGTTGGCCGAACTGGAGAAGCAGAATCGTGAACTGCTGGAACGCCTGAAGAAACTCGACGCCAAGGTCGAGGACCTCAAGGATCAGACAGACCATGAGACATTGGGCTTCGGCCTGGGTCTGGCCTCCGGGCTCAAGGAAGCCAAGGGACGCTATCATCTGGTCGTGGATGCCAATCTGCGCTACATCTTCGGCTGTCTGTACGCCCAAAACCGGTTCGGCATCGGCCTGACCGCACAGATCAGGCTTTGGAAGGTCCAACTGCGCTGGCTGGGCGTCGGAGTCATGTACTACGACGACGTTCCGGCATTATCCGTCCCGGAATTCGGGCGGTCTCTCGACCTGATGCTGACCAGCGGTCTTGATTGGCGCGTCTGGGAAGGCCTGGAGATCAGGGCTCAGGTGGCCTGGTTCATACCGCCTCCCGGACCGATCTACGACAAGGCCTGGAAGCGCATCGAGCAGGCCGCCGATGAGGTCGACATCAAGGACCTTAACAGGAGGAAAGTCGACAAGAAAGCGCCCGGGGAGGCTTGGGACATCGTCACTGATGCCTACAAACGGGCCATCAGGTCGCCCTACCTCATCATCGGGCTCAGGTGGGAATTCTGATCACGGCCGCCGTTCACTTGAACGGCGGTTTTTTCATTCGACCGAGCGGCGATTACCGTAGACTCGAATTGTGATATAATCTCTGCCATGGAACACCTGGTCCGAGTGAAGGAACTGACAAAAAATTTCGGGGAACTGGTCGCGGTCGACCATGTTACTTTTGAGGTGGAGAAAGGCGAGATCTTCGGCTTCCTCGGGCCGAACGGCGCCGGCAAATCGACGACCATCGCCATGCTGACCACCCTGCTTCAGCCGACATCCGGCGAGGCCTATATAAACGGTTTCAGCGTGCTCAAGGACAAAGATGACGTGCGCCGCTCCATCGGCCTGGTCTTCCAGGACCCATCGCTCGACGATCGGCTGACGGCCGAGGAGAACCTGCGATTCCACGCCCGGCTTTACGGCGTACCCGGAGCCGAATATCAGAAGCGCATGAGGGAAGTGCTCGAGCTGGTCGAGCTTTGGGACCGCAAGGACCATATCGTCAGGACCTTTTCCGGAGGCATGAAGCGGCGTTTGGAGATCGCCCGCGGCCTGATCCATTATCCCAAACTGCTTTTCCTCGACGAACCGACGCTTGGCCTGGATCCGCAGACACGCAATCACCTCTGGGAATACGTGATACAGCTCAAGCGGACGCATGGTATGACCATCTTCATGACCACCCACTACATGCAGGAAGCCGAGTATTGCGACCGCATCGCCATCATCGACGTGGGTCGGATCAAGGCTCTGGACACACCGGCCGGCTTGAAGAAGACCGTCGGTGACGACCTGATCACGGTCAAACCGGCTGATATGGCGCGGCTCAAAGCCGAGATCAAGGAAAAGTTCGGCCTGGAAGCCACCCCGGACGGTGAGGACCTGGAGATCAGGGTGCCTGACGGCGATAAGTTCCTGCCCCGGCTGCTGCACGAATCGGAGACTCCCATACAGACGGTCGCCCTGCGCAAACCGACGCTGGACGACGTCTTCATCAAGGTGACCGGCAAGAAGATCCGCGACGCCGAGGCTTCGGCGCTCGACCGGATGCGCAACCATCATCACGGAAGGAGGATGCACCCATGAACGGCCATTCGCTCCAAGCCATAACCGTCGTCGCCGAACGCGAGCTCATCCGCTATTGGCGCGACAAGCCGCGCATACTTTCGACCATGTTCCAGCCGCTGATGTTCCTGTTCGTCTTCGGCTCCGGACTGCAGAGTTCCCTGAGCCGCGGCAATTTCGGCATCGATTTCCTGCAGTTCATGTATCCCGGCATCGTCGCCATGAGCATCATGGGCGTGGCTTTCTTTTCGACCATCTCCACGGTCTGGGACCGCGAGTTCGGCTTTCTCAAGGAGATCCTGGTGGCGCCGGTCTCGCGCACCTGCATCGCCCTCGGCAAGATGTCCGGCGCGGCGATCATCGCCTCGTTGCAAGGCGTCGTGCTCTTGGGCATCGCGCCGCTCGTCGGCGTCAAGCTGCATTGGTCGATGATCCCGGCTCTGTATTTTTTCATGATACTATTGGCATTCGCCATCGCCGGTCTGGGCCTGTTCATCGCTTCGGTCGTCAGGACGATCGAGAATTTCAGCGTCATCATGAACCTGTTGGTCTTCCCGATGTTCTTCCTTTCCGGCGCTTTTTTCCCGCTGACCGCCGTGCCGAAATGGATGGCAGTCGTCTCCTCGCTTAACGCCTTGTCCTACGGCGTGGATGCCATGCGCCAGATAATGCTTGGAGAGCAGGTGGCCGCTGGAGCCCTCAGCCATCTGGTGCTCCGACCGGTGGCCGCTGACATGGCTTTACTGGTCGTTTTCGGCCTGACCTTCCTGTTCGCCGCGGTCATCGCTTTCGATCGGAGGAATTGATGGGACGACGGAATATGAAAAACCGCTTCCCGAGAGGAAGCGGTTTTTAAGTCGTCCGACGAACGTTTACAGCTTGTAGCCCAAGTCGCGGGCCAGTTTTTCAGCTTCTTCGACCATGGCACCCAGGCTGATCTGGATGCCCTCGGACCAGAATTTCGGGTCGCGCGGGTCCAGACCGAATGGTTCAAGTAGTTCGACGGCGTTCTTGGTGCCGCCGGCCCGCAGCAGGTCCAGGTAGAGCGGCTCGAATTTGTCGCCAAGGCGCGCCTGCTGGGCATAGAGGCTGTCGGTCAGCAACTCTCCGAAAGCATAGCTATAGACGTAGAACGGGCTGTGAAAGTGGGGGACATAGGCCCACAAGGATTCCGTGTCCGTGTAGTCGAATATCTCGCCTTCTGGCCCGTACAGTTCCTTGGTCACGTCCAGCCAGATGCCGTTCAATTCCTCGGCTGACAGCCGGCGTTTGGCCCCATGCACCCGGCGTTCGAAATTGGAGAAGCTGATCTGTCGGACGCCGGTTTTTATGGTCTCATCGATCTGGGTGGTGATCAGGGCCAGAAGCGCCCGCTTATCACCGCTCTTTTCCAGTTCGGCGCGCAGGTAGTTGAAGGTGGTCATCTGACCGAAGACCGACGCCGTCTCGGCGTAGGCCATCGGCGCAGCGTACATGAGCGCTCCCTGCGCCTCGCCGGCCAGGGTGCCGTGGACGGCGTGGCCCAGCTCGTGGGCCAGCGTCATCACGTCGCGCTGCGAACCCAGGTAATTGAGCAGAACGAGCGCCATTGGCTTGCCGCCAGGCAGCACGGCCGATGAACAGTAGGCATTGCCCATCTTGCCCGGGACGACCGGCGCGTCGATCCGATTTGAGGTACGCATCTCCTGGACCAGTTTGGCCAGCGTCGGGCTGAAACTCTGATAGGCGTCGGTCACCGTGCTCATGGCCTCGTCGAAAGGAATCCCTCCTTTGATGGCAAACGGCAGTTTGGCATCTCGGTCGCTCCAGCGCATCTTCGGCAGGCCGAGGATGACCGATTTGAGGCGGTAATAACGCCTGGCCAGCGGTCCGGCCGTGTCTTTGACGGCCGCGTGCAGGGCCTCGACGACGTTATCATCGATATCATTGTCTTCGTTGCGCTCAGACATGGGATTGGCGTAGCTCCGTTCGGCATCCTCCACCACTTTGGACCCGGAGATCATGTTCAGGGTCTGGGCGGAATATTTGGCGAATGGGCCTTTCAGGCCATCGTTCAGCGATTTCATGGCTGCGGCCCTGGTATCCGGATCAGGATCATTGGCCATGATGTCCAGGACCTCATCTAACGTCATTTCCTTGCCTTGGAAGGCGAAGCGCAGGTCGGCGATGACTTCCTGATAGAAACTGGACCAAGAGGATGGCCCATACATCGCCCGTTTGGCCAGCGCACTTTCCACCGGTTCGCTGAGCATGTGCGGCAGTCTGCGGCGTATATTCTCTATCATCGGCATGTGCTTGCGAACGACCGGATCGGCGGCCTTCTGCCTGTCGATGGCCGTCTGGCTGAGCTTGGCCAGTTCCAGGTCGAAGAACGTCAGATGCTGACCACTGGTCAGGTTCCAGCGCCGTTCGGCGTCGGCCGTTTTCGTGTTGACTTTCTCATTGGTCAGATCCAGTGTCCGGAGCGGTCCCAGATAGTTGAAGACCCTATCGATCAACATGCTCAGCTCGGCGTAATCAGTGATGGCCGCGCCGAGTTTGGTCCCCAGCGCGCCCTTGTATTTGTCATGGAATACCTTGCTCAGGCGTTCCCACTCGACCAGGTCGGCTTCCAGCTGCGGGTCATCGATGTCTTTGTAGAGGAACGAGAGGTCCCAGCGCGCCTTATCTGTGCCGAGCTTCGCCGCTTCATCGGCTGACCTGTCGGCGTCGGCCGTCGGCGCGGCGATCTTATCACCAGCCGGGGCCGCAACCTCGGCCTGCGGCGGTTTGACCTGGGTGACCTGACCTTTTCCGGTGCAGCCGGCACCGATAAGCAAAAGCGCTCCGATGGCGGCAATTCCGATGATTTTTCGCTTCATAATCGATGATCAAGTATTTATTATGAACCATCAGCCGCTTGGGGCGACCAACAATATTTTACCACACATCCATGGTTTCGGCTGAATACAATGAAAAAACCGCTTCCTTCGGGAAGCGGTTTGAAGTCGTCTGACGAAAGCTTACAGCTCGTAGCCCAGCTCGCGGGCCAACTTTTCGGCCTCGTCGATCATGGCGCCCAGGCTGATCTGGATGCCTTCGGACCAGAAATTGGGGTCGCGCGGGTCCAGGCCGAAGGGCTTGAGCAGCTCGACGGCATTCTTGGTGCCGCCGGCCCTGAGCAGTTCCAGGTAAAGCGGCTCGAATTTGGCGCCGAGCCGCGCCCGCTTGGCGTAGAGGCTGTGCGTCAGCAGCTCGCCGAAAGCGTAGCTGTAGACGTAGAACGGCCGGTGGAAGTGGGAAATGTAGGCCCAGAGGTATTCCATGTCGGCGTAGGTGAAGACCTCGCCTTCCTGGCCGTACATCTCTTGGGTCACTTCCAGCCAGATGCCGTTCAGTTCCTCGACCGACAGCCGGCGCTTGGCGCCGTGCACTCGGCGTTCGAAATTGGAGAAACTGATCTGCCGGACGCTGGTATTGATGATGTCGTCGATCTTTGACGTCAGCAGCGCCAGGAGTGCCCGCTTGTCGCCGCTCTTTTCCAGCTCGGCGCGCAAGTAGTTAAAGGTGGTCATCTCGCCGAAGACCGACGCCGTCTCGGCGTAGGCCATCGGCGCATGGGCCATGAGCGCTCCTTGTGCCTCACCAGCCAGGATGCCGTGGACGGCATGACCCAGCTCATGGGCCAGCGTCATGACGTCTCGCTGCGAGCCCTGGAAATTGAGCAGGACGAGCGGCACAGTTTTACCGCCAGGCAGGACGAGCGTTGAACAGTAGGCGCCGCTGGACTTGCCGGGTACGACCGGCGCGTCGATCCGATCAGAGGCGCGGATCTCGCGGACCAGCTTGGCCAATGTCGGGCTGAAGCTCTGGTAGGCGTCGGCGACCGTGCCCATGGCCTCATCGAAGGGGATGCCTTCCTTGAGGGAAAACGGCAGTTTGGCGTTGCGATCGCTCCAGCGCATCTTCGGCAGGCCGAGGATGACCGACTTGAGGCGATAATAGCGCCTGGCCAGCGGACCGGCCGTGTCCTTGACGGCCGTATGCAGGGCCTCGACGACGCGGTCATCGACGGCATTGCCTTCGTTGCGCGCCGCCATTGGGTGGGCGTAATGCCGCTCGGTATCTTCCACTGCCTTGGATCCGGAGATCATGTTCAGGGTCTGGGCGGCGTATTTGGCGAAATAGCCGCGGAAACCCTCGTTCAATGACTTGAGAGCCTTGGCTCTGGCGTCCGGATCCGGATCCTCGGATAGGACATGCAGGATCTCTTCCAGGGTCAGGTCCTGACCCTGGAGGGTGAAGCGCAGGTCAGCCTCGATCTCTTCATAGAAGTCGGCCCAGGAGCCCGGACCATACATCGATCTCTTGGCCAGGGCGCCCTCCACCGGTTCGGTGAGCATATGCGGCCGGTCGCGGCGGGCCGATCTGATCATGGGCATGTGTTTGCGCACGACCGGGTCGGCGGTCTTCTGCCGGTCGATGGCCGCCTGACTGAGCTTGGCCAGCTCCAGGTCGAAGAACGTCAGGTACTGGCCGGCGGCCTGGCTCCAGCGCCGTTGGGCGTCAGCCATCTTCGTCTTGACCTTCTGGTCGGTCAGGTTCAGGTCGCCGAGCCGCGCCAGATAGCCGAAGACCTGGTTGGACAGCATGTCCAGCTCGGCGTAATCGGCGATGGCCGCGCCGAGCCTGGTCCCAAGCTTGCCCTTATACTCGTCATGGAACCGCTTGGCCAGGCGCTCCAGCTCGGCCATGTCGGCTTCCAGCCGAGGATCATCGATGTTCTTGTAGAGGAAAGTGAGGTTCCAGCGCACTTGGTCGGCACCGATCGCGATCGGTTGGGGTTTCGGTGTGGCAGCCACGTCAGCCTCCTTTTTGGCGGTTGGCGCCTGATGGGCGCACTGCGAAAGCGAGATAGCTAGAACTGACAGGATCAACAGGTCACGACGCATCTTAGTTCTCCTTGTCCGCGGATTTCCGGCGTTCCGGCCGGTCCGGCGTCGGCAAAGAAATCGGTTCTTTCGTCAGTTGTAAGGAACTGCGGCAACTTAAGCACGGCCGGACAGCCGCGTCAATCGCCGCCGCCATAAGAAAAACCCCGCCCAGGCGACGGGGTTCAAGCTCATGAGATGAGCACGATCCAGGAGTTCCGTTCCTCTTTGCGATCGCTGACGGGCAGCATCCTGGCCGCTATCTTGATGAGCGGTTCGAGCTTGGCAGCCCGGGCGGTCTCGCCGACGGCGCTCAAGCCCGTGTAATAGTAGAGGCAATCCCAGATGCCGTTCCAGATGCTGGCGCGGTGTTTTTTCCAGCGGCCGGCGCTCTTCAGGGTTTCCCAGACGGCGGTTTCCAGGGCGGCGCCGAGCGCGGCGCGCAGCGTGGCCTCGAATTTGGCCTGGCTGCCGGCGGATCGGGGCAGTTTCTTGAAGCCCTGCTCCAGCCAGTAGCGGTTCTTGTCCCAGAGGGCCTGCCACAGACTGTCGCCGACGCTGAGACCTTGGCTGAGCAGATAGAGCTCGTCATGTGTCAGGGGAGCAGACTTGCTGCTGACGGACACGAAGGTGATCTTCTTGATCTGGCGTTGGGTGGCCGAACTCAGGGCTGAGGCCACCGAGTCGTTGTTGGCGTTGTAGGACGAGGCCAGGTCCAGGTGGCCGCGCTGGGCGGCTTCGAACATGGACGAAAGCCGGTCCGTGACCTCGGTGGCCAGCCTGTCGTTCTTGGTCACGCTCTTCAATAACTGCCAGAGCGCTTTTTTGTCTGCTGGCATATTGCACTCTCCTATAGATTTCAAAGATCGTTCACTGTTTTGACCAAAGTCGGGTCTGAGGTCAATTTAATGACGAATACGGGCATAAGTCAATGACGTTCCAGGACTGTTGCCGGGACGATCGCGGGGCTGGTCGGCATTGGCAGGCTATCAATTATATTCAGCTTTGTTGTATGATTCCGTCAGACTCAACCAACCCCATATGTACCCGATCATCAAGCTGAAACCCGGCAAGGAAACCAACGCCGCCTACCGCCATCCCTGGATATTTTCCGGCGCGCTGGCCGAAGTGCCGGCTGAGGCCGGCCACGGCGACCTGGTCCACGCGGCCGACTCCGGCGGCGAGATCATCGGCACCGGGACCTATTCGTCCAGGTCATCGATCGCCGTGCGCCTCTTCGAGTTCGGTCAGGCGACGATCGACCGCGGCTGGCTGGCCGGTAAGTTCAAAGAGGCCGAGGCTACGCGCCGGCTTTGCGGTTACGGTCCCGACCGGCAGACGAACGGCTACCGGCTGGTCTTCGGCGAGGCCGACGGCATCCCCGGACTGGTCGTCGACCGCTACGCCGACGTCCTGGTCTTCCAGATCTCCACTGCCGGCATGGAAAAGCTGCGCCAGGATGTGATCGAGGCTTTGGCGGAAACATTCAAGCCGAAAGCAGTGGTCGAGCGCAGCGACCTGCCGGCCCGCCGGGAGGAGGGGCTCGATGATGTTGTCGCCTTGCGTCACGGCCAGGATCCCGGCCCGGTCGGTTTCCTTGAGAACGGCTGTCTGTTCCTGGCTGATGTCATGGCCGGCCAGAAGACCGGATTCTTCCTCGACCAGAAGGACCTGCGGCGCAAAGTATCCGCTCTGGCGCCAGGCCGCCGCTGTCTGAACCTTTTTTCCTACTCCGGCGCCACCAGCGTGGCGGCCATGAAAGGCGGCGCCGTCAGCGCTCACAACGTCGACAGTTCCCAAAAGGCTCTCGAACTGTGCCGACGGCAGGCCGAGCTGAACGGCTTGCCGGCCGGATCATTCACTGTCGAAGAAACTGACATATTCCAGTACCTGGGTTCGAAAGGCGAGCCGGAATTCGACCTGGTCATTATGGACCCGCCGGCGCTCATCAAGTCGCGCGGCGACGCCGAAGAAGGCCGCAAGGCCTATCATTTCCTGAATCGCGCCGCCATGCGGCTGGTGCGGGACGGCGGCGTCTTCGTCACCTCGAGCTGTTCGCATTTCCTGCCCGAAGAAGACCTGGCCTTCATCCTGCGCCGGGCCTCGCTGCAGGCCGGCTGCCGCCTGTCGGTCATCGAGGTCGTCCGCCAGAGCCCTGATCACCCCCAGTCCGTTTATTTCCCTGAAGCCGGTTATCTCAAGTCATTCATCTGCCAGGTGAAAAGCCTGGTTTCATGAGGATATGGCCCAAGAAGCCGTCAGGCACAAGAAGATCCATCGTTTCATCGGCGGTTTCAGCGTCAGAGGTCAACAAGCGACCATCGACGATCCGGCCACGGTCCATCAGGTGCGCACGGTGCTCAAGCTCAGGGTGGGGGAAAAGGTCATGCTCGTTGACAGCCGCGGCGGCGAATACTTGTCGCGCCTCACCGCTTTCGGAGAGACGACCGTGACGGCCGAGGTGCTGGAGGCCGGCCAGCCGGCCGGCGAGGCGGCAGCCGGCGTCATTCTTTATTGCTCGATCATCAAGAAGGAGAATTTCGAGCTGGTCGTCCAGAAGGCCACCGAGATCGGCGTCAGCGCGATCGTGCCGCTGCTTTCCCGCCGCACGGTCAAGCTGGGCGTGAGAGGCGATCGGCTTCTCAAGATAGCCAAGGAAGCGGCCGAGCAGTCAGGACGGAACGCGCCGCCGGAGATCAGGGAACCGATGGCGCTGGAACAGGCGATGGATCAGGCGGCGGCGAACGGACGGAACCTTTTTTTCGACGCTTCCGGCGGTCCAGTCGGCCAGTTGGTCGGACCGGGCGCCGGAAAGACCCTGGGTGTTTTCATCGGTCCGGAGGGCGGTTGGGACGAGAATGAGATCGCCGCGGCCAGAGAGAGGGGATTCGACGTCATCAGCCTCGGCCGCTTGGTCCTCAGGGCAGAGACGGCCGCCATCGTCGCTTCCTACCTGGGCTGCCGGTCGACCGACTGAGGCGGCTGCTCGAACGCAATAAATTCATTTCAAGACAGATGATCAAAATATTTACGGTATAATATGCCCTACATCGCTCCCGATAAACGAGCTAAATTCGACGGTCTGATCGATGACCTGGCCAAAGAGATCGCCGCCGTGTCCGAGAAGGACGGCAGCGACGCCGCCTTCGCCGGCTATCTGAACTACTCTTGCACCCGGCTGGCGCTCTCGGTCATCCGGCGGCGGTTCGGCCGGATCCATTACTGGCTCATCGCCGTCGTCTGCGGCGTTTTCCGGAATATCGCCGACGAGTTCTACCGGCGCGTCGGCGAGCCGTATGAGGACAAGCAGATCGCCAAGAGCGGCGATGTCGACCTCTATCACGAATATCAGGACGAGATCGAGAAGAGCTGACCGGGCCGCGCCCGAGGCCGCCTCCCGGCGGCCTTTTTCGATAAAATAAAATCCCCCGAACCGGAGTTCGGGGGAAGAAGCCGCAGAAGCTCAGCGGGCGACGATGATCCATTCGCCGGAACCGTCGCCTCGTTCGCATAGCGGCAGGACGCCGTTCAACATGACCACCAGCGGCCGCAGACGGTCGGCGCGTTCCTGCCGGCCGGCGACGACGAATCCCAGGTAGTAGAAAAGTCCGTACCACAGGCCGTCGAACATGGCCGCGCGCATTGCCCGGAGCCAAGATGCCTCTTGGAAGGTGTTCAGGAAGGCGTCCCAGAGGCTGTCGCCGAAGGTCTGGTTCATGAGCTGGCGCAATTCGCGCCGCACGCTCTCGGCCAGGACCTCCTTGAGCGCGTAGTCGTGGGCGCGTGCCAGGCGATCGGCCAAACCTTCGCCGATCTTCAACCCGGAGCGGATACGCCGCGCTTCTTCGATGTCCAGGCCGCTGGGCGATGCTGCGCCGTATCCGGAAACGACGGCTACCGCCGTTATGTTGGCGTTGAAGGCCAGGCCTAGGGCCTTGGCCACTGATTCAGGCGGCACTGTATGGGCCGGACTCAAAGCCAGCGAACCGCTGGAAGCCTTGGCGCAATGCGGCTTGATGCGCTCGAAAGCCGTATTGACATGATCGCCCTTGCTTTTGGATTCCCGCTGCACGAAGCTGAATAGTTCGTAAGGTCTGTTATCCACGACGATCTCCTTTTGAAAGAACCGCGATGTTCGCCTTATTTGAAGGGAAACAGGCAAATATAGCTGATTTTCCCTCATCAGTCAATAATGGCCGGCCAGCCCCGCAGAGCGGAGGAGCGCACATTGCAATTTGGTCGAGGCGATGCTATTTTATGATTCCGACCGAGATATTCAGCGGTCTGCCACGGAGGCGCCCGTGAAAAGAAAACATTGGATCATTGCTGCGGCGGTCATGGTCATGGCCGCCGTTGCGGGGGTCTGGTGGTCCGCAACCGGACCGTCGGCGGAACAAGCCGATGCGGGTTCTCCCGCGACCGACGCCGCTCAACAGGCGTCCGACGCAGCCGTGCCCTCGCCGACGGCTGAACAACGGCCGCATTCGATCGAGGTCCAGGCTTTTTTCATGAACAACCGGCTTGACCCCGAGATAACCTGCGAGAAGGTCTTTCCGGTCGCCAGGAAGGTTCCTGCGACCCAAGCCCTGGCCCGGGCCGCGCTGACCGAACTCCTGAACGGACCGACCGACGTCGAACGCCGGGGCGGCTACGCCACCACCATCAATGGCGGCGTCACCATCCAGCGGCTGGTCATCGAGGCTGGCGTGGCCGAGGTCGATTTCGACAAACGGCTCGAGGAGTTCGTCGGCGGTTCCTGCCGCGTCACGGCCATCCGTGCCCAGATCACGGCCACCATCAAGCAGTTCCCGACGGTCAAGGAGGTGATCATCTCGATCGACGGACGGACGGAGGACATCCTCCAACCGTAGAAGCGCCGGCAGCCGGCACAGTCCTTTGAAAAACATGGTTAGGAGGCGATCATGCCTATCGATCCCAAGGAGAAGGAAGCGCTGAAACAGGCTCTCATGCAGCTCGACGACGAGCAGCTTAAGGATGTTTCGGACAAACTGAAGCAGGTTCGCGATCAACTCGACGATCTCAATTCATCTTTCCCCGAGACCCAGAAGTTCCTGCGGTCCAAGGGCGTGAACAAGGTCAGCGAGCTGGACGAGGCCGGCCGGCAGGAGCTCATGCGGCACCTGCAGGACGTGCTGGCCAAGATCTGCAACTGATCCTTGCGCTCAGGTCAGCCGGGCGGCATATTTGGCCCGGCTTTTTCTTTTCCGGCCGTGTGGATAGGATGATTGCCGCCTGGTTCAAATAAGGATATAATTAAGGCAGCGGAAGTTAACAGATGAATATATGGCTAAAACCATCCTTTGCATCGACGACGACCCGTTCTATAAGGATCTCTATAACGCCATCCTCGAACCCAAGGGTTATCGGGTGATCCCGGCCATGAATCCGGCCGAGGGCTGGAAGGCTATCCAGGAATCGAGACCCGACCTGATCACTCTCGACATCATGATGCCGGAGGCCGAGGGTTTTTTTGACGGCTACGGCCTCCTCAAGAAGTTGCGGAGCGGCGAAGAGACCAAGAACACGCCGGTCATCATGATATCGGCCTTAGGCGATCCGGAGGACGTCGAGCATGGCTTGGCCGCCGGCGCCACCGCCTATATTCCCAAGCAGGAAATGAGCCCCGATTCTTTGGTCGCGGAGGTAAAGAAATGGCTCGGTGAAAAATGACAAGGCGCGATGCTGAAAAAGGTCCCCGCCGACAAGCGGGGATTTGTGTTTGACTATAATCCGGATGTTCCTCAAACGGTGAACAACATAGTTACAAAAACGCCCCGGGCGATCCGGGGCGTTTGCGTAGCTCGGTTTCAGATGCCGACAAGGGCGGCTTGGACCTGCGTATTCAGGATGAGCAGCGGCTCTCCGGCCGGATGCAGGTCGAGCAGTTTCTGGCCGACGGTCAGAACATCGTCCCATCTGTAACCGAAGGCCAAAAAGACCTCTTCCGAGGGTATCGAGCGCTTCTGGCCATTGGATATGACGAACACCGCGGGATCGTTCGGCGATTTCACCAGGGTCCCGTCAATGAACCTGACCGGTTCGCCTGCGGATATTCCGGCGAGATCGGCTGGCGCTACCGGCGTTATATTATCGCCCGCAAAATTAGCCGCCAGCAAAGCCTTATCCCACAGGGCGTGTTTGGCGCCGTTAACCACGTAATAGACGCCGCCGCTGACGTTGTCCTGCAGCAGCTGTCCGAACGGCGATGAGGAGGCCAGGGTTATTTCCGGGCCTTCGATATATTCTTCGAGATCGGCGGCCAGCACGTCTTCGACCTCTTCGGGATTGAAGCCGATCTTGGCGAAGACGTCGGGCGAGGCGATGCGGCGCCGGCTGCCGCCCACGAGCAGGAAAGTGTCGTCGTTCTCGGTCCGGACCAGAGCGTAATCGGTGAACATGACCGGCTTGCCGGGCAGGGCTTCCTGCAGATCGTTGAAGTCGTATTCGTTCAGGTCGATGATGTTGCTGTTCTTGAAGCGGGTCTCCAGGACCGAGGCGCTGGCGACCGGCCTGAACTTGCCGCCCTGGATGAGGGCCACGGCGCCGTTCTCTTCGTTCCGCACCAGCGTGCCGTCCGGAAATAGCGGCAATGTGCCGTTGCTGAACCAACGGTTCCAGATGCTCCAGAGCAGGCGATTGCCGTGCAGGTGAGGCGTGTAATTGTAGAGCGCTGCGGTCGCCAGATTGGCCGGCGTCACCTTGGTTCGGTCGATGGTCCGCGTTTCGCCGGGGAGGATCTTAACAGTCAGGGGGGAGGCGTTCTTGAAGAACCAATCTATCCAGCCGGCGCCGGCATCGATCTGCTTGGCCAACCCCTTGTATTTCTGGAGCTTCAGACAGCCGTCGCAAAGCCCGTAGCCCGTGGCCCAATCCAGCTGTTTGGCGGCCGGCTTGTTCGACTCGACGGCGCTGGATTCCTTCTGAATCAGCGCCAAAATGTATTTCGGATTGATGCGATAGCGTTTGGCGGCATCGTCGATAAGCTGCGCCGTGTTCTTCAGCAGTCCGTCGATGGCATCCACGTCGAAGCACGAGTTCAGACCACCCTTTTTGGCCAAGAAATGGCCTATCTCCTCGAAGGACATGGCGCTAAAGTCACGTATTTCCTCATCGGAGATGATGAAATGTGGATTGAAAGTGGCCGCCCGGGTCCGCTGCGCCGGCACGATGAACAAGACGCAGGACAACGCCGCGATCAGGATCAAATACCCCATTGATACCGTTCTCCGCATATGTGTTCAATTATAATCGAAACATCGGGACAATAACAACCCGCCGGACGCACTTAAGGTCAGGGGTCGTCTGTGCTAAGATGGCGCTATAGACAGACGGATATGCCATTTTCGCTTAAACCGCATCAAAAAAAAATAGCCAAACCCTGGGGCTACGAGGTCATATATACCCCGGACGGCTCAGCCCATACGGGCAAGATACTGTTCATCAAGGCCAGCTGCCGACTGTCGCTGCAATATCACGACCAGAAGATCGAGACCTTATGCCTGGTGGCCGGCGAGGCTTTCGTCTGGTTGGAGGGCGGTAGCGGGGAAATGAATAGGATACCCATGGAGAAGGAAAAGGGTTATCATGTGACACCCGGCCAGAAACACCGGTTGGAGGCGGTGACGGAAGCGGTCGTCATCGAGGTCTCTGATCCGGAAAAAGGCAATACTTTCAGGCTATCCGACGACTATCGACGCCCTGATGAGACCGAGCAGCTGCGGGCCTCGGAAAATCGCGGCTGGCTGCCTCCGGGTTGAGTGGGCAGCCGCCCAATACAGTGCGCGGGCCTCGATGTGGCTTAACCCGGGTCTTCGAACACTCGGGGCTTAAATAAGCAGAAAAATTATCGTTTTCTTGGTTGGCGGGGGTTTTCAGGTGTTGACCTCCTTAAATTATTGTCATATAATCCTATCTGTCAGGTAGGATTATGAGATCACTTTTCAAGGTGCCGCAAAAGATCCATCACGGCCTGCTGCTCACGACCGAACTGGCCGCCAGATATGCCGGCGGACGGACCGTCTCGCTGCAGGAGATAGCCGCGACTGCCGGGATATCCCAGGGATTCCTCGAGCAGGTGGCTTTCGCGTTGCGTCGGGCGGGGATCATCGTCGGCAGACGCGGCGCCGGCGGCGGTTACCGTCTGGCCCGGGATCCGGCGCGGCTGACCGTGGCCGACGTGCTTGTCGCCATCGAAGGGCCGATCTCGGTCATGGATTGCCTGGGCGACGACAGGTCCTGCGTGCTGGCCGATCACTGTGCCAACCGCAACATCTGGATGAAAGTGCGCGGCTTGATCACGTCGGCGCTCAAAAGCACGACCATAGCCGAAGCGGCGGGCATCAGCCGCCATCATGACACCCATGTCCCCAAAAAAACGAAAAATCTCTAAGCTCCGCGGCGTTGCGACAGCTTCGCCGCTGGACGCACCCGACAAGGGCGTGGCCGGATACGCACTCAAACCCGGATTGAATCGTCAGGTCGTCTTTGACATATCCCGTCAAAAAAATGAACCGAAATGGCTGCTGGACAAGCGGCTCCGGGCGCTGGAGCTTTTCCAAAGGACGCCGCTACCAAAATGGGGGCCAGACCTCAGCCGATTGGACCTGAACAAGATCGTCTATTATTCCCGGCCGGCGGCCAAAGAGGCCGGCGACTGGTCCGACGTGCCCGCCGACATCCGCACGACCTTCGACCGCCTGGGCATCCCCGAGGCGGAACACCACGTCCTCTCCGGCGCCGGCGCCCAGTACGACTCAGAGGTCATCTATCATCGCCTGAAGAAAGAATGGGGCGCCCAAGGCGTCGTCTTCGAGAACATGGACACGGCCGTCCGCAAATATCCGGAACTGGTCAGGAAATACTTCATGACCGACTGCGTGCCGGTGAGCGACCATAAGTTCGCCATGCTCCACGCCGCCGTCTGGAGCGGTGGCACCTTCATTTACGTGCCGCCGGGGGTCAAGGTGGCCAGACCGCTTCAGGCTTATTTCCGGATGAACCTCGAGCGCGGCGGCCAGTTCGAACACACCCTGATCATCGCCGACCGGGGCAGCAGCGTCGAATACATCGAAGGCTGCAGCGCGCCGCGCTACGTCGACAGTTCGCTCCATGCCGGCTGCGTCGAGATCCACATCAAGGAAGGCGCCGGGGTCAAATATTCAAGCATCGAGAATTGGAGCAGGAACACCTTCAACTTGAATACCAAGCGGGCCGTGGTCGACCGCGGAGGTTCGATCGAGTGGTTGAGCGGCAACATGGGCAGCGGCACGACCATGCTTTATCCGGCCAGCGTGCTGCGCGGCGCCGGCGCCCGATCGGACAGTCTGGGCATCGTCTTTGCCGGTCCGGGACAGGACCTCGATGTCGGCATGAAGGCCATCTTGGCCGCGCCAGAAACAGTGGCCACGGTCAGGTCCAGGAGCATCTGCCGCGGCGGCGGCCTGGCCACCTTCCGCGGCCTGGTGCGGGTTACCCGGGCGGCCAAGGAAGCCAAGGCCAGCGTCAACTGCGATTCGCTCATCCTCGATGCCAGTTCGACCGTCAACACCCATCCGACGCTGCGCGTCGATTCCGACGCAGTCGATGTCGTGCACGAAGCGACCGTCGGCCGGATCGGCGAGGAGGAGATATTTTATCTGACCAGCCGCGGCCTGACGCCGGATCAGGCCAAGAAAATGATAGTCAACGGTTTCGCCGACCCGGTCATCAAGCGCCTGCCGCTGGAATACGCGGTGGAATTGAACAAGCTTCTCGAGTTGGAGATGGAAAAAGCCGTTGGCTAAATGGTTATGCGACCAAATCAAGCCGAAAAATCGATCGTTCGAGGCGTTAATGAGCCCGCTTGGCTGTCGATACTGCGCCGCCGAGCCCAGAAACGTTACTTGGCCGCTGAAAATCCCGGCTTGAAGTACGGCTTGGGCGTGTCTTTTGATGCCGCCGCCGTCGCCTGGCCGTTTGAGATGAGAACTGACGGCCATGACGAGGCGGTTGAACCGGTTATCTCCGGGGATCGGGGCTTGGTATTCACTTTGACAGAGGCACTGAAGGACAAAATGATCGCCGCCGGACTGCGAAAGCGCGCCGAGCGGCTTTTCTCCGCTGATGATAAACTCTATGCCTGGCACGCGGCCGCCTGTGGCCGGACACTGGTCGTCTATCTGCCCAAGGGCTATCGGACCGTTCGGCCGATCAGGATAGACCACACCCTGACCGGTTCGTTGCGGCTCGACAAGCTGATCGTCCTGGCCGAGGCTGGCAGCGAAGCGACGATGGTCGAACGGCTGCTTTCCGCGCCCGAACAAAAAAACAATTCAAGCTGTCGTGTGGCCGCCGTCGACGTATTGGCTGACGGCGGGGCCTCGGTCAATTTCATTTCCATTCAGACCGTCAACGAAAAGGCGACCATCTTTTCGCGCCGCCGGGCCTGGGCCGGGCGGGATGCGGAGGTGCGCTGGGTGAGCTGCGGTTTCGGCGGCACATTCTCTTCAGTGTCGACATCGACGGTCTTGGAAGGAGCCGGGGCTCGGACCGATATCAAGGACCTGTTCTTCGGCCACGATCGACAGAGGATCGACCTGTATCAAGAGGCCCGCCATCTGGCGCCGGCCGGTCATTCCGAACTGGCCTGCCGGGGCGCCTTGACCGACGAGGCCAAGGCCATCTGCCGCGGCCTGATACACATCGGACGCGGCGCCGGTCGTTGCCAAGGGCGGCAAAAAGCGGATACACTACTGCTGAACGATGCGGCTGAAGTGGCCACGATGCCGTCGCTCCAGATCAACGACGACGACGTCAAGTGCGGCCATGCCAGCGCCGTCGGCCGCTTGGACAAGGAGAAGCTGTTCTACCTGATGTCCCGCGGCTTGGATCCGGCGACGGCCACCAGACAACTGGTCGAGGGTTATTTCTCGCCGATCATCGGCGAAATGAAGGAATCCGGTCTGGAAGAGATGGTTTCCTGCCTTATCGGGCAGCATTTCCAGCCGGCCGCGGATGCTTGCTGACCATGATTATGGATAAATCATCCAAGAAGATCGATGCGAAAACCATCCGTCGCGATTTCCCGATGTATGCCGCCAAAAGCGGCCGCCCTTTCGTGTTCCTAGATTCAGCCGCTTCTTCGCAAACGCCGCTCCAGGTCCTGAAGGCGATGGACGGATTCTATCGGCGCTGCCGGGCCAATGTACACCGGGGCATGTACGCCGCCAGCGAACAGGCGACTGAAAAATACGAAGCGGCCAGGCGCCGGGTCGCCGAGTTCATCGGTTCCGCGCCTCAAGAGATCATCTTCACGCGCGGAGCGACCGAATCCCTGAATCTGCTGGCCCACACCTTGTCCAAGCGGCTCAAAGCCGGCGACGAGGTCGTACTTACCGTCATGGAGCATCACAGCAACCTGGTGCCCTGGCAGCAGCTGGCCAAGCGGCAGGGCTTCGGACTCAAATTCGTCGGCCTGACGCCGGAGATGACGTTGGATATGGACGCGGCCAAAAAATTGATCACTCCGGCGACCAAAGTCGTTTCCGTGACTCATATTTCCAACGCCATCGGCACGGTCAACCCGGTCAGGGAATTGGCCGCCCTGGCCCACGCCCGAGGCGCTGTCATCATCGTCGACGCCGCGCAGTCGGCGGGCCACCGGCCGCTCAACGTCACCGATCTGGACTGCGACTTTCTGGCCTTCTCCGGACACAAGATGCTCGGACCGACCGGCGTCGGCGTCCTTTATGGCCGCCGGCGGCTGCTTGATGGTCTCGAGCCGTTCCTTTTCGGCGGCGACATGATCCTCGAGGTCAGCCTGGAGGACGCCGTCTGGAACGAACTGCCCTGGAAGTTCGAGGCCGGCACGCCTAACATCGCCGGCGTCATCGGCCTGGGCGCGGCCGTCGATTATCTGAACGTGGTCGGCCTGAACAGCATCCGCGACCATGAACGGGCACTGACGGCCTACGCGCTGGAGAAGATCTCGGGCATCGCAAAAGTGACCGTCTATGGACCGCCGGCCGGCGTCGATCGCGGCGGCGTGGTCTCGTTCACGGTGGGCGACATCCACCCTCATGACCTTTCGACCATCCTGGCCGAGCAGGGCGTCTGCGTCCGCGGCGGCCACCACTGCGCCATGCCCCTGATGCGTTACCTGAAGATCAACGGGACCACCCGGGCCAGCTTTTCGCTGTACACCTCGCGCCAGGACATCGACGCCCTGTGCCGGGCCATCGAGAAAGCTAAGAAGATCTTCAAGATATGAGCAGGAAAGCGACCAAGCCCGCCGGCCATGGCGTCAGCCGCGACATCGAGATCATCTATCAGGAGAACATCCTCGATCATTACCGGCATCCGCATAATTTCGGAGGCCTGGCCGACGCTTCATTCAACCGCCGCGAAGCCAATTACAGCTGCGGCGATGAAGTAGAATTGTTCGTCAAGCTGGACGGTCGGGGCAGGGTCGTCGAAGCCAGATTCCAGGGCCGCGGCTGCGCCATCAGCCAAGCGGCCACATCCATGCTCACTGATCACATCATCGGCCTGACCAAAAAGGAGATGGTGGAATTGGATGCTGACGACGTGGCTGAGCTGCTGGGCGTCGTTGTCGGTCCGAGCCGACTGCGTTGCGCTACCCTGGGACTCAAGGCGCTGCAGGCCGGATTAGAAAGCGGCACTGACAAGAAATGACCTATGAAAAGATCGCTGAAGATCAAGGGGTGGTGCGTCAAACGCGAGGGCAAGGAGGTCGTAGCTGGCGTCGATATGGAGATACCTGCCGGCGAGGTCCATGCTCTCATGGGGCCAAATGGTTCAGGCAAGAGTTCACTGGCCAATTCTCTGATGGGGCACCCGAAATATGAGATCGCCGGCGGCCGGATCACGCTCGACGGCGAGGCGCTGTCTGGCCTGAGGCCGGATGAGAGGTCGAAGAAGGGATTGTTCCTCTCGATGCAGTATCCGCCGGAGGTTGCCGGGGTCAGCGTCGCCGGTTTCTTGCGCGCGGCGGTCAACGCCCGCCGGACGAAGCCTTACAACGCCATGGAATTCTACGGCCTGCTGAAGAAGCGGATGGCCGAACTGGGCATCGGCGACGATTTCGCCGGCCGTGGACTGAACGAAGGGTTTTCCGGGGGCGAGAAGAAAAAGATGGAGATCCTGCAGATGACCATGCTCGAACCCAGATACGCCGTGCTCGACGAGACCGATTCCGGATTGGACGTCGACGCGCTCAAGGCGGTCAGCCGCGGCGTCGAGAAATTACGCGCCGCCGGCGCCGGCGTCCTGCTCATCACCCACTACACGCGCATTTTGAAATATCTGAAACCCGACAGGGTCCATGTCATGATCGCTGGACGGATCGCCAGGTCCGGCGGCAAGGAATTAGCCGCCCTGATAGAGAAGAAAGGTTATGCCGCCATCGAAAAGTAAGCCGTCCGCTCAGGCCAAGATCAGTAAAGGCGCCGTCATCGGCGCCCTGAAGGCCGTGCTCGACCCCGAGCTGGGCATCGACGTCTACACCCTCGGTTTCGTCCGCCGCATCGACCTGGACGCCGAGAAGCGCGAGCTGAAGCTGGACATGACCCTGACCTCGCCGCTTTGCCCTTACGGTCCGCGCATGATGAAAGATGTGGAGAGCCGCCTGTTATCGCTGGGGCTGAAAAAGGTCTCGGTAGAAATGGTCTTCGATCCGCCGTGGGAGCCGGATCCGGAAGTGAGGAAAATCCTCGGAATTTAGTCAAAATCAGGGAACCGCCTGACAACAGGCGGTTCTTTATTGGGGGGGTCGGCAAGCTCGACCGCGCGGCCTGCCGCGCTTGGGTCGCCAAAAAGTTCACCCTCGACCGGATGGCGGCAGAATACGAAGCGCTTTTCTCGCGTTTGACGAAGAGTCCAGCAGGTTGAGCAGCGCAGCGGTGGCCCAGGCCTGCGGGTACTGAGCGTGCGTTATCTCGGCGATGTCCCCAGCCCGGCTGACGGCGAAAAGTTCAGGCATTTTGCCCAGTTTATTGTAAGTGGCCAGGAGCGCGTTCTTGACGAGACCGCGCTCTTTCGTGAAGCCGCAGACGCGCAAGCCCTCGCTGATGACCCAGTTGTCGTGTGGCCAGACCGACCCTTTATGGTAGGCATCCGAGGAAAAATCCGGCTCGTCTACGGACAGCGTCCGGATGCCATAGGGCGTGAACAGATCGTCCTGAAAAAGCCTTTTGACCAGCACCGACGCCCTGCTCTTGTCCAAGATGCCGGTGAAAAGCAGGTGGCCGGGATTCGATGTAACTGCGCCATAGATCAATCCTCGGCCATGGACCGCCAGGGCGCAGGTCTTCTTCTCCTTGACCCAGAAGTGGCGATTGAAGCGCCGGCGCAGTTCGGCGGCCGTCCGCCGCCAGCCGGCGGCCAACTCCCGGTCGCGGCTATCGGCCAGTCCGGCAGCGTGCAGCAGCGCGGCATATGCGTAGCCCTGCGCTTCGACGATGGCCGTGGGATAGGCCGGACCAAGGTCCCAACTGTCCTTCCAGCCCTGGTGCTTCAAACCGAGCGGATTGGTCGGAAAATAAGACAGGAAACCGCCGCCGTCGGCCGCCATGACCGCGGTCATCCAGCCGCAGGCGGCCCGGATGTGCGGCCAGAACTCGTCAGCCAGCCGTTTGTCGCCGGTCCGGCCGACGGCCCAGCAGGCCACCAGCACGAAAAGCGGCGTGGCGTCGACTGAACCATAGTAGGGGAATGACCAGCGCGCCCAGGGCACGGTCGTCGGCGACCACTCGTGGAGGATCTTGCCCGGCGCTTCTTCATTGATCGGGTCATTGACCTTACCCTGCATCGAAGCCAGGATACGGATGGTGACGACGGCTATCTGCGGTTCGCGTTCCAGGCGCTGCCAGGCGACGATGAGCGAATCACGCCCGAAAAGGCGGTCATAACGCGGCCGGCCGGCGCGGATGAACCCGAAGTCTGGGTCGCGCAGGCTATCCAGTTCCGCCTGAAGGCGGGCTATCTTTTCCTCGTAGGCCATAAGGTATTTCGGTTGCTGTGAGGGCAAGTATACACCATTGCCGCGACGGCGCGGATAGGCGGCGTTTATGATATAATCGTCCAGTAATTATTTACATCGAGAATATGCGCGTCATTGTCCAGGTTTCGGAACCGCAAAAAATGAAATGTGATCTGCTCATCGTACCCGTCTTTGAGGGCACGAAGAAATTTTCCGGCCAGGCTGCGTTGCTGGATAAGTTGACCAGCGGCTTGGCGAGCGAGCTGCTGATCCTGGAAAAACTCGAGGGTAAGCTCGGGCAGCCAGCCGGAGCCCGTACCGACGGCAAGATCGCCGCCAGGAAACTGATGCTGCTCGGTGCCGGCAAGAAGCCGCTTAGCGCCGCCGGCGCCCGCCGCCTGGCCGCCCTGGCGGCGCAGAAAGCCTGCAGTCAGAAGGCCAAGACAGTCGTAATACTGCTGCCGGAGAGCGCGGCGGACAGCTGGCCTGAGATCGCCGCCGCCGTGACCGAAGGCGCCCTGCTTGGTGATTATCATTTCCTCAAATACAAGGGCGAGGACCTCAAGAAGAGGAGCGAGGACGCCGTTGAGACGTTCATCCTGCTGGCTGCCGACAAACGCCAACAGGACATCTTGGAAAAAGGCGTGGTCAGGGGCCGTCTGGCTGCCCAGGCTACCATCTTCGCCCGCGACCTGGTCAACGAGCCGGCTTCGGTGACCACGCCGACGCATCTCATGAATGTGGCCGCGAAGATCGCCGAAGCCGCGCCGAAACGCGTTTCCATCAAGATATACGACGAGACCGCACTCAAGGAAATGAAAGCCGGAGGATTGCTGGCCGTGGCCCGCGGCTCGGACGAACCGCCTTATCTCGTCCACCTCAAGTATCAGCCGGTCAAAAAGGCCAAGAAGCGGCTGGTCATCGTCGGCAAAGGGCTGACCTTCGATTCCGGCGGCCTGTCACTCAAGCCGTCCGAGGCCATGGAAGATATGAAGATCGACATGGCCGGAGCGGCCGCCGTGCTCGGCGTCTTCAGCGTCCTGGCGGAAATGCAGCCGGCCGTCGAGGTGCACGGCATCACCGGCCTGTGTGAGAACATGCCCTCGGGCAAGGCCGTCCGGCCGGGCGATGTCGTCACGACCATGAACGGCAAGACCGTCGAGATCCTCAACACCGACGCTGAGGGCCGGGTCACCTTGGCCGACACGCTGCACTATGCCATCAAGCTGGAACCGGACTATCTGGTCGATCTGGCCACGCTGACCGGCGCCTGCATGGTGGCGCTCGGCCAGGAAGTCGCCGGCGCCATGGGCAATTCCAAGCCGCTGCTCGGCCGGATCCAGGCCGCTGCCGCGGCTTCCGGCGAAATGCTCTGGCACCTGCCTTTGCCCGACGAATACCGCGACCTGCTCAAGAGCCGGGTGGCCGACCTCAAGAACATCAGCGGCACGCGCTACGGCGGGGCCATAACCGCCGGCCTGTTTCTGGAAGAGTTCGTCGGCAAGACACCGTGGGTCCACTTGGACATCGCCGGCCCGGCCTGGGCGGAAAAAGAGACCGTGCCGCACCAGCCGGTCGGCGCCACTGGCTTCGGGGTCAGGACCATGCTAAGATTGATCCAGGATATCTGAACCAATTTTCCAATATGGCCAGCAAATCGATAAAGATCTATTCGACGCCGACCTGTCCCTATTGCCGCATGGCCAAGGCCTATCTTGACCAGAAAGGCGTCGCCTACAAGGACGTGGACGTTTCCGAGGACCGCAAGGCGGCCGAGGAAATGGTGGAAAAGACCGGGCAGATGGGCGTGCCGGTGCTGGATATCGAAGGCCTGATGATCATCGGATTCGATAAAGAGGCCATCGATTCAGCATTAAAATAGTGATCTCGAGCGGAGCAACAAATAACAAACACCCCCTCTCGGGGGTGTTTTGACGCACCCGGATCAACCACGAAGTTTCCTTAGACCGTACTTTTCGATCAGGGAGTTGGCCGCCGACCAATCGATGTTTTTAAGGAAAGCCTCCAGGTATCTTTTCCTGGCCGTGGCGTAGTCCAGAAAATAAGCGTGTTCGTAGACGTCGAGGACCAGGAGGGGAATGGCGCCCCAGATGCCGCCCTGGTTATGCATGTCGCAAAGATAGTTGTGCAGCCGGCCGTCCCTGAGGTCGAACGCCAGCACCACCCAGCCGCGGGCAGCCAGGCCGCAGGCAGTGATCTCGGTTGACCACTTCTCGAAGGAACCGAAATCCTGATCGATGAATTCGGCGATGGCCCCGGTCGGCGCTTCGCCTCCGGGTTTGAGGCCGTCGAAATAACGCTCATGAAGCACCACGCCGTTTACGGCGAAGCCCTCCTCGAGCTTCAGCTCGCGCAGGTCGCTGTGCGTGGCATTGGCCTTGGCCGGGTCGGCCGACGGCAGGGCGGCGCGGATCTCGTTGACCTTATTGACATAGCCGGCGTACAGCACGACATGGTGTTCGGCTAGCTGTTTTTCGGACAAGCCGGGCAATTCCTTGTACCTTAGCGGTTGAAGAGTGAATTCTGGCATAGCCGATCAAGTTATTTTGACACGGAAATATTACCACTTATTTCGAACGGCGACGACCATCTCTCCCGACAGATTGATAACTCCCGCGGCTTATGGTAATTTAAGCCAATTATGGTGGATTCCATCATCATCCATTCGAGCGAGATATGCTTGAAAGGCGGCAACCGCCGTTTTTTCGAATCGCACATGGCCAGGAACGTCAAAGACCGGCTGGCCGGGCTGGGCGATCTGACCATAAAACGGCGACAGGGCAGCATCCTGGTGTCCGGCCGCGAATCGCTGTCCGCGGCGGTGATAGCGGCCGCCTCTCACCGCCTGAAGACCGTTTTTGGCCTGTCGCATTTTCTGTTCGCCGCGCGCTGCGCCGCCTCAATGGAGGATATCGAAAAAACGGCTTCGGAGATCATGGGCGCCAGGCCACCGGGCATTACCTTCAAAGTCGAGACACGACGCTGCGACAAGACCTTTCCCATCGGCTCGCCGGAGATCAGCCGCCGGCTCGGCGGCCACATCCTCCAGACCGTCCCCGGCCTGAAGGTCGACGTCCATTCGCCGGACGTCCGGCTGCAGGTGGAGATCGACAAGAACGAGGCGCTGGTCTCGGCCGAGCGCGTCGAGGGATGGGACGGTCTGCCCGTGGGTACGGCGGGCAAGTTGGCAGTGCTGCTTTCCGGCGGCATCGACTCGCCGGTGGCTGCCTGGAAGGTCATGCGCCGCGGCTGTCAGGCCGTCTTCGTCCATTTCCACAGCTACCCCTTTGTCGGCCGGCAATCGATGGACAAGGTCCGGCGCCTGGCCCGCATCCTCAACGACTACCAGACGGATTCTGTCATATATTTCGTGCCTTTCGCCGAAGCCCAGAAGCTCATAACTGACAAGGCCGAACCATCGCTCAGGATCATCCTGTATCGTCGGATGATGCTGCGCATCGCCGAGATGGCCGCCAAGGCCGAGGGGGCTCTCGGACTCGTCACCGGCGACAGCATCGGGCAGGTGGCCTCACAGACCCTGGAGAACCTGGCCGCCGTCTCAGCCGCCGCCGCCATGCCCGTCTATCGGCCGCTCATCGGAGAGAACAAGGAAGAGATCATCAATTGGGCCAGGAAGATAGGCACTTACGACGTTTCCATCGAGCCTCACGACGATTGCTGCAGCCTGTTCCTGCCGCCGCGGCCGGCGACCAGGTCCACGTCTGCCGCCGCCGAAAATGAAGAGGCCGGCTTCGGGGCGGCAGAAGCCGCCGCCGCGGCTTGGAAAAAGGCCGAAAAAACCGTGATTTCCGGAAAGACCTGGGACATAGAATCAGCAGGGCCGGCATGATATACTTGGCGCTATGGGAACGCTTTATTTGATAGCCACACCGATAGGCAATCTCGAGGACGTTACCGTCCGGGCGCTGGCCGTGCTGCGCCAGATCGACCTGCTCCTGTGCGAGGATACCCGGGTGACCAAGCGGCTGCTGGACCGTTATGAGATTCGCGTGCCCATGGAGAGCTATCGGGAAGAGGTCCATCGGCAGCGCGTCGGCAGCATCATAGCCAGGCTGCGGGAGGGCCGACGCATCGGCTTCGCATCCGACGCCGGGACGCCGGGCGTCTCCGACCCCGGCAGTTGGCTGGTCCGCGAGATCCTGGAGGAAGCTCCGGAAACGCAGGTGATTCCCATTCCAGGACCCTCGGCCGCGACAGCCGCGCTGTCCGCTTCCGGATTACCGGCCGACGAATTCGTCTTCCTGGGTTTTCCGCCGCACAAGAAAGGACGGGCGTCTTTTATCAAACAGGCCTTGGAGCATGAGCGTACGGCCGTCCTATACGAATCGACGCATCGCATCATCAAGCTGCTGGACGCCGTCGCCGCTATCGAACCGGACAGACAGCTGTGCGTCGCCAGGGAGCTGACCAAGATCCATGAAACGTTCTATCGCGGCACGGCCGCCGAGATCCTCCAGGCGCTGCAGACGACCAGCACTAGGGGCGAATTCGTGGTCATGATCGCCAAGAAGAAGTAGCCGCCATTTATGTCTTTCATGAAAGTGGGGGATATGCCCCGCGAAAAATCCGTGCCGGCCGCCCAGCCGGAAGCCGAGCGGGAAACCGTCTATTCCGAACCTTTGGAACAGGCCAAGGAAGTCGAAAGGGGCCTGGGCGCGATATCGGCGGACCTGGAAACCGCCCGGGAGCAGTTGCAGAAGAGCGAACGGGACATCAGCCTGTTCAGCGCCGGAGTGGAATTGGCCATCAAAGGCGGTTTAAAGGATGAGGCTGGTGAACTAAGCAAGCTGGTCGGACATCTTTCCGAGGACGCCGACAAGCTTAAAAGAATCGTCGCCGAGCTGGCCGAGGTCAGGTCAGACTATCAGTTGCAGAGCGAAAAGCTGCGGCGGCTGGACCGCATTTACGATGATCTCATCCAAAACAGCCTGAAAAAGGCAGGTAAAGAGGATATTCACTAGAGGCAAAATCCACTATGGCTGCGACGAATGGGAAATTCTACGTCACCACGCCGATCTATTACGTCAACGACACGCCGCACATCGGCCACACCTATACTTCGGTGGCCGCCGACACGCTGGCTCGCTATCACCGCTGCCGCGGCGAGGACGTTTTTTACCTGACGGGCACGGACGAGAACAGCCAGAAGAACGTCGAAGCGGCGGAAAAGGCCGGCTATCAGGACATCCAGTCCTATCTGGACATGATGAGCGGCAAATGGCGTTCGGTCTTCAGCGAACTCGGCCTGACCTTCGACGATTTCATCCGCACGACCGAGGAGCGGCACAAAAAAGCGGTGGACAAATTCTGGCGGGCGGTCAAGGCGAACAACCCCGATGACATCTACCTCGGCGAGTACGTCGGCCTGTATTGCGTCGGCTGCGAAGCCTTCGTCAACCGTTCCGATCTGGTCGACGGTAAATGCCCGATCCACAAGAAAGAGCCCAAGGCCATCAAGGAAAAGAACTACTTTTTCCGTCTGTCGGCCTACCGCCAGAAATTGCTCGCACACATCGACAGCCACCCGGAATTCATCCAGCCGGAGGCGCGGCGCAACGAGGTCAGAAGCTATATCGACAAGTTCATGGAGGACGTCAGCATCTCCCGCGAGACGATGAAGTGGGGGATACCCGTGCCCGACGACCCGAAGAACGTCATCTACGTCTGGTTCGACGCCCTGATCAACTATCTTTCCGGCATCGGCTACGGCACCGATGAAGCCCGGTTCCGCCGCCTCTGGCCGGCCGACGTCCACCTGGTGGGCAAGGACATCATCAAGTTCCATTGCGCCCTCTGGCCGGCCATGCTCATGGCCGCCGGCGTCGAACTGCCCCGCCAGGTCTTCGCCCACGGCTTTTTCACCGTGGACGGCGACAAGATGTCCAAATCTCTGGGCAACGTGGTCGACCCGCTCGTCGTGGCCGGAAAATACGGCATGGACACACTCAGGTTTTTCCTGCTGCGCGAGATTCCTTTCGGCGGCGACGGCGATTTTTCCATGAAACGCCTGGCCGAAAGGTACGCCAACGACCTGGCCAACGATCTGGGCAACTTGCTGCATCGCGTCCTGTCCATGACCGAAAAATATTACGAGGGCAAAGTGCCCTCCGACGGCGGCGGCTGTCCGGACGCCCCCAAGGACCAAGAGGAAGCTTGGCAGACATACGATAAGGCCATGGCCGTCCTGGATTTCGCGGCCGTCCTCGACCTGATCTGGGAACATCTGCGCTGGGACAACAAGCATATCGACGAGGTCAAGCCGTGGGTCCTGGTCAAGAACGACCGGAAAGAACTGGATAAGGTGATCTACTATCTCTTGGAGCACCTGCGGCACGTCGCCTGGATGCTCAAGCCGGTCATGCCCGTGGTGGCCGAAAAGATGTTCGACCAGCTGGGTATCGCCGCCGGTGAGGCAAAAAAGACCTGGGACGAGGCCAGGGCCTGGGGTGGTATGCGAGAAAATGCTACAATAAGCAAGGGAATGCCGCTTTTCCCAAGATTAGAAGATAAATAAGGCTATATTCTTATGATCAACGTCGATCTGATACTGCTCATTATCCTGGCCGGATTCATCGCCTCAGGATTCTGGTTCGGAATAATCCACATGATCGGTTCGCTGGTCGGCTTGGTGGTCGGTGCCTGGGCGGCCGGACATTATTTCGAGGCGGTGGCCAGCTTCGGCGCTCCCTGGATCGGCGGCAACATGAACCTGGCCCGGATCATCGCCTTCTTCCTCATCTTCGTCATCGTCAACAGGCTCTTCGGCATCATCGTGTATCTGGCCGAGAAGGTCTTCAATATCATCGCCATCATCCCGTTCCTCAAGACCTTCAACCGACTGCTGGGCGCTGCCTTCGGACTCATCGAGGGCACGCTGGTCCTGGGTCTGGCTGTCTATTTCGCCGGCCGCTTCTCGTTCACCACGGCCTTTGCCGCCGCCCTTCAGGCTTCCCAGCTGGCCAAATCCCTTAAGATCATCGGCGCCGTCCTGGCGCCACTGTTGCCGCAGGCCGTGCGGGCCATCCAATCCGCGATCTAACGCCGTATTCAGACTATGCCTTATCTAATCGATACCCACGCCCATCTTGATGATGCCATCTACAAGGAGGACCTGGACGTGATAGTCAAGCATGCTCTCCAGGAGGATATCTGGATCATCACGGTCGGCGGCGATCTGGAATCCTCCAAGCGCGCCATCGAGATCGCGGAAAGCTATCCGACCGGCGTCTACGCGGCCGTCGGCCTGCACCCGCTCAAGGTCAGCGCCCAGGAGATGGCCGACGACAAGCTGCTGAACATGGAAAAATACAATGAATTGGCCCGCCACCCCAAGGTCGTCGCCTTGGGCGAGACCGGACTGGACTACCATGATCTGCCGGACAATCCCAAGTCCGACCCCAAGCACCTGTCCGAACGCCTCAAGGCCAACCAGAAGAAGGTGCTCGGCAAGTTCCTGCAGTTGTCTCAGGAGCTGCGGCTGCCGCTGCTGCTCCACTGCCGCGACGCCCATGATGAGATGATCCCGTTGCTGGAAACCTGGGACAAGACGTCCCGCGGCTTCGATTGCCGCGGCATCGTGCACCACTATTCCGGCAACTGGCGGCAGGCCAAGCGGTATTTCAATATCGATTTCATGGTCTCTTTCACCGCACTGATAACCCACGGCGGCTACCAAGCCGAGGTCATCAAGAAAGCGCCGCTGAACCGCATCGTCCTGGAGAGCGAGTGCCCGTACCTGACGCCGACGCCCTGGAGCATCCGGCGCAACGAACCCAGCTATCTGCCGGCAGTGGTCAAGGCCGTGGCCGGGCTGCGCGGTCTCAAGGTGGAACAGGTAGCCGAAGCCACGACTAAGAATGTGCTGAAGATCCTGAACAAGCTGCGGACCTGACGAATATATGAACGACAGTAAAGTGGCAGTGCGGCTCATCGACGCCCACTGCCATCTTAATTTCAACGCCTACAAAGACGACGTCGACGAGGTCGCCGCCAGGTCGCTGGAGCAGGGGATCGGTTTTGCCGTCGTCGGCTCGCAGAGCACGAACAGCCGGCGGGCCGTGGAGCTGGCCGAGAAGTTCGACGGCGCCTGGGCTATCATTGGGCTCCATCCCATCCACTTGTTTTCCCAGGAGGTCGACGAGGACGAAGAGGCCTTCAAGAGCCGCAGCGAGGAATTCGATCCTGAGTTCTATCGCCGGCTGGCCAAGAGCTCCAGTAAGGTGGTGGCCATCGGCGAATGCGGCCTGGATTACTATCATCTGCCGGCAGCGGTGCCGTCGGAGACGGTCAAGAACGAACAGGCTCGGGTCTTCCGCGCCCACCTCGATCTGGCGCTGGAGCTGGGCTTGCCGGCCATGATCCACAGCCGGGACTCGGCGGACGATATCATCAAAATCCTGAAAGAGTACGCCGCGGCCGGCAAACAGGTGCGCGGCGACGTCCATTGCTTCGGCGGCAGTTGGGCCGAGGCCGAGCGTTACCTGGAACTCGGGCTCTACGTATCTTTCACCGGCATCGTCACATATCCGCCGCGCGCCGCGGACAGGCTCGCCGGCAAGGAAACGCTGGCCGACGTGGTCAGAAAAATGCCGCTGGAACGGATCATCGTGGAGACCGACGCCCCCTACCTGTCGCCCGTGCCGTTCAGGGGCAAGCGCAACGAGCCTGCTTACGTGAAGCACGTAGCCGCCGAGATAGCCAAGATTAAAGGTCTGCCCGTCGAAGAGGTCGAAGAACAGACCCTGATGAACACCAAGGAACTTTTCCGGCTGAACCGATGATCAAGGAAAAAGAAAAGCGGTCCGACAAGAACTGTCGGACCGCTTATTGTACTGAGGCACTACCGCTGGGAAGCGCTACTTCTTGAGGCTGGCGGCCGCCGCTTCGAGCTGCTCCTGCAGCGTCTTCGGCTTCTCCGCCGTCTTCTTCTCGCCCTTCTTGGCCTTCTTCGCCGTCGCTTGCTTCGCCGACTGCGCCCGGACCTGCTTCAGGTAGAAGCCCTGGATGTTCTGGGGCTTGGTCCCGAACTCCTCGACGGAGAGGTTGGCCAGCTTGGCCGCGGCTTCGACGTCGCTGATGGTGTTGGTCACCACCGGCTCGGCCGGCGCCACGGTCTCGGTCTCGACGACCCGCTCGGTCTCGAGCGGAAGGTCATCGGTGGACTCCACGCCCATCACGGCAGCGACGATCTTCTCTGCCATGGCTTCGGTGGTATCCACTGCAGCGGGCTTGGTCTCGGCGACCTTGACCGGCTCGGCCACGGGGGCCTTGACGGGCTGGGCCGCGGGCTTGGCGGCCGGCTTGTTCTCCGGCTGCGGCCCCTGCTTGACCTGCTGCTGCTTGCCGCTGCGGCGACCGAGCATCTCCAGCGCGTGCTCGTAGGCCTCGTTCAGGCTGTTGAAGAAGCCTTCGGCGTTCTTGCGAACGACGACCGGCGCCTTCTCCTTCCCGCCGAAAGCCGCGAGCACCCGGTCCGGATGGACCACTGACGCCTTCTGCTTGTAGGCCTTCTTGATCTCGTCCTCGCTGGCACTGCCCGAGACGCCGAGGATGTCGTAGATGCTGCGGTAGCTGGAGACCAGCTCGACATCCGCGTCGCTCTTGGCCATGGCCACGCCGGGCCGGTTCTTGGCCGTGAGCAGGACGACGAAGGCCAGGTCCTTCAAGGTCGCTTCGCCGATGATCTCGGCCATCTTGACGAGACCTTTTTCGGAGCTGCGGGCCTCCTGGGGCAGCGGGATGGCGAAGGACACGGTGCCCCTCTCCCTCAGCATGCAGGGAACGGGCGTTCCCACGGGCACGCTGACCCCGTTGTCCGGGAAGACGATCTGGCCGCGGTCGCGGGCCATGATGCGATCGCCTCTCTTGAAGAAGGTCAGCTCCTTGACCAGGACGCGGCGCAGTTCGGCGGTGGGCACCCACTCGGACGGGGACAGCAGGTAGGGGAGCGTCGGGCGGGCGAGCCCGACCTTGCCGTCCTTGATGATGCGCACGTCGCACTGGTAGGCGGCGCCAGCCTTGGGCTGGAAGCGGCGTGTGGCCGGGTAGATGACCAGGCCGTCACCGAGGTAGCAGACGGGGCGCTTGCCATCGCCGAAGTCCTTCTCGGCGAAGATGACCTCGATCTGCTCGTTCTTGGCGTTGACGGCGGGGCGGTTGTTGCGGTTCTGACGGTTCTGATTCTTGCGGTTCTCGTTCATCTGACTCTCCTTGAGGCGCCTCTGGCGCCGGTGTGCCCTGCTGGGCAGGGGTGGTCGCCGCTTTCGGCTTGCGCCTACGACGGGTGAATTCGGCTCGGACGCGGTCACCATGACCGGCCTTGCCCAAACGACATCTGACATCCTATCCTGCGTCGAATCCCGCTATTTGGGTGGTGCACCTCCTTTTTTGCGGTAGTGTTATTGTAAAGAACTCGACTGGCAATATTAGCATAATATGGCCATTTTGTCAAGAGTCGTTGACATGTCGAGGGTTGACATCTCCGCCTTATTTTGTTAACCTTAAATCACCTAACAAGGAGTATATTCATCGTATATCTTGACCTATGCCGAGGTCCCCAGAACGGCAGCCGCAGGAAGCCCGCGGCGAAGCCTCAACACCTGGAAACGAACTCGAGGCTCAGATACAGGCCATTATCAACCTTTCCCAGGGGTTCCAGGACAACCCCGGCGAGATGCTCGCGCCTATCTGGGAAAGCGATGCATTTAGGGCGCTCTCTCCCGAGGAGCAGGATGCTCTAAAGGCGAAATACCGGGCCGGCGAAGCCGAAGAAGCGGAGAAGGAACGGCGTGTTGAAAAAGAGGCGCCGCCAGCGGTTGAAGCCGCCGAAACAACCGGCACCGAAAAAAAGCTAAAGACCTGGCTTTTCATTGACTACGTCATCCAACAGGACCCGAAAACGGGCGCCTTTTTGATTTACGAAAATCAGTCGAAATACGATGACAGACGCGAAAAGTACATCAAGAACCGCCGCCCGAACAGGACGGCCATCAAGATACCGGACGAGCTGGTTGACCGGCTGCAGCAGGAGCCTGAGCTGGGCAGCCAGGTGATAGAATTCTGCAGCGATCTGAGAAAAAAACTGGACAGGAAGCCGAGCGAAGGCGGTCTGGCGATGTATTATGATGTGCGGAAAGGCAAAGGACCAAAGAGCTGGCAGCCGAAATGGAAATTCACCTGGGAGGACGAGGCTGAGCCCGCCGGCAAAAAGAGCCGGGTCCGCGAAGATATGATCGGCTTCGGCGAGGAATCCTGGGATCCGCGCTCCACCAGCGTCGAAAAACCGGACGTGATACCGCCCGAGATCTATGCCATCGTGGAAGAATATCTGAGCCAGGGCAGTCAGGATTACCACCGGGATCCGCGGTACCGGCCGTGGCGGGGCAAGGCCCAGCAGCGTAAGCGGGAAGACCTTATCAGCGAAGGCCTGGCTCATAGGCAGTTCGCCGTCGCGGAGACGCCGTCGGAAAGACCCGCCCAGGTAACCGAACCGGACGAAAAAACCACGGCTGAAATGCCGCCGACGGAAGAGGTCATCGTCGAACCGAGAGCCGCTGCCGAACCGGCCGCATCGGTTGAAGTTGAGCGGCCTGAGACCAAGGAATCGAGAATGCAGGAATGTCTGGCGGACAGCGAGGCGGTCATCCGGACGCTGGTACCCGCGGTTGCCGCGTTTTATCCTGGCCAGGACCGGGAATCCCGCGTGGCCCTGGTCAAACACGTCGTCAAATCGGCGGTCGGCATCCTCAATGACCGCTACGGCCGAACCAAGGATACGGCCGCCCTGGACGAGATCGGCCGCGATCCGTTCTTCGAAGCTTTGGCGGAAAAAGTGGCCAAGGAGGCTGATCGACAGGAAACGGCCAGAAAATTCTTCGAGCAACACGCATTTTACGATGCGAAAAACGTGGAAGTGCTGTCCGAGAACAGCCTGATCATGTCTTTGGACCGCCTGAATGCCGATAGCCCCGAGGCGGCCCTGGAACTGGCGGCTCGGGCCATGGTCCTGGACGCCTTATACGGAAAACCGGAGGCCATGAGAGCCGGCACCGGCGGCACGTCTATCGGGCCGGCTGAAGCCAGGGTCGTGCAGATCGTAGCTGAAACGCTGCGCCGGCTGAAAGACAAAAGGGCCGACAGCATCGACTTTGACGGAGCCAAAAACCGCCTGGCGGTGACCGACCTGGAGACGATCAGGAGGGTCATCCGCTCAAAATTCGAGATCCTGAAATGATCGATCACTGACAAGTGACCGAGTGGATCCGGCCCAATGGCCGGATCTTTAGATATGGCGGCGTTGTGGACAAAAATGATTTTTCCCCTTGACTGAGCCGCTTTGACCTTCTATAATATTTGTCCTCGGTCGCTTTCCGAGCCGATATTTCGAGATTTTCTCAACAATAATATCGCTAAACGCAGTGACATCGACCATAGGTACATGATGCTCGGATTCAGGATATTCCTGGAATTCGGGGCCATCATCGCCGCGCCGGTCGTCTTTCTGGCCTGGTTGGGCAAATATCTGGACGACAAATACGGCACGGAACCGAAATTATTGATCGTCGGGTTCGTCCTGGCGTTCATCATCTCCGCTGTCAGCATCGTGCAGAAAGCGAAGAGATTCGGAAATGAATACGATGAGATCGATAAGAAGAAGAACGGCGGTCCCACGACGTGATTATGGCTGTACCGATATCCGCGGAAAAGATCTTCAGCCTCGGCGGCCTGCCTGTCACCAACTCACTGGTGAACGGCTGGGTCGCGGTTTTTGTTTTCATCGTCCTGGCCCTGGTGCTGCGGGCTAAGCCCCTGGAAGTGCCGCGGGGAGTGCAGAACGCCGCTGAAGCCTTGATCGAATATATGCTCGGCTTCATCGACCAGGTCACCCATGACCGCGACCGCTCACGGAAATTCCTGCCCATCGTCGGAACTCTTTTCCTGTTCATCCTCCTTTCCAATTGGCTGGGGCTGGTCCCCGGGGTCGGTTCCATCGGCATCTGGCAGATGGTGCGCGGCGAGCCGGAGCTGGTGCCGCTTTTTCGGCCGGCCACCAGCGACCTGAACATGACCCTGGCCATGGGTATCGCCGGCGTCCTCGTCTCGCACGTGCTCGGCGTGGCCACCATCGGCTTTTTCAGGTATTCGGGCAAGTTCATCCAGGTCAGAGGCATCTGGAAGGCGCTGCGTCGATTCGGCCGGGTCAAGCTGGGACAGGCGGTCATGGACCTCTTCGTGGCTGTCGTCGAACTGATGGTCGGCTTCATCGAACTGATCTCCGAGGTGGCCAAGATGATCTCCTTGTCGTTGCGGTTGTTCGGCAACGTCTTCGCCGGTGAAGTGCTGCTTTATGTCTTTTTCCGGCTAGTGGCTTACATCCTGCCTATTCCTTTCATTTTCCTGGAATTGGTCGTGGGCATCGTCCAGGCTATGATCTTCTCCACCCTGGTCCTGGTTTATCTGACGGTGGCCACCGACCAGCCCCACGGAGACGACGACGGCGAAACGGCACATAAAAAAACACCCGGACACGAGAAGAAAACGGCCGAGGCCAAGACGTGAGTAGGGAGGAGGGTCTGCCGCCGCAGCACGGCTGCGGCCGCGGACCTTCATTCTTAACCGCAGACGCCAGCCGGGCGGCCAGATCGCCTGTTGCGCGGCGTCCGAAACGATATGGATCTGTCCAACCCGGAAAGCGTCAAGATCCTGACCAAGGGCTTGACCATGGCCATCGGCGGTTTCGCGCCGGCTTTGGCCGTCGGTATCCTGGTCTCCAAGGCCATGGAAGCCATCGGCCGCAATCCTGAAGCCACGGGCAAACTGTTCGTGCCCATGCTTCTCGGAGCAGCCTTCGCCGAAGCCATCGCCATCTACTCCCTGGTCGTTGTCTTCACCTTATAGGCCGCCGGATCGCCAAACGCGAGTTTGGCGGTTGACGCCTGCCGCCGGTCAATTGGTTCCGCCGGCGACAGGCGTTAACGCGCGAATATTTCACTATGATTGAAGAAGCGAAATCGGCCGCTGAGGCCGCCGGCGTACTCGGCTCTCTCGGCATCAACGGCAAGATCTTCCTGGCCCAGCTCATCAATATCAGCGTGGTCATCTTCGTGATGTGGAAATGGGTCTACCGGCCGTTGCTCCGGGTCATGGACGAGCGGACGAAGAAGATCGAGCAGGGCCTGCGAGACGCCGAGGAATCGACCAAACTGCGGCAGCGCGCCGGCGAGGAAAAGGATCAGGTCATCGTTGACGCCAGACTTAGGGCCAAGAGCATCATCGAAGAGGCGCAGGTCAAGGCGCAGGAAGAAGGCGCTTTGTTGCTGGAAAAATCGCGGCGAGAGGTCGACCGCCTGCTCGATCAGGGCAGGGAACAGCTGCGTAAGGAGAAGGATGAGATGATCGGCCAGATCAAGTCGGAGATCGGCGGACTGCTGGCCCTGGCCGTGGAGAAAGTCGCCCAGGAAAAACTGGATGACGTCAAAGATGAGAAGCTTATCCGCTCCAGCCTGAAGGCGGCCGAACTGCTATGAAGTATTCTGCGGACGCCCTGGCGACGGCGCTATATCTGGCCGCCAGACACCAGAATGACGGGGAGGCCTCCCGGAGCGTCGGCCGTTTCGTGGAATTGGTCCGAAAGAAGTTCGGTCCGGGTGTGCTGAACAAGGTCCTGGCCGGTTTGCCGGCAGCCGCCAAAAAAGCAGACGCTGTCGAAGAAGTGATCATCGAAAGCGCCCGCCCAGTGTCAAGGTCCGTCGTCGAGGAGATCCTGCGGCGTTTGGATATCGACCCGGCCATGGCCGCGGTGGACCAGCGGGTATCCCCGGAACTCATCGGCGGCGTCAGGATAAAATACCGCGACAAGCTTCTCGACGCTTCTATTAAGGGCAAGCTCCGACGACTGGCCGACCAAACTGCCAGCCGGACATCTCTCGGATAAACGGAAATCATTATGGCTACGAAGGAATTCATCATCGAATCGCTGAAGAAAGAGATCGAAAAACTCGGCGCCCCGCCGGCGGCCGACAAGGTCGGCCGGGTCATCGAGGTCTCGGACGGTATCGCCCGCATGACCGGACTGTCCGAGTGTCTGGCCGCGGAAATGCTTGAATTTCCCGGCAACACCTTCGGCGTCGCCCTGAACCTCGAGGAGGAGACGGTCGGTGCCATGATCCTTGGCGATCATACCCATATCAAGGAAGGCGACGAAGTTAAGTCGACCGGCCGCGTCCTGTCGATCCCGGTCTCGTCGGCATTGATCGGCCGCGTCGTCGATCCTCTCGGCCGGCCCATCGACGGCAAGGGCGAGATCGCCATGGAAAAGATGATGCCGGTGGAGAAGATCGCGCCGCGCGTCATCACCCGCCAGCCGGTCAACACGCCGCTGCAGACCGGCATCAAGGCCATCGATTCGATGATCCCCATCGGTCGCGGCCAGCGCGAGCTGATCATCGGCGACCGCCAGACCGGCAAGACGGCCATCGCCATCGACACCATCATCAACCAGAAAGGACAGGACGTTGTCTGCATCTACGTGGCCATCGGCCAGAAAGAGTCGAAGGTCGCCAAGATCGTGGCCAAACTCCAGGAGGCCGGCGCCATGGACCACACCATCATCGTCGTCGCCGGCGCTTCCGATCCGGCCTCGCTGTCCTACATCGCCCCGTACGCCGGCACGGCCATCGGCGAATTCTTCATGGAGCAGGGGAAGGACGCCCTGGTCGTCCATGACGACCTGTCCAAACACGCCTGGGCCTATCGCGAGATATCGCTGCTGCTGCGCCGCCCGCCAGGCCGCGAAGCCTATCCCGGCGACGTCTTCTATCTGCACTCGCGCCTCCTTGAGCGCGCCGCCAAGATGGATCGCGCCTTCGGCGGCGGCTCCTTGACCGCCCTGCCCATCATCGAGACCCAGGCCGGCGACGTTTCCGCCTACATTCCGACCAACGTCATCTCCATCACCGACGGCCAGATCTACCTGGAATCCGACCTTTTTTACCGCGGCATCCGGCCGGCGTTGAACGTCGGTCTGTCGGTCTCGCGCGTCGGTTCGTCGGCCCAGACCAAGGCCATGAAGAAGGTGGCCGGCAAGCTGCGCCTCGATCTGGCCCAGTTCCGCGAGCTGGAGGCTTTCGCCCAGTTCGCCACCGACCTAGACGAAGCGACCAAACGGCAGCTGGAGCGGGGCAAGCGCGCCGTGGAGATCCTCAAGCAGCCGCAGTACGCGACCTTGCCGGTTGGGCTGCAGGTGGCCGTGCTTTACGCCCTGATCAACGGATTCCTCGACGATGTCCCGGTCGAGAAGATCAGGTCCTGGGAAGCCGGTTTCCATAAGTATCTGCGGACGGCGCGCCTGGACGTCGTGAAGACGATCGAGGTGGAGAAGGTCCTGAGCGAAAAGACCGAGAATAACCTTAAAGAAGCCATCGCCGAATTCAAGATGTCGGTCGAAGCCTGATAAGCACTATGGCCATGTCGACGCGGCTCATCCGCCGCCGCATAAAATCCATCGTCAACACCCGCAAGATCACCAAGGCCATGGAGCTGGTAGCGGCTTCCAAGATGCGCAAGGCCATCTCGTCGGTGTTGGCCACCCGGCCATACGCTAATTCAGCCTGGCGGGCCATCGAGGAGATCGCCAAGGTCACCGACCCGTCGGTACACCCGCTTTTGAAACAAAAAACAGCCGCGGGACGCCAACTGGTCATCGTTTTCACGTCCGACCGAGGGCTCTGCGGCGGCATCAACAGCCGCATGTTCAGGGCCATCCTCGAATTCCTGAGGCAGCGCGATCCGGGCCGGGTCGACTTCGTCGCCGTCGGCAAGAAGGGGCAGCAGGCGCTGCGCCGGCAAACGCGCAGCATCGTCGCGGCCTTCCCCAACCCGTCGCATAATCCGCGTCTGACCGAGATCCAGCCGATCGCCAGGCTGGCCATCGACGACTACGTCCGCGACGCCTATGATTCGGTCTTCCTGGCCTTTACCGATTATCGTTCGGCCATGACCCAGGAGCCTCTGATCCGCCGTTTGCTTCCGATCGCCAAGGTCAAGGAGCTGGGGGATATCGAGCCGCGGCTCGCTGGCGTGCAGAAACCGGGCAGAAGCGGGGCCGAAGACCTGAACCTCGTGCCGCAGACGGGTTACGAGTATATGTTCGAGCCGTCGCCGGAAAAAGTGCTGGACGCCATGCTGCCGCGGCTGGTCGAGACCCAGATCTACCAGGCGCTGCTGGAATCGCTGGCCTCCGAGCATTCGGCCCGGATGATGGCCATGCGCTCGGCCTCGGACAGCGCCACCGACATGGTCGACGGACTTACCCTCAGTTTGAATCAAGCCCGCCAGGCCGGCATCACCATGGAGATCGCCGAGATCTCCTCCGGCAAGGCTGCTTTGGAAAAATAAGACATTAACGCCAGAAGCGTCACCCCTATGAGTCAAGGCAGAATCTCCCAGATAATCGGTCCGGTCGTCGACGTGAAATTCGACAAGGAGTTGCCAGCCATCCTTAACGCGCTCATCGTCAGGCGCGGCGAAGAAGAGATCGTCCTCGAGGTCCAGCAGCATGTCGGGGCCGGCACCGTCCGTACCGTGGCCATGACCTCGACCGACGGTCTGAGCCGCGGGCAGGCGGTCGAAGACACCGGCCGGCCGATCTCGGTTCCCGTCGGCCAGAAGACACTGGGCCGCATGCTTTCGGTCACCGGCCAGGCGCTCGACGGCCTGCCGGAGATCAAGGCGGAAAAGACCTATCCCATCCACCGCCCGGCCCCGGCCTTCAAGGACCAGACCACCGAGGCCGAGATATTCGAGACCGGCATCAAGGTCATCGACCTCATCTGCCCGTTCGTCAAAGGCGGCAAGGTCGGCCTGTTCGGCGGCGCCGGCGTCGGCAAGACGGTGGTCGTCATGGAACTGATCCGCAACATCGCCCAGGAGCACGGCGGCTTCTCGGTCTTCGCCGGGGTGGGGGAGCGCACCCGCGAAGGCAGCGACCTCTACCGCGACATGAAGCAGTCCGGCGTGCTGGAGAAGACCTCCCTGGTCTTCGGCCAGATGAACGAGCCGCCGGGCGCCCGCGCCCGGGTGGCGCTGACCGGCCTAAGCCTGGCCGAATATTTCCGCGACGAGGAGCACCGCGACGTGCTGCTTTTCATCGACAACATCTTCCGTTTCACGCAGGCCGGTTCTGAGGTCTCGGCCCTTCTCGGTCGCATCCCTTCGGCCGTCGGCTACCAGCCGACCCTGGCCACGGAAATGGGCGCCCTCCAGGAGCGCATCACTTCCACCCGCGACGGCTCGATCACTTCGGTCCAGGCTGTCTATGTGCCGGCCGACGACCTGACCGATCCGGCCCCGGCCACCACCTTCGGCCACCTGGACTCGACCGTCGTGCTCTCCCGCGCCCTGACCGAACTGGGCATCTATCCGGCCGTCGACCCCCTGGATTCGACCTCGGCCATCCTCGATCCGCAGGTGGTCAGCCAGGAGCATTACGACGTCGCCCGCGGCGTCCAGCTGGTGCTGCAACGCTACAAGGACCTGCAAGACATCATCGCCATCCTCGGCATGGAAGAACTGTCGGAAGAGGACAAGCTGACCGTCTCCAGAGCCCGCAAGATCCAGAAATTCCTGTCCCAGCCGTTCTTCGTGGCCGAGACCTTCACCGGCGTGCAGGGCAGGTATGTGCCGCTCAAAGAAACAATCCGCGGCTTCAAAGAGATACTGAATGGCGATCACGACGGTATCCCGGAACAGAATTTCTACATGAAAGGCGGCATCAACGACGTCATCGGCGGTTGATCCGCTGCCTGAGCTTATGGCGCAACTCAACTTTGAACTGACAACTCCCGAGAGGATCGCGGTCAAAAAGGAGGTCGACCAGGTCACTTTGCCGACCCAGGAAGGGGAGATCTCCGTCCTGGCCGGGCATGTGCCGCTCGTGGCCGTCCTGGTGCCCGGCATCATCACGCTGGCCTCGGGCAAGGATGAGGAATATCTGGCGGTTTCCGGCGGCTTCATCGAGGTACAGCCCGGAAGCAAGGTCATCGTACTGGCCGATACCGCCGAGAGGGCCGAAGAACTGGACCTGGAAAAGGTCGAGGAGGCGCGGCGGCGCGCCCAAAAACTTCTCGCGGACCAACGCGGCGTAGATGACGTCTCGGCCGCCGCGATGATGGCCGAATTGAACCGCGAACTGGCCCGCTTGAAGTTGATCCACAAGGGACGCTCAAGGAGGAAGCCTTCGAGTGCGTCGTAACCTCGACGTCCACGGAAAGGCAGGGTGGCCATCTTGACTTTTAGCCTCAAATACACTAATTTACGTGAGCTCTTTGGATCAGATCGATCACTAAAAAAGAGGGATGTATGACCAATCCGACCGGCACCGCCCGCGGCTCCGACGAGCACGCCAAATCCGGCCACAGTTGCGCCACGGCCGTCATCATCGATACCGTTCTGGCCGATGATGACACCATCAAAAGCGGGCTCGAAAGCCTGTTTCCCGGCACTGGGGTGCGTTACGATCTGCTCAGCACTCCGGATCTGGGCGGTTTGCTGCACGACGAGCAGCGTTTCGAGTTCCTGATCGAGGATATCCTGATCGCCGTCAGGCTTCATCAGACCGAGCGGCTGGCCATCATCGCCCCAGAGGCGATTCATCAGCCGCTGGCCGAAAAGCTGGCCCGGCACCCGATGCCCGTCGTCCTGGACGTCCGGTCCGCCGGACTCCAGCCCGAAACGGGCGGAGCCAGTTTGCTGGCCGTCGGCTGCATGGACTGGCGGCTTCATGGCCACGAGGGCGGTTTCAAGCGCCTCCTGGCCGAAGGCTTCGGCGACGGATGCGCCAAGTTCATGACCATGCCAGGAGCGGCCAAGGACCTGACCGACGGGACAGTCCGGGGCTGCGCCCTGCTGCCGCACATCGGCGCTCTTGTCGAGGCCCATGGCCTAGACAAGGTCGTCCTGGTGGCGCATACGGACTGCGGCAAATACGGCGGCACCGCCGCTTTCGCCGGTCCGGCCGACGAGAAGAAGCGGCTGACCAGCGACATGGCCGCATCGGCCGCCTTTCTCTCGAAGAACCTCGGCGTCTCCGTCAACCTGGCCATCGCCAAGGTCTACGGACACAGGACGCAGCGGATCATCCGCGCCAAATAGGTCTGCTCTGACCGGCCCACCCCCTGGGCCGGTTTTATTTTCCGGTTATTGAGTCCGGATTCAATTGACGCCATCGCGGCATTGTGGCAGGTTGATTTAAGGCTCTTTCCACAAATTACCACAGAGAGGTGGCGAACTCATGGCAGATACGGTAGACCCGGCTGTTTGGGACGGTATCGATATCAAAAGCACTAATGTGGGCGGCCGCAAAAAGGACAACAGCAGCCTGAGCTTCAATGGCGTGCAGTATGTCACTGAAGGCGAGGTATTGCTGGCCAGGCTGCTCACGGCGATGCGGGTGCCCTTCACGCCCAACGTCAAGATTGTTCTCAAGCCCTCCAAGTCGGCCAAGACGAAGCAGGCCGTCATCTACGTGCCTGACTTCATCTTCAACAAGAAGGCCTTCGTCTGGCGCAACGAAAACGGAACCGAGGAGATGGTCCACGGCATCGAGGCCAAGGGCCTCCATCCGCGCCAGAAAACGGCCAAGGGCAGAGAAAAAGTGCGCCTGCTCCGCGAGCAGCGGGGGATCAACGTCAAGATGCTCAGCACTGACGAGATCAGGGCGTTCAGCCGCGCCGGCGGTCTGCCCATGACCCCCTTGAACAAAAAATAGTGCCACCCCTCTCGAGAGCCCCTGCCGCCTGGCGGGGGCTTTTTTTGCCGGGCGGGAGCCAACGCCGTTATGTCTTCAAAGGCGGCGCCAAGAGATGTACAATATGTCCAGGTAAAAACAAACCCCCGCACTAGGAACATGCGGGGGTTGGGGCGCAGAAGGTCAGGCATAACGTTCGACCAGCGACTGCAATTCGTCGAGGTGGAACGGCTTGTGCAGCACGCCGTCGGCGCCAGGCACGGCTGTCGTCTTGACCCAGCCGGTCAGGACACACATCGGCTGTTGGCAGCCTATGTGCCGCAAGGCGGCGATGAGGCCGGCGCCGTCCAGGTCGGGCATCTGCAGGTCGGTGAGCAGCAGATCGAACTTCTGGCCGTCCCGGACCAGGTCCAAAGCAACGAGCGCACTGGGAGTGGTGCAGACGACATGACCGAGCGAAACAAGAAATTCAGTCAGGAACTGACGGACACCGTCATCATCATCGACTATCAGTATGGTCGCCATGGCTGTTAGCCTCCTCTGTTGAACGTGAAAATGAACCATTAACCGCTAAATATAGCATAAAATCGGTAATAGGTCAAGAAAGCATGGCCAAGAGAGAAAACAAACGGTCTGTCGCGGGTCCCAAGCCGGCCGAACCAGTGGACGATCCACTGTTGACCGACCTGAACCCGGAGCAGCGTCGCGCCGTGACCCACGAGAAGGGGCCGCTTTTGATAGTTGCCGGAGCCGGCACGGGCAAGACCATGGTCATTTCCCGCCGCGTGGCCAGGCTGATCGCCACGAAGCGGTCTGGCCCCGACGAGATATTGGCCCTGACCTTCACGGATAAGGCGGCCAACGAGATGATCGAGAGGATCGACGCCTTGCTGCCTCTGGGCTACACCGACATGTGGGTGTCGACCTTCCACTCCTTCTGCCAGCGTCTGTTGCAGCTTCATGGCCTGGACATCGGTTTGCCGCACGATTTCCGCCTGCTCAACGAGACCGACGCCTACCTGCTCGTCCGCCGGAACTTCGACCGTTTCAAGCTGGATTATTACCGGCCGCTGGGTAACCCGACCAAGTTCATCCGCGCCCTGCTCAAGCATTTTTCCAGGGCCAAGGACGAAGCCGTCCACCCGAAGGAATACCTCGACTACGCCAAAAATGTATCCCTGGACAAGGACAGCGCGGCTTTCGATGCTGAGGAGAACTCGCGGCTCGCCGAGCTGGCCAACGCTTATCACACCTACCAGCAGTTGCTCATGGACAACGGCTGCCTCGACCTGGGCGACCTCCTGCTATACGCCCTGGACCTCTTCAAAAAACGCAAAAAGATCCTGGAAAAATACCGCGAACAGTTCAAGCATGTCGTCGTCGACGAGTTCCAGGACACCAACTGGGCCCAATACGAGCTGCTCAAGATGCTCGTGCCGCGTGACGGCAACATCGTCGTCGTCGGCGACGACGACCAGTCGATCTATAAGTTCCGCGGCGCCTCCGTCTCCAATATCCTGCAATTCAAGGACGATTTTCCGTCGGCTCATGAGGTCGTCCTGACCAAGAACTACCGCTCGCTGCAGAATATTCTTGATCTGTCCTACGGCTTCATCCAGCGGAACAATCCGAACCGGCTTGAAGTGCGTCTGGCCGGCCGGGAGGCCGGCGGCGCGGTCATCAGCAAGAAGCTTGCGGCCTCGCGGATCGGACAGGCGGCGATCGAACATGTGCGCTTCGCCACCGGCGAAGATGAGGCCGCCGGGGTCGTCGACCGTATCCTGGCCATCAAAGAAAAACAGGCCGATCTGACCTGGAACGATTTCTGCGTCCTGGTGCGGTCGAACAGCGGCGCCGAACCCTTCAGCAACGAGCTGCGCCGACGCGGCATCCCGTACCAGTTCCTGGCGCTCAAGGGGCTTTATACCAAACCGATCGTCATCGACTGCCTGGCTTATTTCAAGCTGCTGGACAACTACCACGAGAGCCCGGCCTTGTACCGGATATTGTCGGCGCCGCCGTACCGCATCGACGGCGAAGACCTGGTCCGTCTGAGCCACGAGGCCCGTAAAAAAGCCGAGTCGCTCTACGAAACCTTGCAGCGGCAGGCGCTTCTCGACCTCAAGCCGGAAACGCGGCGGCTATTGGATAAGTTGCTGCGCGATATGGCCAGCCACACGCAGCTGTCCAGGCAGGGCAGCGTCAGCGAGGTTCTGGTCAAATTCCTTTACGATTCCGGGTACGCCGGAGAACTCAAACGCGACGACACGGCCGAGGCGCGCGAGCAGGCCAGTTATCTCAACCAATTCCTGGCGCGGATCAGGCGCTTCGAGGCCGGCCACGACGAACCGACGCTTCGCCACTTCATGGAGGAATTCGAGATGGAGCGCGATTCCGGCGAGGCCGGCGGCCTGAGCTTCGACGCGGAAACGGGACCGGAACTGGTGCGTATCATGACCGTGCACGCGGCCAAGGGACTTGAATTCACCAATGTCTTCGTCGTCAACCTGGTGGACAAGCGCTTCCCGGCGGTTGACAGGGGAGGGGAGATCGAACTGCCGGAGGCGCTGACCAAAGAGATCATCCCCGAGGGCGACATCCACCTGGAAGAAGAACGGCGTCTATTCTACGTGGCCATGACCAGGGCCAAGGACGGCCTGTATCTGACCTCGGCCGAGGATTACGGCGGCAAGAGCCGCAAGAAGCAGTCGCGCTTCCTCGATGAGCTCGGCTTCGCCGCCGAGCGCCTGTCGCCGTCGACGGCCAAATTGCCCCTGGCAGCAGAGCCGGCTCAGCCGGCCGTGCCCAAAAAACCGGATTATCTGCTGCCGAAATATTTCAGCTTCACGCAGCTGGCCGCCTTCGCCAAATGTCCGCTGCAGTACAAGTTCGCCCATGTCCTGAAGATACCCATCTTCGGCAAACCCCAGTTCAGTTTCGGCAAGACGATACACACGACGTTGGAAAAATTCATGACACTGCTGGCCGAGAGGCGGGCCGCCGGACAGCAGCAACTGTTCTCGGCGCCGCAGCCGGCCGCCGGCAAGCTGCCGGTCAGCCGCGACGATCTCCTGGCCATCTACGACGAAACCTGGATCGACGACTGGTACCAGGACAAGTCGAGCAAGGATGAGTATCGCAAGAAAGGGCGGCGGATATTGGAGCTTTTTTATGACCGCGTCGAGGCCGAGCCACCTGAACCGCTCTTCCTGGAAAAGGATTTTAAGGTCAAGGTTGGCTCATATTGGCTCAGAGGCAAGATCGACCGCATCGACAATGCCGGCGCGCGGCTGGCCGAGATCATCGACTACAAGACCGGCAAGTCCAAGTCTGACGGCAAGATCGAGACAGACGACAAAAAACAGCTGCTGCTGTACCAGATAGCCGTCAGCCGTCTACTCGGTCTCAAGCCGGTCAAGCTGACCTATAATTACCTCGAGGACGGGACGAAACTCAGTTTCATCGGCAGCGACGAGGACTTGGCCAAATTCGAGCAGGACACGGTCGTCCAGATAGAGAATATCCGAAACGGCGATTTCCCGGCCACGCCCGGCTGGCATTGCGCTTTCTGCGATTTCGCCGATATCTGCGAATTCCGCGACTGATATCCGAACCGACAAAAGTAATCTCACGACGGGCGCCTGTGGCTGGAATCAGGAAACGGCCAAGGTCCAACGGCTGGCGGCAGCCTCTGGTGCCGCAGTTACCGAGGCGGCGCCTATCTGGTATAATCCGGTCGTATGACCCTGAAGCAATATCTGGTCGTGATGGGAACTGGAACCCTGCTCGCTGGTGCGGCCGTGGCCATGATATTGACGACTGTCGATCCCGCCGATACGCAGAGCATCGTTTTCGCGGCTTTATATATCTGCCTTTTTTTGGCTCTGACCGGCCTTCTGTCCATCATCGGCTTTTTGCTCCGTGTCTGGCTGCTGCGCAAGGACCAGTTGCTATCCAGGCAGGTCCTGGTGGCTTTCAGGCAGGCCGTACTCCTGTCCGCGGTGCTGGTCACCGCCTTGGTCCTGCAAAGCCGCTCCCTGCTGAACTTGTTCAATGCCGTCCTGATCGTGGTCGGGCTGACCTTGCTTGAATTTTTCTTCATCACCGCTAAGATAATGCGCTGACGGCGCCTTATTGCCTCCGCCCCGCCGTCTTGGGGCGGTTTTAAATTTAAGCTCTTGCCACTCTTTGAAGGATGGGTTACACTGTTTGCCGAAACGGAGGAGCCTTAATACGTTAATGAACAATAATGATGTTCAACGGCTTCTGGGGCAGATTTTCCACCGATCTGGGTATTGACCTAGGCACGGCCAATACGTTGGTTTATTGCAAGGATAAGGGCATCGTCATCAATGAACCGTCCGTAGTGGCCCTGAATACCAAGTCTGGGCAGATATTGGCTGTGGGCAATGCCGCGAGGGAAATGATCGGCAAGACACCGGGCCACATCGCCACGGTCAAGCCGCTGGTCAACGGCATCATTTCCGATTTCGAGGTCACGGAGAAAATGCTGCGCTACTTCATCGAGAAGGTCCATAAGGATTCCTTTACCTTTTTGCCGAGACCCCGGGTCATCATCGGTGTGCCGCTCGACCTGACCGAAGTGGAGCGCAAAGCCGTCGAGGACGCGGCACTCAACGCCGGCGCCCGCGAGGTCAGCCTGATCGAGGAACCGATGGCCGCGGCCATCGGCGCCAGGCTGCCCATTACCGACCCGATCGGCAACATGGTCATTGATATCGGCGGCGGCACGACCGAGATCGCCGTTATCTCACTGGGCGGCGTCGTCACCTGGAGGTCCCTACCCATCGCCGGTGAAGCCCTCAATAAGAATATCGTTCAGTTCGCCCGCGACAACTTCAACCTGCTGTTGGGTGAAAAGGTGGCCGAGAACATCAAGATCAAGATCGGCACCGCCGCGCCGCTCGAAGAGGCGCTGCAGATGGAGATGCGCGGCCGCGACATGATCACCGGCCTGCCCAAGGAGATAATCGTCGGCGACGACCAGATCCGCGAAGCCATGAGCCGCTCCATCAAGACGATCGTCGAGAACGTCAAATCTGCCTTGGAAGCCACGCCGCCCGAACTGGTGGCCGATATCTACGAACGGGGCATCGTCATGACCGGCGGCGGAGCCCTTCTCAAGGGACTGGATCAGGTCATCTCCCGGGCCGCCGAAATACCTGTGCGCGTCGCCGATGACCCGCTGACCTGTGTGGTCCGCGGCACCGGCTTCCTGCTCGATAATCCGGAACTGCTCAAGGACATCGCCCTGCCGTCATCCCAGGAAAATCCATCCGACAAGCGTTCGGCTTTCGCCTGACGGGGGCTCGGGCACGACGCGTGTTCGGCATCGATGAGCAGATCGTTCGGGCGCGATACCATTCGCGCCCTCGTTGTTAACTCGCCGCCATCAGCTTATGAACAAACGGAGTCGAACAAAACGTCTGACGGTCATCGCTCTGGCCGTCCTGGCCGCCGTCTTTTTCCAATTGTCCGGGTGGCTGACGCCGCTCTACGATCCGTTTTCGCGCCTGCTCCTGACGATCGCCGCCCCGATCCACGCCGCCGGCAACGGCTTCAGCGGCTTTTTTGGCCGCTTTTTCGGCGGCGACGGCGATCCGGCGGCACTGCGTCAGACCATCGATGGCCTCAAGGCGGAGAACGCCAAGCTGCTGGCTCTGGCCTCGGAGAATAGCGCGCTCAAGGCGGCCCTGGCTTTTCAGGAACGCGGCACCGACGAGATCATCATGGCGCGCGTCGTCTACGAGTCCGACGAGAATGACGCACGTCTTCTGGTCATGGATCGCGGTTCGAGCGACGGCGTCGCCCTCGGGTTGCCGGTCGTTACCGGCAACGGCGTCATCATCGGCAAGATCATGGCCGTACGCAGACAATCATCGACTGTCATGCCGCTCATGGACACCAGGAGCAGGCTGGCCGTGGCCGCTCAGAACTCCCAAGAAACATTGGGAGTACTCGAGGGAGATCGCGGCCTGAGCATGTCCATCAGCCTTATTCCGCAGGCCGAAAATCTATCACCCGGCGATACAGTGATCACCTCCGGACTGGAACCGGGTATCAGGCGCGGTCTCGTCGTCGGAGTGATCGAAAAAGTGAATCGCTCGACGCAGGATCCCTTCCAGTCGGCCAGCGTGGTGCCGTTCAATTCGACGCTCCACCCCCTGTTCGTGCAAATCATCCGGTCCAGCCAAGACGAATAAGATATCCATTTTTATGCATAAATGGGCGGCGATTATTCTGGGATCCATGCTGCTGGTGACCATGCAAGCGGCATTTTTTTCGGCTATGCCGGCGCCCGCCAGTTCCATCGATCTGGTCCTGGTAGCCATCATCGGCCTGATAGCCAATTTCCGGCCGCGCTATGCCTATGCCGCCGCCGCGGCCGGGGGGCTGGCCCAGGGCGTGATCTCCTCAGCGCCGCCGGGTGTACACGTGGCCGTCGGCCTGCTGACGGCCTTCATGTTGACGCTGCTCTTCGAAAGGATCATCACCAACCTGTCTTTCATCTCCTTTGCCGCGCTGAATGCCATCGGTTTCACCATTTATTGGGTCATTTTCGCTTTTTGCCGCATGATCGCCGACCTGACACTCGGTCAACCGGTCGGCCGTTCCGTTCCGGCCAGCGCGACGGACCTTCTGGGCGGCGTCATCCTGCAGACGGCCGCCAGCCTGCTGCTGCTGTTCGTCGTCAAGAATTTGGGCAAGTACTTTAGGATGCGCTTCTTCTTCTCCGAACATGCCTGACGATCAAGTCAAAAACCGGCACCCGGCCCATGATCCCTTTCCGGCGTTCGGCGGCGAGATCGGACGCGTCGGTCGTTCAGCCGATCTCGCGGCCATAGAGGGCCTGCCGACCGAATACGAGGCCGGCGGGCCGGCCGACACCGAGAACCGCGGCTACATCGGCCTGACCGTCAGCGACCGGCGGCTGGCGGCGTTCTTCGCGATACTGGCCGTCGGCCTGGTCATCGTCGTTCTGCGCATCGCCCAGGTCCAGATCGTCAACAACGACTATTATCGCCAGCAGGCCGAGGGCAACCGCAGCCGCGTCGTCTGGATACCCTCCGAGCGGGGGATCATCTACGACCGAAACGGGACGCCGCTGGTGCAGAACGTGCCCAACTTCACGCTGGTCCTGAGGCCGGCTGAGCTTCCGTCCGGCGCCGAACGCGGCGAACTGATCTCCCGCCTGGCCGCCATCATCGGCGGCGCGCCGGAAGAAATTGAACAAAAGATCTCCGCGACTGGAACGGCGGCCGAATCCGTGGTCATCGGCGAACGTCTCAACCATGACCAGGCCGTCCTTCTGATCATCGAGGGCGCCAAGAGCGGGGCCGTTTCCCTGGAGGTGGGCACGCGCCGCGATTATCTGGCCACCAAGGACATCAGATCGTTGTCGCATGTCATCGGCTTCGAGGGCCGGCCGACCGAAGAGGAGCTGAGGTCCGAGACCGAACATTATCTGGTCTCCGACCTGGTCGGCAAGACCGGCCTGGAAAAATATTACGAAACGACGCTGCGCGGCCGTTACGGCAAGCGAGTGATGGAGATCGACGCTCTGGGGCGCGCAAAAAAGGTCATTTCCGAAGAGACCGGCGCGGCCGGCCAGAACCTGGTGCTGTCCATCGACCTGAACATCCAAAAGAAGGCCGAAAGTCTGCTTAAAGAGCAGTTGCGCGCCCTCGGCAAGACGCGTGGCAGCCTCATCGTGTTGGAACCGAACACCGGGGAGGTCCTGGCCATGGTCAGCGAACCTGATTTCGACAATAATCTTTTTGCCCAAGGCATTTCCAGTGAGGATTTCCGCCGTCTGGCCGAAGACCGCGATAATCCGATGTTTCCCCGGGCCGTCGCCGCCGCCCTGCCTTCCGGATCGGTCTTCAAGATGGTGGTGGCCTCCGCGGCGCTGGAAGAGGGCCTGATCACCGCCAACACGACCATCCTCTCGACCGGCGGCATCCGCGTCGACAAGTGGTTCTTCCCCGACTGGAAGGCCGGCGGCCACGGCAAGACCAACGTGACCAAGGCCTTGGCCGAATCGGTCAACACGTTCTTCTACGCCATCGGCGGCGGCTGGGAAAAGATAACCGGTCTGGGCATCGAACGGATAATCGATTACGCGAAAAAGTTCGGGCTGGGCGACCGGCTGGGAGTGGATCTGGCCGGCGAAGGCTCCGGATTCCTGCCGTCGAAACAATGGAAGGAAGAAACGAAGGGCGAACGCTGGTACGTCGGCGACACTTATCATCTGGCCATCGGCCAAGGGGACATTTTGGTGACGCCCCTGCAAATCGCCTCCATGACCGCCGTCTTCGCCAACGGCGGCAAACTCGTCCGGCCGCACTTGGTCAACGCCCTGACCTCGAGCGACGGCTCGCGCGCCGTCCGCGAACCGCAGACGATCGACGCGCGCGTGGCCAGCGCCGAAACCATCGACATCGTCAGGCGGGGCATGCGCCAGGCCGTGACCTCCGGCAGCGCCAGTTCGCTGGCCGAACTGCCGGTGGCCGTGGCCGCCAAGACCGGCACGGCTCAATGGAGCAACAGCCGGCCGCCGCATGCCTGGTTCACGGCTTTCGCGCCTTATAACGACCCCAAACTGGTGGTCACGGTGGTCATCGAGGACGGCGGCGAAGGCTCGCAGACTGCTGCGCCGGTGGCCAGGCGATTCTTGTCCTGGTATTTCGGCCCCCGTGAATCCCAGCCTTGACAGGCCTGAACGACCGCCGTATTCTCAAATTTATCGTTATCGCGACCGGTGGCCGCCAAAGCAACGAAAAGAAATTATGAACGATGACCCGATATACGTTTCCAAAGATGGCCTGCAGAAGATGAAGGATGAGTTGCGCTACCTCAAGACCGAAAAGCGCCAGGATATCGCCGCCCGCATCGAAAGGGCCAAAGAACTAGGCGACCTGAGCGAGAACGCCGAGTACACCGAGGCCAAGGACGAATTCAGCTTCACCGAAGGGCGGATCCTCGACCTGGAGGACACCGTCATGCGCGCCACGATCATAGAGAACCGGGGCAGCGATGCCGTACGCATCGGCTGCCGCGTGCGCGTCAGCATCGGCGACAAGGAGAAAGAATTCACCATCGTCGGGGCGCCCGAAGCCGATCCGCCCAAAGGCCTGATCTCCAACGAATCACCGATAGGCCGGGCGCTTATCGGCAAAAAGGCGGGGGACACGGCCGAGGTCAGTGCGCCATCAGGCGTTGTGCGCTATACTATCCTGGGCATCGGTTGACGCCCCGCGTAAGAAAACAGCCTGAATATGCCAGAAAAAAGCCTGGAGGAATCAGCCATCAGACTGGAAAAACTCCGCAACATCATCGCTGCCGGCGTCGATCCTTACCCTTCGACGTCAAAAAGAAGCCAGACCATCGCCAAGGTGCTGGCTGATTTCGGCAAGCTGGCCGAGACCGGCGCCGAGGTCACCATCGTCGGCCGGCTCAAATCCGTGCGCGGCCACGGCGGGGCCTGTTTCGCCGACCTGGAGGACGGCACCCAGAAGATACAGCTCCATCTCAAACGCGACCTGTTGGGCGCCAGCAGCTTTGACTTTTTCCAGGCCAATATCGACCACGGCGATTTCCTGCAGGTCGCGGGCAAACTGTTCGTCACCAAGATGGGCGAGAAGACCGTCGAAGCCTCGGCTTTCAGCCTGCTGACCAAAGCCATGCGGCCGCTGCCGGCCAAATGGCACGGGCTTTCCGACGTCGAGGTCCGCTATCGCAAGCGCTACCTGGACCTGATCGCCAATCCCGAGGTCCGCGGTATCTTCCGCAAGCGCAGCCTGATCGTCCAGACCATCCGCGAGTTCTTCGCCCGCGAGGGCTTCATGGAGGTGGAGACGCCGATTCTGCAGCCGATCGCCGGCGGCGCCAGCGCCCAGCCGTTCATCACACACCACAACGCCTTGGACATCGATCTCTACCTGCGCATCGCGCCGGAACTTTATCTGAAACGGCTGGTGGCCGGCGGTTTCGAAAGGGTCTTCGAGATCGCCCGCTGCTTCCGCAACGAGGGGATCGACCACCTGCATAATCCGGAGTTCACGCAGATCGAATTCTACCAGGCCTACGCCGACTACAACGACCTGATGGCCCTGACCGAACGGCTTCTCCCGGAGATCGTCGACAAGGTCTGCAGCGGCCTGACCGTGACCTACGACCAGAAGACGATCGACTTCAGGCCGCCCTACCCGCGGATATCCTTCCGCGACGTGCTCATCGAATACGGCGGCATCGACCTGGAGAAATACCCCGACCGCGCGAGCCTGGCCCAGGCCGCCGATCAGGCCGGAGTGAGGGTGGAGGACAGCGACGACCGCGGCAAGATCATGGACAACCTTTTCAAGAAGTTGGCCCGGCCGAAGATCGTCAACCCGACCTTCGTCATCAACCACCCCATCGAGCTGTCGCCGCTGGCCAAGAAACTGCGCCGCGACGAGCGCTATGTCGAGCGCTTCCAGCTGCTCGTCGGCAACGGCATCGAGCTGATCAACGCTTTCTCCGAGCTGAACGACCCCATCGACCAGCGCGCCCGCTTCATGGAACAGGAACGCCTGCGGGAAAAAGGCGACGTCGAGGCGCAGCGCGTCGATGATGACTTCATCGAAGCCCTGGAGGTGGGCATGCCGCCGACCGCCGGCTTCGGCATGGGCATCGACCGCCTGACCTCGCTCCTGACCAATTCGCACAGCCTCAAGGAGGTCATCCTCTTCCCGACGATGCGGCCGGAATAACCGATAGATTCCAAAAAGAGGGGCTTCGGCCCCTCTTTTTGTTTGGTGCCTGGCTCCTCGCAGGTGCCTGGCACCGAACAACACTTGCGCCCAGCCTGCGGGAGCCGCCAAGCTTAACGGCTTGGCCTCGCGAGTGGTAGGCGAGTCTTCCGCTAAATGGGGTTACTCGTGAAGACAAGCTTATAAATGAAATGGAGAGATATTATGATTGGCAGAATTACGAAAACGAGTACCCTCGACTAATAGAAACCATTAAACAGAAAGCTGGCCCGAATTGCAGAGATTGAGATAATTCCGAAATTTAACTTAAACACAACCGATTCTTGCGGCTAAGCTCCAAAGGTGGCATCATGATAAGGCCGAATTAGCCTTATCTTTTCGTATGATCGATCTGAAATTCATCCGGGAAAATCCAGAGGCGGTGCGCCAAGGCGTCGCCAGTAAGAACGTCGACGTGTCCATCGACCTCATTTTGAAGCTGGACGCGGAGCGGCGTTCGCTCATCTCTGAAAGCGAGAAACTTCGGGCTGAACAGAACCGCGAGTCTGAAGCCGTGGCCGTCGAGAAGGACCAGCTGACCAGGCAAAAGAAGATCGAGGCCCTGAAGAAAAGCAAAGAGGCCATCAAGGAGATGCAGGAGCGTCTGGAGGCGGCCAACAACGCGCTGGACAAGCAGCTCCGCCTGGTACCCAACCTGCCACTGCCTGACGTCAAGGTCGGCAAGGACGACTCGGAGAACTACACCCTGCGTACTTTCGGACAGCCGACCAGCTTCAGCTTCAAACCGAAGGATTACATCACGCTCGGCGATGAGCTGGACCTGATCGACACCGAAAGGGCGGCCAAGGTGGCCGGCGCCCGCTTCGGCTACCTGAAGAACGAGGCGGCGCTGCTCGAGTTCGCCCTGGTGCAATACGCCTTCTCCGTCCTGACCGAGCAAAAGTTCGTGCCGGTCGTGCCGCCGGTCATGATCAACGAGAAGTCGCTCGGTTCCATGGGTTATCTGGAACGCGGCCGCGACGAGATCTACCACCTGGAAGGCGACGACCTCTACCTGATCGGCACTTCCGAGCATGTCCTCGGGCCGATGCACGCCGACGAGGTGTTCATGGAGACTGAGCTGCCGCGCCGCTACGCCGGTTTTTCGACCTGCTTCCGGCGCGAGGCCGGCTCCTACGGCAAGGACGTCCGCGGCATCCTGCGCGTCCACCAGTTCGATAAGATCGAGATGTTCTCCTTCACCCTGCCGGAACACTCGGCGGCTGAACACGAGCTGCTCCTGTCCATCGAGGAGCGGCTGATGCAGGGCCTCGGCCTGCCTTACCGCGTCGTCGGCATCGTTTCCGGCGACCTGGGCGATCCGGCGGCCAAGAAATACGACATCGAGGCCTGGCTGCCTTCGCAGAACACCTACCGCGAAACGCATTCGACCTCGAACTGCACCGATTGGCAGGCCAGGCGGCTGAACGTCCGGGTCAAAAGGAAGAACGGCGCCATGGAGTTCGCCCACACCTTGAACGGGACGGCCTTCGCCGTCGGCCGGACCATCATCGCCATCATGGAGAACTATCAGCGCGAGGACGGCACCATCCAGGTGCCGCCGGTACTGGTGCCCTACATGGGCGGCCGCACGGTCATCGGCGCCAAATAACCGAACACACCGGCATCGCTTATGTCCGTCATCGGACCTAAAATTTGGATAGAGGTCTCTCGGTCGGCGCTGCGCCATAACGCCTCCGAACTTCGCCGCCTGATCGGACCGGGCGTCAAACTGATGGCCGTGGTCAAATCCAATGCCTACGGCCACGGCTTGGCGCAGACCGTCGAATGCGTCGATGCGCAAGCCGACTGGTTTGGCGTCGATTCCTTGTCTGAAGCGCTGGCCGTCCGCCGGGCAGGGTCGAAAAAACCGGTGCTCATTTTGGGCTATACGCCGCTCAGCCAGCTCGCCGAAGCCGTCAAACGCGGTTTCAGCCTGACGGCCTACAATCCGGAAACCGTGGACCGGTTGGCCGGGATCGCCACTGCCGCCAGGCCCGCCAAACTCCATCTCAAGATCGAGACAGGCACCTCGCGGCAGGGGATACTGGCCGACGACCTCGTGGCCATGGCCCGGCGCATCAGCCGGCACCGCCATTTGCGCGTCGAGGGGCTCTCGACACATTACGCGAACGTCGAGGACACGACCGATCCGAGTTACGCCAAACGCCAACTGCGCCGTTTCGGAGAGGCCGTCCGGACCTTGGCCGGGCAAAAAATCGTACCTGAAATAAAACACACCGCCTGCAGCGCCGCGGCCATGCTTTATCCGGAAACCAGGTTCGATCTGGTGCGCGCCGGCATCTCCCTATACGGGCTCTGGCCGTCAGAATCAACGCGGCTCAGCCTGGCCGGGATGGGCAGGCGCATCGAACTTCGGCCGGTTCTGAGCTGGAAGACGGTCGTGGCCCAGACCAAACACCTACCCAGGGGCACGCCCATAAGTTACGGCCTGACCGAACGCCTGGCCAAGGATTCGGTGGTGGCCGTGCTGCCGGTCGGCTACTGGGACGGCTTTGACCGCGGGCTCTCCTCCCAAGGCATCGTGCTGATCCGCGGCCGACGGGCCAAGGTCCTGGGGCGGGTCTGCATGAACATGTGCGTGGTCGACGTCAGCGGCATCAAGGGCGTCAAGCCGGAGGACGAGGCCGTGCTGCTCGGCCGGCAAGGGCGCGAGTCAGTCAGCGCCGAGGAAATGGCGGCCAATATCGGGACCATCAATTACGAAACGGTCACGCGCATCAACGCCATGCTACCGCGCCTAATAATCGACTGAACATGGGCAAGAAGAACGCAAAAAAAAGATTGGCCGTCGCCGTCGTCTTCGGCGGGCGGTCCGGCGAACACGAAGTATCGCTGCAGTCGGCGGCTTCGGTAATTACCGCGCTCGATCCGAAAAAATACGTGGTGACGCCGATCCTGATCGACAAAGGGGGACGATGGTGGCACCAAGCTTCGATGCTGCCCGGTCGACACGGCCGCTGTCGCCTGTTGACGCCTGATCCATCCAACCCCGGCCTGATGAAAAAAGCCGGCCGGTCGGGCGGCTTTGACGTCGTTTTCCCATTGGTCCACGGCACTGGCGGCGAGGACGGCTGTCTCCAAGGTCTTCTGGAAACCGCCGGCGTGCCCTATGTCGGCAGCGGCGTCCTTGGTTCGGCCGTCGGCATGGACAAGGCCGTGCAGAAGAAGATCCTGAAGGAAGAAGATCTGCCCGTAGTGCCCTGGATAGATTTCACGGATACGGCCTGGAAGGAACGAGAACTCGAATTGCTCAGAGTCATCATGCGCCGCCTGGGACTGCCGGCTTTCGTCAAACCGGCCAACCTCGGCTCATCCGTAGGCATCAGCAAGGCCCACAACCTTAAGGAGCTTGTGGCCGGCATCAAACTGGCCTTACGCTATGACCTCAAGGTCGTGGTCGAAAAAGCCGTGGACCGGGCCAGGGAGATCGAATGCGCGGTCATCGGCAATGATGAGCCGCTGACCTCGGTGCTGGGCGAGGTCGTCCCGTCGAACGAATTCTACGATTACGAGGCCAAATACATCGACGGCAAGTCGCGGGCGCTCATACCTGCGCCGTTGCCGCCGGCCCTGGCCGACGAAATCAGAAAAATGGCCGGTCGCGTCTTTACCGCGCTCGAAGCCGGCGGTCTGGCCCGGGTCGATTTCCTCGTGAGCCGGGGCAGGTCGCCGCGGGTCTTCGTCAACGAGATCAACACTCTGCCGGGCTTCACCGATATCAGCATGTTCCCGAAACTCTGGGCCGCCTCCGGCCTGCCTTACGGCAAGCTGCTGGACAAGCTCATCAACTTGGCGCTCGATCGTTCCGAAAAGAGACGGCGGTTGGTCAGGTCATACGAGCCCAAGCGGCGGAAAGGAGAGCCCGCATGAGACGCGTTCGACACGGTAATTATTCGCTGAAACCGGTCCGGCACCACGTTCACGCGCGGCGGCCGAATCCGCTATTTCAATTCGGCGGCAGGAGGCAGCCTCGGGATCCGCTGCCCATCAAGCCAAAGACGGTAGTGGCGGCTGCCGTCTTGCTGGTCGCTGCCGCTGCTGTCTGGTATCTGATCTGGAGTCCGGCATTCCGCATCAAGAACATCGAGGTTCGGGGCGCCTCGGCCGCCGCCGAACAGGCCATCCGCGAGGTACTCGACCGCCGCTTGGCCGCTTTCAGTTTCTTGGTGCTGCCCCAGTCCAACGTTTTCGTCTTCAGTAAGGCGGCTGCCATCAGTGATATCGAAAAGAATCTCTTTTTAGAGCGACTCGTCCTGACGACGAAGATCCCAGACCAGCTGACCGTCGAGGTGGCCGAAAGGTCTTTGCGCGCGGTGCTGCTGACCAGTAACCGCTTCCTGGCCCTGGACGAGTCTGGCATCGTTTTGCGCGAACTTTCATCTAGGGAGATCGAGGCGCTCGGCGATCTGCCGCCGAATGTCGGTTCAGCCTCGGTCCCGGAACTGGGCGCGGAATCAATGGACACGCGGCCGGCGGAACCGGCTATCGAAAAGAAACCGGCCGCCGGCGTCGTCCCGACGCAGAAGAACGTCAACAAATTTCCCCTGATCATCGACCAAACGACCGGCGACCAGACGCAACCGGCGCATGAAAGGCGGCCGGGTGAAAATGCCGTGTCGTCGGCGGCGATGACCCTTATCCTGCAGGCTAATGCCAGACTGCCCGACCTCAGTGGCACCCGGGTGAGGTGGTTTAGTGTCAGGGATTCGGCGGAAACAGTGGAGGCCACCATGGAAGGGGACTGGCTCATCTATCTGACCACTCTCCTCCCTTTCGACGTCCAGGGATCGAGGCTGTCACTGGTCCTCAAAGAAAAGATCGGCGCCAAAAAGAACGGCCTTGAATACGTCGATCTTCGCTATAATGAGCGGATATTCTTCCGTTATAAGGGAGCCGCTGGGACGAACTAAGGGCGGCCGGGTCTGACGGACCGAGCACACGAAAATCAGCTGAAATAAGCTGATTTTTCATGTACTTCACATTAAATAGGTCATCTGCTAAGGTGGTCTTACGACTGTGGTTCTTTACAAATACGGATGCCACCGAGGAGGTGATTCCATGAACAAGAAAAGCCTTTTGGTTTGGCTGCTTCTTCTCGGGTTCTTCATCGTGACCATGACCTACATGGGCCGCGGTACGGGCCCGGCGGAGAAGAACGTCAGCATCAGCGAGTTCATCGCGCTCGTGGAGAAGGGCGAGATCAAGCAGGTCGAGATCGCCGGAGCCAACATCACGGCCAAGGCCAAGGATGACTCCGTCGTCAAGACGTATTGCACCAACAATACGGAACTGCTGAAGATCCTGAACGAGAAGAAGATCCCCTACAAGGAGGTCGCACCGTCGGACTCCGGCCAGTGGATCATGCTTCTGCTCAAGTTGGCGCTGCCGCTGGTCTTCCTGTTCTTCATCTTCAGGTTCATGAACAAGGCCGCCATGGGCGGCATGAACAAGATGAACGAACACGCCAGCCACAAGGCCGATGTCTCTCAGAAAGACAACGAGACGACGTTCGCCGACGTGGCCGGCATCGACGAGGCGGTCGAGGAAGTCCGCGACCTGGTCGATTTCCTGAAGAACCCCCAGAAGTTCACCGCACTCGGCGGCCGCACGCCGAAAGGCACGCTCCTGGCCGGTCCTTCGGGCACCGGAAAGACGCTGCTGGCTCGCGCCGTGGCCGGCGAGGCCAAGGTGCCGTTCTTCTCGGCCAGCGCCGCCGGCTTCGTCGAAATGTTCGTCGGCGTCGGCGCCGCCCGCGTCCGCGACCTGTTCGAGAAGGCCAAGAAGAGCGCCCCCTGCATCATCTTCATCGACGAGCTCGATGCCGTCGGCCGCAAGCGCGGCGGCGTGAGCTTCGGCGGGGGACACGACGAACGCGAACAGACGCTGAACGAGCTGCTGGTCCAGATGGACGGTTTCAAGCCCAACCAGGGCGTCATCGTCATCGCCGCGACCAACCGTCCGGACGTGCTCGACTCGGCCCTGACCCGGGCCGGACGCTTCGACCGACAGGTCATCGTGCCCAACCCGGACGTCAAAGGCCGCGAAGCCATCCTCAAGGTCCATTCCAAGGGCAAGCCCCTGGATACGGACGTCGACCTGCAGGTCGTCGCCCGCGGCACTCCCGGCATGACCGGAGCCGACCTGGAGGAACTGCTCAACGAAGCGTCCCTGCGCGCCGCCAAGCAGTCCAAGAAGGCCATCGGCATGGAGGACATCCTCTTCGCCCTGGACAAGGTGCTGCTCGGCGCCGAACGCCGGAGTGCCGTCATCAATCCGAAGACGAAGCGCGTCGTGGCCTACCACGAGGCCGGCCACACCATCGTCGGCTGGTTCACTCCGGAATGCGATCCGGTGCGCAAGGTGTCCATCATCCCGCGCGGCATGGCCGGCGGAGTCACGCTGTTCCTGCCGCTTGAGGACAAGACCCTGCACGCCAAGAACGACCTCATCGCCCTGATCAAGTCGCTGCTGGGCGGGCGGGCCGCCGAGGAGATGTTCATCGGTGACGTCTCCACGGGCGCCTCCAACGACCTGGAACGCGCCACCGACATCGCCCGCCGCATGGTCTGCGACTACGCCATGGGCGAGAAGATGGGTCTGCGGACCTACGGGTCCAAGAACCGGGCGGCCTTCCTCGACTACGGCTACGGCGACAAGGACTACAGCGAGGAGACGTCTCGTCGCATCGACGAGGAGATCGCCAAGCTGACCGACGCCTGTTACCAGGCTGTCAAAGAGCTCCTGCAGGAGCACCGCGACGACCTGGAGCGTCTGGCCAAGGCGCTGCTCGACCACGAAACCCTTGATGAAAAGGGTATCGCCGAGCTCGTCGGCCCGCGGCCGGCAGTCTGAGACTCTTCCCCCGAACCGCAAGGAACGGGGGATTTTTTTATCCTCGGCCGGTTGACATAAGGCGGTTGGCGTGCTTAAATTGCCGGTTCTTTCAAATGCGGAAGTGTCTTCAAAAGGAGGTCAGGCATGAGCGAGAACAAGCACATCTGCGCCTGCGGCGGCACCTGTACCCACGAGGTCGACGAAGTGACCGGGAGGCCCGGCGACTGCGTCTGCGACGACTGCGGCAACCCGCTGCAACTCTGCATGTCCTGCGACCAGACGTCGGCGGCCTGGGCCATCGAGAAGCTCTGCGAGACCTGCGCCCGCGCCTACGTCAGGGGAGACATCCTCCTCAACCTCAACGAGACCCAGCTGTTCAAGCTGGCCAACTGGGCCGGGGCCAGGGACCTGCTCCCTTAGCCAGGCCAGCATCCGCTCCTCGGACGCCCGTACATCACGGGCGTCTTTTTTATTAAAAAACCGCACCTGTTTGATGCGGTTGAAAGGAGAAACCGGTTCAGCGGAAATCGGCCGAAGCGGCGATCTGATCGAAGACCGGGGAGATGACCTTGTCCTGGTCGTCTTTCCAGACGCCGGTCGTGGCCACGGCCATGTTCTTCTTGACCAGTTTGGCCACGATGCGGCCATGCAGCACGCCGAGCCCTTCCCGTTCGGCGACGAAGGAGATCCGCAGGGAACTCTCGTCGTCGGCGATGGCCAATTCAGTGACCTGTCCTTCGATCTGGGCGACCAGGGACAGCGTCTGCGCGGCCAGCATGGGCAGCGTGGATTCGTCGGCCTTGTCGCTGACCACCTGGATGGACACGCCGGTGGCCTCGTTGGCCAGGACCATGGCCCGGGCGGTGCCTTCGCTGACGTCCTGGGTGACCTTCCAGCCCTCCGGGACCATCACTCGCAGTTTGGGTGCACAACCGCACAGCAGCATCGCTCCGACCACCGCGGCTATCGACAGCCTTGCCGTCATTTCTGCCTCCTATGGGTATGGTTAAGGAACTAAGAAGCCCCAAAAATAGGGCCGGCAGGACCTTAGCATGCCGGCCACAGATGGTCAAAATGGGCCTGAAATAGCAGATTTTTGATAAAAACGGCCCAGCTGAGCTGGGCCGCGTGCGCGCCTCCTTAAGGAGCTTTGACCGGCTTGAGCCGCCCCCAAGCCTGCATGGTCTCGAAGTCCGGGAGAACCTCGTCCTCGGCGGTTGCTGGCCAGAGACCGGCGATGATGACGCCGTAGGCCGACCAGCCGGGGAACCGCCTGATGATCAGGCGACCGGCTTTGCTGCCCTGGCTCTCGTCCTTGATCTTGGCCACGGCCTCATTGCCGTCATCCGAGTAGGTCACCTCGACAAAGACCAGCGACCCGCCGGAAGCCTGGTCCATGGCCTTCTTCATTACCTCGGCGGGCGTCCGATGCTGCGCCGGGTAGAAGGTGAACTGCACGGCCGCATCCCGGTCGGCCCGAGCGAACTCGACCACCAGCGGTCCGCGCATGCCGTTGAAGATCCAGCCGGCGGGAATGTCGCCGGGATTGAACGGCAGCACTTCGGGCCACTTCTGCTCGGCCGGAGCTTGCGGCCGGACGACGGGCGGCGCGGTAGCGCAACCGAGCACACTCAGGGTCAGAACCGTCAGCAACAAAGTAAGCATCGATCTCTTAGCCATGTCCGAACCTCCGGTTCTACGCCCCTTCTGAGGGGCGCGTTATTCCCTTGTTTGAGGCTGAAATGAGCTTCAAATGACACTACTCCGGCGTTCTGCTGGAGTCAAGCCGCACGGTCGGCAATAACCAAAAACACTCATTGACTTGTCGCGTCCCAGCCACTAATGTTCACGCTGGTCCTTTTCACACGGGAGTCGTCATGAGCGAAAAGCGAGATGGTAAGCTGATCGACAAGTATGATCAGATCTTCTATGAATTGGCCTGTCAGCGCATGCGCGACATGATCGACGCCTGCCCGCAGCCTTACGAGCAGCTCGACGAGCTCATGAAGCATATTGAGAACTGCGAGACCTGTCTGGTCGCCATTTTCGAGGCCTTCGACAAGTTCGCCGGCGAGGATGGTCTGGACCAGGACGGAAGCGCCCGAGGAGGTTGAAATGCGCACCTTGTGCCTGCTGATGATCATACCCTTGCTCTTATGTCTTACGGCCTGTTCCGATGGATGTGCCGGAAGCGCCGCGGCGAGAAAATCGCCCATCGACGGCCTGGTATTCTTCCAGGATAGCCGCACCAGCCCGGCCATCTGCTACGCCTACATGTGGGGCGGCTTGGGCAACGGCGGACCGGCGCTGGCGGCCGTTCCCTGCGAGATCGTCGCTGGCTTGCTGATCGACGCTTCCCGCGACCCCGCCGACAAGGTCCTCAAACAGATCCGCTATCTGGAGGACGCCCGCACCAGCCCGGCCATCTGCTACGCCTACATGTGGGGCGGCTTGGGCAACGGCGGACCGGCGCTGACCTCAGTGCCCTGCGACGCCGTCGAAAGCCTTCTGGAGCGCTACGACTGACCCTGCCGCATCTGAACGAAACGCCCTTTCAAGCCGACGCAAGTCGGCTTTTCTTTATATACAAAAAAGCCGACCCAGAAGCGGGTCGGCTGAGATTGCGTCACTCGAAAACGTATCGGCCGTGTCCCTCGGTGACCTCCTCGACGAAAGTGCAGGCCGCCTGGCCGTTCTCGTCAAATAAGGTGTACTCAGCCCTGTAGCTGATGAGGGGAGGGGAGAGGCTGCCGCGGTAAGAACCGACGTAACCTTCCTCTGCCGAACCGATGTCAGCCGAGAGCTCGCCGCCGTCGTTGCGGAGCAGGACCACGTTGACCGGGTCGAACAGCTGGATCGAGCCGTCATCCTGGGCCACCAGCCTCAGGGCGCCTTGATCCGTCACGTCCTGGTCCTTGGCCTCTTCGGCGCAGCCGTTGAGGTAATGGAACCTGGCCCGGTAGTCGTTATCGATGCCTTCAAGCGAGGGGATGCGTTTCTGACCCTTGAATCGCGCTTGGACCGTACAATCGGAAGCGGCCGGATCCTGGCCTGGCGGCCAGAACCCCAGCGTCAGGTCGACATCATCGGGGCCGTACTTTCCCTTGAGCCAGGACTGCAGTTCCAGGGTGAAGAACCCCATGGGGAAATAATACGTTCCGTACCACTCGACCAGCCCTTGCTCGTCCGGAGGTGTCGGCATGAAAGACGTGCCGTCGCTCAACCGGAAGATGACCAGGTCCGGACGCGGCGAATAGATGCCGTTGACCGTCTTCCAGGATGTGCCTGGCGTACCAGCCTCGTCGCTGCAGACCAGACCCAGGTCGGTGCGCGACAGCGTATAATCGCCGTCGAGCGCCGTCGGGTCAAGCAGCGGACGCGGCGCGCCGTACAAGCGCAGCTTCTGTACGCAGTCATCGGTGCCGCGGTAGACGACGTCCAGGTCCATGGCGTCGGGCGTCACGGTCCCCTTGATGCTGTAGGAGTATTCGTCGCCGCCGGACTTCCACTTCTCTCCGTAGTCGACGTTGCCGCCGGGACGCGGCAGGCCGGAGACGGTGAAGGGGATGGGTACCCAGAAATTCCCGTGCCGCAGGTCATAGAGACCGTCGGGACGCAGGAACATGTCGATGATGCTCGTCGCCTGCGGATCGAAGGCGGCGTCGTTGCAGGTGTTCTTGGACTGTTCGATGGTCACGCGATACTGGCCGTCGACCGGCCGATCGTCCCAGAACCCCGGCTTATCGTCGCCGCAAGAGACCACAAGCAACAGCATCGGAAGCGCAACTGGTCTTTTCATTAAGAGCTCCTTGGTGGAAAGAACTTGATGAAGGCGAGCCCCATCCCAAGGATCTAAGCTTAATAATCGGCTTCGGTCAAGACGGCGCCCGATTCTGGCGTTTCTGCGGGTCTGGGGTGGGGGATTGACAAAATGGCCATTTTTTAGTATAAATGATGGTCCTTTCTGGACGATTTCCGCCCTTTAAAACGCATCATCAGACCCAACTGAAAGGAGTCGCCAAATGACGACAGCCATCATCGGATCGAGACTGCCTGACCCGTCAGGGTCGATACAAATCATCCGCCGCCTGCAAGCCAAGGCAAACGCCTTCTGCGCCATCGTCGTCGGAGCGGTCATCACCGCCCTGGTGCTCGCCAAGAATGCCTGTCTGCGCGTGAGCGCGCTGACGGTCGCCTCGGCGCGCGCCCTGCGGCCGGTGCGCCACTGCCTCTACCTCCAGGCCGACCGCTGTGCCCAAGCTTTCCAGGCCACGGCCATCCAGGTCGCCGGCACGCTGGAAAGCAAGTCGGCGCGCGCCATCGCGCTGCTCGGCATCGCCGCGGAATCGCTGGAATTGCGCCGGGACACGTCTGCGGCCCTGCGGTCCGTCTTCGAGGTCCTTCAGGACAGGCGCTATTGGCTCCGCTATCAGCGCCGGGTCCTCGAAGCCGTCCGCCACGCCTGCCGGACCGCCCACCTGGCGGCCAGAAGCGGCCAGGCGGACCTGGGCATGGACGCCTACGTCTGCGCCCAGATGTATGAGGACAGGATCGTCAACGTCAACCGCAAGATCCAGTTGGCGGTCATGCTCTCGGACGTCGCCGCAGTCATCCTGCCTTACGACCAGTCGACCTGGCTCGGCCGGGCGCTGGAGCTGGCTGCGGGCATCGAGGACAGCCGTTTGCGCCTCGGGGCGATCAGCTTCGTCACGCGGAAGATGGTCAGCGTGGGCATCCCGCCGGCGACCGACGTCGCCGAAGAGAAGAAGTACATGACCATCAAGAACCCGGCTCACGACTCCATCGAGTTCGCTGCGCCGCGGCAAGCCGCGTCCGTTCGCTGACGCGACCAGACCTCTCAAAACCACCGGTTTCGGCCGGTGGTTTTTCTTATTTCAGGTCCGGCAGTGCAACCCGAATGCCCCGCGGCCATTGACAGACCCACGACCTGGTTGATAAGGAGATGATGTATGTCGATAGCGAACATGAAAACGACCCGGAACGAAACGCACCGCGATAACAAGCGTTACTGCGCGGCGATTTTATCGTCCCCGGTCCTCATGGCGCCTAAACGTGATTGAATACAGCATTCGTCCTCCGTTTCGACCTCAGAATGGCCCGGGAATGATCCCGGGCTTTTTGGTCGGAAAAGGCCTGAATGGGCCTAGACGACGGAGGTTGACGATGGACCGCGAGTGTTCTTTCACAGACCTAGAGACCTTTCTGAGCGAGGAGTTGCCGCTGATCAACGCGGCCAGGCCGACGCTGCGCGCCGTTTTCGCCACCTATAACAGAGTAGCCGGCCATGACAGCGGCAGCATCTGGTCGGCCGGCGGCCTGGGCGTTCAGGTAGCTAACGGCGGCCTGCCGCCGCCGGTCGGACTGCTCTTCGCCATGGCCGCCGAATCGCTGCTCCGGCGGGTCAGGGGCGCGGTCGCACAGGCCGATGTCGAGTCCCAGATCGCCGCGCTTGGCGACCTCGGCGAGGGCGACGATGTCCTGGCGGTCGTCTACGCCGGTGTGACCGCCTTCGCGCAGTCGGTCGAGTTCGTAGCGCAGCTGCGCTGCCGGGTTCCTCGGGCCACGATAGTGCTGGTCACCTGCGAGTGCGGCACCGCGCGCAAGCGGCGGTGCCTGGCGCCTCTGATGGCTTCTGGGGTCATCAACTGCGTCATCGAGACCCCGGAGTGCGGCGGCGAACGCACCATGGGCGCTATCCTGGACGCACTTATCGAGGCGCGAGCCGGCAACCCCGGCCTCCCTATCGGCCAAATTATTTCTTGATCTTTCACCGCCCGTTTCTACGGGCGGTCTTATTTTATTTTGGGGAAGGGGAATCGACTGCCGAGTTGTCGGTATTCAATTTTTAGCTATAATTAGCCAAATAATGAACATTTTAGCCTTATTTTGATATTTCGGGAGCCGTCACAGAACGAGATATTGGTCAGCGGGCCAGGTCGAATGGCCGGGTACAGCACCGATGCCATGACATCTCTGACAGGGGAATCGAAACACGACGGCGCGAAAATAATATTGCTATCGATGATGTAATTACTATCGCTATGACCACCCGGATCGGAGAGACGCCGCAAGACCCCTTTTTAAGCTCCTCTGCCTATATGTTGTGTCGTCTAAGATATATTGTGCGACTCATTGCCTATCCATTCCCCTTGCTATCGAGACCCACCATCATGCTGATCCAGCAACTGCAGATATCGGGCGACGACGGAGAAAGCTAACAACACGGGGCCTCAACCACCATTGCGAAGAGGCCTTGCCGCCTGCCTCGGTCGCAATGGCTCGCCCACCCCATTATCATCACACCCTGTCCCTAAATGCATGAAAATGAAAAAGATGGGCCATTGCCATCTTTTTTGGTGTCTGATCTAAATCCCCGCCGCTTTTGCTCAATATTGCATCAGATAACTGAGCGGATCGACCGGGATGCCCTCCTTTCTTACCTCGAAATGCAGATGAGGGCCGGTGGTCAGCCTGCCGGCGCCCGATGTCCCAGGCATGCCGCCGGAATAACCGACGATCTCGCCGCGCTCAACGAAAGTATCTTCCTTGACGACGATCTTGGATATATGGCCGTAAACAGTGGCCATGTCGTTGTTATGGATCAACATGACGTAACTGTAACCCATGCCTGCGTTCTTGGCCCTGGCCACGATGCCGGCGGCGGCCGCGCGCACGGCCGTACCCTGGCCGGCGCGGATATCGATGGCCGGGTGTTCAAAAATATAACGGAAGGGATAATCCGGATCATGAAATGTCGAGGATAATCCTCTGGCAGGCACCAATGGCCAGGAAAATACGGCGCTCTCCCCTCCCAAACGATCGGCTAAACTCAGTTTCTGCCGCAGCGCTTTCTCCAAGTAAATTATTTCGGAGTCCGCTTCGGCCTGCTCGCTCTTCAGATCAGCCAGGAGATAGCGGTACTGCAGTTCCGAGGACTTGGTCTCCGTCAGGATCTGGTCCTTCAGGGCCAGTTCGTCTTCCAGCTCCATCTTGGCGACTTCCAGCGCCCGTTTCCTGTCCTGACTCTCGGCACGCTTGGCTTCGCGATCGGCTTTCTGGTCCGCCAACTGTGTCTTCAGGTCCCTGACACGATTGAGCGATTCGTCGACGGCCAGCTGCAACTTGGTCATCGAATGCAGGGCGTCGAAAAAAGCCGAGAATGACCGATTGGCCAGCAGTATCTCGAAGATACTCCTGCGGAACTGAGCCCTGTAAAGCTTGCGGGCCAGGCCGCCGAGCAGGGCTTTCTCCTGCTCCATCTGCGCCTCCTGCTCTTTTATCTTCTTATCCAGGACGCTGATCTCCATTTCGATCGACTTGATCTCTTCGCGGGAGATATCGATGGCCAGCTGCTCTTTGGCGATGCGATTCTCCAGAAGCGCGATCTCGTCCTCAAGATTGGCTGATTCCAACTTTTTATTCATGACCAGGCTTCGAAAATGCTCGATGTTCTTGTTCAACTCGATCAGATCATTCTTCTTCTTCTGGACACCCTCATTGATACTGTTGATCTGTTCGCGCAGGCTGCTGTTACTTGAAATGTCGGTATCACCGGTGTCAGCGGCGGCGTTGGAATTATCCGCTGACCCATCCTCAGACTCAACAGCCAGCGCCGGAGCCGCCGCCAGAGTCAAAAATAACGCTAAAAGCGCGCCGGCAGTGATAAGACGCTCAATTGGCTGTCTGGCGGTCATTTTAGCGCTTCTAGGGCCTGTCTCAGGCGTTTAATCGTCTTTTCCTTGCCGAGGCTCCAAGCCACTTCGAACGGGCTCGGTGAGGCGGCCGAGGCGGTCAGGGCGACCCGCATCGGCCAGAGAGACTCGGCGTTGGTCCAGCCCTTTCCAGCCACGAACTCGAGCGCGGCCTTCTCCAGGTCCTTGGCGGTCGAAAACATCGCTTCAGGCAGGCCTTCGAGGAAAATAAGCAGGCCAGCCAGCCTGTCTTTGGCGATCTCCGGGGTGGACTTCTTCCAGGGCAGGATAGCTACATCGTACCTCAATTCTGATTTGAAATAAAATTCCGAGACAGCCGGCAGCTCCGACAGCTTATTGACACGCTGGCGTTCCAACGACAGGACTCTGGTCAGGGTGCCGCCAAGATCCTCATCCCCCGCCCCGCCGACGACCCTGTCACCGTCGCGACGCAACAGGCCGGACTCGATGAAAAAAGGCAGGGACAGCTCGGCCAACCGATCGTCAGACAAGCCTTTTATGTATTCCCGATTGAGCCAGTCAAGCTTCTCCCGATTGAAAACCGCGCCGGCCTTATTTATCTTCTCCAAAACGAATTCACCGACCAATTCCGACTTGCCGTATATCTCTCTCGAGCCGGATGGGTTCCAACCGAGCAAGGCGATGAAATTGACGATGGCCTCGGGCAGATAGCCCTGCTTTCGATAGTCCTCCACGGCCACGTCGCCTTGTCTCTTGGAAAGCTTTGAGCGGTCCGGGTTGAGCAGCAGTGGCAGATGGGCGAAGACCGGCGGCTGCCAGCTAAGGGCCTGATACAAAAGCACGTGCTTGGGCGTCGAGGGCAGCCACTCTTCGCCGCGGATGACATGGGTGATGCCCATGAGATGGTCATCGACGACGTTGGCCAGATGATAGGTCGGAAATCCGTCAGATTTGATGAGCACCTGATCGTCGACAGTGGCGTTCTCGAATTTGACCAGGCCGCGGACGGCGTCCTTGAACTCGGTGTCGCCGGTCTCAGGAACGCGCAAACGAACGACGTACGGCGCGCCGCTCTTCTGCCTCGCTTCGGTATCGGCCGGCGCCAGGCGGCAACAGCGCTTGTCGTACATGATGGGCCGACCGGCGGCGGCCTGGTTTTTTTTCATCTCTTCCAGACCTTCGGTGGTGCAATAGCAGCGGTAGGCGTGACCGTTCCGCAGCAACTCGTCGGCGTACTTGCGGTATATCTCCAATCGCTGGGACTGGATATACGGCCCCTGGTCGCCGCGCTGTTGCAGCTGGCCGTTCTCATCGAGATACGGGCCCTCGTCCGGTTTGACGCCGGCCCAAGCCAGGGTCCTAAGAAGGCTCTCGACAGCTCCGGGAACGAACCTGGCCTGGTCCGTGTCCTCGATGCGCAAAATGAACTTACCCTGGTTCTTCAGGGCAAAAAATTCGTTGTACAACGCTGTTCGCAGGCCGCCGATATGCAGGAAGCCCGTCGGCGACGGCGCGAATCTTACTCTGACCATATCAGACTGGGGGCGCCCGTGAGCTTAAAATAAGGCTGAAATCGTCTCCTTCACTCCCCTTCTCCGAACTTACATTATATCAGCGTTTCGAGGTTAATATCAAAAACGGAAAGACGACGACGGCGCGCCAAATGCGCCCGAAGCGCCTGGGCTCGCGGATCAGCCGCCAAAGCCATTCCAGCCCGATCTGCTGCCACGACCTTGGCGCCCGCCTGGCCCTGCCGATGATGAAATCGAAGGCGCCGCCCACCCCCATGGCCAGCCTGACCGACGGCAACGATGACAGGTTATGACGGATCCATTTTTCCTGATTGCCGTGTCCGAAAGCCACGAACAGGACCGCCGGCGCGCTCGACCTGATCGCCTCGATGACATCGTGGTCGGCGATCGGCCGGCCTTCGGTGTCGTGATGCACCCGGCCGCCGCTCATGGCGCCGGCGACGATCAAGTCGGGATAGCGCCTCTTGAGTTCGGCCGCGGCTTTCTCGGCGACCCTGGGCGTGCCGCCGAGCAAAAAGATGCTGCGGCCGCCGGCCGCTGCCAAGGCGACGATGTCCTGCATCAGATCGGTTCCGGTCACGCGCTCGGGAATGGGCGTCCCTTGCCGCCGGGCGGCCCAAAGCAACCCGGTGCCGTCCGGTATGGCCAGGTCGGCCGAACCCAAAACTTTCAAAAATTCCTCGTCGTATTTTGCCAGGACCAGCATTTCCGGATTCGGCGTAAAGACCATGCGGCCGACATTGCCGCCCAGGAAAGCCGCCACGGTCAAAAAAGCCTCTTTCCTGGTCACCCCGTCGATAGGTACGCCTAAGATCTCAATTCGCATAAGCTTGATCATACCGGCGCTCCGTCCGGATGCTGTTCGTTCGGGCTAACGCAGCCGCCCTGGGCCTGCAACAATTCGATGTAAACGCTATCCGGCCGCCGGACCAGTTCGGCGTGGGTCCCTTGCTCGACGATGCGGCCATGCTTGAGGACCAGGATCAGGTCCGCCCCGCGGATCGTACTCAATCGATGGGCGACGATGAAGGTCGTCCGATCCTTCATCAGCGCGGCCAGCGAGGCGCGGACATGCTCTTCGGTCTTGCTGTCCAGGTTGCTGGTGGGCTCGTCAAGGATAAGAATGACCGGATTGCGCAGAAAGGCGCGGGCCAGGGCCACGCGCTGCCTTTCGCCGCCGGAAAGCTTCAGGCCGCGTTCGCCGACGCGTGTCTCGTATTTCTCCGGCAATGACTCGACGAATTCGTCCAAATGCGCCTGGCGCGCCGCTGCCCGGACTTCGTCAATGGTGGCCTCCGGACGCCCGAAACGGATGTTGAAACCGATGGTCTCATTGAACATGGTCAGATCCTGGGGCACGTAGGCCAACTGGCGGCGCAAGCAGCGAAGATTGATGCCGCCAAGGGGCTGTCCATCGAGGAGGATCTCGCCGCCCTGTGGCTCAAAATACCGGCCGAGCAGGTCGACCAGCGTGGTTTTGCCCTCGCCGGATTCTCCGACCAAAGCCACGCGTTCACCGGCCTTGATCTGAAAACTGACGTCTTCCAGCGCCGGCTTGTCCTCGCGATATCGGAAACGGACGCGCCGGAACTCGACGCCTCCGGCCAGTCTCGCCTCTTGGCCGGCGGAAAAATCCTCGGCCGGAACGTCCATAGCCGTCCGAACTTCCCGATATTTGGCCAGGCAACGGACGATGTGCGAGAACTGCCAATGGGCCCAGCGGACGTAGCCGAAGATGGTGAAGACGAAAGCCGTGGCCGATGACAGTTGTCCGAAAGAAAGTGTCCCAGCGGCAAAATGAGCGGCGCCGGCGGCCAAAGACCCGAACATGCCGCAGCCGGCAATGGTGTTCTGTACGTCAAACATCCGCCGTTGGTAGTCATTGAAATCGGACATGGCCTGGCCATAAAGTTTCGATCCTTCGGCCAGCTGCCCTTGCACGAGACGCTCATTGGTCGTGGACTTGACGACCAAAACGTTGTTCATGGCGTCCCAGCCAGCAGCCAGCGCCTTTCTCTCCAGCTCGCCGATCCTTTTTTGAAGCTCCAGGCGTTCTTGACTGCACATGTAGCTATAGGCCAGGAAGGCGGTCATGGCCGCGGTCAGGATCAAGGCTATCAGCCAATCCAGATAAAAAAGGTACCCTAGGACCGCGACGATGGAGAGCAGCGCCGGTACCAGGTCAAAAATTGTCGACTCGATGAAATTCTCCATTCGCCAGCGGAATCCCGCGACCATTTCCATGGTCTCGCCTATCTTGGAACCGAAATGGTACCCCAGCGGCTTGTCCAACAAACTGAGCATCGAACTGACCTCGTCCTCGATGGCCACCTTTTCAGCGATATTGCTGCCCCTGGTCATCAAGTACGTGCGCAGGCTGTCCGCAGCCAGGTTCAACAGCCACCAAACGGCCAAGGCTCCGCCATACCATAAGAGCGGCAGGTGCTGGCCGGCCATATCAAAACCGCTGCCCATGAATACCGGCCCCAGCGTGCTCAAAGCGGCCGCCAACGCGGACAGCAGCAGACACCAATAGATGCTCCGGCGGTACGGCACCAGCCGGCCGGCGACAAATCTGATGAAATCGAGAAAAGATGCCTGTTTCATTTTCTCCATAATGAAGGCATTAATTTTAGCACAGAAAAAGCCGATCCGGGAATTCGGATCGGCTGCGAAGCTTCAGCAGTTCCTGATATCGCCACCCCCATGGCAACGGGCATAGACGAGCATGGCGGAGACGAAGAGCGGGGCCGTGGCCGCCAGGATCATACAGGCGGCTGCCGCGGATGCGACTTTTCTCATGGTCTTCATGCCGGCCTCCTTATTTCAGGGACATCCTAAGGAACTACCTCTTATTCGCTTTAATTAAGCACGCGGCCCGGCCATGGTCAAGACCGCCTTGACAGGCTTGTTTTTCGGGGTACAATGCTCATTAGCACTCACTTGCTTAGAGTGCTAAATGAAGATTATGATACCCCAAAATTTCACGACCAGATCCCGTGAAGCCATCGAAGCCGCCCAGACGCTGGCCCTGGACAACCAGAACGCCGAGATCCACCCCCTGCACCTGCTGCAGGCCCTGCTGGACCAGAAAGAAGGCGTGGTCATCTCGATCTGCAAGAAGATCGGCGTCGATGTCCCCTCTCTCCAGAAGTCGGTGACCGCGGCCATCAAGCGGCTGCCGTCGATGAGGCAGGAAAGCGACACGGCCCAGATGCTGGTCAATCCGGCCACGGTCAAGGCCCTGCGTCAGGCGGAAAAAGAGGCTTCCAACTTCGGCGACGAATACATCTCCACCGAACACCTGCTGTTAGGCATCCTTGGCGCGGTCTCGGAGGCCAAGACGGCCCTGGAAGCCGCGGGCGTCAGCCACGAACAGGTCCTCAAGGTGCTGGTGGAGATCCGCGGCACGCAGAAGGTCGATTCGCCCGAACCGGAAAAGAAATACCAGGCTCTGGAAAAATATTCACGCAACCTGACCAAGCTGGCCCGCCAGGAGAAGCTCGATCCGGTCATCGGCCGAGACGAGGAGATCCGCCGGGTCATGCAGGTGTTGACGCGCCGGACCAAGAACAACCCCGTGCTCATCGGCGAGGCCGGCACCGGCAAGACGGCCATCGTCGAGGGACTGGCCCAGCGCATCGTCAGCGGCGACGTGCCGGAATCGCTCAAAGACAAGGAGCTGGTCGCTCTCGACCTCGGTTCCATGGTCGCCGGTTCGAAGTTCCGCGGCGAGTTCGAAGAGCGGCTCAAGGCGGTCATCAAGGAGGTCGAACAGGCGGCCGGCAAGGTCATCCTGTTCATCGACGAGCTGCACACGCTGGTCGGCGCCGGCACGGCCGAGGGCTCTTCGCTCGACGCTTCCAATATGCTCAAGCCGGCTTTGGCTCGCGGCGAACTCCGGGCCATCGGCGCCACCACCCTCAAGGAGTACCAGAAGCACATCGAGAAAGATCAGGCGCTGGAACGCCGTTTCCAGCCGGTCATGGTCAACGAACCGAACACCGAGGACGCCATCGCCATCCTCCGCGGCATCAAGGACCGCTACGAACTGCATCACGGCGTGCGCATCACCGACCCGGCCATCGTCGCCGCCGTCACCTTGACCTCGCGTTACATACAGGACCGCTTCCTGCCGGACAAGGCCGTGGACGTCATCGACGAAGCCGCGTCGGCCCTGCGTATGGAGATCGATTCCGAGCCGCGCGAGCTCGACAAGCTCAAGCACGACATCATGCGCCTGGAGATCGAGAAGCGGGCGCTGGCCAAAGAATCGGACAAGGAGTCGCTGGCCCGGCTGAAGGCCATCGAAAAGGAGCTGGCCGAATTCAAGGAAAAATATTCGGGCCTGGAACTGGCCTGGAAGAACGAGAAGGACGTCATCGCCGCCATCCGCGGCAAAAAGAAAGAGATCGAGCGCCTCAAGCAGGAAGCCGAAATAGCCGAGCGCAACGCCGATCTGAACAAGGTGGCCGAAATACGTTACGGCCGGGTTCCGGCCGCGGAAAAGGAGATGGCCGCCGTCGAGGTCAAGCTGAAAAAACTGCAGAAAGACCACCGCTACCTCAAGGAGGAGGTCACTGAGGAAGACGTGGCCGCCGTGGTCTCGCGCTGGTCAGGCGTCCCGGTCAACAAGATGCTCGAGGAAGAGGTGTCCAAGCTGACCCGCATGGAGGCGGAATTGAGGAAACGGGTCGTCGGCCAGGATGAGGCGGTCAAGGCCGTGTCCAACGCCGTCCGGCGCTCGCGCGCCGGCATCGCTGAGGAGAACCGTCCGATCGGCTCGTTCCTTTTCCTGGGACCGACCGGCGTCGGCAAGACCGAGCTGGCCAGGTCGCTGGCGACCTTCATGTTCAACGACGAGAACGCCATGATCCGGCTGGATATGTCCGAATACGGCGAAAAACACACCGTCTCCCGTATGCTCGGCTCGCCTCCCGGCTACGTCGGCTATGACGAGGGCGGACAGCTGACCGAGATGGTCCGCCGCCGGCCTTACGCCGTCATCCTTTTCGACGAGATCGAGAAGGCTCACCCGGACGTTTGGAACACCCTGCTGCAGATACTCGACGAGGGCCGATTGACGGACGCCAAGGGCCGCCGCGTCAACTTCAAGAACACGGTCATCGTCATGACCTCGAACGTCGGTTCTGAGGCTATCCTTGAATCTGGAAAAAAACTCGGCACCATCGGTTTCGGCGACAAGGACGAGGACGTCGGCGATACGACCAAGGAAAAGATTATGGGATTGCTTCAGGAACGCTTCAAGCCGGAATTCCTCAACCGCCTGGACGAGATCATCGTCTTTAAGTCGCTTTCGCAAACCGACATCGCCAGCATCGTCGAACTGCAATTGGACCGCATCGCCAAGCGTCTGGAACAGAAACATATCGCCCTCAAGGTCACGGATAAGGCCAAAAAGCTGCTGGCGAAGAAAGGCTACGACCCGGCCTTCGGCGCCCGCCCACTCAAGCGCGTACTGCAGCACGAGATCCTCGACCCACTGGCCCTGAAAATCATCGAGGGCGGGGTGCGCGACGAACAGCAAGTGGCCATCGACGCCAAGAACGACGCTATCACCATCCGCGCCGGCGACCGTTGACAGGCTCCGGCCTAGGCGTCGGCGCCGCCTACAGGGTACGTCCTGATCAAGCAGTCCAGACAAAAAACCCCCGACCAGGGGGTTTATGGTCTTTACTGAAGTAAAGCGGTCAGCGGGCCAGAACGACATCCAACATGGCTCCGAACAGCTGGCGGCAGAAAGCTCTTATCCTTCGCTTGGCCATAGATATTTTCGACAAAACGTGGTAGGTTGACCTCGCCACAGCGCGTGGCTCGGAGAGACCGGATCAAACCGGTAGCTCCTGGGAAAACGCCGCTCTCATCTCCCACGGGAACGGTGTTTTCTTTTTTTATCTCGACCTTTGATTGGAAAGTTCAAGCGGCCCGGAAATCCCGGATCAGGCCGCGGACGACGCCCTGGACCAGGACGTCCTTGACGTAGATCGGCTGCATGTTCCGATTGGCCGGCTGCAGCCTGATCCGGCCCTTCTCCCGGTAGAACCGCTTCAGCGTGGCGTACATGTTGTCCAACAGGGCCACGACTATTTCGCCGTTCTGCGGCGCGGGATTCTTCTCGACCACCACGAGATCGCCGGAATGGATGCCGTCCTCGATCATCGAATCCCCTTTCACCCTGAGGACGTAGGTCTCGGCGGCGTTGCCGACCAGGTTTGAGGGTACGTCGACCGCCTCTTTCTCCTCAATAGCCTCGATCGGTTCGCCGGCCGTGATCAGGCCGACAAGCGGCAGCTCGATGGCCTTGCCCATACGGGCTACGGCCGGATCGACCTCCATGGAACGGGCTGAGCCGTCGATGCCGCTGAGATAACCCTTGGCTTCCAGATTCTTGATATGCTCGTGCACCGTGGCGGTCGAGGCGATGCCCAGCTGTTCACCCAGTTCGCGGTAAGACGGCGCGAAACCCTTTTCCCTGACGTATTCGACGATGTGGTCCAGAATTTCCTTTTGGCGTTTGGTCAATTTTTCTTTGGGCATAGTTTTACGAGTTATCCACAATCATTGTTCCTCACATATATTCTAACCGAACAAAAACCGAACGTCAAGAAATGACCCTGTCAACGGCCGATCCGCGCCTTAAAATAAAAAACGCGCTGAGTCAGCGCGTCTCGCTCGTCTCTTCTTCCATGAGTTCCTTCATGAGGTCGGCATTCAGCCAAAAGTCCCAAAAAAGGATCATGAGGAAGAAAAGGAGGGTGGCGGCAATCGGCCAGCAGAAGGATCCGACCAGGAACTGGACCACCCGGCTGGGCAGCGATTCCGGCGAGTCCCCTACGGCGAACGGTTTGGCCCGGACCATCATTGAACCACAGACCAGGCTCACGGCAACCAGGACAACGATGATGATGGCGGTCGCGGACATGCTCTGCCTCCTTCCGTCGCGTTTCAGGACACCGGGTCGACAAAAAGGTGCAAGACCCAGACAATAAGCGCCCACACGATGACCGGCCAAAAAACCAGACCGATGAGGAACAAGCAGATCTTCTTGACCGGCCTCTCCGGCCAGTACCCATCGTTGTCGGTATTGAGGCAGACGATCGCCCGGCCGCAGACAGCGCCAAGCCCAAGGTACACGACCACAGCCACGATCACCAGAAAAGTCATGATATTCTCCTCTGGCCCGGATATACATCCGGAAGCCGTCAGTTGAAAGAACTCGCAACGATTACACAACACGATCCAGCCAAAATGGTCGGTGGCTTAATTTAGCAGAACACGGCGAAATTGTCAATCATTTGACCACATATTCACGAAATTTGATGTACGTTTGACGCCTTCTCGCCCGCCGTGGGAAAATATGGTAGAATATTCTATATGGCTTTGGTGGGTGCCTGCATCGCCGCACATACTCCCCTCCTCCTGCCGACGGTCGGCAAGGAGAATTTGTCGTTGATCGAAAAGACCCAGAAAGCCATGCAGCAACTGGAGCAGGAGCTTTATCTGGCGCAGCCGGAAACCCTGCTGGTCATCACGCCGCACGGCAATGGTCTGCCGGACGCCATGACCTTGAACGCCAACCCGGAGTATGTGACCAATTTCGAGGACTTCGGCGACCTGGTGACGAAGATAAGGTGGAAATCGGATTTCATGCTCATCGACCGCATCCGGGAGGACTTCAAGCTGAAGCACCTGCCCTTGGTGCTCGACAGCACCGAGGCGCTGGACTACGGGGCGGCGGTGCCGTTGTTTTACCTGGCACAGCACATGCCGCAGATCAAGGTGGTCCCGCTGGTGCCTTCGAACCTGGACGTCAAGGCGCACTTCGATTTCGGCCATGAACTGAAGGACGAGATCATGAGTTCGACCAGAAGGATCGCGGTCATCTGTTCGGCCGACCTGTCCCATCGCGCCGGCGAGAACTCGCCCGAAGGATTCTCCGAGAGGGGTGTGGCCTTTGACGAAAAGATCCTGGGCGACATGAAGAACGGGAACTTCGCCGGCCTGCTGGACATCGATGAGGACTGGGCCAATGAGGCCAGGTCATGCAGCATCAAGGCCCTGGCCATCCTGGCCGGCATCATGGAGCACGTTAACCATAAAACCACGGTGTTATCATACGAGAAACCGCTGGGCGTAGGTTATATCGTGGCTAGCAGCAAGATATAGCGAGGCTCTGACGTTTTCAGTTCCGCCGCTCCCGCACTGCCCGAAAAGGGCGTTTTTTATTATAATGACGGCAGGGTGTCACGGGACTTGATGAATGGCAGTCGGGTCCGCTCCCGCCGCCCGGATCGCGTCTTATGGAGGGCATTAAGAACCTGCTGCACTCGCAGCTGGAGAAAAAACCGAACAAGCGCATGCACTCGGAGATTCACGCGCTGGCCGACGAGATCAGTTCCTATTTTGGCGAACGCCAGCGCTTCGCCATGTATCTCGGGGTCATCAAGAGGGTCGGAGTGTCCAGAGCGCGAGCCATCTTCTCGGAGGTCAAGGACAGCGACGCCCGTGACCCGCACAAGCTTTTTTTCTGGAAATGCCGCAAACCGGTCCGGCCGCAGGAAACCGGCGGTCAGCCTTTACAAAAAGGCTAAAACATGCTATTTTCCACTGACTTGCGCCGAGACCTGCCGTCGAAGACACGCCGTCAAAAACCTTACCGGCAGGGGCTGAGATAGACCGGCCCAGCCGCCAACTGACATTTATGGCCGTGAGAAGGATCACGCTTGACGGCGAGCCCGTCCTGCGACAACGAGCCAAAGAGATCGACCCGAAAGAGCTCGGCAGCGAGCGCTTACGGCAGCTTGTCGTCGACCTGATCGAGACCATGCGCGGCGCCAAAGGCGTGGGCATAGCCGCCCCGCAGGTCGGCGAAAGCATCCGCCTGTTCATCGCCGACAGCCCCGACGGCCCGATAGCCCTGGCTAATCCCGTGTTCACCCGCCGATCCAAGAAAATGACCAAGGACGAGGAAGGCTGCCTGTCAGTACCCGGACAATTCGGCACCGTCAAACGCCACCAGTCTGTGTCCGTGCAGGCGCTGACCGCCGAAGGCCGTCCGGTCAAGTTCGACGCCAAAGGCTATTTCGCCCGCATCCTTCAGCACGAGATGGACCACCTGGACGGCATCCTCTTCATCGACCGCATCAAGGAACAATCAAAATAAGCCATGTCCGATACCGTCTACAAGATCATCTACTTCGGAACCAGCGATTTTGCGGTACCGCCGCTTTTAGCGCTGCTTGAGGACGGACGTTTCCGCGTCGTCGCCGTCGTCAGCCAGCCGGACAAACCTGCCGGACGCAAAAGTGAGCTTAAACCATGCCCAGTGGCCCGGACCGCCAGACAGCGCGAATTGCGGCTGCTTCAGCCGGAGAAATTAAGGGACGAGGCCGTCCGCAAAGAGATCGCCTCCTTCGGGCCAGACCTGCTCGTCGTCGCCGCCTACGGCAAGATACTGCCCGCCGCTTTGCTAGCCGTCCCCCGCCGCGGCGCAGTCAACCTGCACGGCTCCATCTTGCCCAAATATCGCGGCGCTTCGCCGATCCAGTCGGCCATCCTGGCCGGTGAAAAGACGACCGGCGTCAGCCTGATGCTCATGGACCAGGAAATGGACCACGGCCCGGTCTTCGCCACCGCCGAAACGCCGATCAGCGACAGCGAGACCTACGGCACGCTGGAGAATAAGCTGGCCGAAATGGCCGCCAAACTGCTGATCGGCCGCCTGGCCGACATCGCCGCCGGCGCCTGTCCGGCGCAAGGACAGGCGCATGACCAGGCGACCTCTACGAAGATATTGTCGCGCCAGGACGGTTTCATCGCCTGGAAGGACGAAACGGCCGAGGCCATCGCCCGCAAGGTCCGCGCCTTCGATCCCTGGCCCGGTGCCTTCGCCCTATGGCGCCGCGGCGGACGCGTCGTCAGGATAAAGGTACTCTCCATCAAGCCGACTCTGGCTCCGGCTCACGGACGCCTGACCGAGCCGGGGACGGTCTTCGTCACGGAACAAAAATACCCGGCCGTGATGACCAAGGCCGGGGCTGTCGAACTTATCACCGTCCAGATCGAGGGCAAGAAAGCGTCCTCGGGGCAGGCGCTGCTCCACGGCTATCCGGACTTGGCCGGCGGCGTCCTGGAAGTCTCGGCTGCCGCGGGATAGGCCAGCAGGCCGCGGGCGCCGACGGCTCCGATAAGCATGAGCAGGCCGATCCCCAGCGGATGGTTCAGGTAGGGGCTGAAGACATTAGTGAAGATGAGGGCGGCGACAGCCACCACCAGACCGGCGGCAACGACCGCCTTTTGTTTTTGGCCGGCGGCGCCATCATCCCCCGCCCCGGCGGGCTCGCGGAAACAGGACCGGCAGCCCCGGACAAGCAGCAGCAGCGGAGCGATGATGGCCCAAAGGAGCCAGCCGTAGATGGCCAGGCCGAAAAGCCCGAACTTGATCCACAGGTCATGGTAGCCCCATTCGAAGGCGAAGGTGGTATATTCGCCGGTCGGATTGGTCGACAGCAGCCGCGGGTCGCTGGTGGTGTAGGTCACGGTCGTACCGAAACCGGAACCGAGCAGCGGATGGCGCAGCCCGGCCTGCCAGAGCATCGGCAGCAGGGCCCAGCGGCTGTTGGCCGCCGCCTCGCCGCTCAGGGAAAAGGCCCGCTCGCCCAGGAGCGAGGCCAGGGAGACGGCGGCGCCCTTGCGCGGAAAAGGCACGGAATAGACGACCACGACGATGAGCGCGCCGGCAACCATGGCCAGCGCCGCCGAGGCGGCCAGGCGTTTCCAGACAATCGCCCGAGCGCGCGCCCAGACCAGTACCGCCCCTACGACCAGCACGCCCCCGGCACCGCCGAACCAGAAACTGCGCGAAAAACTGAGGAGCAGGCCGGCGGACATCCAGCAGGCCGCCGTCAAGGCGATCTTCGCCCCGGCGCTCTTCCAGGAACGGGCGTAAGCCGCCAGCAACAGGACGAGGAACATGGCCACCAGGGCGAAGAGGTGCGACTGGAAAAAGATGCGGTAGAAATCGCCGACCATCCGGGTGATCTCGCCGACGCGCGTATCCCGTATCCAGACGTAGATCGACGGCGCGGCGGTCATCATGCGGTGGGAGAAGACGTAAAGCACGAAAAGCGCCTTGGCCACGGAACTGACGATCGCCGCCGCCAGGACGCCGATGACCCGCCAAAACATCTCCTTTTTTTCCAAGGCGGCGATGACGGCCGGGAAAAGGGCGAAATAAGCATAGCCGTTGGCGTCGAAGAAAATGTTGCCGAAATCATTGCCGACCGCCAAGCCGCGCACCACCCCGATGAAAAAGACGCACAGGAGGGCCGCAAAAGGCCAGAACAGGCCGCCGCGACGCATGGTGGTGAACCATTCCAGGCTCTCCGCTGGTTTCTGCCGCTTTATGGCCCAGGTGACCAGAGCAACCACGGTCCTGGCCGCCCAGACGCCGAATACGGCCAGGAACAACCCCAGCCTCAAGGAAACGTATATGCCGCTCTCCGAGCCTATCGAAACCAGGTAGCCGCCCTGCGAACCGATGAAAAGTTCGGCCAAGAGCATCAGCGCCGCCAGATCGAAACGGATGAACGCCAGCATCAAGGCCAGACCGACGATGATGACGAAAGCGGCGGCGGAGAAGGCAGGATAGACCAGGCCGAGATAGGACAGTATCTCGACCAGGATGATCATCGGCAGGGCGACCCGGAAGGTCTCCAGCATGACGGCGGCCGGGCCTTCTCTTTTGCCCTGGTCCTTGTGGGCGGCGGCCAACCAAGCCAAGAGCATGGAAAGCGGATGAAAAATTGCCAGGGTGACGTAAGCGGGCAAGCCGTGGTGCTTCCAGAAGTAGCGGCGGCAGCTCTGATTGAACATCCGCTGCTTGTCCGGCCCGAGGACCTGACCGAAGCTCTCGCCGCCGTGATGGATGACGGTCGCGGACGGCGTATACCAGGTCTGGAAACCGGCCTCAGCGGCGCTCTTACAGAGGTCCACCTCCTCGAACCAGATGAAATAACGCTCGTCCAGCAGGCCGATCTCCTGAAGGATCGACCGGCGCACCATGAAAGCGGCGCCCATGACCTGATCGCACTGGCCGGCGCGACCGTAATCGAAGTCTTCGGCGAAATACCGTTTGAGGATGCCAAGCCGGGGCAACAGATGGTGCAGCTTCAAACTGATGAGCAGCTGGGAGCCCGGGCCGGGAAAACGACGCACCGAGGGCTGGGGCGTGCCGTCGGCGTTGAGCAGCCGCGGACCGCAGATGGCCGCCTGCGGATTACGCCGCATGAACTCGACCATCCTGGCCAGGGCGTTATCGACGATCTCGGTGTCCGGATTGAGCAGCACGACGAATTCGCCGCGGCTGCGGCGGATGGCCTCGTTGTTGGCTTTGGCGAAACCGAGGTTGCGGTTGCTGGCGATCAGCTCGGCCTGCGGGAATTTTTTCATGACCATCTCCACGCTGCCGTCGCGCGAATCGTTGTCCACCACGAAAACCTCGAACTCGACGCCCTTGGTCTGTTCAAAGACGGACCGCAGGCATTTCTCCAGCAGGTCCCTGACCTTCCAGTTGACGATGACGACGGAGAGGTCCATAGGTTCATCCCAACTTGTGCTTGGCTTTCATGATCTTTTCGGCTTCCAGGAACTTCTCTACCGTCCTGATACGGATGCCGAATTTCCGCCAAGGTATGCGATAAAACACGCCCGGCACCCAGGTGCTGATGCCGCCCTGATGCGGGATGGCCTGAAAGAGCATTTCCGGGATCCAGATGCCGGTATGGCCCTGCTCGAGCATGGTCAGCCAGAGATCCCAGTCTTGGAGACGGCGGATCTTCTCGTCGAAGCGCGGGAAGTGTTCGCGGCGCAGGAGCGAGGTGGTATGGATGTAGTTCATCTGCCGCAGTTTGGCGGCGTCGAACGGCCACAGCTTGAAGAATTTCCAGCCGAACTTAAAGGACGAGTAGGCATACGAGGCCTCGGGGTGGTCCTGGAGCGCCAGCAGCATCTTCTCCAGCATGTCCGGGCGCATGACGATGTCGGCGTCGCAGAACAACAGAAAGTCGCCCCGGCTGGCGTCGAAGCCGCGGTTGCGGGCGGCGTTGCCGCCGCGGTTCTCCTGGTCGATGAGCTTGATCCGGTCGCGGAACGGTTTGAGCACCTCAAGGGTATCATCGGTCGAGCCGTCATTGACGACGATGATCTCGTAACTCGAAAAGGTCTGGGCGAAAATGCTGCTCAGGCAGGCGCTGATCTCGCGCGCGTGCTGATAGGTCGGAATGACGATGCTGATGACCGGCTTGCTGCCGGAGGTCTCGGTCATAAACGATCGATGGTTCAGTCCTTGGCGATGTGTTCGAGGGCGGCCGAAAAGATGGCGGCCTGTTTCTGCCAATTGAACTCCTCCAACACCCGCCTCCGGCCGGCCTGGCCGAGCGAGGCGCGGAGCCCGGCGTCGTCCGCCAGGCGCTTGATGGCCGCGGCCAGCTGGTCGACGCTGTCCGGCTCTACCAGCAGGCCGGTCTTCTCGTGCAGCACGGCCTCGGGCACGCCGCCGGTCTTCGACCCGATGACCGGCTTGCTGAAAAGGCCGGCTTCAAGATAAACGATGCCGAAACCCTCGACATCGGCAGCGGCACTCTTAGGAGTCATGACGAAAATGTCTGAAGCGGTATAGATGGCGGCCAAGTCGTCGTCAGGCACGGCGCCGGCGAAGACGACCGCCTCGGACAGCCCAAGCTCGGCGGCCAAACCCTCCAGTTTTTTCCTTGCCGGCCCATCACCGATCACCAGATAACGAAGGTCGGTCCCTTGCGCCTTGAGCGAGGCCAGGGCCTTGAGACATACGTCAAAACCCTTCCTGTCCACCAATCGGCCTACCGAGACCACGGTCAGCCGGCCGTCCAGGGCGTAGCGCTGGCGGACCTCTTCCGCCTGGGCTCCGGGCACGTTCTTGTAAAGCGGGAAGCCGGGGCAAGGCCGGATGATGACTATCTTGTCCTTGGGGACGCCGAAGGTCTCGGTCAGGCGAGCCGTGAATTCGCTGTTGGCCACCACCAGATCGGCCGCGCGCATGATGCGCTGGGCGTTCCGCCTCTTCCGCCGGCCGCTCGAAAGCGCCAGGGCCGCATCCATGCCATGCGCGATGACCACGTAAGGTATCCGCCGGACCAGTTTCATCCAATAGGCCACCTCGCCCATGGGCAGCAAGTGGCTGACGACGATAGCCGATGGGTTGCCCTCCTTGCGGCAGAGCCAGCCCGTCCAGAACCAGGCCGGCAGCCAGCTTGGCCTGAACCGTTCCCAGACCAGGCGGCGGCGGTAGATGGGGGCAGATGACCCCATGTCGATGTCATGAGTGCCCTTGCGGGCCGGCGCCATGACCTGAACCCGGCCGACGGGCAAGTGGTCCACGAGTTTCGAAAGGTAGACGGCGATGCCGCCGACCTGAGGTGGATATTCGAGGGTGATAAGCAAAGCGGGTTTCATGCGACGATGTCCGATACTCCCCTGCCCCGGCGCAGGAAGACATTGATGAGCGCCTTCGTCTCGGCCCAGGTGACGCCGCGGACAGCCCAAAGGATGCCGGCATAGATGATGGCGCCGAAAGGAATGGCGACGAGGATGCCGACGCGGTCCTTGATGAGATGGACGGCCAAGCCCATGACCGCGGCCGAGAAGACGGTCTTGGAGGCCGAACGCGCCAGGGCCCGCCAGTCAAAAGCCGTCACGCGGGCGGCGAAATATAAGGCGCTGCCGAAAAGGATGGTGTTACTGACCAGGGCGGCCGAGGCCGCGCCGACGGCGCCGTAGCGCGGCAGCAGGAAGATGTTCAGGAGGACGTTGCTGACCATGGTCGCGCCCATGACCGCGGTGTTCTTGATCTGGCGGTCGCAGGCGTTCAGGAGCGAGCCGGCCGGCCAGTATAAAAACGCTGGGATGAGCGAAAAAATGAGGATCTGCAGCGGCTTGACCGAGCCGCTGAAAGCCGGTCCGTAGACCAGGTGGATGACCGACGGCGCCAAGACGAAGATGCCGGCAGTGAGCGGCAGCACGGCGAGCATGAGGTAGCGCAGGGAGGTGACGAGGACCTGGCCCAGGCGGTCGCGGTCAGTGACGTAATAGCCGCTCATGGCCGGATAGACGGCGGCGGCCAGGCCCATGGGCAGGAACTGGAAAGCGAAGACGATCTTATAGGCCGCGCCGTAGAAGCCGACGGCGGTCTCCGAGACCATCCGCGAGAGCATGACCGAGTCGATGTAGGAATAGACGCGCGAGAAGATGCCGGCGACGGCGAAGGGCACGGTCACCTGCCAGTAAAACTTGGCGACGGCGGGGTCCAGGGACAGGCGGGGCAGGACGCCGTAATGTCGCGCCAGGCGATTGCCCGACCAGAGAACGTTCCAGGTGCTGCCGCAGATGAGGGCGACGATGAGGTACGGCAGCGGCAGGCCGGACAAGATGAAGATCAGGCCGGTGGTGATGATCACGATCTGGCCGGTGATCATGCCGATGGCTTCATAGCGCAGGTTCTGGAAGCCGCGCATGACGGCGTAGAAGACGAGGTGTATCGAATCCAGGACCATGACCACCGAGGCGATGCTGATCATCAGGCGGGTCTCGGGCGGGAAGCGCAGCAGGCGGGCCGTCACGTAGACGGCCGCGACCGTCAGGACCGACAGGATGACCTTGAGGCCGAGGACGTTGGAGAGCAGCTTCTTGGCGTCTTCGGGCACCTTAGCCACCTCGCGCACCAGGACGTTGGACAGGCCGAGGTCCACGAAGATGGAGAAGATGGTCGTAAAGGACAAGGCGACGAAATACCGCCCGGATCCCTCGACGCCGAACCAGCGGGCGACGATGGTGAAATAGACGAACGCCAGGACCTTCTGTCCGACGAACGCTGTCAGGAGATATGCCGTATTTTTTGCCACTTTCCCCTCGGCCATATACGCAAGAATTGTAGTCTTTTTAAGGCCGAGAGGCAACTGGATAGGTGGGCGGTTTCGGTGGGCCGTCTAATACAAAATTATGGCCCGGTTGAGCCATAATTTTCTAGACATCACCAGGGTGTCAAACGATTATTTGTGCCTGACACTGATTGATCAAATTTGGATATCAACGATGAGCGGCAAGTGGTCGGAAATCTCATTCTGCGGCACGGAGAACTCTTTGACCTTGACCTCCGGGCTGACGAAAACGTAGTCGGAATAATACTGCTTGCTATCCGGGTACTTGTCCCAGACCAGCCGGTTGCGCGTGGTCGGTATCTTGAAGTCGGCGATCAGGTCGCGATAGCCGTTCTTGGCGAACATCCCGACGCTTTCCGTATCCGGCATCAGGTTGAGATCGCCACCGATGATCTTAGGTCCGGGTTTTCCGGCCATGAACTCAATCAGCCCCCGCGATTGCCGGAGCCGGTCCGGATCGTCCATCTTAGCACCGGGCTTAGACAGGCCGTGGAAATTGATCACCTGAAGTACGTCTTCACCGAAACGGACCGGCGTGCAGATACCCAGTCCGCAGCGGAACGGTTCACGCTCGAACAGTACCTCGGCCGTCCCCTGCTCCAGCCCCTCGCGGACATAGGTAGCCTGGGCGAAATCTTCGTCAGTGACGATGAACTTGTAGGCCGAGGTCAGCCTGAAACCCGGCAAAGCGTCCTCAAAGAGGTGCCGCGTGTTCGGGTAGGCTTCCTGCAGACAGAAGATATCCGTGTCCTGGATCTGCTCCCGGATGAACGCGAAAAGTGGCTCGCGTTCGTGGGCGTTCCAGACGTTGAGGAAGACTATCTTCATACTGCCTGATTATATCAAATTCCCGGCCATCGAGGGCAGTGATTGTAATGTGCACAGCACACTTTGCGGAAGACTCGTCGTCCTTTCGCGAGGCCAGACCGCCATGCTTGGCGGCCCCCGCAGGCCGAGTGCGATCCCCTCTTTTTATGGTCAGTTGTGTCCGGCGATCGGGTCCGGTTCCCAGCGGGTGAACCCGAGTCGGAGCGAGGGCTCGGCCTCTGGCCGAGCCGCTGGGAGCCGGACCCGGGAGCCGCGGTGGCTTCTCGACTTCGCAGTTCGGGGACAGTCCCCATGCGGGGACAGTCCCACTCACTGCTCCGCTCGAAGAATATTCAAAACCCCGGCCGTTTGGCCGGGGTTCCTTTGTTTGCTCTAACGTTTAGCCCACTGCGGACCCTTGCGCGCCTTCTTCAAACCATACTTCTTGCGTTCCTTCTCGCGCGGATCGCGGGTCATCATGCCCATCTTCTTGAGCGTCGACCGGTAGGTCTCGTTGAACTTGACCAGGGCCCGACTGATGCCCAGGCGCGCCGCATCGGCCTGGCCGCTCATGCCGCCTCCGTAGGTCACCATGCTGATATTGACCTTGTCATCCTGACCGACAGCCTTAAGCGGAGACAACACTGTCTGGCGCATCTCGATGTTGTTGAAATAATCGGTGTATTTCTTGCCATTGACAGTGATCTCGCCCTTGCCGCCGATGGTCATCCTGACCTGGGCAATGGCCCTCTTGCGCCGGCCCAGCGCGTAAATGTAATCCTTCTTGGCTGGCGCGGCGGCGGCGACCGGGACCTCTTTGGCGGCCGGAGCGACAGGCGCTTCAATGGCCACGACGGCTGCCGCCTTTTCGACGACTGCCGGCGCTGCTTCCGCAACGGGCTTCTTTTTCAAGACCGCCTTGCGCGGCGCGGCCGGTTTCTTTTCCGCCGGCTTCTTGGCAGCCGGCTTCTTGGCCGCCGGTTTCTTTTCCGCGGGTTTCGGTTCAGTGATGGGTTTCTTCGTGACCATATACTTAGTCGTTGTGGACCTTGAGTCTCTTAAGGCGCCCTTTCTGCAGGCGATTCTTGGGCAGCATGTTCTTGACCGCCCGGAGCAAAGCCTCGGCCGGATTCCTGGCCATGACGGTCTGCAGGCTGGTCGTTTTCATGCCTCCCGGGTAGCCGCTGTAATGGTAATAGGTCTTGCCGCTCAGCAGCTTGCCGCTCAGCTTCTTGCCGGTGATCTTCACCTTCGCGGCGTTGCGCACCTCGATGTAATCACCCTGGTCATGGTAGGGCACGTAGGTCGCCTTGTTCTTGCCCTGCAGGATCCTGGCGATGTTGCTGGCCAGACGGCCGATGCTCTGGCCCGTGGCGTCGATCTTCACCTTGTCTCGCTGTATCGCTCTTGTTGCCATATGCGGATGACTTTAGCTAAACCAATTCGATCTGGACCATTTCCGCGCCGTCTCCCTGGCGTTGGCCAAGCGTCGTGATGCGGGTGTAGCCGCCCTTGCGGTCCTTATAGCGGGGGGCCAGATCCTCGAGAACCTTCTTGACGGCGTTGGCGCTGTAGAAAAAACTCGACAGCTTCCGGCGCGCGGTGAGGGTGCTGGTCTTGCCGATGGTGATCATCTTCTCGACGAGCGGCTTGACCGCCTTGGCCTTGGCCTTGGTGGTCCTGACCTTCTCGAAAAGTATGATGCTCATGGCCAAATTCCTGAGCAAAGCCTCGCGCGGCCCTTTTTTCCTGTCTAAAATTTTACCAGTGACCCGATGTCGCATATCATGTCTGACCAGGCAGACTGCTTCCTGGCGGGGAATGACTTATTTCTTCTTCTCCTTCTTCACCTTCTTCTCTTTCTTCTCCTTCTTCACCTTCTTCTCTTTCTTCTCTCCCTCCTCCGCGACCTCGGCGACGACCGCTTCCTCCATCTCAGCCGGCCTTTCGGCGATGACGGGCATGGTCTCGACCTCGACGGCGGGCATCTCTTCCGGCGCGGCTTCGACGACGCCCCGGTTCAGTATCAGGTTGAAATGGTCGACCAGGATCCTGACCGAGCGGTCGACTACCTCGGTGGGCGGCATGGAACCGTCGGTCTCGATGTCCATGATCAGCTTGTCGTAATCGGTGACCCGTCCGACGCGGACGTTCTCGACGCGATAGCCGACCTCCTTGACCGGAGAGAACAAGGCGTCGATGGCGATGACGCCGAGCTCGGACTTCTCCTTGCTCCGCTCCTCGGTGGTGACATAGCCGCGGCCCTTGCTGACGAAGATCTCCATGTCCAGATCGGACTTCTTGTCCGTGAGCGAGGCCAGATGCAGTTCGGGGTTGACGATCTCGACATCGGAACTGAGCTCAATATCGCCCGCCGTGGCTTCCTTTTCTCCCTTGACCTGCAGGTGCAGCCTGACGACCGGCTCATCGCTGAACAGGCGCAGGCGGAGCATCTTCAGGTTCAGGACTATCTCCAAGACATCCTCCTTGACCCCGGCGACGGAAGAGAACTCATGCTGCACGCCCTTGATCTTGACGGCCGTGACGGCGGCGCCTGGCAGCGAGGACAGCATGACGCGCCTCAAAGCGTTGCCCAGGGTCGTGCCGTAACCGTGGAAACAGGGCTCGACGACGAGGGTCGCCTCGCGCTCGGTCTTCCCCGGCGTTAACTCGATCTTGGACGGAAGTAGGATCTCTTCCATATTTTCTCTAAAAGGCGCGCCGCCTCTCGGCGGCTGCGCTGAATTTATCTCGAATAGAACTCGACGATGAGCGTCGCATCGAAATTCTGCTTCAGGTCCTCGCCCTCGGGCTTGCTCAGCACCTTGCCGGTCATGGCCTTGGCGTCCAGATGCAGCCAGGAAGGCGCCTGATGCTTCTCCAGACGGGCCTGGTCGTTCTCGAACAGCTTGCTCTTCATCAATTTCTCCTTGACGGTGATGATGTCGCCCGCCTTGACCTGGAAAGAAGCGATGTTCACCTTCTTGCCGTTGACCAGGATATGGCCATGGCTGACCATCTGCCGGGCCAGGGTGCGGGACTTGCCCAGACCCAGGCGATAAACGGCGTTGTCCAGCCTCATCTCCAGCATCTGCACCAGGAAACTGGCCGTGTTGCCGACGATCTGCTTGGCTTTGGTGAAATAGTTGTGGAACTGGCGCTCGCGCACGCCGTAGACCTCCTTGGCCTTCTGTTTCTCGCGCAGCTGCAGGCCGTAAGGGGTCGGCCGCGTCCGGGAGGTCGGACCATGCATGCCCGGCTTGAAATTCCTCTTGACCATCGGACACTTGGCTTCCAGACATTTGCCGCTCTTGAGATAGAGCTTCTCGCCCTCGCGGCGGCACTGTTTGCATTTTGATTCGATTCTTCGGGCCATAGTTCAAAATTCGCTAGACGCGCCGGGGCTTGCGAGCGCGACAACCGTTATGCGGAATTGGAGTGCAGTCCTTGATGGCCAGCACGTTGATGCCGTTGGCGTGCAGGGCGCGGACAGCCGCCTCGCGGCCGGAACCGATGCCGCGGACGAAAGCGTTGACCTCCCTGAGGCCGGTGTCCCTGACCTTGTCGCAGACGTCCTTGACGATGACGCTGGCCGCGTACGGCGTCGATTTCTTCGGACCCTTGAAGCCGACCTTGCCGGCGCTGGACCAAGCCAGCACGTTGCCGTTGAGATCGGTCAGCGTGACGATGGTGTTGTTATAGCTGGCGTGGACGTAGGCCCGGCCGCTGGAGACCAGCTTGACCGCCTTCTTCTTCCTGCCGCGCGTGCGTCCAGCCGCCTTCTCGCCCTCCTTGGGCGCGGCGCCTTCGGCCGCCGGCTTGGCCGCCGCTTCCGTCCCGGTTGTCACGTTTTTCTCCTCTGCCATAGTTCAATGTCGCTAAGTCGTCGGATTATGTCTTGGTCAGCTTGCTGCGTCCGGAGCCCATGGTCCGGCGGACGTTGCCGCGGACGGTGCGGGAATTGGTCTTGGTCCGCTGGCCGCGCACCGGCAAACCCTTGGCGTGGCGGCTGCCGCGATAGCAACCGATCTCCTTGAGCCGCTTGATGTTGGCGGAAATGTCGCGGCGCAGTTCGCCTTCGACCCGGCAGTTCTTCTCGATCTCTTCGCGAAGACGGTTGACCTCGGTGGCGGTCAGGTCGTTGGCGTGGATGTCCCCTTTGATCTGGATCTTCTTCAAGATCTGCTTCGCCCGGCTCCGGCCGATGCCGTAAACATAGGTCAGGGCGATCTCGATCCGCTTGTTAGGTAATGTGATACCGGCGATACGAACCATAGTATTGTTAGCCTTGGCGTTGCTTATGTTTGGGATTCTTACAAATGACGCGCACACGGTTCTTCCGTCGCACTATTTTGCAATTCCGGCAGATTTTCTTGACCGAAGCTCTGACTTTCATGTTCCGTGATGCGCCCTCCGGCGCTTAAGATTATAAAATACTTCCACCCCAACCTGAGTGGAAGCAGTGTACAAAAATCTCACATCTTTGTCCACTGCTGGACCTTCCGGCCCGCCTTGCGTCAGTACCTGTAAACGATCCGGCCCTTGGTCAGGTCGTAAGGCGTCATCTCAACCTTGACCTCGTCGCCCGGCAACAGCCTGATGCGGTTCAGCCTCATTTTGCCGGAGAGATGACCGAGGATCGTCTGGCCGTTGTCCAGTTTCACCCTGAAACTGGCCGCCGGAAGGCACTCTTGAACGACGCCGTGCATTTCGAGGAACTTCTTCGATAGGTCCTCCGTGCCTGCGGCAGGTACTTGGTCTTGAGAATGTTTTTCAGCCATATTGGCTGAAGTGTACCGAAAATTGATTCAGTAAGCAATAAGCCGCGCGTCGGCCCGAAAGCCGTGCACGGCCAGCCCTTTCGCAAAGCCAGAACATTGTAGCACCGCCTCGGCTGCTGTCAAGGCTTGAAAAAACCAGGCCGGTCATGACCTGGTTTTGGCTTTATTTGGCCTTATCTTTTCGTGTGCCTAAGCGCGTCACTTGCGGCCGTCCGAAAACCGATAAAATTGTCAGCCAACGGTCGCCTTTATCCGGCGGACGCCGGCCGAGGAGGCCTCTTCTTTCAGGATCTTGAAGCGGACCAAGCTGCCGGTGTTCTCCACATGGGGACCGCCGCAGATCTCGCGGGAATAGACGCCTTTTTCGGCGCTGCCGATGGTGTAGACCTTGACCTTGTTGCCCAGCTTGGCGTACTTGTCCTCGAAAATGCCGATGGAACCGGCCGTTTTGGCTTCTTCGACGGCCATCATCTCGAACCCGACCGGCAGCGCCTCGGCGATCTTGGCGTTGACGATGTCTTCCGTCTTCTTCAGTTCTTCCGACGTCATCTTCTGCGGGTGCGAGAAATCGAAGCGCAGGCGCTCGGCGGTGATGTTCGAGCCGCGCTGCTCGACGTGCGGGCCCAGGACCTGGCGCAGGGCGGCGTGCAACATGTGCGTGGCCGTATGCAGCTTGACCACCATTTCCGAATGGTCGGCCAGGCCGCCGGCGAACTTCTGTTCGGCTCCGGCGCGGGACATCTCCTGGTGCTTTTTCATCTCTTCGTTCCACTCTTGCTGATCGATCTGTGAATGAGTCACTTCTTCGGTCAGCTCTTTGGGAAAACCAAAAGACTCGTACAGAAAGAAGGCTTCTTTGCCGGTGATCGTGGTGGGGGCTTCGGTCGAAGGACCGACGACCGGAAGATGGTGTTTTGCAGCCAATTTGATGACTTCCACGGCTCCCCGTTGAAGGGTCCGCGTGAATTTATCTTCTTCCGCAGCCAATTCATCCAGGATGCGACGGCGGTTGCTGGAAAGCTCCGGGTAGACGGCGGCGTAGGTCTCGATCACCTTCTCCGCCAGCGGCGCCATGAAGAATCCGGTGATGCCGATCTGACGGCCGAAACGGACCGCCCGGCGGATGAGCCGGCGCAGGATATAGCCCTGATCGACGTTGGACGGCGAAATGCCGTGCCGGTCGCCGAGAATGAAGACGGCCGCCTTGACGTGGTCGGCGATGACCCGCATGGCCTTGGTGATTTCCTCGGTCTGGCCGTAGGTCTTGCCTGACAGCCGGCCGATCTCCTCGATGAGCGGGGCGAACATCTCCGTCTCGAAGACCGTGGTCTTGCCCTGCAGGACCATGGCCGTACGCTCCAGGCCCATGCCCGTGTCCACGTTCTTCTGCTTGAGCGGCTCGAACTTGCCTTCGGCCGTCTTGAAATACTGCATGAAGACGTCGTTCCAGATCTCCACGTAGCGGCCGCAATCGCAATTGGGGTGGCAGGCCTGGCCGCCGGACCAGCCGGCGGCGTGCGCCGTCGGATCCTTCAGGTTCAGGGTGTCATAGAACATCTCCGTGTCCGGTCCGCACGGCCCGGTCTGGCCGGCCGGACCCCACCAATTCTTCGATTTCGGGTAATAAAAGACGCGCTGCGGGCTATCCGCCGCCAGGCCCCGCCTGCGGAACTGCTCTTCCCAGATCTGCATCGACTCGATGTCCCGAGGCGCGTCGGCGTCACCCTCGAATACCGAAACGTAGAGGCGGCGCGGATCCAGGCCGAGCCATTTCTTGTCCGTCAGGAACTCCAGGCTCCAGGCGATAGCCTCTTTCTTGAAGTAATCGCCCAGCGACCAGTTGCCCAGCATCTCGAAGAAGGTCAGGTGGCGGTTGTCCCCCACCTCGTCGATGTCGCCCGTGCGGATACATTTCTGCGCGTCGGCCAGGCGCTTGCCTTCCGGGTGCGGTTCGCCCAAAAGGAAAGGCACCAGCGGATGCATGCCGGCCGTGGTGAAGAGCACCGTCGGGTCGTTCTCCGGAATGAGCGAGGCCGAGGGAATGACGGCGTGGCCTTTCTGCCGGAAGAACTCCAGGTATTTCGCCCTGATCTCGTTGGCTGTGATCATATCATTGGTCCTGGCCGCACAGGCCGCTCATGTCGCCGATGCACTTGTAGGCGGTCTCCGAGCCGTTCAGGAAGATCTTGAAACGGGGGCTGAGCCGCTGGATGGTGGCCTCGATCTGCTTCTTGATGCGCGGGTCGTCGCAGACGCCGGCCGAGGAGATCTGCCCCTTGAGCCAGACCTCGACGACGTCGCCGTCGCGGTTCTGGACCTTCTCGACCTCGAGCATCGAACCGCCCAGGCCGTTGTAATACTTGCCGAAACTGAACTCATGGATGGCGAAAAGCGAACTCAGTACGTCCTTGAGGGTGTCGCCGCTGTCGGATTCGCGCGGCACCTTGACGAAGACGATGCGGTCGTTGCAGCCGAAGGTCTCGCCCAGGTCGGCCCCGGACGGCACGGCCGCGCCTTCGGTCAGCACCATGGCCACGGTCATCTCATTGGCGATGCTTTCGGCCTCGAGCCTGGCGCGGGCGTTTTCTTCCCCGGTCAGCTGTTTGGTCGTTTCCAGCGCCCTGAGAGGCACGGCTATCGCGCCGTTGATGACCTCGCTCGTGGTCTTGTCCACCACCGCCGACCCGACGCAGCCGACGCCGGCCAAAACAAGGACGGCAACTGGCGCGGCCAATATCGCAATAGTAATTTTATGGATTCCTCGGTTCATAATCGTAGTTTTCAGATATGAAAAAGGTTAGCTTAAATCCGGACATTCGACAACCCGGCCGGGCAGCGGCGGAAGAAAAAACGCCCGTGCAGGACGGGCGTCAAAGTCGGATCGCTCAGCTTTTGGGCAGGATCTGAAGGAACTTGTAGTCGCGCCAGGCGAACCAGCCCCAGACCGCGGCAATGATGGCGTCCAGGAAGCCCTTGCCGATGAAGAACACCGTCAGGTACAGGACCGCCAGCAAGGACGACGCGATGAAGGAGGTGAGCGCCGCCCACCTGGCCTTTCGCAGATCGCCCCTGGCGTAAAGCCCCCTGGAGCCGAAACTGGCGAAGAGCGCCACCAGGAAGAGTACCCACGAGAACTTGAGGAGAAGGGCCAAGATCATTACGGCAACATTTGCCATTGCAACCTCCTGTTGCGATGCGGTTCAAAGATCGGCTGAAGCCTAACGCGGCAGACGGTTTCGGTCAATATCGCGCGGTCCAGCCACTTGCCGCCGCCTTGAATCAGCAGGCCGCCCGGACAGGCCGGCGGCGAACGAGAAACGTTCAGACCGGCAGCCGATCGACGAACCGCCAATCGCGGTAGGCCAGGATGATCCACAAGCCGATCAGGATCAGGCTTATCGGGCGCAGGTCTCCGGCCACGGCGCATAGGAACATGACGCCGAGCACCACGAAAAGGCAGAAAGAGATCGTCCCGGCGGCTTCCGCCCGCTGAAAAAGGCCGTCTTTGGCCCAGTTCCTGGCCACGCCTGAAGCGATCAGGGCCAGCATGGTCAAGGTCACCTGGAGTAAGGCGAGCAATATCACTGCAAGCATCGAACCCTCCTCTGCTCGGGTTTGAGGTCTTTGGCGAACGTTTTTCAATGAACTAAAGCGCTCCGACTGCCGGAGCGCTTGAATGATATTTCAGTTCGGAACGAGCGTCAAGCGGCGGCCATGATGACTCCGCCGCCCAGGCAGACCGCTCCCTGATAGAAGACGACGAACTGGCCCGGCGTGATCGCCCGCTGCGGCTTGGCAAAGACGACCTCCAGGCCGCCCCCCTTGCCGCGCCTGACCACTGCCGACTGCAGCGGCTGGCGGTAACGGATCCTGGCCTGGCATCTCAAAGGCAGTTTCGGCTCCCGCCCGCTTATCCAATGCTCCTCGCGGGCCATCAGTCTCTTGGAATATAATGATTCATTCTCGGCTCCTTCGGCCACTATCAAGGCATTGCGCTTGACGTCCTTTTCTACCACGTAGAAAGGGATGCCGCCGCCGATGTCCAGACCGTGGCGCTGGCCGATGGTGAAGGGCGCGATACCCTGATGCCGGCCGATGACGCGCCCGTCGGTGGTGATGATCGGTCCCGGGTGTCTCGGTATTTTCCGGGCCAGGAAGCTCTTCAGGTCGATCCGGCCGATGAAACAGATCCCCTGGCTGTCTTTCTTGTCGGCCGTCGGCAGCCCGTACCGGCGGGCCAATCGGCGCACGACCGGTTTCTTCAAACGGCCGACCGGAAAAAGCACGCGCCGGAGCTGGTCCTGCGCCAGCTGATTGAGGAAGTAAGATTGGTCCTTGTTCTTGTCGAGACCGGCCAGCAAGGCGCAGCGTCCGCCGCTACGTGCCGGCGGCCGGATCCGGGCATAATGGCCGGTGGCGATGAGGTCGGCGCCCATGGCCCGCGCCCGCCGCAGGAAGAGGTCGAACTTAACCACCTTGTTGCAAAGGACATCGGGGTTCGGCGTCCGACCGGCCTCGTACTCGCGGAAAAGATACTGCACCACGGCCTCGCGGTATTCTTTTTCAAAATCGAAAGTGACGAACGGGATGTCCAGTTTGGCGGCGACCAGCTGGGCGTCATGCCGCTCGCCACGCCAGGCGCAGCTGCCGGTGACCGGATCCTTGGTGTCCGACCAGTTCTTCATGAAAGCGCCGACGACCTCGTATCCCTGCTCGACGAGCAAAGCGGCGGCAACGCTGGAGTCGACGCCGCCGGACATGCCGACGATGACCTTGATGGTCTTTTTTCGGGGTTTGGCGGCAGGCATGATCACCTGGAGGAAACCATGGAAGTGAATTGCAGCCAGTCATCGACCACTTTGACGGCCTCCGGCGGCCGAAGCCGGCCGGCGATGCCATCCGGATCGAAAAGCACTTTTCGGGTATCCGCCGGCAGCATCTCCAGGACGTTCAGACGGTCGTCCAGGTAAAGGTCGACGCCCAGGCGCCGGCAGATGCCCGGCTTTTCCGAACCGCTGCCGCAGAAGAAGATGCGGCCAGCCGGCACCGAATTATAGACGCCGTTCCGGAGCAGCCAGTCCTGGGCGTAACGGATGTTCTCCGGCCGCCGGGCGGAAATGATGTAGACCTCGGCGTGCAAGAGCGGTAGGTATTCAAGGGCGCCAGCGACCGGCGGAGCCTCGGTGGTCAGGTCGGCGTAGAGAGAGTCGCGGATGTCCTTATAGACGCGGTCCGGCACGAAATCCCTCATCAGGTTGGAGTTGGCCTGCCAGCGCTCGAGCTCGATCCCCCGCTCCCGGGCCAGCCGGCACTTATGACCATGGTGGTCGATAAGGACACCATCCAGGTCCAGACCGACGCGAAGTTTCCGTTCCATATAAGGATAAAATAGCAGCTGGCGCGGCATTAAACAAGCCGTCCGCCGGCCGCCATCCGGCCCGGCTACCGGTCAAAAAAAACCGCCATCAGAGATGGCGGCGCGTGTCATTTGAGCGCACTCATACGGCGCTCGAAAGCGCCGAGAATGGTCTCGAGTATGGCCATGGCGGTCTCGACCTCCGTCTCCTTGGAGGAATCGTGCCAGCACATGGACGGGTTGGCGGCGCAATTGAGCCGGGCCCAGACGCGGTGATGCGCGTCAAGCAGGTCGGCCAGCGTCTTCGGGTTCATCGTCTCGCCGTGCTTCTTGGCGACGGCCCTGGCCAGCTCGCGCTGGATGGCGACCTCGGGGTCGGCGACGAGGCAGACGTGCAGGTCGATCATCTCCTCGTTCAGGGACAGCAGGTAGTAGTTCTCGATCGCCTGCCGCTCGGCCTCGCAGATGATGCCGCGCGCCAAATAATAATCCATGCGCACGACGCCGTCCATGTTGGCGCGATCGAGGATGCCGACGTGGAAACTGCGGTGCAGTGGCCCATAGGCCAGCTCGCGGATCCGCGACAGCGCGTACTCGGCGGTCTGGAAGTTGTACTGGGGCTCCAGCCGCTTGACCCATTCGACGGCCTCGGCGCCCTCGGTCGGCGTGGAGACCGACCAGTGGTTGCGCTTGAAGGTATGCTTGATCATCTCCTTCATGGTCGACTTGCCGGATTTGGGTGTTCCAAAAAGTTCGATGATGAACGGGCGCTCCAGGAGCATTTTGCGCTCGCCGTTCGGGTCGAACTGCTGCAGCAGACCGTCGGCTTTCTGTTCAAAGAGCTCTGTCTTCATTACAGACCTCCTATGGTAACGAGGACCGCCCTATATTACACAAACGGCGAGAAAAAGTTATCCACAAAATGCCTCCCGAAAGGGAGGCGTGTTGACGGCTTCTTTTCAACGGCCGCGGAGCCGATATTCGCGGTAGCCGGGATCGTTGCCGCAGCGGTTGGCCACGAACATGCGGCCGCGAGCCGGGTCCATGACTATCGAGGCCAGCGTGGTCGGTTCTTCCGGCTGAGCGTTGAAATAACAGAGGCCGCCGCGTCCGGAGGAAAGGATCCGCTTCAGACCGTCCAGCGTGAACTTGCCTCGACGTCGGGACAGCAGATATTCCAGGCTGGCCAGGCGCAGGAAGGACTTGCGCGTCGGTCTTTCCCGGCGCGAGTCGATGTCCGGGGAAAGTATGTGGTTGGTATGCGTCAGGATGCCGGCCGCACCCAGGTCGACCCTGGCCGAACCGCCGTCTGCCGCCTCGACGTAGGCAGCCGCCCTCTCGCGGGACGACGCCACGGTGACGTTGTTGCTGACCAGGCGCGGTCCGATGGCCATGGTCCGTTCGACATCCTTGATGGACCTGGCGGCCAGGAGTTTCCGCAGGACGAAATTCTTGGGGATGCCGGCGCGGCCCGGCGGAAATCTCAGGGAATTGCCGCCGAAGGCCACTCCCGCGTTATTGAGACCGCAAGCGGAGCCGGCCAGGGTCCCGGGATACCCCAGACTAAGAAAAGCCGGGCGGCCTTTGGGAGACGCTTCGACGATGACCAGCCGGCCGTGGTACCGGCCGATATAATCCTCGTTGTGCAGCAGATAGAGACCGCCGCGAGTCCGGACGGCGGCGCTGGAACACTTGTCCCAGCCGCCCCAGAGATCGAGCAGCTCCTCTTCGGCGGAGAAGATGAACAGGTCATAGAAATCCAGACCGGCGCCCTCGGCCATGCCGGCGATCTCTTCGATGTACTCCGGGAAAATATGGCGGCAATGGGGCAGGAAACGGCGTCTGACGAACTTTTTCAGGAAATCGAAACTGCGGCGGGTCTGGCGCCGGTAAAAGGACGGGTTGGCCGCCGCCAACTCTCGCAAGATATCGGCCGTGGCGCGGCCGATGTCGTAGCCGATCTCCCTCGGCCGGCCGCCGGTGATGACCTTGATGAATCCACTCATAGATAGATCGGTCTGACGGCAACTCAGCCCGTCTTCTCCTTGAGCCAGGCGACTATCTCCCCCATCAGCTCCGGCCGCCGCTCGAACATCGTCGTGCCGTGGCCGGCGCCGTCATATTCCTTGACCAGGCTGTCCGGTTTCATCTCGGCCAGCCGACGGTCGGTCTGGAACGACAATTCGTCATCTGAACTGGCGGCCAGGAAAAGCGATTGGCCGGAGCCGAGCCGTCTGACCTTGTCCGGAGTGGTCACGCCGCGGTAATCCATGCCGGGCGACAGTGCCACGGTGGCCGGCACATGAGCATGGGCGGCGGCGAAAGCGATGGACAGGTTGGCGCCGATGGAGGCGCCGACGACGGCCAGCTTGTCTTCGGTCACGCCGGCGTTCTCCCGCAGCCAGGCGGCGGCCGCCTCGACGTCAAGCATCTTGGCCTGGTGCTCCCGGTCGCCGAAAAGCATGTAATCCAGCTGGCGGCCGTCAGCGGCCGTCCGGCTTTCGCCATGGCCGCGGAGGTCGACGGCCAGGACCGAGAAACCGGCTTTGACCAGCAGCTGCGTGAACCCGGCGGCTGACCAGCTCTCCTTGGTCGCCGGCATCATATGCAAAAGCAGGGCCGCCGGTCCCGGTCGCGAAGCGGGATCGAACACGGCTGAGATCCTGACTCCGTCCTTGGTCAAAAAATCGACCTTCTGGGTCATAGTGATGGAACGGCCGCGAGGTCACTCCTGGCCGTCTTCCGACAGTAGATTCACGTTGGCGAAATAATCTATCAGGAACTTGTCCACGATGTCGGCGCCGATCAGGTAGCCCAGGCTGCCGCCGATGTCGCCCGAAACGGCCGCCGTCGGCACGCCGATATAGTTGCCGTCGGCGTCGAAGGCCGCGCCGCCCGAGGTGCCGCTGTCGATCAAAGCCGACGTTTTGATCAGATCGGTGCCGACCCGGCCGCTGACCACGCCCTCGGTGAAAGTGAAAGTGTCGGCTCCGATGCCCGGGTAACCGCCGATGTAGATGGCGTCACCCAGGCTCAAAGCCAGCGATGACTCGGACGTCTGGTCCATGGAGATCGACGGGAATTCCTTGGGAGCCGGCCGGCCGTCCAACCGTTCGATTATCTGCAATATGGCCAGGTCCGTGATCTTGTGGACGGCCCGCGAGGCGGCGACGAACTCTATCTTCGGGGGATTATGGATGTCGGCGGTGAAGCCGACGCCGCAGAACTTGATGAGGCTGCCATCATCGCTGCGCAGGATGTGCTGGTTGGTCACGATGACGCCGACGCTGTCGACGACCGTGCCTGAACCGGTGTAATAAGTCTCCTTGTCGTTGTTGTCTATACAGACCAGTTCGACGACGGCCTTCATGGTCTTTTCCACCGGGAACGGCGAACCCTTGGCCGTGATGGCGGATGGCGCGGTCTCCTTTTTTTCGACCAGCTGGCGGATGCTTTCCTCCAAAGCCGCCTTGTCCTCCTCGCTGTTCTTTTCGATCTTGACCAGGCGCTGTTCCAAGCGCGCCTGGCGCCGCTCCAGATCGGCCGAGGCGGCTGCCCTTTCTTCAGAGTCACGGCGTGCCATCCCGAGCCGCCACAAAGACAGGGCCAGAAATACGGCGAAGCTGGCGCCCAAGATGAACACCAGCGCCTGTCGGATATCTCTGCCGGATTTGGTTTCGAGCTGCATGTTAAAATTTGACGACCTCGCCGGGCTTGATCGGCTTGCCGCCGGCCTTGTCGTTCTGGCGCTGGGCGGGCGGCGTCGGCGGTTTCGGCGGCGGAGTCGGCGTCATGGGAGCCGGGGGCGGCAAGGGTGCCGGGCGGGTCTCCGCCGGCGGAGTCGGCGTCATGGGAGGCTGGCCGGAACCGGCCGCTTTCGGCGCTGATCCCTGTTCAGCGGCTGGTTTTTCGACAGATCTGGGTCTCTCCGGCTGCGGTCGTATTTCCCTCTTTCCTGGAGGCTGAGCCGGCGCCGGCGGCCTGGATGGCGGCGGTCTTGATCCGGCCGGCTGTCGGGGTCCGGGCGGCCGCGCCCTGTCTCTGTCCGGCGGTTGCGGCTTGCGCGGAGCCTTTCCGGCGCCGATCTCGACCAGGCTGGCGCCAGCCGCGGCGAGCGGCGTCAATTCTTTTTCCGGCTTGGCGGTTTCTTCGGTCTCGCCGTCCTCTTCCTCAATGACCTCCACCTCGCCGCCTTCATCGATCTTCTTGCCGAACAAAGCCGAAAGCGAGACCGGCTTCACCTCAGGCGAAACCAGCGGCGCCGCCGCGGCCGGCCTGGGTGGTGATGGCGGTCTCTGAGGCGGTCTGGGCGGCATCGGTCTGGGCGCGGCCGCCGCTTCCGGCGGCCTGGGACGAACCGGACCGGGTCCGGCGACGAACGCTTCCGGCGGCTTAGGCCTGGCGCTGAGCGGCGTGACACCGGTCTGCCGCTGCTCCTCCATCTGCAGCCGGCGCTTTTCCAGATCTTCCTTGCAGAACCACGGCCTGGACCAATCCGGTTCGAAATTCAATTTCTGGATCTTGCCGCAGACCGAACAGGCGATCTCGAAGCCCGGCTTGTCCTTCTTGCCCGCGCCGGCGCCGGCTGATTCCGATATCTTCGGGGACGACGCCTCCAGGGCCTTCACCCTCTCGTCATGCCCCTCTTCCTGTTCCTCCTCGACCACGATCATCGCTCCCTCCTCGTCAGCCGTACCCATGCCGCTCCAGCGCAGCACCTTGCTCTCGATCTCCGAACGCGGCCGCGCATTGCGTTCGCGCGAGACCTTGATCACTTTGGCCTCCGAACCGGTACGCTGCGCGATCGGCGGCAGTGTCGTGGCCGAGAACGGTTCGGACGCGGCGCCGTCGATCATCAATTTCAGATAAACTTCGAATTTTCCGAGGTTGACCAGGTCCTCGGGCAGGAAGCGCGGCGTGAACTCGGTTTCCATGAACTCGGCGTCCGCGGCACCGACGCGGAAAGCGACGATGGTGCCGACGTTGCCGAAAATGGCGTCGCGGATGTCGGTATCGCCCTTGGACGTGAGCTGCTCGATGTACTGGTGGGCGACGATCAGGTTCAGACGGTATTTCCGGGCCTCGGAGAGGATGTTGGCGAACGAGGTCGTGGCGAAGTTCTGGAACTCGTCGACGTAAAGGTAGAAATCCTGGCGGTCCTTTTCCGGCATGTCCACCCGTTCCATGGCCGCCAGCTGCAGCCGGGTGACGATCATGCCGCCCAGGAGCCGCGAGTTCTCTTCGCCGATCAGGCCTTTGGCCAGGTTGAGGATGAGGATCTTGCGCTGATCCATGATCTCGCGGATATCGATGGTCGATTTCACTTGGGCGACGATGTTGCGGATGATCGAGGCCGACAGGAACTGGCCGACCTTGTTCTGGACCGGAGCGATGGCCTCAGTGCGGTATTTTTCGGAGAAGGCGGCGAACTCTTTCACCCAGAAGGTCTTGACCACCGGATCCTGGATGAGCGAAACAACGCGCTTGCGGTAATCCGGGTCGACCAGCAGGCGGTTGATGCCCAAAAGCGTCGACCCCGGCGCGTCGAGCAGCGCCAGGATGGTGTTGAGCAGGATGTACTCCATGCGCGCCGACCAGACGTCCGGCCAGATCTTCTTGAAGACGCCCATCAGCCCGGCGGCGACTAGGTGCTTCTTGTCCGGGTTGATGCTCTCGAGGATGTTGAAGCCGACCGGGAACTCCATGTCCGCCGGATTGAGGTAGACGACGTCGTTGATGCGGTGCGGCGGGATGTAATCGAGCAATTTCTGGGCGGTATCGCCGTGCGGGTCGATGTAAGCCACGCCGTGGCCGGCGTTGATGTCGGCCAGCACCATGTTCTCGAGGAGCGTGGTCTTGCCCATGCCCGTCTTGCCGATGATGTAGACGTGGCGGCGGCGATCGTCGGTCTTGATGCCGAAGGTCCGCCGCATATTGCGGAAATTGGTCTCCGCGAAGAGCGTGACCTCGTTCTCATGATCGTGGTTGTAGGGCTTGATCTCGGACATAAGCAGACTCTTCATTCTACGAGTTCGGCATCCTCGCCTTCCAGGGCGGAGTCAAGTTCATCCTTGTCCTCTTCGGGCTTGGCCGGCTCAGGCGGCGGCGCCGGCGGCTTCTTGCGCCGGAGAGGTCCGAAATCGACCGTATCGGCCGTCGGCAGGGACATCGGCGGTTCGGCCCGTCGGGCGTCCGTCCTCTTGACGAGCGGCGCCTTGGTGTGGAGATACGGGAAATGGTAGACGGTGGCCAATTCCTCGATATTCAGGATATACGGCGGCGCGCCGCGGCCGCTGCGGTTCTTGAAGTTACGGATGATGTTGGTCGTCTTGGTCGGCACCGACCAACGCTCCCAGGCGTAATCGCTCTTGGGCGTCACCTTGCCGTAGGGCTTGAGCGCATTCGTATCCAGGGCCGTGAACTGTCCCAACGCGCCCTTGAACGGCGAAATGGCCTTGCCTTTGTTGAAGACGCCCCTCTTGGCGACGTAGACCATCCTCATCTTGGTCTGGAAACCGTGCTTGGAGGCCTTGAGCTGCACTGCTTCGAGCAGGTTCTTTTCCCCGGGCGTCAGTTCCATCATCTTGGACTTGGGCTCTTCTTTTTTCGGCGGCGGGGCAGACTCGCCGCTGCTCAAGATGGAGCTGCCGATCTCGCCGAGTATCACCATCGGAAAATCAATGACCTCGTCGAGAATGGTCTTCTTGAGCACCTTCTTCTTGCCGGCGATCTTGTCGACCAGGACGGCGCTCTCATCCTTCCAGCTGTCGTCGGTCGGCGAGACCAGGATCTGGAACCACAACTGCTCGCCGTGCTTCATCGAACTGAACACTTCGAGGAGCGGCGACAGCGGATCTTTGAAATATTCCTCGGACAGGCTGTGCTCGAACTGGATATGGGTCCGCAGCGGGAAAGCGGCCGGCTTCTTCAGGGCGAACTCGGTGCCCCAGCAGTCCCATTCCGGATCCGGATACTTGAGCGGCACCTTGTTGGCGTAATCATCGACCTCGACGATATCGGCGTCGGGATACTGGGAATAGAACGCCGCCTCGATCAGGTCGCGGTACTTGTTCGGCGTATGGACGAGGAACTGCACGTAACCGTCGATGGAGACCAGCTCGAAACTGAAGACAGCCTGGGTCTTGCCGATCCAGTATTTCTCGATGTTATCCAGGCCGGAATAGGCCCCGGCCAACTGGGCGAAGATCTGTTCCACGGCCTTAGGCGTCTGCTCGTTCATTCGCGGCACGTCGATGGCCAAAAGGGTGTAGGAAATGGCCGAATTGTACTTGATCTGCCGGGATTGCACCCAAAGGATCCAGCCGGTCTGGAGCATGAAGATCAGGACGATGGCCCAGCCGCCGTCCAAAAAAAGCCGCGCCAGCATCAAAGGGAACGGCAGGTCGCCAAGATTCAGGAAGTAGTCCAAGTTGATATATACGGTCGGCATGTGGTCTTAATTGAGCCTATATATCACAAATAGTCCGACATGGCCGGGATATTTAAAGTATAGCTTATTTTAAGCCAAATTTCAATGGCCGGGCTGAACGCGACGACAACAAAACCCCCTCCCCGGCCGGGGAGGGGGCCTGTTTTGATTTTCTTCAGCGGCTGGAGCGTTTCTGAAATACCACCAAAAGCGGGGCGCAAAGGAAGATCGAAGAGTATGTGCCGGCGATAAGGCCGATGATCAGGGCCAAGGAGAACCATTTCAGGGTCTCGCCGCCGAACAGGAAGATGGTCAGCAGCGGGAAAAAGACGGTCAGCGAAGTGTTGATCGAGCGGGCCAGTGTCTCGTTGACGCTGCGCTCGACGATCTCCTCGAAAGTGCCGCTGGTCTTGAGCAGGTTCTCGCGGATGCGGTCGAAGACGACGATGGTGTCATGCACCGAGAAACCGAGGACGGTCAGGATGGCGGCGATGAAGGCCGAGTTGATCTCCACCAGCAGGAAGTGGCCGAGTATGGCGAAAACGCCGAGGGGCAGCAGGACGTCGTGGAAGATGGCCGGGATGAGGGTGATCAGGCCGTATTTCCAGGAAGCGACCGGCTTGGAGACCTTGCGGAAAGCGAACGCGATGTAAGAGCAGATGCCCAGCAGCACCAGGGTCAGGGACCAGAGGGCGTTCTTGCGCAGGTCGTCGCCGACGCTCGGACCGATGGACTCGAAACGCAGTTCTTTGGCGTCGCCGAACTTTTCCTTGTAGGCGGAGAGGATCTTCTGGTGCCCGGTCTCGTCCATGTGCGGCAGGCGCATGAGCAGGCCGTCGTCCCCCACCGGCTGGACGACGAAGTCGGTCAGGCCGTCCTTTTCCAGCACCTGCCGGGCCTCCTGCGCCGGCGGCGCCTGACCGGCGAATTGCAGCTCCATGAGCGAGCCGCCGGTGAAGTCGATGCCGAAGCGCAGCTTGAAGAGCGCCAGGCTGGCCACGCTGCAGATGACCAAGATGATGGAGAGAATGAACCAGACTTTGCGGTATTTGATGATGCGAAGGGTCATAGGCGTGGCAGCGTTACGGCCGGTCGTTAGCTACGGGCTCGGCCGGCAAGCTGGCCAGACCGGGCATGAACAACCAGACCTTCTTGAACAAAGGCCAGCCGGAGACGAGGCGCAGCAGGGTGCGGCTGACGGTGATGGCTGAGAACATGGAGATGAGCACGCCGAGACCGAGCGTCAGGGCGAAGCCCTTGATCAGGCTGGAGCTGGTGTAGAAGAGGATGGTGCAGGAGATCAGGGTGGTGAAATTGGAGTCACGAATGGACAGCCAGGCCCGCTTGAAGCCCTCGTCGATGGCCGAACCCAAGGTGCGGCCGCGGCGCAACTCCTCTTTCATGCGTTCGAAGATGAGGACGTTGGCGTCGACGGCCATGCCCACGGAGAGGATGAAACCGGCGATGCCTGAAAGTGTCATGGTCACCGGGATGAGCTTGTAGAGCGCCAAGTTGATGGCGGAATAGAGACAGAGCGCCAGCACGGCCAGCAGGCCGGGCAAGCGGTAATAGATGACCATGAAGATGGCGATGATCAGGAAGCCCAGGAGACCGGCGAACAGGCTCTTGTCCAGGGAATCCTGGCCAAGTGAGGCGCCGACCGACTGCTGGCTCTCCAGGTTGATCGGCACCGGCAGGGCGCCGGCATTGAGCCGCTTGGCCAGCAGCTTGGCTTCCGGAATGGAGAACTTGCCGGTGATGACGGCGCTGCCCTCCAGGATCGGCTCCTGCACCGTGGGCACGGAAAGCGGCTGATTGTCCAGGAAGATGGCCACCGGATTGCCCACGTTGCGGGTGGTGATGTCGGCGAAAAGCTGCTTGCCTTCGTCGTTGAACTCCAGGCCGACCTGAGGTTCGTTTGTCTGCGAGCTGAACTGGAGCATGGCCCGCTTCAGATGCTTGCCGGACAGCTGCGTGTTCTTCCAGGGCGAAGGCGGCGGCAGATAGTCGGCCGCGGTCTTGGTGCTCAGCAGCACGCGATAGAGATGATAATCGTAACCGGTCTTCTGGTCGATCTTGCGGATCAGGTGGTAACCGAAGGACGTCTCGACGACCTCGGAAATGACGCCCTTGGCCATGCCGAAAGCCGCGTCCTCAAAAGGCTTGACCATGGCGCCCTTGCTGAACCAGCCGAGGTCGCCGCCCTCGGCGGCGTTGCTCTTGTCATCCGAGTTCATCTTAGCCAGCTCGGCGAAATTCGCCGCCGTCGCCCGCGACTTCAGATTGTCGATAAGGGCCTTGGCCTCTTCCTTGGTGCGCTGATTCTCGCAGCGCTCGGCGCCGCTCCAACAGACAAGGATGTGGCTGGCCTGGACCTCCTGGACGACCTCGGTCTTGTCGGCGAACTTGACGATGTTGTAACCCTCGCCGGTCTTGACCAGTTCCGGATCGACGGCGTTCGGCTGGACCTTATTGGCGACGATACTATCGACCAGGTCCTGATACAGGCCGACGGCCGGCGTGAAACCCAGGTCGCCGCCGGCATCCTTGGTGGCGGCGTCATCGGAATATTCCTTGGCCACGGCCGCGAAGTCAGCCCCGGACGCCAGCGCTTTGGCCAGCGCTTCATCGGCCCTGGACTGGATGGCGGCGTTTTCGTCGTCCATCTGTTTCTGCTGCTCGGGCGTCAGGGTGCCGACCGGAGCGGTCTCCTCGCTCGGTTCCTTGAACTCCAGGATGGGCGTCTCACCGATCAGCTTGATGGCCTCGGAAATGTCCTTGACTCCGGCCAGGTCGACTGTGACGCGCCATTCAGTGCCGGAACGATTGGTCTGGACCAGCGGTTCGGAGATGCCGAAAGCGTTGACGCGTCGCTCGATGACGTCACGGACGCCGGAAATGGCGTCAGGCCTGTCTTTCTCAGCGATGTCCTTGACATCGGCGATGTAGACAAGATGGGTGCCGCCCTGCAGGTCCAGTCCGAGCCTATAAGGGACGTTCCAAAAATGCGGCACGCTGATGTTGGTCTTGGCCTTGACCCAATCAGCAGCCTTGTCCCAATACTTGGCGTAACTGAGGTTGCCGGCGAAGAACAGCAGTAGGACGACGAAGAGAACCGCCTGGCGCACCCGGCCGCGCGGCGTCTTGGGAACGACGAGCGAACCCAGCGCCCTTAATATCGAGTTGAAAAAAGACGAAATGCTTCTTTTAGACATAGCTTGCGGAGCGAAACAAAAAGAAGGGCTGAGCCTTATTGATTATGCACAACTGGAGATATGTTAAAGCAGGCGGCCGGTTTTAGCAAGGGACGTTCGGGGTGCCCGGTTGTCGGCGCGTCTCGGCTGTCCCAGCGGACAGCCGGACTCTCGCCTCGGCGCGCGACCCGCCTGCGGCGGGACCTTGCTCGCGCGCCTGCGGCAACGGCCGCCAACCGCGCACCCCTCACTTGGGGGTATTATATTTTATATTGTCGCCGCGCTTGCGGGTCCGAGCGCGCCTGCCTCGGAATGACCGCATAATGCGAATCCCTCACTTAGGGTGTTATTTTAAATAAAAAATCCGCCCGGAAGATCCGGGCGGATTAAGCTAAGAAAGAAACGACTATGAACCGATGACCACGCCTTGGTCGTCAGCCAAGCGACGGAAGGTCGGCGAAAGGCGGTAAAGCTCCTCGAACGATCCGGCCGTAGCCTCGACCTGCGGGTCGCCGTTGACCAGCTCATCGCTGCTCTTGAGCACAACGAACTTGCTGCAGAGATGGCGCACCGTGCTCAGACGATGGGCGATGATCAACGCTCCCATGTCGCCGGCCAGGACCTCGGCCAGACCGCGCTGGACCTCCTTCTCGGTCGAAGAGTCCAGGCTGCTGGTGGCCTCGTCGATGACCATGAAGCGCGGATGCCGCATGGCCGCCGCGCCGATCATCAGGCGCTGGGCCTCGCCGCCGGACAGCTTGATGCCGTTCCGGCCGACCTTGGTGTCCAACCCTTCGGTCAGACGGTCGCCGAAATCGATCTTCAGGCGGCGGATCAGCCCCCAGAGGTCCTCATCGGTCACCTTGGACCGCTTCGCCGGCGCCAGGCCGTAGAGCAGGTTCGAACGGATGGTGCCGTCGAGCACCTGCGGCTGCTGGGCGATGTAGCCCAGGACCGCGGTCCATGACGCCAGCCGGTAGCCGCGCAGATCGCGGCCGTCCACGAGAATGCTCCCCTTCTCCGGATCCATATACCGTTGAAGAAGGCGCATGATGGTCGTCTTGCCGGCGCCGCTCGAGCCGATGAGCGCCACCTTCTCGCCGGAAGCGACGGAAAAGCTGACATTGCTCAATACGGCCTTGGTCTTGACGCTGGTCGGCACAACCGACTCGCCCTCGTCATCGCCGACACCGGCGGCAGCGTAGGTGTGCCCGACGCCCCGGAATTCGACCTGTGGGCTGGATTCCAGCGGCAATTCCGCCGCGTCCGGCCGATCGACGATGTCCGAAGGCGCGGAGAGCGCCTCCATCATCGACCTGACCGAGGGCATGGCCGAGTTGAGCTGGTGCTCCATCTGGGAGATCTGCCACATGTTGTCAGTGAAGACGCGGCTCCAGCTGAACAACGGATAGAGCAGGCCGACGGTCCAGGCCCCATCCCAGGCGCGCCAGGCCCCGTAGGCCATGATCAGCGCCAGGACGGCGATGTCGATGAGCGACCGGAAATTGATCATCCGGATGAACCAGAGCCAGAATTTCCGGTCGTTGACGAAGATCCCCTTCTTCCACTCGGTGATGTGGGCGACCTCTTCCGTTTCCTTGCCGCAGGTCTTGACCCGCTCGATCTTGTCCCAGCGCTCGACCCGGTAGCGGTTGTGCTTCCGGAATTCGGCGTCGAGGGGCGTGCAGGATTCGAGACAGCGGCGGTTGAGGAAGAGCGTCCAGATGAAGTAGTTGAGGAGGAGCAGCGTGACGACCAGGCCGACGAACCGCGACAGGTACCAGAGGAAGAAAAAGGTGATGACCAGGTTCAGGAGCGTCGACAGCCAGTTGAACAGGATCATTTCCTGGATGAACATGACCCGGCCGCGGCCCTTCTCCATGTTGCCGACGGACAGCGTGCTGTTGTCGCGCAGGTGCTGCCCGAGGGACTTGGCGAAGAAGAGTTCGCTGATGCGCTGGTCGATGCGGACGTCGTTGGCGCCGAGCATGAATTCCCGGCAATACATGGTCAGGTAATTGGCGAGCTGCTTCAGGAGCAGACAGCCGAGGAAGCCGATGAGCCCGGCGACGATCAGGCGGCCGCTGCGGCCGATGATGCCGTCGAGTACCCATTTGACCAGCCAGGGCTGAGCCATGCCGAAGATCGAACTGGCGATGATCGGAACGAGCATGCGCCGCGACCAGCGGCGGCTGTCAGGGCCGATGAGCTCCCGCCAGACCCAGGAAAAGACCCGGAAGGTCTCGCGAATTTCCACGAGGTATTCCCGCCAGTCCTTGGCGATCTTCCTCGTTTCCTGCGGGTCGATGGACATGTCCTACCTCCGACTTTCAATTGAAAAGGGACCCTATCCTGCGCACGAGCGCAGAACCGGATAATTTAGCAAAAAAAGCCGCCGGCGTCAACCGGGCGGCCGCCGCCTTATTCAACGGCCCTGACGGCCGGCCAAATAAGTCTCGATAAGGCCGATATGCTCCGCGTCTTTGGGACGGCCCATGAGTTTTTTCCACTTGAGGACGTTCTGCAGCGCGACGAAACGGATGCCTTCGATGACCTCGGCGGTGTCGATCAACTCGTCGGCGTCCCACGCGCCCGGACCCCACGAGTCGAAGATCTCGATCAGGCCGTCGGCTAATCCGATCTTGTTGCCGCCGTAACCGCCTTTCTTCTGCTGCCCCAAGGCCTGGGCCAGGGACCAAGCCGCGCCGCGGGCGATGATGTCCAGGTCGCGCGACTCCTTGATGCCATGGGCCATCATCGGACCGCTGCCGAAGACGGCGAAATCATCCGGCGGCAGGCCGAGCGCCAGCAGCTGCTGTATGAGCGGATGGTTCTTCAGTCCGGGCATATCGCCTTTGTCCTTCTACGGCTTCATCGTGTACTTTTCGTTGAGCCGTAATTTATTCGCCTGTCTGATGCTTCAACCGGGCGCGCCTATATGCGCGGTGCCACGGCTCGAAAAGACCGATGGTCCTGGCGACCTCGCGGGGAACACCCAATATGCAATCCAGTTTTTTGATCTCTTCCGCGTTCACCCAAGCGTGCTCCTCGAAACTCCCCTGCTCGGTCCGGACCTCGCCGCTCCGGTAACGGGCGGCAAACTTGACGAGCAGCGTCGGCACGCCGTCGGTGCGCACATAGGCGACGCTGTTCACGTAGCTCAAGGCGGGATCTATCTCGATGCCGGCTTCCTCACGGGTCTCTCGTACCAGGAGCTTTTCTACGGCGTCCTCGAAGTCGAGCACCTCGCCGTTCAGGCGCGTCGGATGTTTCACGTCGAGGTCGGCCCACTCCAGCTTGCCGCCGGGAACGCACCACTTGCCGGGATGGACCTTCTCGCTGGCTGAACGGCGCAGCAGCAGGCAACGCCCGTCGCTTGGCCGCCAGACGACCACGTTGGCCACGACATAGAACAGCTTGTCATCCTTGGCTTTATCAAGGCTGATGCGCTCCGCCGGCATATCAGGACTCCTCCAGAATTATCTTGTCCTTGAAAGCGCCACGCTGGGCGACCTTCACGGACTTGAGCCGTTGGACCTCGTCCATCCGATACCCCTTGCGCTCACAGATGGCTTCCAACACCTCCAGAATATCCGCGACCTCCTCAGCGCTCTCGCTGACCAGGAATTCCTTGACCTCCTCGCCCAGCTTGTCCTTCAGCTTGCGCCAGTATTCGTCGTCGCCGGCGACGTGCGTCTTCGGTTCCGTCCCCTTTTTCCTGATGATCTCGGGGATGCGGTCACGGACGAGTTTGTCGTATTTGGTCATATATTCTTAAAGCTTGGGGGCGGCGGCTGATTGCTGGCTGCCGTATCTGGTGCCGCCGGCGCTCGCTATCGGTTCGGTAAGCTTGACGAAAGTCAGGAGCGCAATGGGCACGCCGGGGCGCAAAATGATATCAAAAGGGCCGAGATTGGCCATTTCCAGGGTGACCTTGGCCGGAGCTTCATAATTGCCGTCAATGGTGCTCGAGGTGCAGTGGACGATCAAACCGACGCGGGCGCATGTGCTCCGCCCCTCGATGGTACAGACGACGTCGCGGGAAACCTGAAAACTCTCGTGGGTGGCGGCCAAAATAAAATGCCCGGGCTTCAGGCGATAACCATCCGGGCCTATCTTTACTTGATCGAAGCGCAAGTCACTGCCCCCGCCCAGGTCGGCCGTCTGGCCCGGCAACGGCACTAAAATGTCCTCGGCTAGGTGCAGCCGGACGCCCGTCGGCCGGATATCGGAGCGGTCGAACTTGGGCAAAATGACGATCTTTCCCTGGTCGAGATATTTGGCGATATCGGTCTCGGACAGGATCATATCACTGACCTTAATTGAGCTTAAATTATCCGGCGCGACACTTGACAGCCAACCTATTCTATGTTATTGTATGGGCTTGTGCAATCATCGCGATAAGAAAGAGTCGTCTTAGGAGGGGCTTGGCCCCGAAGCAAGGCAGGGATAAAGCAACACAGTTTAGCCTGAACCCGAACTTCCACTCTTCGCACCATCCGATCGTTTGAGGGCGGGTCCGCAAGGACAGGACGCACAGGTCCGGAAGCTTCACAGGATATAGCTACACAGTTAAGCCTGATACAGAAACTTCAACTCTCCAACCACGCTCCGAGGCTCGCTCATGCAGCCCACGAGCAGCAAAACCCCCGGCGAAAGCCGGGGGTTTTGAATTTCAAAAGTGCATAGCACTTATTTATGTTCCCTAACGAGCGTGGCGTGTCGAGGGCAACAAATAGGTCTTCACTCTTATAATAAACCGCCGGATCGGGCCGGCGGTCTTTTGTCAAAATGGTCAGCAAGACCAGAGTCTGAACATTCCATCACTTCGCAAAAGGATATGGGTCGTCAGTGTAATTGGACATGTCTCCTGGATGGGCGTCGGTTACTTCTTCATCGGGTAATGCTGCCCAGCCATCAATATCAGAATATTTCCACCATACGCTTGGCTCATCTTTGTATTTTTCTTCATAAAAATCTCCCTCTTTCGGATTGGGGGGAAACTTCCTGTTTGCTTCTCGCTCGAGGGCATCCTCCGCCAATGCCTCGGCATGGTCGTAGCCTTCCACCTGACCTTGTGCCAATTGCCTTTCCATCTCTTTCGCTTCAGCCTCAGCCCGCCCCAATGAATATTTCTCTGGCATAAACAAATTTTACGTGACCAAATCGAAAATAATTATATCATTTTTTTCAGACTCTGTAAAACCGCCGGATCGGGCCGGCGGTATCGAATTCCCGGCTATTCATCTAGGAGGCGTCGAAGTAGTTGCGGCCGGATTTGTGCGCTTCGAAGGCCAGGCGGGTCATCTCGAAAAGCGGCTCGGGCAGATGATCAAGGTCGTACCATTTCCACTCGCCGGCCTTCTTCGGCTCGAGCGTCTCCGGTTCGCCGGCCAGCCAGTCGGCGGTCAGTCCCACGTGGACGTAGTGCTTGGGCGCGTATTTCTTGACGTTGGCCAGGAAGGAGAAACGGACGTCGTCTATCTCCAGGCCGCACTCCTCGCGTACCTCGCGGCGGGCGCACTTCTCGAAAGACTCCATCCATTCGACATGGCCCCCGGGAAAAGCATATTCCCCCATCCCGTGCGAACCTTTACGCATGGCCAGGAGCACCTTGCCCTGCTTGATGATCATGATGCCGACGCCGACCGCCGGCCGTTGTCCGGTCCTGTCCTCTTTCATATCTCAGGATGTCACTTCTTCTATTAACCTTTTGGTCAGCGCCTTGGGCAGCCCCTGGACGCTGTCGATGCCGCCGTTCACCCGGCGGATGTACGGCTGGATGAGCGGGTCCTCGATGGCCAGTCCGCCGGCACAGCCGTAGATATTCTCCTGGCGCAACAGCCTTCCGATGACCTCCTCCGGCAGCGGGTCCATGATTATCTCGACCACATCGACGGCCTTGGCCGTCCTGCCGGTGGCCGTGTTGACCGCGACGACCGCCGTGACGGTCGACGCCGGATGATCGCCGACACGGCTGACGAACCGACGGGCCTCGGCTTGATCGCGTGGTTTCTCCAGCACCCGGCCGTCGGCGACCACGACCTGGTCGGAAGTGACGATGACGGCCGGCTCGCGCAGGCGCCCCCGGATGGCCTGATTCTTGGCCTCGGCGATGGCCAGGACGAGTTCCTCAGGCCGTTCGCGCCGGATGGCCTTCTCATCGATGTCCGGCGACATGGTCTCGAAATCGAGACCGAGCTCGGCGAACAGCTTTTTGCGCCAGGGCGAGCTGGAACCCAGGACGATCTTCATATCTTCGTGACCTCCTTGAGCCATCTCAGATAAGCGCGGCTTCCGGCGGCGATGGGCACGGCGAGTATTTCCGGCACGGTATACGAATGCAGCTTCTTGATCTCCTTCTCCAAGCGCGGATACAGGTTCTTCCTGGTCTTGATGAGGCAGAGGTATTCCCTGGACCGCTCGATCTTGCCGCGCCAGCGGTAGATACTTCGGATCGGCCCGATGATCTGAAAACAGCCGCCCAGCTTTCGGCCGACGACTGTTTCGGCCAAGGACTCCGCCGCCTTAGCGTTCGGTACCGTTGTCATTACCTGCAAATAACCGGTCCCGGCCATGTCCGTCAGGTCAGCTCCTTCTTGGCGGCCGCGGCTATTTCGTCGAGAGCGGCCCGCGGCTCTTCCTTCTCCTTGTAGCCGGGCGGGAAGAACCATCCGAAACCGTCATTGAGACGCCGGGGCACGATGTTGATGTTGAAATGGAGTATCTCCTGGTCGGCTTCCAGCCCGTTGCGGATCTCGTTGATGACGCCGCCGCAGCCGGTGGCTTTCATGAGCGCGGCGTTGACCTTCTGTGTCACGGCGATGAGGTGCTGGGCGACAGCCGGCTCGCAATCCTGCAGGTTCTCGCAATGCTTCTTGGGGATGAGGACGCTGTGACCCTTGCCGACCGGAAAAATATCCAGGAAGGCCATGCAGACGTCATCTTCGTAGATGATCGACGCCGGCGAGGTCTTATTTATTATGTCACAGAATATGCAGGACATATGGTTCACTCATTATTTATCTGACGGCCCCTTATTCGGGCAATGATATTCTACACCTGCCAACGGTTCCTGGCCATCATGCCAAGACCGCGAGACAGCTCGTTCGCGCCGGTCAAATCGTTGCATTCGCCGGACGGATATGTAAGATGTTCTCAGACCTTCGGGAGGTCGATCATGAAGAGCATCCTCGTCGGCATCGGACTCGGCATCGCCGTCGGACGCCTCTACCGCCGCGACGGCATTCTCCTGGGCATCGCCGTCGGCACTGTCTGCGCCGTGGTCTACGGCCTGTCTCACTACCTCGACACTCGGGCCCAACTCCGGGACTAGCCCGGCACCCTCCGCCAACCGGCTCTCTGCGGCCGGTTTTTCTTTTCCGCGCCGCGCCGCAGGCTGTCTCACTTCTTGAAGATATAGCTGTAACTGAATCCTGTCATTGAATTCCGGATGTTGTTGATCGATATTCTGATGCAGCCTTTGCATTCCGCCCCGTCCTCCGCCGCCTTCCAGGTCTCGGTATGGCTGCCGCTGGCCGGCGTGACATGCCACTCGCCGAACTCGCTCGGGGTCATACCGGGAGCTAGTCTGAGCGCCTGCGAGCGCGGCTCCACTAAGTAGCTGTTCGGAAAAAACCATGCCTCGGAAGAGAGCATCGTGGCTGTCGGCTCGGAACGGGGACCTCCGCTGATGCTGACATCGACGGTGAAGGGCACGTTGGGTTCGATGACCGTAGGCACCGACCAGGTGTGCTTCGTCTGGTATTCCTTATCGATATGTTTGTCGTGTCCGTCGAGACTGGTCGGCAATTCGCCGCCCTGGCCGCCGGGAACGACGTCCGGATTCTCATAAATGACGTGGTCGTCCACGCCGCTGCTCCAGGAAACGACACGCGCCAGCAGCCAGCGGCCGCCGTACGACAATTTCACGCCGAATTCCTTCTCCAGCTTTTCCTCATAGAGCTTGCGGCCTTCGGCCATGGTCCCGGAAAGCAGGGCCTGGGTCAGGGAGACGATGTCGCCGTCGGTCGGCTTCCGGCCTTTGGGATTTTTCCTGAGGTCGTTCAGGATCATCCGGCGCGTGCTCAGCAGCGATTCGATGCGCGTGTCGATGTCGTATTTGTCGCGGCTGTAACGGAAAGACCCTTCCGAAAGCAGGTTGGCGCTCTTATAGGCCTTGAGCATCCTTTCGTAAAGGGCGTCCGACTTGGCGATCTCGTCTTCCTGCTGGACCCTGGTCTCGAACGTCTCTTTCAGATCGGTCTTGACCCTGGCCTTGATCATCTCGATCTCGCGGTCGCTCAAGGGCGGCGCGTTGCCCTCGCGTCGTATGTCCTCTTCCTTAGCCACGGCCTCCAGCTCCAGCCGTTCGCCGATGGCCCGGCTTTGCAGCCAAAGATCCTCGAATTTGCCCTTATCGACGCTGTAGCCCAGATAGGTGTCGCTCTCCTTGCCGTTCTTGAAGATCTGGTACATGGACTCGACCTTGTCGTCGCGCCAGGAGTCGATCTCGAACTGGGTTATCTCGACCGCCGTCTTGATGGCCGTGGTGACGACGAACTTATCGGCGATGGCTTCGCCGATGTACTTGGCGGCGCCGCGCATATCACCCTCGGCCAAAGCGCCGATGGCCTGACCGCCGACCTTGGCGATCTCGCCGACCGATTCCATATAACCGGACCCCTCCTCATCCTCCGGGTCGCCTAAATATTCCCTGAGCCCCTTGACCAGATCCTCCGGTGCCACTTCCTCGACCAGCGTCTCTCCGACCAAGGCGTTTATCTTTTCGTTGTACTCGCCAAAATCGCCTTTCCCCAGAGCCTCCAACATGCCCCGGTACTCGTCCTTCTTGAGCAAGCTGCCCAGTATCTTGGACTTGTAGGTCTCCGGGTCGAGCTTGAGGTGCTTTTTCAGGAAATCGTCGATGGCCGCTTCCATGATCTTGTCCATCTTCTTGTCCAGTTTCTCCTGGGCCTTCTCGGCCAGGGTAGCGCTATGGGCAGCCTGCTTGATCTTTTCCTCGATGGGTATCTTGGCCGTGCCAAAAAGGGTGAAATGGTCGGTACTGAAGAGCAGCGAGCCGGCGGTCATGTCGACGCTGTCCGGCCGGAAAAATTGCCAGTCACGGCCGTCGTGAAAGGCCGCCTGGAGATAGGCTGGATCAAAATCCTTGGGCAGCTGACTCGGATCGAACTTCAAGGCTACCTGGACCATGTGCTGCAATCGCGTCGGCTTGTCGCCCGCGTTAAGTTCGATCGGGGTGCCGATTATATCGCCGCCGCCGGGAGCCGGTCGCGGCACGCTCGTCGGCGAGACCAGGGTCACCTGAGTGTCATTGGCGAAGGTGCCGGCCGGTATCCGGACCGATGTCTTGTTGACCGCCCACTGGCCCAGCGAGGCCTCCGACGACTTGCCGGCCGTGACCGTGAGCGGCTGCGGAATGGGTCTTTCGTACTTGATGGGGGCGAAAAACTTTAGATACGAAAACACGCCGGCGGCCGCGATGACCAGGGCCGCGGCCACGATGATTATCTTGGATCTTTTCATAGTTCGCTTGAGGCGCGGCGACGCGGACAGCGCTGACCGATCGCCGACGACGTTATGGCGTTTCCAGCCCGCGCTTGCCCCAATGGGACGCGTTCCAGAGCCGTTCGTGAAAATAATATAATAGGGTGCTGGCCAGATTGGTGGCCACGATGATGCCCACGGCGAAATCGTAACGGCGAGTGAGCAGATAGACGACGATGAAATCGGAAACTATGACCAGCGCCCGGAAGCTGATGGACTTCACCAGCGAACGCGTGCCGTGTTCATAGAATCGCGATCCTTCATTGCCCATGATATTCATTGAATTGCCGCGCAAATGCGCGGAAGGATGATAACAGAAATTTGGCTGACGCCAGCCACTAAATTTCCGGGTGCGACGGGGCTGTTCCCATCGGCTTAATCATAACACGAGGGGCTGGGGTCTGAAAATGCAAAGACGGGGAGGATATCCCCGTCTTCGCTAATCCGTTCTAGAGCTGTTGAAGGCTGAAGAGTTCGTCTTCGGTACCGGTGATCGAGTCGCCGGCCGGGACGGCCTTCCAACCTGCGGCCGCGCTGCTCTGGATGAACCGCGACTGAAAATGGTTGGCCGCAAGCACGTCATAACTGGCGAACGGGCGGCGCGTGGTCTTGGTCACGTACCAGACCGACGTCTCGTCCGGCGCTTTCATGAGCGCGCCCGACGGCCAGCCTGAGGCGAGCTGGCCCTCGGCGATCGGGTCGCCCGGGAGATAGCTGATGAAGTAGGTCGGTTCGACGTCGATGATGTTCCGGTTCCAGCGGTCGCCGCCGAGGATCCTGGCGGTGGCTTCATCCTGGATCCAGCGCAGGCGGAAGCTGCCCGGCTCGACGTAGTAGGTCTTCGGGTCAGACTGGATCTTCACCCAGTAGGTGCCCGGGCGAGCCAGGATCGGGTCGCCGAGCGGAATAGAAGCCAGCGTCTCCGCGCTGATCGTTTTCACCGAATTGAAATTTTCGTACCAGCTGAAGAAGATCGTGGAATTCGGGAACGGGTGGCGCTTGGCGTCAAGTCCGATATAGTAGACCGCCGAGTCGTAATCCGTGGCCATGTTGCCGTCGTTGGGCAATTTCACCAGGGCATCCACCTGGACCGACGCAGGCAGTTTCTGATTGGCCGCGGTGCGGCTGTAGATGCCTGTCGTATGTTCCTGCGGCGGCGCGCCCTCCGGGAGGTTCAGCGACTTGACGATCGTGAACGGTCCGTCGCTGCTGTCACTGAGCACGACGGCGCCATTCGTATCAAGGCAATCCACGCGGACTTTCGCCTTGGTCGTCGGCGTGTTCGGCACGTCCCAAACGTAGGAGAGATAATTGCCGTCGGAGGCGTGAAACAACCCCCAGGTCGAACCGTTATCCACGGACCAATAAAGTGCCGCCCTGCTGATCTCCGGGCTGCTCGAAGTCCACATGACGCGTGTCACCGCGCCGCCAATGAACGTTTCACCGCCGTTCGGCGCCGTAAGGGTGCAGAATCCGGGCGCAACATGCCAGCCGCCGCCACCACCACCGCCGCCGCCGCCGCCACCTGTGCTGATGACATAAGCGAATGAGGCGACCGAAGAGGCAACGCCGTTGGCATAGCATGAAAGCGCCTTGATCACCTTTGACGAGCTGACCGAAATAGCGCCCGAGTAAACGCTGCCAGTGGTGCAGGTCGGGACGGACCCGTCGGTGGTGTAATGGATGCTCGATGATCCGGAGGCGGCCAGCGTCACGCTTTGGGCGGAAGTATAGGTGCCTGCCACCGGGCTGGCGCTCGGTGCCGCGATGACCGTCCCCTCCACGCCCGTGGACACGCCGGTGCTGATGGTCCCGGTCTGCTCAGAGGCCAGGGCCACAGATGACGAAAGCAACGTACCGAAGATAACGGCCACCACGCTCAACTGGATGTTGTTTCTCTTCATAATCAATCAGGTCAGTGGTGGTTTTTCATTAGGGAGGGGTGACGGGAGACGACTGGACTCCGTAGCTGGTCGAATAGGATCCGCCCGGCGTCGCGACCGGCACTTTCATCTTCACGAAGAGCCTGACCTGCCGCCCTCCCCTGGTCGGGTCAAGGTCGATGGCCGACACGTCGATATTCGGCCCATAGGTTGAATTCGCCGTGATGTTCTTGCAGGTGGCCGTATCGCCGGCGGCGCAGGTGGTGTTATCCGTGGAATACTCCATGTTGCCTGCGGCATTCAACAAGTTGGCGCCGCTCGCCCACTGGGCGAATCTCATGGCGACGTCCGTCTCGGTCGGGTTGTTCACCGTCACGTTGAACGTCCAGGCGAAGCCGTTCCCGTAGGTGTTGTCCGGGAGGGCGTACGTCTGGGTCGCTGCGATGGAATCAACGGACAGGCCCGTATCCGCCGGCGCGGTGGTGAAGCTGAAGATCTGCGAGAAGCTGGTCTTGCCGTTGGCGGTGGATTTCACGCGATAGAAGTAGGTGCGGCCGGGAGTGAGGCCGGTGAGCAGCAGCGAGTGGGACGAGACCCCGTCGGTCGTGGCGACCTCCGTTCCGAGCGTCTGAGTCAATCCGTATTGGACCCTGTTGGTCGAGGAGTTCAACGGGGCGCCCGGCTCACCATTGTTGTCTGCTTTGGTGCTCCAGCTGACGGTCGCTTTGGTGGACGGGTTGGTGCCGTCGGGGGCGGCCAGCACATCGGTCAGGACCGGCGCATTGAGCTGATTGGTGGTGAAGGCGGTCACGAGCGATTGTACGTTGCCGGCGCCGCTGGCCTGATCGCTGACCGTGACCCTGACGAAGTAGGTCGTATTGGCCGCGATCGCGGGACCGGTCACGTTGACCGTGAACGGACCGGCGGCCGTCGCGCCGGTATAGGCGCAGGAGGCGTTGGTGCAGAGATTCGAGCTGAACAAGCTGTCGGTAGCGACTTCCACACGCCGGTCAGCGTTCTGATCCACCGAAATGATGACGTCGGCGGTCGTCGTGGTGATGTTCGTGATGCTGACGGCCGGGGTCGGGGCGATGGTATCCGTGCAGGCGGTCGTCGAGAAGCCGGCGTCAGCGGAGATCCTGGTATTGCCCGCGGCGTCGGCCGAGATGACGCCGTAGCGATAGGCCGTGCCGCAGGTGAGGCCGGTCACGGTGACGCTGTGGCTGGTCAGGTCGGCGGCCAGGTCCTGGGCGGTCAGGTGGCCGTAGGCGGCCGTGACGCCGTACTGGACGCGGTCAGTGGCGAGTTCGTCAGTGGTCCAGGTGATAGTGGCGGTGGTCTGCGCCGGCGTGACTGCGGGGCCGACCGTGATCGTCGGCGGGGTGGTGTCGCCTTGGACCGTGAAGGTCAGGACCGGCGAGTAACCGTAGATGACGGTGCTGGTCACGGTCTTCGTCGATCTGACCTGCAGGGTGTTCGTTCCGACGACAAGAGGTGTGATAGTGGCCGATGTATTGGCGCACGAGACCCAGATACCTCCGTTGAGGCTGTAGAAAGCCGTGCCGCCATCGCCATCGTTGTCGAAGGTGGCGGCGAACGATGTCGCGTTGGGCAGGACCTGGCCCGGCGTCGGGCTCGTGACGCGCAGTACCGGGCCCGAGCTGTTCTCAGTGATGACGACGGGGGTGGAGGTGGCGGCGCTGGGGTTCCCGGACGCGTCGGTCGAAGTGGCAGTGAAGGAATTGGCGGCGCCCTGAGTCAGCGGGACGCTGACGGCCCAATCGGTCTGACCGACCAGCAAGACGACCTCGCCGACCAGAGTCGTGCCGCCTTTATACACCTTGATCGTCCTGGTCGAGTCGCTCGGAGCGTCCGGGCCAGCGGTGCCGGAGATGGTGTAGGCGTCGGCGTTGACCGTGGCGCTGGCCGTCGAGAACACCGGAACGGGCGGAGCCGCGGTGTCTGCGGGGGACTTGGTGAAGGTGACCTGGTCTGCCGCGCCGAAGACGGTCTCGCTGTTCTGCGCGGCGACATGGACGGTGATCGTGCCGGGGGCCAACGATGATATGTTTATGCCGGTCTTTTCAAACTCTTCCGTCTGCTCCGGCGTCGGTAAGGTCCAGGAACCGTCCGAGGGATCCATATCCGCCCAGGTCGAGTTGTCGGTGAGGTCGCACGCGGGAGGGAGTGTCGTGCCGACGCTGTCGACCATGCAATATCTGACCATCGTGATGGTCGTCGTGGCCCTGGAGGTCGCCGTGCCCGTGACCGTGACCGTGTTGCCGAACGTTTGGTTCGGTTGGACCTCGAGTCCGGAAACGATGGCGGCGATAAGGATCGTCAGGGGGCCTGCATCTTCCATCCTGTTGATGTCGTCCGAAGCGGAATCCGCGCCCGTCCTCCCGTAATCTTCAACGTTCTCGACGCCCAAATAAGGGATCCCGGCGATGATCGCATCAGCAAAGGTCAGATCGACCATGTCCGGCGTCGCCGTATGTATGACCGCGGAGGTCGCGAATTCAACGGGAGTATAAGGCAGGAAGTAGTTCTCCAAGAACAAGGCGCCGCCGTCGTCAACGGCGTTATTCAACACCGGCTCGGTCCAATGGATCCTCACGCCGTAGGTGCCTGACTGGTAAGCGCCGAGGATGACCGGCTGCGCGTCATCCTCCACGTCCACGCGCACGGTCGGTCCGGTCTGGAGGTTTGGCGGAATCATCAAATCCCCAAGGGGCGGGGGCGGCGCGTCGTCGTAGAAGATCGTCGGCAACGGCGAAGCGCCTGTTTCATCCGCATCCGCGGTCACGTCAAGGGTGATCTGATTTGCAGCCGTCTTCGCGCCGTCGAACGCGGCCAGGTTCAAGGCCGAATTATTCAAGAAGAACCATTCCGTTTTAACGGTACTCCACGTGTAGTTCATGTCCTCGGAAAGGGTGACGACCACGTGATCCACCGTCCCGTCGTCGTCTTGGTCCTGGAATACGGCTTGGATCGGCGCCGGCGCGGCGGCATCATCGACGTTCAACGGAGCGGTCGGTCCGGTCTGACTGTTGGGGATGCCGTCGGACAAATCGCTGGTCAGCGTATCGGTATAGGTGATCGTCGGGGGGAACGACGGGGTGCTCGTTTCGTCAATATCGGAGGAGACCTCAAGCAAGATCTGGGCCGGGCCCCGCGGCCAGCCGTCGAAAACGGACATGTTCAAGTCGCCGTTTGAGCCAAGGGGGTTCCAGGCCGCGTTGTCATGGGTATAGTTGGCGACGTCTTCCGACATGTCGACCAGGATATAGCTGACTCTCCCGTCGTAGGTCGGCGGCCCCCAATCAGGCAGTTCGTCATAGAAATCCGAGTGGATCGGAGCCGGGGCGGCGGCGTCATCCACGTCGATCTTCACGGTCGTGCCGGTCTGCGGATTTGGCGCGCCGTCGCTGATCTGGCCCGCACCATTATTATCTTTGTAATGGATCTGCGGTTTGGGAAGTCCGCCGGTGATGTCCAGAGTGGTCGTGACGGTGAATATCAGTGTGGCGGTTCCGACCCCAGTTGCGGGGGGGCCGGCGTCGGGAAGCAGCAGGCTGTCAAAACTCGTAAGATTGATCGCTCCGTTGGTATCGATGACCCAATCTAAGGGATCGAACGTGTAGGAAAGGACCGGCTCGGAGAAGACGACCGCGACCCGATCGACCGTACCATCCAGGTTGTTATCTAGGTAGGAAGCGCTGATCGGGACCGGGGCGGCGCCATCGGTGCCGGCGACCGTCTCGCCGTCGTTCATCTCGTTCAGCTGTGGGCTTTTGTCAATGATGTCTCCCGCGGTGTCGTCGTAGGTCACGGCCGGGGTGATGGAAGTATCGCCGGGGGTGCAGCCGGATACGGTGACGACCGAGAAGGTGGTGTTGAGACTTGAGTAGTCGACATCGGCGGCCGTGCAGCCATTGCTGAACGCGACCCCTTGGAACCCGATGCCGGCATCGACGATAGAAACGTTCTCGGAGTAGGCCAGGGTGATCTGGTCGACGGTGCCGTCGATATTGGTGTCGGCCGTGGTGGTGGAGAAGAGGGCCGGCCTGGCGTAATCCGCGGCCGCACCGAAGGCCTGGCCATTGTTGGCATTGGGAGGCACGGCGAGGTCCAGGACGCCGTTAGCATCAATAATACCGGGGACCAGACCGACAAGCGGTATCGCGGCGGTATCCGGCGGGCCGATGTTTTCCGTCAGTATGAGCGTCACGACACCCGGAGCGGTTTCCCCAGCCACAACAGGATTAGGAGGGACGGGGGGGAATAAATAACCCAACACGGTAAAATCAGAACCGTCTATGTCGACCGAGGTCGCGTCAATGTCTTCGGAGAACGTGAAGACGATCCGGTCGATATAGCCGTTGCTGTCGGCGTCGTCGGTTGCCGCGGAGAGGATCAGCGGCTTGGCCAGGTCGACGATTGTTTCATGGTTAGTGGCTTCTGTGGCGTCAGGCGTGTTCGGAATTGCGGCCATGTCCTTCCACAGCAATGAAAGATCCCCTTCGATGGCGGTGGCGCCGGCGGCGGTGTTCTTCGTGACTTGGTCAGTAATCCCGGTAACCACGACCTTGTTACTTACCCCGGCCGGGTCAGTGATGCCGGTGCCGGCGAAAACCACCGTTTTGCCGTCGGGAAGGTACGTGGTGGGCATGTCGGCGGCGACCGGTGCGACGCTGTCATCCGTGTCGATATTCTCCGACCAGGTGAAGGTGATCTTGTCGATCAGAGCGTCCTCGACCGCCGTATCCTCGATGGTCACGTAGGCAATCATCGGTTTGGCCAGGTCGATGATGGCGGGAGTAGAGGCGCCGGTGAACGTCTTGGTCGGCGACTGGTTGCCCAGCGCGTCCGTAACTCCGACGTTGGCCGTGAATACAGCGTTCAAATCCCCCACCGCGGTATTGATGCCGCTGCAAGAGAACGTGACGCCGAGTATGTTCGAACCGTCCGGATCAGCGGACTCGGCGTCGCAGGTGCCGTGATCCGCCGCGGACGTCACGTCAAATCCGTTGGCAGCGGGGGCTGTGTCCTTCAGCACTTCGGTATAGATAAGGCGCAAATTGTCGACTTTCCCGTTGCTATCGAGGTCGGCCATGAAGATGGCGGTGACGACCGGGCCGGCGCCGTCCGTGACGGCGATCACCGCACCCGGTGGCAGCGGAGTCGTGCCCGCGGCGTTGCCGGCGGCATCAATGACGCTATGGGTCCCGTCGCCATCGTCATAGGCGATCGTCGGGTTTGTCGCGCCGCTCGTCTCGCCGGCATCAGCCGTGACAGTCACGTCCAGATACTTGCTGGCGGTCAGATCCTGGGGGGCCGATACGAATGCCGCGGTGATGTCGCCGCCGGTGATCGTCCAGTCGACGGCTTCTGAACCTCCCACCGCGGGAATGGTGACGTTTTCAGACCAGGTCGTGCGGATGGTCTCCACGGTGCCATTCCCGTCCTGATCGAGATATTGCGCTGACTCGAGCCTCGGGCTTTGACCGTCGGCAATGGCAATCGAGGCGCCGGAGGCGATGACCGCGTTCGTATCCGGTGGACCGGAATTATCGGCCGCGCCATTGGCGTCGACATACAATCCGTCGGCGGCCAGGTAATACTTGGCGGTGTCGGAAAAAGGGGTGCCATTGAAAGTCAGGACGACCGAGCCGGGCGACAGCCCATCGGCTACCGCGCTCACTGGCGTGAGCGGCGAGCCGTAATTGTTGATATGCCATTTCGAGGCGTCAACGGACACGAGGAGTCCCGCGTCAAGGTTAGAGAACGACACGAGCACCTCGTTATCCGCGATGATCATGGCGTTGGCTATCGTGATGTTCGCCGCCGCCTGCGCCGGACCAACCGGAAAAAAGAGGCCGCCGGCCGCGAATACGAACACCAGGGCGGCAAGAAGTGAAGTTATCCTGTTTGGTCTTATTTTCGTCATAACATGGGGGGGGTATTAGATACGTTTTTTCAAAAAATAATTATCAATGGGATCGGTCGTGAATGACCGTATTTCAGGCAATAAGAAAAATTCTCCGTCTTAATTAAGGGATGAAACGCTGCCGTACTCGAATGCAACATATCTAATATATATTATAGCATTTTCCATGGCTGTATCCAAGGCCGGGCTGTGCTTAAAAAAGCGGGCCCGATACGGACCCGCTGCCATTTTTTTAAAGCGGCACTACACCGTCCTTAACGGAAGCTTCCCGACCCCTCGACTTGGCTCGGGGCGGGCTCGTTACCGCTTCGCTCCGCGCTCGAAGAATAAATGCCATGAGCGCGCGGCATCATCCCCTCTCAGGCTCCGTGGCACTTCTTGTACTTCTTGCCGCTGCCGCAAGGACAGGGGTCGTTGCGGCCGACCTTCTTTTCGGCCGGACCCGAACCGCCGGAGTCGTCGGCCGACTTGGCCGGGGCCGACAGCTTGACGCCCTGCCGTTCCATGAGCGACTGGGCCGTCTCGCGGGCGATGCCGATCTTGTAGACGGAATAGACGGCCTGCTTGTTGATGGCGGCCATCAGCTCATGGAACATGCGATAGGACTCGCGCTTGTATTCGACGAGCGGGTCGCGCTGGCCGTAGCCGCGCAGGCCGATGCCGGTGCGCAGGTGCTCCATGGCGTCGAGGTGCTCGATCCAGATAGTGTCGATGGAGCGCAGCAGCAGGCCTTTGACGACGCCAGCGAAATTGCCCGCGCCCATGAGCGCCTGGTTGACGTCGGCCTCGAGGTTGTCATAGGCCTGGCCGGCCAGTCCCATCAGGTATTCGATGATGGCCGTGCGGGCCTGGGCGTCCTGGACCCGGGAACCGGCGACCCGGTCGCGGATCTCCTTGAGCTCGACGCGCAGGTATTCGGCTACCGGAAAGATGGTGCCGGCCACCTCGTAGATCTCCTTCAGGTTCCAGGCGCCCTCGTCGTCGCCCGCTGCGTGGAACATGACCACCTGCTCGATCTCGGACTCGACCATCTCCAGCATCCGCTCGCGGATCTTGGACGAATCGCCGGCGCCGGTCTCCAGTATCTCCAGCCGCTTGCGGTAGATGACCTCGCGGTGCTTGTTCAGGACGTCGTCATACTCCAGCAAATGTTTGCGCATGTCGAAATGGTGCCCTTCCACCTTGCGCTGGGCGGAGGCGATGGATTTGGAGACCATCTTGTTCTCGATGGGGATGTCATCGGGCAATCCCATCCTGTCCATCAAGGACTTCATCCGGTCCGAACCGAAAATGCGCATCAGATCATCCTCCATGGAGACGTAGAACTGCGTCCGCCCCGGGTCGCCTTGGCGGCCGGAACGGCCGCGCAGCTGGTTGTCGATGCGGCGCGACTCGTGCCGTTCGGTGCCGATGACCATGAGGCCGCCGAGATCGCGGACCTTGGCCGCCTCGTCCGGGTCCGGCGGATTGCCGCCGAGGACGATGTCGACGCCGCGACCGGCCATGTTGGTGGCCACGGTGACGGCGCCCCGCCTGCCGGCCTGGGCGATGATCTGCGCCTCGCGTTCATGGTTCTTGGCGTTCAGGAGCTCGTGAGGGACGCCTTCGCGCTTGAGGATCTCGCCCAGGACCTCGTTCTTCTCGATGGAAACGGTGCCGACGAGCACCGGCTGGCCCCGCTCGTGGCATTCCTTGATGGCCATGGCGGCGGCCATGAACTTGCCGTGCTCGTTCTTGTAGACGCGGTCGGACTGGTCGGTGCGGCAGGAAGGCCGATTCGGCGGCACGACCACCACGTCCAGATTGTAGATCTTGGAGAACTCCTCGGCCTCGGTGGCCGCCGTGCCGGTCATGCCGGCCAGTTTCTTATAAATGCGGAACAGGTTCTGAAAAGTGATGGTGGCCAGGGTCTGGCTCTCGCGCTGGATCTCGACGTTCTCCTTGGCCTCGATGGCCTGGTGCAGGCCCTCGCTGTAACGGCGGCCTTGCATCAGCCGGCCGGTGAACTCGTCGACGATGATGACCTCGCCGTCCTTGACCACGTAATCCCGGTCGAGTTTGAAGAGGGCCTCGGCCTTCAGGGCCTGTTCGATGTGATGGACCACGGTGACGCCGCCCTCCTCATAGATGTTCTCGACGTTCAGCAGCTTCTCCAGCTTGGTGATGCCGGCTTCGGTCAAGGTGGCGGCCCGCATCTTCTCGTCGATGTTATAATCCTCGTCCAGGCGCAGCCGGCGGACCAGGTCGGCGAAGCGGTAATACATCTCGGCGGCCTCTTCGGCCGGGGCGGAGATGATCAGCGGTGTCCTGGCCTCGTCGATGAGGATGGAATCGACCTCGTCGACGATGGCATAATTGAGCGGCCGCTGGACGCGCTGCTCCGACCTGACGGCCATGTTGTCGCGCAGGAAATCGAAACCGAATTCGTTGTTGGTGCCGTAAGTGACGTCGGCGACGTAGGCCTCGCGCCGGGCGACCGGCCGCAGGAAGTCGGTCTGGACCTTGAAAGAGCCGGTCTCGTCGCGCTTCTTGTCGGTCTCGCCGCCCTGCTCCTTGGCCGCGGCCGCCGCCAGGTCGCCGGCGGTCAGTTCCGCTTGCTGCGGCGGCGCCTTCCAGGCGGCATCGTAAAGGAAGGCCGATTCATGGTTGATGCAGCCGACGGTCAATCCCAGGTAATCGTAGACCTGGCCCATCCAGGCGGTGTCGCGGCGGGCCAGGTAATCGTTGACGGTGACGACGTGGACGCCCTGGCCGCCCAGGGCGTTAAGGTAAACGGCCAAGGTGGCGGTCAGCGTCTTGCCTTCTCCGGTGCGCATCTCGGCGATCTGGCCGCGGTGCAGCACGACGCCGCCCAAGAGCTGCACGTCGTAATGGCGCTGGCCCAGGGTGCGCTTGGCCGCCTCGCGGCAGAGGGCGAAGGCCTGCGGCAGGATGTCGTCCAGCGTCTTCTGGCCGGCCAGGACCTGCTGGCGCAGATCCAAACTCGCCTGACGCATCTGGTCGGGCGTGTATCCGGAGTATTCGCTTTCCAGCCGGTTGGCGGCCTCGACGAGCGGCTGCATCTCACGCAGCACGCGCTCATTCGGGTCGCCGAATATCTTCGTCAGCAATGACATAGGAATAGGAAGGAGACTTCTCGACTCGTCGCTTCGCTCCTCACTCGAAGAATACTGTTCGAGCGACCGAGCGGAGCGAGGGAGTCGAGAACCCGAAGTCTGAATGTGGCTTCTCGACTCGGCCTGCGGGCCTCGCTCGAAGGATATATATTGTCAGTACGGCCGCCGGACTTAGCCGACGGCCGGTTCTTCGTCGTTATACTCCATTCGCCGCTCTTCCGTCCATGACCGGATCATCAGGAACCGCGCTTCTTCTTGCTGTCAAAAGTATCCTTGTACTCGACTACCTCCCTTTCCGCTTCTTTTTTGGCGTCGTTGATGGCGATGTAGAGGTCGTAATTGGTGGCCGTGACGTAGACGACCTTGCCCGGCAGCCGCACGTGGACCTCGGCCCTGTAGACCGGGCCTTTCTTGTGATGGGCGGTGGTCTTGCCGACCTCGACCTCGGCGCGGACGACGTCGCCGAAGCGCGCCGTCTTGTTGTCCAGCATATCCATTTTTGCCTGGATGAAGCTGCGGATGGCATCGGTCAGTTCGATGCCGGTGGCTTTGATGTCGATCTTCATAATTCCAATGAGTGAATAAGGCCGCTCAAGTATACCACAGATGACGTTTAAAATCCGACGTACTCGATCTCGTCCAAGAGCATGATGATGCCCTCGGTCATGTCGCGGATCTTCATCTTGACGGCCGAAGTCAGGGCGATGACCTCCGAGGCCCGCGCCTGGCCGTCGCTGACGAAAAAGTTGCCGTGCTTGTCGGATATGGAGACGTGCCCGACCTTCATGCCCTTGAGCTGCGCCCGGTCGATGATCCAGCCGGCCGGTACGGCGCCGTCCGGCGTGAACGGCACGACCTCTTCCTTGTTCAGGTCCAGGCATTTGCGGATGACGGCTATCTCCTGCTCGTTGCCGGGCTTCCAGTTGGTGAAGACGCAGCCGGCGGAATAGGCCTCGACGGGCTGTTTGGCCTTCTTGTCCAGGACGAACTTCTCCATCAGCGCCTTGCCCGCCCCGGCGCCCTGTCCGGGCTTGAGCTGCAGCGTGGCCGACAAGATGATCATGCCCGGCTGGCGCTTGAAGATGCTGGTGCGGTAAGCGAAGCCGCATTCGGCGTTGGTCATCAGCTTCTCCTGGCCGCCGCCGAAGACGCGCACCGTCTCGACGCTGCCTCTCATGTCGCCGCCGTAGCAGCCGGCGTTGCCGCGGACGGCTCCGCCGATGGTGCCGGGCAAGGCGGCCGCCCACTCGAAACCGGCCAGATCAGCCTCGACCGTCTTCAGGGCCGTCAGTCCGGAAGCCGTGCCGGCCTCGACCGTCACCTTGGTCCCTTCGATGGCCAGCCCGCGATTGATCATCTTGATGGTCAATCCTTTGACGCCCTCGTCGGCGACCAGCAGGTTCGAGCCGCCGCCCAGGATGAAATACGGCAAACCGAGTTCGACGCTGGCCCTGATGGCCTTCATGGCTTCGTCGGCCGTCTTGGCCTCGAATAAAAATTCGGCCGGCCCGCCGATGCGATAGGTGGTGTGCGGCGCCAGCGGTTCATTTTCCCTGACCTCCGGAGAAAGCCGCTGCCGCAGTTCGTCGATCATGGCCATAGTGTAGCTTCTCGACTCGGCGCTTCGCGCCTCGCTCGAAGAATAAGTACTGAGTGACGCTGCTATTTTTCCGATCTGAGCTGCTCGGCGATCCTGTAGATGTCGCCGGCGCCCATGATGATGACGACGTCGCCCGATCGGATGACCCGCCGCAGCATATCGGCGGCCTGCGCCGGCGATTCGGCGTAAACGACCTGGCGGCTCACGCCGCGTTTGGCGTCGCGTTCATTGACCGCTTCGACCAGCTGGCGCGAACTGACCTCGGCATCGGCGGCGTCCTCGCGGCCGGCCACGTCATAGATCTCGCAGAGAACGAGCGTGTCGGCGCCATCGAAAGAAACGACGAAATCGTCGAACAGCCGTCTGGTGCGGTGGCGGTGGTGCGGCTGAAAGGCCAGAATGACGCGGCTCCCGGGAAAAAATTCCTTCGCCGCCCTGATGGTTCCGGCCACCGGCGTCGGCGTGTGGCCGTAGTCGGAAAAGATGACCGCCCCGTCCCTTTCGCCGATCCGCTCGAAGCGGCGCCAGATGCCGCGGAAGTCGGCGATGGCCTCGCGGATGACCGCCGGCGGCACGCCCAGCTCGGCGGCCGCGGCCGCGGCGGCCAGGACATTGGCCACGTTGAAACGCCCGGGCAGGGCCAGGCTGAACTTGCCCAACGACCGGCCGCCGGCGCCGCGACGCACGACCTCGAAGGTCTGGCGCCCGGACCCCACGGCGATGTCCCGGGCGGCGTAGTCGGCGGGCTTGTCCATGCCGTAGGTCACGACCGGCGCCTGGGGCTTCAGTTCCGAGGCGCTGACCGGGTCGTCGGCGTTCATGACCAGCATGCCGTCGAGAGGCAGTTTTTCGATATACCGCTGGAAAGCCTTGCGGATGTGCGCCAGGTCGCCGTAGAAATCCAGGTGATCCTCCTCGATGTTGGTCAGTACGATCATCTGCGGGAACAGCTTGAGCATGTTGGCCTGGTGCTCGCAGGCCTCGACCACGAAGTATTTGCCGTTGCCCAAACGGAGGTTCTTGTCCGGAAATGTCCTGACCTTGGAACCGACGATGACCGTCGGATCGAGGCCGGCCCGCTCGAGGATCAGGCCGAGCAGCGCCGTGGTGGTGCTCTTGCCGTTGGTGCCGGAGACGGCGATGGTCCATTTGCTCTTGGAATACTCGCCGAGGAACTCGAAGTAGCTCATCTGGCGGATGCCGCGCCGGGCCGCTTCCTGCCGCTCCGGATTGTCCTCGGGGACGGCCGAAGAATAGACGACCAGGTCGGCGTCCGGCGGGACGTTGGCCGCCGCGTGTCCGACGGCCACGGCGATGCCGGCGTCGGCCAGTTCCTGCGTCGCCTCGTTGGCGGCCAGGTCCGAACCGCTGACGCGCCGGCCCTGACTGGCTAAAAGCTTGGCCACGGCCGAAATACCGATGCCGCCGGCGCCGATGACATGGGCCCTGGAAATGCCTTCAAGAAAAGCCATAGTGCGCTTATTTTACCACGACGAAACTAAAAGAAAAGCAGAGGGCGATAAGCGTCCTCTGCTGGCGTGGTTGCGGCTCAGGCCGGACAAGCGAAGATCGAGGCGACCAGCTGCCGCCGAGCGTTGTCGGCGATGTGGTTGACGATGTTCACCTGGACGCTGCGGATCTCGTTCTCGCTGGCCGGCATGATGACGACCCGGTGCTTCCGGTTGTCGTCCTCGTTCAGGAGAATGCCCTTGTGGACGGCACGCTGCTTGATGACCTCGGCGAAGCGCCGCACCGCCGGCTCCGGAGCGACCCCGAAGATCAGTCCGATGACCCGGGCGTGGTAGGGCATGAAGATGGAGCCGTTGGCCGGCGGGCAGGGATCGCAGAAGATGCGCTCCGGGAACCGCTCGGACTCGGCGGCCATCCCCCAGAAACGGCCGGTCTTGCGCTGGTCGACGTTTGACGAGAACAGGGTGCCGCGGATGACCGCCGTCGGCTGGCTGACGAGGGCGTGGTACGGGTCGTCCGTGTTCATGTCCTCGACCCATTCCAGGATCATCTCCGTCAGGTCGCCGATCAAGGCGTTGATGAACGTGGCGGCGTGCGACACCTCGCTCTCGCGGACCGGCCGGCCGTTGTCCATCATGTCGTGGTAAGTGCGGACCAGCCGGGTCAGGATGTGGGACCTGACCTGGCGCTCGAGTTCTCCGGCGCGGCGGGAGAAAAGCAGGGCGCCGAAGAGGAAACCGCGCTCACTCATCCGGTTCATCTGCTCGTAAAAATTCATCAGCGCGCAGGACCGCTCGAAGACGAGGCGGCGGGCCCCGTCCGGTTGCGGCTCCCAACGGTATTCCAGCGATTCATTGAAGCTGACGATCAGTCTTCGTTCTTCGTCGCTTCCGTCCGCGAACAGACGGTCTTCCTTCAGGCTGTACATGGCGTCTCCTCCTTGTGAGAAAAAGCCCAGGCTTGTTGATTTTTCCAAGGAACTGTCTTCAGGCGAGCAACTGCTTATTTTTTCCATCTTGCGCCGTTACTGTCAAGCAGATCGGTCGAAGTGTTTCCCGGAAATCAGTAAAAAAAGATCGCCCTTCCCAGTTGTCATTAAGTCCGACCCGGGCGGCGGTCTATTCTTTCTTGCGGCAGATGGTCAGGATGTTCTCGCCGCCCTGCCACCAGCCGGCACTTTTCCCTTTGCTGGTATAGTATTGTTCGACGACCTCCAGGCCGGCCTGCCGGCACAAGCCGCGCAATTCCCGTCCGGTGAACGCCCGGCAATAACGCTGGACGCTGGAACTGCCGCCGTTCCAGGGAATGAGGACGTCCCGGAAATCCAGATCCGACGCGCCGACCAATTTCTTGAACATGGCCCGGGACAGGTCGCGGAAATAACGCGGCTTCCACAGATTCCAATTGACCATCAGCAGCCAGCCGCCGGGCTTGAGCACGCGGCCGGCCTCGCGCAGCGCCTGCAGACGATAGCGGGCCGAGGGCACGTGGTGCAGCACGGCCACCGCCAGCGCGGCGTCGAATTCCCCGCTGTCGTAAGGCAAGGCCAGCATGGTGCCGACGCGGAAATTCGCCAGCATGTCTCGGACGGTCGCCCGCGCCAGATCCAACAATTTTTCGGAGACGTCCAGTCCCTCATACTCGATTGCCAGGCCGGTGAAAAGCTGGTACGCTCTGCCATTGCCGCAGCCGATATCCAAGACGCGGTCCCCTGTTTTGATGAATTCCTTGAAACGGTCCATTTCCGGCCACGGGCGGTTGCGGGTCGCTGAAAAATCCGCGGCGATGGCGTCGTAGTCGCCACGGACCTTGTCCAATATCTTTTTCGCGGTCTCCTCGCGCATGTCCAAAAGAAGTCAGGCGGCTAACGCCATAATTAAATCATCTATCGAGGACGGCGTCCAAACGAAGGACGGTTTTTTGGCGTTGAAGCGGCGCGTCGCCGGAAAGATGAAAGTGAAGCTGCCGGCCACGGCCGAACTGCGCCGGGCCTACGGCCGACTGGTCGCAGCGCACCCGGAGCAGCGCGACCAGCGGTTGGACAAGATCCTGACGCGGCGCGAAGTCCGCTCGCTGTCGGGCGTGGCCGTGATTACCGTGCTGACCAAGCCCTATCCCTGTCCGGGCCGGTGCACCTACTGCCCGTCTGAGGCCCGCATGCCCAAGAGCTACCTCTCCAACGAACCGGCGGCCATGCGCGCCTTGGCCTTGAAGTTCGAGCCTTGGCGCCAGGTCACCTTCCGCCTGCGCGCACTCATCGCCAACGGCCATTCGGCCGACAAGATCGAGTTGATAGTCAAGGGCGGGACCTGGTCGGCCTACCCCTGGAAATATCAGCAGTGGTTCATCAAACGCTGCTTCGACGCCTGCAACCAGTTCGGAGGCCGACGGCAGCGCACCAACGGCTTGGCCGCGGCCCAGCTAATCAATGAAACGGCCAAGCACCGCGTCATCGGTCTGACCCTGGAGACGCGGCCGGACCGCCTCACGCCAGCGGAGACCGTCCGGCTGCGGCAACTCGGCTGTACCAGGATAGAGCTCGGCGTGCAGACCCTGGACGAGAAGGTGCTGCGGCGGGTCAAACGCGGCCACGACACGGCCGCCGTCGCCCGGGCCGTCGAACTGCTCAAGGACGCCGGCTTCAAGACCGATTTCCATCTGATGCCGCAGCTCCCCGGCGCCACTCCCGGATCGGACCTGGCCAACCTGAAACGGATCTTCACTGACCCGGCTTTCCGTCCCGACATGGTCAAGATCTATCCTTGCGTCGTCCTGGCAACGGCCGAACTCCATAAGGAATGGCGGCGCGGCGATTACAGGCCTTATTCGGACAAGCAATTGCTGGAAATGCTGATCAAATTCAAGGTCATCGTCCCCCGCTACTGCCGGATCTCGCGCCTGATCCGGGACATCCCTTCGACCTCGATCATCGCCGGCAATCCGGTGACCAACCTCCGCCAGGTCATCCGCGCACTGATGGACAGGCGCGGGCTGCGCTGCGCCTGCCTGCGCTGCCGGGAGATCGGGCACGCGGCCAAGGAGGAACCGCGTCTCCTCAAGGCCGAACCGAGGCTGTTCGATGAGAACTACGAGTCGGCCGGCGGACTGGAGCATTTCCTTAGCTTCGAGGATGCCAGGCGCCGGGCCGTCTTCGCCTTCTGCCGTCTGCGGCTGCCGCCCAAAAAACCGGCCGACGCCACTGGACAGGTCTGGCGGCTGATGCCGGAGATCCGTGACGCCGCGTTCATCCGCGAACTCCATACTTACGGCCACCTGGTCCCCATCGACGCCAGCGATCCGGAAGCCGCCCAGCACAAGGGCCTGGGCAGAAAACTCATGGCCGAGGCCGAACGCTTAGCACGGACGGCCGGATACGGTAAGATGGCGGTGATATCCGGCGTCGGCGTGCGCGCTTATTACCGCAAGCTCGGCTACAGGCTGCAAGGGACCTACATGGTGAAAAAACTGTGATCGGTCGGCCGGCCGAAACAACTATGCGCAAGAATTGGCCATGGCTTCTCGCTCTGGCCGCGGTAACGGCCATCGCGGCGTTTTTGCGTTTCTATCTGCTGCGCCGGCTGCCGCCCGGCCTCTGGCTGGACGAGGCCATGAACGGCATCAACGCGCTTGAGGCGCTGCGCAGCGGGGTCTTTCGCGTCTTCTACCCGGAGAACGGCGGCCGCGAGGGCTTGTTCATCAACCTGCAGGCGCTGTCTATCGCCGTCTTCGGCGCCGAGCCCTGGGCGCTGCGCTTGGTCAGCGCGGTTATCGGCACCCTGACCGTGCCGGCCATGTACTTCTTGTCCCTGGAGCTGTTCGGCGCCGACCGCCGGTCCGAGACCGGCCGCGCCACGACGGTCCGCTGGCTGGCCCTGGCCAGCGCCTTCTTCGCGGCCGTGAGCCTCTGGCACGTCATGGCCTCCCGCATCGGATTGCGCGTCGTCGCGGCGCCTTTTTTCCTGACCTGGTCGATGTTCCTGCTGCTGCGGACGCTCAATGCTGCCGCAGCGGATGAGAAAAAAAATATCTGGCCCGGCGCCCTGGCCGCGGGCCTGGTCTACGGCCTGGGATTCCACTCCTACATCGCCTATCGCATCACGCCGCCCCTGGTGCTGCTGGTCTTCTGGGTCTATCGGCGGCAATACCGCGGGCCGGCCGCCGTCCGCCGGAAAATATCATCGATCTTCCTGTGGTTCTCGGCCGCGACGGCGGCCGCAGTGTCGCCTTTGGTCGTCTATTTTTTCCAGCACCCGCAGACCTTGATGAGCCGCGTATCGGAAGTGGCGCTCTGGTCGAAACCGGACTGGTGGGTCATCGGCATCGTAAACCCGCTGAAGATCGCTAACATGTTCTTCGTCTTCGGCGACCTCAACTGGCGCTCCAACTTCTCCGGCCGTCCGGAACTCTACTGGCCGCTCGGGCTTCTGTTCATCGTCGGCGCGGCCTTGGCCGTGTCGCTGGCGGCCGGGCGGCGGGCCGGATCGGCCGGCACGGACCTGATAAAACCGAGCCGCCGCCGCCTGATCTTCATCGGAGCGGTCTGCTCGCTGGCGCCGCTGCTTCTGGTCTGGATACTGGGACGCCTGCGCCCCCAAGAGATCTGGCTGCTGATCTTTTCCGTGCTGCTTCTGCTGCCGGGCTTGGTGCTGTCGCAGACCGCCCGGCTGAATGACGGCAGCCCGGCGGAACACCCGCTGGGCGACGCCGCCGGACGCCGCGCCGCCGTCATCTGCCTGGGCTGGCTGCTGCTGGCCGCCGTGCCGCCGATACTTTCCGCCGAAGACATGCCGCATGCCCCGAGATCGCTGCTCATGGCGCCGGCGGTCTTCATCCTGGCCGCCCTCGGCGCGGTCGCGCTGAGCGGGCTGTTCATCCAGCGCCGGCCCGACCGGACCAGGACGATCGCGGTCATTCGTCTGACCGTGGCCGCAGCGGCCCTGGTCCTGCTCATCCACACCTATCAGACCTATTTCCTGCTTTGGAGCAAAGACCCGGAGATCCAGAGGGTCTTTCTGCAGGACTGGATCCGGGTATCGGCGGCCCTGAACAGCCAGCCGGAAAGCCGTCAAAAATACGTCATCGTCAGCGACCCCGACCACGTCCTCAAAGATCCGGTCGCCTTGCTCTATCCGATCATGTTTCTGACCGACACTTACTCGGCCAAGGAGCAGCGGCGGAAGAATCTGCACTACCTGTTGCCGGGCAATGACACGCCCATTCCGGGCGAGGCGTTCACCGTCTCCCTCGACGCCATAAATTTTTAGTCCGGGGCGGACAGCGGACGGTCCGCCGCGCCGCGAATTGCCTATTACCGCGGGGCCTGCTAAATTGGCCCTGTTCTTTTTCACATAACGGCTGCGCCTGCAGCAAAGAGGTGTCCAATGGCCGCCAAGAAGATCTTTTTCGAGAACTATCTCGATGTCCCGATGTATGTCTTCCTCCGGACGAACAAGGGCCGGCTGGAGATCCACGTCTTCGACGAACAGACGGTCGGCGTGACCGAGATCGGTCCCAGCAAAAGAGTGGCTTTCGACCTGTCCAGCCTCGTCGGCACATGCATCCGCAACAATTCGCTGGCCTTCACCCTGGTCGGCCACAACGGCAAGATTCGCTGCACCATCTCTCCCGGACGCGATCGCCTGCCTGAAGGTCCGGTCTTCGCCATCACTCCCGTCGAGAACTGACGGGATGGCGCGGGTCCGCCAGCACGATCAGCCTCAACCGCGGCGGCATGACGTCGCGGTTTTTCTATTCAAAAACATCGTAAAAAGTGGTAAGGTTCGCTTCGAGGCCGCCAGACGGCTTGAACGCCAAATAAGCTCCATCAGCATGAATGAACTGAAGAAAAATGATCCGGTCATCGCCGAGGCCATCGGCAGCGAGGTCGAACGGCAGCGCAGCGGACTGGAAATGATCGCCTCCGAGAACATCGTCTCGCCGGCGGTGCTTGAGGCCCTGGGCACGCCGCTGACCAACAAGTATTCCGAAGGCTATCCGGGCAAGCGCTATTACGGCGGCAATGCCTTCATCGACGTCATCGAAGCCGCGGCCATCGAGCGGGCCAAGCGGCTTTTCGGCGCCGAACACGCCAATGTCCAGCCCCACGCCGGTTCGCAGGCCAACATGGCCGCTTACTACGCGCTGCTCGACCCCGGCGAGACCATCATGGCCATGAGCCTGGCCCACGGCGGACATCTGACCCATGGGGCGGCGGTCAATTTTTCGGGACGCTTCTACAAGGTCGCCGCCTATGGCGTCCGCCAGGACAATGAACTGGTGGACATGGACGAGGTGCGGCAGACGGCAAAGCGCGAAAAGCCCCGGGTCATCGTCGCCGGCTTCACGGCCTATCCGCGGCACCTGGATTTCGCCGCTTTCCGCGCCATCGCCGACGAGGTCGGCGCCTATCTCATGGTCGACATGGCCCATTTCGCCGGCCTGGTGGCGGCCGGGGTGCATCCGGATCCGATCCCCCACGCCGATGTCGTCACCACCACGACCCACAAGACCTTGCGCGGGCCGCGCGGCGCCCTGATCCTCTGCCGGCAGAATGACCGGCTGCGTCCGGACGACAAGAAGAACCTGGCCCAGCGCATCGACAGCGCCGTCTTCCCTGGCATCCAAGGCGGACCGCTCGACCATGTGGTGGCGGCCAAGGCCGTGGCCCTGCAGGAGGCGCTGCAGCCGTCGTTCGTCGACTACCAGAAACAGGTTCTGAGCAACGCCAAAGCGCTGGCCGCCGGGCTGGCCGCCGAGGGATTCCGGCTGGTCGGCGGCGGCACGGACAACCATCTGGTGCTGGTCGACCTGACGCCGTTCGGCCTGGGCGGCAAGCGGGCCGAGACGCTGCTGGATTCCGTCGGCATATACGTCAACAAGAACATGATCCCCTACGACAAGCGCAAACCGATGGACCCGTCCGGCCTGCGCCTGGGCACGCCGGCCCTGACCACCCGCGGAATGAAGGAGCCGGACATGGGCGTCATCGCCGGGCTCATCGGCCGCGCGCTCAAGGACCCGGGCGAAGCGACGCTCCGCGCCGTGGCGGACTCGGCCAAGGAACTGGCGCTGCGCCACCCCATCTACCCTGACTGGCCATAGGACCACCAAAGACATGCCTGCCTGCCCGATAGACGGCAAAGCCGTCGCTGCCAAGATAATGAAAAGAACGGCGCGGATCCGCGCCAAACTTAAGCGTCCGCCGGGGCTGGCCGCCATCCTGGTCGGCGACGATCCGGCCTCGCATCTGTACGTCCGCCTGAAAGAAAAAGCCTGCCGGAAGGCCGGGGTGCATTTCGAGAAGATCATCTTTCCGGCCGGCGCGGCCGAAACAGACGTACTGGCGGCTGTCGGCGAACTGAATCGCCGCACCGACATCGACGCCATCCTGGTGCAACTGCCGCTGCCGACGCATCTCGACGAGGACAAGGTCATCGCCGCCATGGATCCGGCCAAGGATGTCGACGGTTTTCACGCGGCCAACATCGCCGCCCTGCTGCAGGGCCAGCCGAGGCTGCTGCCCGGACTGGCCGCCGGCATCATGGAGCTGATCGACTCTACCGGCGTGCGCCCGACCGGCCTGACGGCCACGGTCGTAGCCAACAGCCGGACCTTTTACGAACCGCTGGCCTGCGCCCTCGTCGACGCCGGCTTCACGACGATATTCCTCGGACCGGACGACCGCCGCCTGGCCGAGGCGACGTCAGCGGCCGACGTCCTCATCATCGCGGTCGGCAGGCCGAAACTGATCACCGGCGACATGGTCAAGCCGGGAGCCGTGGTCGTCGACGTCGGCACCAACCGCCTCGGCAAGAAGGTCGTCGGCGATGTCGACGCCGCCTCGGTCGGAGACGTGGCCGGCCACCTGACGCCGGTGCCTGGCGGCGTCGGACCGGTGACCGTGGCCATGCTCATGGCCAACACGGTGGCGCTGTCCGCGGCCAGACAAGGAAAGAAATAGAAAAACCGGCCCGCGGGCCGGTTTTTTGGTCTGGCGAAGGCCGCGACGACCGCACGATCACGGCAGGCGCAATATCATTTCAGCAACTTGCCCGCCGCCTGCACGACCTCGATGAGAGCGCCGCCGGCCAAGATGATGATGGAGACATACGCCCACGACAGCGGCACGCCCAGCGGTTTTTCTTTCATCAGCTTCTTCTTAGTGATTGAAATGTACAGCAGCGCCACCAGGATGGCGGTGATGCCGCCGAAGACGGCTCCCGAAAAGCTGATCATCGATACGAAACTGCGCGAACCGATCAGGTATACCCCGATGGGGATGCCGACGGTCATGAGCCAGGCCGTGAAACGGCGTAATTTGAAATCGTACTGCAAGGTGTGGCGCATGTTCACGCCGATCCGGAGGAAACAATTCATGATGGCCACGAAACCGAGCAAGGCCGCCAATTGGGCGATGTTTCCGCCAAGGGCGTTCTGAAGTCCGGTCACCGCGTCCTCGGTGGTGGCCAGGCCGGTCACGCCGTAGACGACCAGCCCGAAAGTGATGGTCAGCAGCGCTCCGGTCAGCGTGCCGACAACGACCGCCCGACGATAATGCCGGTGTTTGCCTTCAAGAATGTCCTCCATCTCCAGTATGGCAGGATAACCGCTCAGCGAAAAAAGCAGCACGCCGTAGGGCAGGAACAGGTCCTGGATGTTGAAGGCGAGCAGGTTGTCGAACCTGACAGCCGGCGCCGCCCTCGCGAAGATGACCATAAATGCGGCGATCAGCGCGGTGACCGTCACCAAGCCTAAGCGGGAGATGGCCTTCAGGCTGAAGTAGATCAATGAACTTCCGACCAGGGCCCAAGCGATCTGATAATGGTGGATCTCGCCGCCCAGATACGGCTGCAATAACACCGACAGGAACTTGCCGCCGACGATAATGTAGGCGACCATGCCGGCCCACAATCCGAGGACGTTGGCTACCGCCGCCACCCAGCGGGCGCGCGGACCGACGTAGCGTCCGACCAGGCCCGGCAGGCGAAGCTTGTCAGGACAGACCATGGCCGCCTCGACCAGATAAAAATGCTGCAACAGCTGGATGCCGCCCAAGACCAGGAAAAAAGCCAACGCCGGCACGACGCCGACCCGGCTGATGGCATAAGGCACGCCGAAGACACCGACGCCGATGATGGTGCCGACGAGCGAAGCCGAGGCCAGCCAAAATTCCTTGTTATCCTTGCTCATATGTTCAATTATACCACAGCCGGGGTGGTTGACGGAGGGTTGAGCAGGGCCTATTATCAAGCTGGTTCTTTGGAAAATATGATGATGCGCCGATTTTAGAACGTTCGTCAGCATTTTGGAGGATGACCATGAGGACTGGCGCTGGGAACGGCCAGGATCGGGGAGCCCCGCCGCTGCTCATCGTCGGCGGCTTTTATCCCCTGCTCACGCCGATGCCGCTGGGCAAGGCGGCACGCTTTTTCCGGCAACGGGGCCGGCGCGTCTGGATCCTGCCGCACGGTTTCCGAAGCATGCGCGACGTGCGCCGGCGCGCCGCCAACGTCGACCGGATGGTCAAGCAAGTGCTGGCCGAGACCGGCCACCGACAGCTGGATATCCTGGCTTTCAGCATGGGCGGCCTGGCCTCCCTCTACGCCATCCAGAAATACGGACTGGCCCAGCACGTCAGGACCTTCGTGGCCTATAGTTCTCCGTTCCAGGGCGTGACCGCCTCGCTGTCCATACTCGTAACGATCTACTTCGCCAGGGTGGCCATGCAGCTGTTGCCCGGCAGCCAGATCATCAACGAGATCCTGGCCGGCGGCCTGCCGCCGGGGCCGCGCTACGTCTCCGTCAGCGGCGCCGACGACTGGCTCTGCCCGCCGGAATGCACCCGCCTGCCGGGCGCCGAACACGCGACCTGCCCCCACGACCACCTGGATTTCCTCATCGACTCGCGCGTCTACGCCGCACTGGAGCCTTTCCTGCGCTGACCGCCCCAGCTTATTAGCTCGGGCGGTTTTTTCTTTTATCCAAGGCAAAATCTTATCCCCTTTTCCATCACCAGTTTGGCCACAGAAAGAGATTTTTCAGGGGTTGCCGATTATCCGGCGCTATGGTAAAAATCTAATGCAAAATCATCCTTGCCCAACGGCCATGACCAACGACCGCATACCGCCGCAGAATCTCGAAGCCGAGCAATCGCTGCTGGGCGCGTTGCTTATCGAGAAAGACGCCATCATCCGCGTCGCCGATCTCCTCAGGCCGGAAGACTTCTACAAGCAGGCGCACAGCGACATCTACCAAGCGATGCTCGATCTTTTCGCCAAGCGCGAACCGATCGACCAGCTGTCCTTGAGCAACCGGCTCAAGGACCGGGGCGTACTCGAAGCTATCGGCGGCCGTGCCTACCTCATCGAGCTGACCAGCGTCGTCCCGACGTCGGCCCACCTCAACCACTACGCCGCCATCGTCCAGAAGAAGGCGACGCTCCGCCGCCTGCTGGAGGCCGCCTCGGACATCTCCGGCCTCGGCTACAACGAGGATGACGAGCTGGACACCGTCCTGGACAAGGCCGAGCAGAAGCTTTTCGGCGTTTCCCAGAAATACCTGAAGAACAATTTCGCTTCGATCAAGGAAGCCCTGGACGCCGCCTTCGAACGCATCGACGAACTGCACCGCGAGCGCGGCAAGCTGCGCGGCATCCCCACCGGCTACAACGACCTGGACAACCTGCTCGGCGGCCTGCAGCGGTCCGACCTGGTGGTGCTGGCCGCCCGTCCGTCGGTTGGCAAGACGAGCCTGGCCCTGGACATCGCCCGGCAAGCGGCGGTCAAGTTCAGGATCCCGGTCGGCATCTTCTCCCTGGAAATGTCCAAGGACCAGCTGGTCGACCGCATGATCTGCGCCGAGGCCGGCGTCGATCTCTGGCGCATGCGCACCGGCAAACTTTCGGACAGCGACGCCGAGCACGGCGACTTCGCCCGCATCGGCCACGCCCTGGGCAATCTCTCGGAGGCGCCGATCTTCATCGACGACACGGCCAACGTCAACATCATGGAGATCCGGACCAAGGCCAGGCGCCTGCAGCTGGAACACGGCCTGGGTCTGCTGATCATCGACTACCTCCAGCTCATGGAATCGAGGAGCGGCAACCGCAATTCCGACAACCGCGTCCAGGAGGTGGCCGAGATAACCCGCGCCCTCAAGGGCATCGCCCGCGAGCTGAACGTGCCGGTCGTCGCCCTGTCCCAGCTGTCGCGCTCGACCGAGATGTCCAAGCCGGCCATCCCCAAACTGTCCCACCTGCGCGAATCCGGCTCCATCGAGCAGGACGCCGACGTGGTCATCTTCATCTACCGCAAATCGGCCGACAAGAACTACCGGCCGGAGGACATACCCCTGGATGAACGCTGTATCGCCGAGGTCCACGTAGCCAAACACCGCAACGGCCCGACCGGCATCGTCAAGCTCTTCTTCGACGAAGCCAGGGTCAGTTTCAAGAACCTGGACTCGCGGCAGGATCAGTTCTTCCCGGCCGCGTCCGAATCGGCCAAGGAAAAAACGCTGGCCATCTGACGAAAACGGCCATCTTATAAAAAACTGGCGGGCGCCGCCCGAAACAGCCATTATGCCTATTTTCTCCAAACTGAAGCAATTCAAGGACATGCGCGACAAGGCCAAGAACCTGCAATCGTCGTTGGCCGTCGAGAAGGTCGAGGGTTCTGCCGCTTGGGGCAAGATCAAGATAGAAATGGACGGCAACCTCAGCGTGCTGGGGGTCTCCCTGAGCGAGGAACTGCTCGTCCCGTCCGGCAAGGTCAAGCTCGAATCAGCCATCAAGGAAGCGGTCAACGACGCCGTCAAGAAGGCCCAGCGCAAGATGATCGAAAAGATGCGCGCCTCAGGCGATCTCAAGATGCCCGGACTGGGCTAACTGCCGCCGGTCGGTGACCGACAGCCGATTATCGTGCCTAAATTCCCCAGACCAATAGAGAACCTGATCACTGAGCTCGGCAAACTGCCCGGCGTCGGCCCGAAGACGGCCGAACGTTACGCTTTTCATCTGCTCAAACGAGGGGCGGCCGAGCGGGCCAGACTGGCCGAAGCCGTGGTGGCGCCGGACCTTACGCTCAAGACCTGTTCCAATTGCCGCAATTACACCGAGAACGACCCCTGCGCCATCTGCGGCGATGAGCGGCGCGACCGCGACACGGTCTGCATCGTGGCCAGCGAACAGGACCTGCTGGCCATCGACCACACCGGGGAGTATCACGGCCTGTATCACATACTCGGGGGCACGCTCTCGGCGGCTGACGGCGTCGCGCCCAGCGACCTCAACATACGCGAACTGCTCGATCGGCTGCGGCGGGACAACCCGAAAGAGCTCATCCTGGCGCTCGACCCGACGATCGAAGGCGAGGCGACGATGATGTACCTGACCCGTCTACTGGCGCCGTTCCGAATGCGCCTGACCAGGCTGGCTCGCGGCCTGCCCATCGGCAGCGAACTCGGCTACGCCGACGAAACCACGCTTTCCGACGCCCTACGCGGCCGGCGTGAGATAGCCGCGGAAAAGATGACCTCACCGGGAGCCGGTTGAAATCCCTCGGCTGGGCTTCGTGGATCCGCGGCCGCGGCGCTATCCGCCGTATTTTTTTACCGCAACGACCGACGCCTTTGACTTTTCCCGCCTTTCAGGTAAACCAATGGTAGGCGCGCATGATGCCAAAGCGCCATTATTACAGCTCTTTTCAACTATTAAACGTAGGCGCGCAGGAGGTTGACAATGACCGATAAGCGACCTGATGACCTGTCCTCGGCCGATGGGCCGCCGCGTTCGGACGCCGTGGCCGCCGGCTCTGGTGACAATACCGGGCAGAAAGTGGCTAACCCGTCCATCAACGAGGCCCAATGGCCCCTGTTCAAGAAAGCCGTCAGCGTGACCGTGGAGATCCAGACCGACGACGGCACGGGCGCCGGCGTCATCGTCACCTCCGACGGTCTCATCCTGACCGCTTACCATGTGGTCAAAAACGCCAAGAAGATCCTTGTCCGGCGCTGCAGCCTGCAGAAGAAAAGCCGCAGCCTGGTCTGCCGGGGCAAATACCTGGCCGACGTCATCGTCGAGGATAAGCAGGCGGACATCGCCGTCCTCAAGATGCGCCGGCCGCCGAAGAACCTGCCCAGCTGCACGCTCGGCAACTCCGACGAACTGGAGAAGAACGCGCCGCTCTACCGCGTCGGCCGCGATCAGGTCCCCCTGGCCGCCGGTTATCTGCTCTCCTTCGGCAGGTACAACCGCATCGCCGAGATCGAGATCGGCATGCCCAACGCCCCCGGCGCCAGCGGCGGCCCGATCTTCGACATCGCCGGGCAGGTCGTGGCCATCGCCCTGCGCGGCAACTTCGACTCGGAGCTGCCGCCTTGCTCATTCGCCATCCCCATCAGCGCCGCGCTCAAGCGCATCCTCAAGAACGAAACCGTTCGCCAACTCTTGGGAGACGATTGAGTCCAAGCCACCGCCGACGACCTCTGGTCGTCGGTTTTTTTGTATTTCAAAACCCGGGTCACTGCCCGGGTTTATCGATGATCACGCTTTGATGCCGTCGATGCGTATCTCGGTGAACGGCTGCCGATGACCGGCCTTCCTCTTGTAACGGACCTTGGCCTTGAACTTGATTACCGTGACCTTATCGGCACGCCCGTGGCGCAGCACAGTGGCCGAAACAATGACGCCCTTGACCGTCGGTTTGCCGACCTTAACCTCTTTGCCTGCGTCATCAGCGACAAGCATGGCGTCGAACTTGATGGCTGTGGCCTCCTTGACCTCCAGCTTTTCCACGCGGAGCACGTCACCTGGCCTGACCAGATATTGTTTGCCCCCGGTCTGAATGACTGCGAAATTCGCCATATTTCTTCTTAGTCGCCGGCTCTGCCAGCGTCCGGCCGCTTGCCGGCCGTCCCGCCGAGACGACATCATGTATTATGAGTGCGTCTACTCTACCGTGCCGCCTGACCACTGTCAATATAGGCGGCGACCGTCATGCCCGTCCTTAAACCGTTGGCCCGAGCAAAACCGGCAGGCACCTCCAGCACCTTATCAACGGGGTATTTCGGGAAATAGGTGGCCAATTCCTCGCCCGGCACGGGCACGGGAATATCGGTGGTCATGTCCACCAGCTCCTCGCCGCGGATCCAAAGTATATCGATGGGAAAATTCATGTCCTTCATCCAGAAGGTATAGACGTCCGGGCGCAAAAAAACGAACAGCATGCCCCTGCCCGTCTCCAGCCGGTCCGTACCGGAAAGCCCCTTTTCCCGGGCCTGAGCCGTCGAAGCCACCTCGACGGCCACCTTGATCTTGTCATCGATGATGATGCTGCCGCTGGCGAAAGCCCGCTGACTCCAACCGATGAACAGGGCGACCAACAACACCAAACCCAGCAAGGACAACGAGATGAGCGCACGATATTTCGACAGCAAGAAATTTGGCCCGAAGATCATACTTTCCGGTTATCTGGATGCCGGCCGGCCTCGCCTGAGGCCGCTGCCGGACCTTGTTTGAATGATACTACGGCTGCGACCATAACCGCCAGTATGCTGGCCAAAACGCCGAGAGCCACGACCTTCTCCCAGCCGCTCAGGAAAAGCGTCGACATGCCGAAAGCGGCGGCGATGAAATAATAGAACAGCACGGCCTGACGATGCGACAGGCCGAGATCCAGCAGGCGGAAATGCAGGTGTGAACGGTCGCCGACGGCCGGCGAACGCCTGTACCAGACCAGCCGGCGTAAAATGACCAAGGCTGCGTCGAAAAGGGGCAGGCCGAGCACCAGCAAAGTAGTGGCTATCTTGCCGCCCGAAGTGATGGCCAGCGTGCCCAGCAGGAAGCCGGCCAGCGTCGAACCGCCCTCGCCGAGGAATATCCTGGCCGGATGGAAATTGAAGATCAGGAAACCGGCAAAAGCGCCGGCGACGATCAAAGCCAAAATGGCCGTATCCGGCTGGGAAACCTCCTTCATCAGACTGACGGCGGCGATGACCAGGGCGCCGATGGCGGCGATGCCCGAGACCAATCCGTCCAGTCCGTCCAGGAACTTGGTCGTATAGGTCATGCCCAGCAGCCAGCACAGGGTGAAAATGTCGGCGATCAGGGTCAGCCGATAAGGGATGCCGCCCCACCAGAGGACGGTGAAAGAATAGCGATCCAGCTGAAGCTGCCCGCCGAAAGGATTGGTGATGAATTTCACGCCGACGCCGCTACTAATGATGACCAGTGCGGCGAGTATCGGCCAGACGATCTGCCTGGCCGGCTTGAGCCGGTATTTGTCATCGATGACGCCGCCGACGATCAAGATGAACGAGGCGCAAACGATGCCGATGACATATTTCCACTTGATGTACGGCCCCGGCAGCCAGCCCATGAGCAGCGCCAGTGCGACCGCGGCGGCCAAGGCAACAAAGACGGCGACGCCGCCCATGAGTGGTATCGGCCGGCCGTGCATCTTTCTGGCCTCATCGGGAAAATCCATGACCCGGTATTTGGCGGCGACGCGGCCGACGAGCGGCGTCAGCAGGGCCGCGGCGGCGACGGCGGACAAAGTGACCCAAAAATACTCCATAGGAAATCTCGCAGCTTACGTTAGCACAGGGACCGCCGGGATTCCAGACCGGGCCGGCAGAGCAGTCGGGCGACGGCGGGACAGATCGAGGTAAATAAAGAGGGCGCGTCACAAGCGTGACGCGCCCTCGGAGCGGACGAACTACGAACAGCCTATCAGGCCGCCTTCAGGGCCTCGAGCACCAGCTTGACGATCTCGCTGTGGCTCAAGGAGCTGGCTTCGGCGTGGGGATTGGCCCGAAAGCCGTTCCCGAAGGCGGTGCCGTATTCCGCCAGATACAGCGCCTGCACCCGGTGTCCGACCCGGTTGGTGAAGGACAGGTGGCCGACGCTGCCGAGCGACCGGACGTCCTCGGCGGACAGCTCCACGCCCTTGCGCCGGAGGTCCGACTGGCGCACCAGCCGGGCGACGCCTTCGAGCTCGATGCCCTTGGTGGCGACGATGAAACGGCCGTCGCCCTGGAACTGGATGGTGACATCGGCCTTGCGTCTGGACGGCCGGCCCTTGTGGGGACGGAAGTCCTTCTGGCCTTCGTTGCCCAGCCGCGTCACGGCGCCATAGCGAGTCGACTCCGACACGCCGTAAGCCACCGTGATCTGCCGGTAGACCGTGGCGCCGTCGAGGTTCCGGGCGCAGGTCGTCTCGACCAGCGTGGTCCGGTTCCAGTAGTCTTCGACGCCCCGCCGCCACTCGTTCTCCATGGCCTGAAGGGCCGCTTCGAGCGAGCCGCGGATTTTGTCGGCTTCCTCGGCTGCGGCCTCGTCGCTCTGGCCGCTCAGGTCCTCCGACTGGCGGAGAAGCAGGACGCCCTGGGCGACGTTGTCGACCAGGAACAGCCGGCGAAAGTCCGACTCGCGCAGCGTCTCGCTGCGCTCCTCGGACTCCATGATCAGGCGCTCGACGAGCTTGGTCATGCCGCGGAAAGCCGTATCGGCCAGGCGTACCACCGTTTCAGGCCGGTCCTTGAGCATCAAGTTCCAGCCGAGGCAGATGTTGCGCATGTGCCGCGGCGTGTGCGGCGTGGCGCTGCGGCGGTAGGTCTCGTCCTTGACAACGTCCTTGCCGGAAATGTCGTTGTTGGAGATGACCGCCACCAGCGGCAGCAGGTGCGGGACCACCTTGTCCAGCTCGCAGTAGTGCGACAGCAGATCCAGACTGGACATGGAATTCCTGACTGCCTGCTTGTCGTGCTGGTCTAGGCGGCCGCCGCCGCAGTCCAGGAACATGTAACCCTGGTTCTCGAGAGCCGCAGGATCGAGATCCTCGTGATCAGGCCAGTCCTGGCGGCGCAGCGCCCCGGCGGGGATGAACTTGAGCTTCGGCTGATCGCCGATGTCGAGCTTCTCCCTCACGACCGGGAAATTCCGGATCAAATAGACCATGAAAAGGATCTCCAGATCCGGGGACAAGTGCAATACCAGCGTATGCTTCTTCATCTGAACACCTCCGGGCCAAAAAGCCCTGCCGGACGGACCGGCGTTGACCGAGCGCTCTTGGCGACACCATGCCGCCATTCGCATTCGTTCGTTCGATTGTCAAAGCGTCCTTGGGCGGGCAAAAACCCGCTTAACGGACAGAAAAATATAGCATATTCGGCCTCTTTTGTCAATGCTCGGACGGATCGACAAAAAAGGCCGGCTGACCGGCCTTATTAATGTCTTAATCTGTGCTCAAGCCTAAAGCTTCGCCGCTTTTTCCACCCTGATAGTGCCGCCTTTTTCGAAGATCAGGCGGTCGCGGCGGCCCAATTTGCCTCTAAGCAAGGCTTCGGCGATGACGTTGTCGACCCTGTCCTGGATGGTCCGGCGCAGCGGCCGGGCGCCGAACAGCGGGTCGTAGCCGATGGTCGCCAGCTCCTTGATAGCCTCGTCAGTGACCTCGAAAATGATGCCCTTGGTCTCCAGCCGCTTGGCCACCTTGGCCAGCATCAGCCTGGTGATCTGTTCGATCTCGCCGGGGCTGAGCGGCGTGAAGACGATGACGTCGTCGAAACGGTTGAGGAATTCCGGCCGGTAATACGGGCGCAGTTCGCGCGTCATCATGCCCTCCTTGATGACGGCGATAGGCGTGTTCTTCTTTATCTCATCCTGGATGTACTGCGAGCCGGCATTGGAGGTGGCGATCAGGATGACGTTGGTGAAATCGATGACCCGGCCGATGTTGTCCGTCAAGCGGCCGTCGTCCATGACCTGCAGGAAGACGGTCAGGATATCCGGATTAGCCTTCTCGATCTCGTCCAAGAGCAGCAGGGAGAAAGGCTGCTTGCGGATGGCCTCGGAAAGGATGCCGCCGGCCTTGTCCCCCGCCGGTTCGCCGATCAGGCGGTAGAGCGAGGCTTTGTCCTGATACTCGGACATGTCCAGGCGGATCATCGAATCCTCGCTGCCGAAGTAGACGTCGGCCAGCGTCTTGGCCAGCTCGGTCTTACCCACGCCGGTCGGACCGAGGAACAGAAAGTTGGCGATGGGGCGGCTCTTGTCGCCGAGTTCGGCCCGCGCCCGGCGCATGGCCGAGGCCACGGCCGAAACGGCCTGGACCTGACCGATGACGCGTCCATGCATGCGCTGCTCCAGGCCGAGCAGTTTCTGCGATTCCTCCTCGGTCAGCGTCTTCAGCGGGATCCTGGTCTTCTCGGCGATGACGCTGGCCACGTCGTCCTTGGACACCGTGGCGTCGCGCCCCTTCTGGTTGCGGACGGCGGTAGCCGCCTCTTTGGCGATCTCAATGGCCTTCTCCGGCAGGAACTGCTCGTGCATGTAGCGGTCGGACAGGGAGACGGCGGCATCGACGGCATCGTAGGAAAAGAACACTCCGTTGGTGTATTCGATGCCGCCGGCCTTGGCCTCCAGTACTTGGATGGCCCGGTTGATGTCCATCTCCGGCACGTCTACTTTGACCAAGGCGCGCCCGAGCGGCGAGCCCTCGAGGGCATCGGCATATTCGCGGGGCGTGGCCGTGGCGATGCAGAAGAAATAACCACGGCTGAGTTCGGTGGCGAAGACCTGGGACAGGTCGATGCTCTCGCCGCTGCCGGAGGTGATGCCGACCATGCCGGCCACGTTGGGCACGACCAGGACGATATTGCCCGCCCGGGCGACCTCGTACAGGGCGTTGAGCAGCCGCTCCTGGGCGTCGGCGGCGCTGGCACCGGATACCAGCTGGGCGATGTTCACGCTGACCAGTCGCTTATCCTGAAGTATGGCCGGGACGTCCTCCTCGACCATTCTCTGGGCCACGCCTTCGATCATCGCCTCCTTGCCCACTCCGGGTTCGCCGACCAGGACGACGCTGCGCCGCCCGCCCTCGATGACCCGGAAGACGGCCTCGAACTCCTTTTCGCGGTCGATAGACGGCGCATAGTGCCCGAAGGCCGCTGCTTTGGTCATGTCGTGGCTGATCTGGTCCAGGAACGGCGTGGCCACGGCCGTCATCGAGCGATTCATGTTCGATTTCGGCTTCAGCCGGGCCGCCGAAGAGAAGCGGCTGTAGCGCCGCCGCAGCAGGTCCTGCACTCGTATCCAACTGACCACGTTATCGACCTTGTTCATGTCCACATTCAGGTCATAGAGCAATTCCTGCAGCCCCTCGCTCGCCCGCACGTTGGCCAGGAAGATCTCCGTCACCTCGACCAGCGGCTGTTCGTGTTCGTAAGCTTCAATGTAAGCCCGGATCAGGATGCCGCGCATCTCCGACGTCAGTTCGGTGGCCGCCTGATCACGCCCCAAGGCGCCCAACATGTTGCCCAACTTATCCTTGAACTTCTCGAAACGCAGGCCGAAACGCCCGAACATGACCGACACCTTGACCGTTGAGAGCAGCGCCGCGAACAAGTGGACCGGCCCAAGACCGGCGTTGCGCAGCTTCCTGGCCAGGCGATAAGCCGCTTCCAGCGCCTTGGTCGCCTCGGCACTATAGGCGCGCGAAACGTCCAAACGCGAACGACGCGGCAGCTTCCAGACCGACTTCCAGACATCGGCGTCAGCCGCGGCCGCGAACGGCTGCATTTTCTCGCCATAAGCCCGCCGCTGGACCGTTTCCTTGAGGGCGGCGGCGGTCACTGACCGGTAATACGTGAAGCAGGCGCAAAGCAGGCCGAACCAGAAGACCAGGAGATTGCGGTGCGGCGATTGCCAGTAAGCGGCGGCCAGCAAATCGGTGGGCTGCTGGACCGTCCTCAGCAGCAAGGCCAATGAGGCCAAGCCCGTCAAAATCAGAAGCACCAGGATGGTGCTGGACAGGATGCTCAGCGCCCTCTTCAGTTTGGTGATGAGCAAATAAAAATCATCGACGCGCCGTCCCCAGAAAAGGAAGAAGCGGCCGTAGATGATGCCCGAACCCAGCCCGCGGCAGACGGGACAGCTTCGGCCGCCATCGGCCCCCTTGCCGCCGCAGCGCTGGCAGACCAGCAGGTCGTATTGTGCCTTATCCTTCGTCTCGGTCATGGGTTAGCCGATTTAATGATGCCCACTAGCTGGGTGGAAAATTCGTAGGCTATGAACAGGGGCAGCGCCAGCCAAGCTACGAACAAGGCGGCATAAAAAACGGTCAGGAAACACAGGACGGCCGAATAGTAAACTATCATCACCAGTCTCATGAAGAAGCTGATGATGCGGCTGGTGATGTCGTGCTGTCCGAACATCGGCTTGAAGAGGTTCTTCAGCCAGATGCGCACGCCGAACGAATGCCCGGCGTTCATGAGCGACCTGAAGCCGTGGGCGGCGACGCGGAAAGCGCCCTTCGTGTACCACCAGATCGGGAAATACAGAAAAGAGACGATCGAATCGACCGCCAGGAATTTTACGGCCAAAAGTAGGTTCGACCTTATCATATTCAGTTCAGATTCTATTATAGCAAAAATAGGCGCTCCCATGAAGCGGCCGGAATTAAGGCTGAAACGAAAAAGAAGCCTATCGGCTTCCTAACTGCTGGCTTCCGGAGCCAGTTTATTTGACGGCCACGGTCCCGCCGGCAGCCGTCAGATAATCCACTCCTTGCACGGGGATGAAACCGAGGCTTTGCACCTGCGACTCGACGTTGTCCATCGACTGCTTGCCAAGCACCTCCAGATCCAGCTTCCGACGCCGCTCTTCCAGATCAGCCATCCTCTTTTCGATAGCCTTGATGGTGAAGCCGTTGGCCGCCGTCTGATTATTCATGGCCAGGTAGCCGCCGAAAAGAACAGCGACGGCGGCTATAAGCACCAAATTCAAGAAACGCAGATCACGCCACTGCCAAGCCGCATGCCGCGCTGATGGCAGAAAACATTTGTCTTTGTTTTGAAAATATTTGACCATGTTCTGTTCAGCTTTTGATCTTCTCCGCGACGCGGAGTTTGGCGCTGCGGCTGCGCGGGTTGACGGCGACCTCGGCTTCGGAAGCGGTCAGCGGCCTCTTGGTCAGCACTTTCAGGACGCCGGCCGCGGCCTGGCTAAGGAAATAACGTTTGACCGCCCGGTCCTCGAGCGAATGGAAGGAAATGACCGCCAGGCGCCCTCCCGGGGCGATCGACCCGGTGAAGGCCGGCAGGGCCGCCTCGAGATTTCCGAGTTCGTCGTTGGTGGCGATGCGCAGGGCCTGAAAGGTGCGGGTGGCGAAATGGATCCGGCCGCGGCGATAAGCGGCGGGGACGGCGCTGGCGATGACGTCGACGAGCTGCAGAGTGCTGACGATGCGGTCGCGGCGGCGCGCAGCAATTACGGCCCCGGCGATGCGCCGGGCGAACCGTTCCTCGCCGCAGCGGACGAAGATGCCGGTCAGTTGGTCCGCGTTCCAGCCGTTGACGATGGACGCGGCCGTCAGCTCCTGCGACGGGTCGAACCGCATGTCCAGTGGCCCGTCGAAACGGAAACTGAAACCGCGGCTGGGGTCATCGACAGCCAGTGACGAGAACCCCAGATCGAGAAGCGCCGCCTGAATCGGCCCGAAGGAATGGGAGAGGAGGACCCGCTCGACGTTCTTGTAGTTCTCACGGACAAGCATGACGCGAGAACCGAAACGTGCGAGTTTTCTCCGGGCCGCTTCGAGCGCCGCTTCATCAAGATCGATGCCCAGTAAAAGACCGTCGGGCGACGTGCGTTCGAGGATGGCAGCCGCGTGGCCGCCGGCGCCGACCGTGCCGTCGATGACGTTGTCGCCCGGCCGAAGGGCAAGCCCTTCGACTGTTTCTTTCAAAAGAACCGGTATGTGCGCCTGTGTCTGTTCGGACAGATCGACCTCTTCCATATGGAGCGAACCGCGATCGTTGCCTTAGACCCCCAGCTCGCCCAGCTTCTCGGCGATGTCATTGGAATTCTTCTCCGTCTCCGTCTTGTATCTCTCCCAGGTCGGCCTGTCCCAGATCTCCAGCCGGTCGTACAATCCGGCCACGACGACCTCCTTGCTGATCTTGGCGTACTGACGCAGGTATTCCGGCAAGACCACCCTGCCCTGGCCGTCGATCTCGACATCCATGGCACCCGCCAGCATCAGACGGGCGAAGGCGCGAGTGTTGGCCTGGCTGAACGGCAGCGCCGACAGTTTGACCGCCAGCTTCTTCCATTCTTCCGGAGCGTAGACGAACAGGCAGCTGTCCAGACCGCGCGTCACTACCGCGCCCCTGACCAATCTCTTCCGGAATTTCACCGGAATGGCCAACCGTCCTTTTTCATCGACCGTATGCTGGTACTCTCCGATGAACATGTGCGTGCGCTTAGGAAACTCCGCTTTAAGGTATGCGGGTGAATGCGGGAAACAAGGTCGGCCTGATCGCTACTTATCCACCTTTAGAACGAGCTCTATCTTCCCCACTTATCCCCACTTTAAACCACTATACTTCCAGTATACACCAATAAGACCCACCCATCAACGTGACCGGTGTGACGCAAGCCGAGGCCGCGGCTGCCGCACATTCGCCCTAGCACCGACCGATCCGCCAGAATAAAAAAACGCCGGCGGTGCGCGCCTGGGCGCCGTCAGCGTGAAGTGAACCAAAGTGCGAAATCGCGGTAGAAATCCCTGACCATCGAGCGGTGGCGTTCGAGCTCTTCGGCGGTCATCTCAGCCAGCGTCTGGCCGCAGCCGGCGGGAATGAACAGCCGCCAGAGCGCCGACTTGGCTTCCGACCGGTCGCCGCCGGCGATGACTGTCGCCAAGCGGCCGAGGACCTGCCTGACGAAGACCGCCGGCTCGTCGTGCGCGGCCGCAGCACAGGCCAAAGCATCCTCGAAGTAGCACGACCGGCCTATGTCCGACAAGTTCGGCGACATCAGCCGCAAATAACCCTCGAGGCCGATCTGTTTCGTCACCCACTTGACGTTGGTGCCGGGGAAACCGTTGAGCGCCGCGATGTGAAAAGCCGAATCGACGACGATGACCGGCTCGCCGACCTGGGCGAAGGCCCACTTGGCCTTTTCCCTGGCCACAGCCGAAGCCGACTCGGCCTGAAGTTCGGGAATGTCGAGTTGGTACTGCTCGACCTGGACGCCGAACGGCGACAACGCCTTGGCCACGCTGGGCACTTTGTTCGCGTTAGTGGTGCAAAAGAACAGCCTCATGATCTGCCTCCTTTGAAAGGACGTTCTTGTCCGTTCCCTGCTCAGGGAGCGGCGGCCTTAATCCTCAATGTCGGATCAGCATGAACCACAGACCCCCGGCCAACGCCGCCTGGAAGAGAAGACCGAACCAGAGCGGCAGGCGGACCCGGAAATAATTGTGGATGGCGAAATGAAAGCGCTGCAGCGGACCAAAAAGATTCTTTCTGAACAGCTTTTCGAGTCCCCACATCACGTCCGGCAGCACTGAACCGCAGACCGCCGCCAGCAAGGCGGGCGAAAAACCGCGTCCAACCGCCTGGACCAGGACCAGTATCAGGACCAGCAGTCCGTCGATGCCGGCCAGCAGGAGATAGCGTCGTATCTCGTTCTTTCGCCTGGCCCACTCCCCTGCCTGCTCGTCGCCGTGCGGTATGAGATCGGCGAAATAATGCGATAGCCAGCCGATACCGAAAGCAGCGACCGGATCGGTCGTCAGTCCTGCGGTCAAGGCCGCGCCGATGGCTGAATGGACGACGAGGTACATACTTCGTTTCCGCTGGAAATCGTATCTTAATGCCGGGCCGCCGCATCGGCAAGGCGCGGCCGCTGGCGGGTGCCGGCGGATATCGATCTCAGGCCGTGCCGGCGAAGATCAGGAACAAGACCATGTTGACCGCCGCGCTGACGGCGATGAGCGGCTTGAGCTGGCCCAGCCGGTCCTTTTCCTTCAGTGTCCCGAGCAGTATCAGGAACAGGAAAGGCGCGACCTCGCTCATGAATCTCGGTCCGAACTGATATGCGCCGGGCGTGTAATAGGACAGGAACAGGAGCAATTGGGCGGCCACCGTGGTCATGGCCGCTGCCCATTCGCCCGTCGGCCGCTTCTTCGGCGCGAAGGCCAGAAGGAACAGCGGCGACAGCAGGAAGAAGCTGAACCCGCGGCTATCCAGGCCGCCGGACGGGCCGGTCAACGGTGATTTGAAAAAATAAAAATAGGCGTTACGCGGGATATTGACCAGACTGAAAAGGCCGTTCGCGGCACGGCTCTGATACTCGAAGCTGCTCGGGTTGAGTATCGAGTCGCCGTAACCGCTGTCGAAAGGCGAACCGAACCTGGCCTGATTATAGACGCCCAGCAATCCCAGGACGACGATGATCGGCGCAACCATCGCGGCCAGATATCTCATCTTCGCCGCCGGCGGCCGCCGTCCGAAGATGACGGTCAAAATAAAGAACAGGCCGCCGAGCAGCGCCGTCAGGCGGGCGGCTACGGCCAGGGCCAGTCCGGCGCCGATCACCCATGGCCGGTCTTTAGCGCGCCATTCGACAAATGCCGACAGGAACAGCGCCGCCGTGAGCAGGTGGGCCAGATTCCACGGACCGATGAGCAGCAGCGGCCCGATCATCACCGAACCGAGAACGAAGGCCAGTGTCAGCCAGCCGGCGTCGATGGCTTTGAAACCTTCGACCTTGGCCAGACGATAGGCCAGATAGGCCACGGCGAAGGCCGAACCGGCCTGAAAAAGGGCATGTGTGGCGACGCCGGTCACGGACACGAAGGGCACGAATAGCACCGCCGGCAGCGGTCCCAGCGGCCAATAGATCCGGCCGTGGCGCACCGTGAAATCGATGATCGTCCCGTACTCGGCCACCAGCTTGACCGGGATGTCCAGCCGCCCGTTCAGGAAAGATTCGGCCAGCCAGACGAAATGCTGGTGGCAGTTGACCTTGGCCAGGTTGAACGCCTCGACCAGGGCCAGACCGGCGGTGGCCAGTATGCCCAGGACGAGATATTCCATGATCGACCTCGCGGACCTCATAGACGATAACGCAGGGAGCGGCGCTGCCGGTGGTAAGAAATGGCGAAGCGATGAGCCTCGTCCCGCAGGTGCTGGAGCAGCGGCTTGAAGGCCGAGGCCAGGCGGGCCAGCTCATGATCGCTCTTATCATACACCAACTCGTCCCGTTTCCTGTCCGGCCCCTTAGCCAGGCCGACCAAAGGGATGGCCGAACGGTAGCGTCCGAGAATGCGCCTGGCGGCGTTCAATTGCCCGGTGCCGCCGTCGACAAGGATCAGGTCGGGCAGCGGCCAGCGGCGGCCGGTCCGGCCGGTCGAGCGGGCGAAGCGGCGGCCGAGCACCTCGGCGATCATGGCGGTATCGTTGGCGCCGGCCACCGTCTTGATGCGGAAACGGCGGTACTCGCTCTTTTTCGGCCGGCCGTCGATGAAAACGGCCAGGCTGCCGACTGCGTCCGTTCCGGAAATGTTTGAAATATCGTAACCCTCGATGCGGCCGAAGACGTTGATGAACTCGTCGAGCGCTGCGTTCTCGTCCTTGAGCACGGCGATGTCCTGCACGTGTTCGAGCGCCCGCAGGCGGTTCCTGGCGGCGGCGGCCTCCTCGTAACGCTGCACCTTGGCCGCGGCCCGCATGGTCATTTCCAGGCCGCGCACGATGCTCCGGCGCCGGCCGCCGAAAAAGGCCATGAGCTGGCGGATGATCTTGCGGTAATCGGCCGGGCTTATATCGCCGGTGCAGACGCCCGGGCAAAGCCCCAGATGGCGGTAGAAACACGGCCGCCGAGCGCCCGGCCGGCATAACGTCCAAGGAAAGGGCCGGCGCAGCGTGTCCAGCGCCGCCTGGACCGAAGCCGCCGAATGGAACGGCCCGAAGGTCCTGAGGAACCGCCGCTGAGGCAGCCTAGCCAACTCGTGGCCGCGGATGAGCACCGGCCTGGGGTAGGGCTCCCGGGTGAAAGCCAGATGAACGAAACTCTTGTCGTCCTTCTCCAGGATGTTGTACGGCGGCTGATATTTCTTGATGAGTTTGGCCTCCAGGATGAGCGCCTCGATGGTCGTCGGCGTCTCCAGGTAGTCTATCCGGCTGATCAGCCCGACCATCTTGGCGATGCGCGCGTCCGCCGGACGGACGAAATAACCGGAGACCCGCGTGCGCAGCGAGGTGGCCTTGCCGACATACAATATCGCGCCGCTCCGGTCCTTCATCAGGTAGACGCCGGGGGCGGCGGGCAGGACGTTGTTCTTGATCTTGATATTCTCCGGTATGGCCATAAACGGCTCTTCGGGCGTCTGAAAACTTCCCAAAACAACGAGGGTATGATTTCATAAATCACGCACCTAAGCAATACACCGAAAGGGAGGTGTCCGATGGCGTCCTTTCACAAAAGAGCACAGCCCAAGAAGATCCGTTGCCAGTCGCTGTCGTCCGCGGAAGCGCAATTCCCGCTGGGCCGCGAGACCCAGGCCGAGCGGCCAGCCGCCGTCGAGACCGACGTGCCCATCGAACCAGCGAGATCCGTTATCGAATGCGGCGAGCCCGGCCATGCCGGCTGCCCGCGCGCCTCGGAATCGGACAGGCCGGAGGATCCGGAGGACCCTCAGGTTCCCGGTTCCGACGACCCGGATGAGGAACCCTGCCGCTGCGGCAGGAAGTGCGGCGACTGCCAGGACGAGCCGGAGATGCCCATGCTTCAGATGGACGAGGAGGGCGGCCAGCGCATCATCAGGATCACCGGTCCGGTCGACTGGGACATGGTCGACTACGTCGGCCGGCGCCTGGCCCGCCTGATTGCCGTGTCCGACGAACCGGTCACCGTCTTCATCACCTCGCCCGGCGGCTCGCTCGATTGCGGCCTGGCCATCTACGACCTGCTGACCACCTGCCCCTGCCCGATCATCACCGCCATCTTCGGCGGCGCCCATTCAGTGGCCACGCTCATCGCCCAGGCCGGCCTGCACCGGCTCATCTCTCCGAACTCGACGATGATCGTCCACAACGTACACTGCTTCGTCTCCGACGATCTCGACCACCTGAAGCTGACCAAGCTGGGCAAGCACATGGAAGCCGCCCAGCGGCGCTATGAGCGTATCGTCTGCGACCGCGCCGGCATCTCACCGGCGCAGATCCGAAAATGGTGCGAACAGGAGCGCTGTTTCACGGCCAAACAGGCCGTGTTCCACAAGCTGGTCGACGAGATCATCTGAGGGCTGAATAGACCGCCCGCCTAACTTAAGGGCGGACCCTTGACAGCTGCCTTAAAATAGGCTAAGGTCCGTTGTCGCTTTCCGACCATTCCGAAGGAGAGTCACATGGACCTTTTAAACCTATTGACGAGTCCGCCGGGGATAATCATCCTGGCCACGTCGGCAGCTGTCTTTTTTATCTGCCTGGCGACCATCGGCCGGTCCAGGCACCAACGGAGGAATCGCCGAGCCAAGGAACAGGCCAGGGAATGCCTGATGTATGCCCGTCGCGCGGCGCGCTCGCCGCGAGAGGCTGACCGGGTTCCCGGTCTCGTCCGCCGCATCCGCCACCTCGCCGATGAGATCGGTTTCGAACTGTACGACGTCGGTGCCAGCCAGCGCGGGCTGGAAAAACTGCTGATGATGGCCAAGGACAAGGCCCAGCCAAGAGCGGCGCTTGCCTATCAAAACATCGGCCCTGTCGGCCTGGCCCTTCAATACGACCGTCCGGCCCTGCCCGGGCCGACCAGGCCGGCGCACGAGCTTGAGCTCGAGTTGCCGGCGGACGACGGCGTGGAAGAAGACCTGGTCATCACCAGGGGTTCGACTGAGGCCGTCACGGCGCAGTCCCCGGACGCTTTCGGGAACAGCCTGGAGATCGAAGTGGAACTGCCCGAGCTCGGGCCGGAGGTCATCACCTCATACTTCGAACCCATGGCCCAAGTACCGGCAGACCAAGAGCCAGTCCAGACGACCGGCCAGAAACGGACCGACGAGCAGGACGACGTCGACGTCGACGCACTGTTCGACCGGATCATCATCCGGGACGACGAACGCGACGAAAACGTCGATGTCGATGCCATGTTCGACCGGATCATGATCAGCGGCGGCGGCATCGATGCCAACGCCAAGATCGTCCGCATCATCAGACGCGACTCTTAAAACGGACACCAGCTACGGTGTCCGTTTTTTCATTTCCTGGTTTTTCTCGTTTATCAGAGCACCCTCTTGAGGTACTTGGCGGTATGGGTGTCGGAATACTTGGCCACCTCCTCGGGTGTGCCTGTGGCCACCACCCGGCCGCCGCCGTCGCCGCCCTCCGGACCGAGATCGATGATGTGGTCGGCCGTCTTGATGACGTCCAGGTTGTGCTCGATGACCACGACCGTGTTGCCCTTCTCCACCAGCTCGTGCAGGACCTCGAGCAGCCGCCGGATATCCTCATAATGCAGGCCGGTCGTCGGTTCGTCGAAAAGATAGATGGTCCGTCCGGTGCCGCGCTTGGACAATTCGTAGGCCAGCTTGACCCGCTGGGCCTCGCCGCCGGACAGCGTCGTCGCCGACTGGCCGAGTTCCAGATAACCCAAGCCGACGCGGTCGAGTACGCCCAGCCGATCGTTTACCGGCGGGATGTCGGCGAAGAAAGCGTTGGCCTCCTCGATGGTCATGGTCAGGACATCGTGGATGTTCTTGCCGCGGAACCTGACCTCCAGCGTCTCCCGGTCGAAACGACGGCCGCGGCAGACGTCGCAGGCGACGAAGACCGTCGGCAGGAAGTGCATCTCGATGGCGATGGTGCCGTTGCCCTGGCAGTTCTCGCAGCGGCCGCCGGGCACGTTGAAGCTGAAACGGCCGGGCCGGTAACCGCGCAGACGGGCCTCTTCGGTGGCGGTGAACAGGTCGCGGATATGGTTGAAGGCGCCGGTGTAGGTCGCTGGGTTGGAACGCGGCGTCCGGCCGATCGGCGACTGATCGACCAGGGCCACGCGGTCGAGGTACTCCAGTCCAAGTATCTTGCGGTGTCGGCCGACCGGATAGGCCGTACCGTTCAATTTGTTGGACATCTGATTGAAGATGATCTCGTTGACCAGGGTGCTCTTGCCGGAACCGGAGACGCCGGTGACACAGACGAAGCGGCGCAGCGGTACCTCCACGTCGACGTTCTTCAGATTGTTCTCGGAGGCGCCGAAGATCTTCAGACTCTCGCGGTTCTTGGTGCGGCGCACGGCCGGCACCGGGATGCGCCTCTCGCGGTTCAGGTATTGTATGGTCAGCGACCTCTTGTCGTCGAAGATGTCCGGTATCGGGCCGGCGGCGACGATCTGGCCGCCGTGCTTGCCGGCGCCAGGGCCGAAATCGACCAGGTAATCCGAAGCCAGGATGGTGTCCTCGTCATGCTCGACGACGATGATGGTGTTGCCGATGTCGCGCAGATTCTTGAGCGTCTCCACCAGCCGCTCGTTGTCCCGCTGATGCAGGCCGATTGTCGGCTCGTCGAGGACATAAAGGGCGCCGACCAGCCGGGAGCCGATCTGAGAAGCCAGGCGGATGCGCTGGGCCTCGCCGCCGGAAAGCGTGCCGGCCGTGCGGTTCAGGCAGATGTAGTGCAGCCCGACGTTCAGAAGGAACCTGAGCCGGCCCCTGATCTCGCGCAAAACCACCTCGGAGATCTCGACCTCGCGCTTGTCCAGTTGAATTTTTTCGAAAAAATCATTGGCCAGGCCGATGGTCATGGCCGTGAGTTCGATGATGTTCTTGCCGCCGATGCGCACGTAGGCGCTCTCGCGGCGCAGCCTGCCGCCCTGACAGGTCTCGCAGGTCTCGGTGGAGAAAAAATCCTTGATGCCCAGGCCGTGGCAGTCCGGACAGGCGCCGTAGGGGCTGTTGAAGGAAAAAAGCCGTGGCTCGATCTCGGGAAAGGAAAAGCCGCAGTCCGGACAGCTGAACTGGCTGGAGAGCAGCCGCTCCTCGCCGCTGCCGTAGACGGCGACGACCAGGCCGTTCGAATGCTTCAGGGCCGTCTCCACCGCTTCGGCCAGGCGGCTCTGGAAATCCTTGCCGCCGGCGGCGACGTCGCTCTTGGTGAACTTGTCCACCATCAATTCGATGGTGTGGTGCATATTGCGGTCGAGCACCAGCCGGGTGCGCAAAGACCGCACGCGGCCGTTGACCCGGACCGTGGAAAAACCGCTGTTATAAAGATCGTAGAGCATCTGGTGATACTCCCCTTTCCGGCCGCGCACCAAAGGCGCCAGGATCATCGTCTCCTTTGGCTCGGTATCCTTGGGTACCGCCGCACCGTAGGCCGCGGCCGCCTCGCCGCTTATCAGGTCGACCATCTCTTCGGCGGCCATCTTGCGGATGGGCTTGTCGCACTCCGGGCAGTACGGCCGGCCGACGCGGGCGTAGAGCACGCGCAGGTAGTCGTAGATCTCGGTGATGGTGGCCACGGTCGACCGGGGGTTGGCTGAATGCGCCCGCTGGTCGATGCAAATGGCCGGCGACAGGCCCTCGATCTCGTCGACGTCAGGCTTGCTCATCTGACCGAGGAACTGCCGAGCATAGGCCGACAGCGACTCGATGTAGCGGCGCTGGCCCTCGGCGAAGATGGTGTCGAACGCCAAGGACGACTTGCCCGATCCGGACAGGCCCGTGAAGACTATCATCTTGTTGCGCGGCAGGGTTAGGGAGATGTTCTTCAGATTGTGCTCCCTGGCGCCGCGAATGACTATATTCTCTTGCATGTCGTTACCCCTTGATAAATATCGGCTGATGGGTTAAGGTCGGACATCGATCGGGTTCTCCGGTCGTGGTTCTTTGAAAAGGAGGCTTAGATGGAACCGCCGGTCTATAAACTGCGCAGCGCACTGGATATGGCCACCCATATCCGCGACGAGCTGGACAAGATCCGCGCCGTCCTGGCCGGACCCGGCTATTTCGACGCCGATACCGCGTCCGTCCTGATGACCGACCTGCTGCACTACATCAATTTCGTCATCCAGCGCAGCTGGCTCGGACACGAGGCCGACACCGGCATCTCGCGCGAGAGCACTTTGGGCATCATCGAGCGCGACCTGGAACGGCTGGAACGTTTCGTCAAAGGCTGCACGGCCTACGTCGCCGCCAAGGGCGGCTCGTTCTACGCTCCGGGCGTCAATCGCCTGTTCGCCTCGGTAGCCGTCGACCTGGAATATCTGCTGGCCCATGACCCGCTCAAGGAAGCGGCCAAGAAACTGGGGAGGTTCGGCTATGTCCAAACGCCTACCTGTTAGCCAGCTCTCCGACAGCGACCTGGTCCATCTGCTCAAGGACCTGCAGCGCCGTTTCGACGCCGGACCGCCGGCCGCCGAACTCCTGGAGATCATCCACGCCCACTCCGAGGCCTACGATGAACTCCTGCACCGCGGCCACAGCGAAGTGCAGATCGAGTGGATGCTGCACGACAAGCCTCTGGCCTGACCGACGCCCCCGGAACACCCGGGGGATTTTTTATTTCTTCAAAGGAACTTTCGGCTTCTTCTCCTTGCCGGCTGCCAGCCTCTTCAGTTCCCTGATCTCGTCGCGCAAGATGGCCGCCAGCTCGAATTCCAGGTCCTTGGCCGCCTGCAGCATCTGCTTTTCCTTCTCGGCGACGATCTCTTCGACCGGCCGGTCCTCCGGCGACGCCTCCAGCGCCAGGATCTGCTTGGCCCGCTTCTCCTCGCTCTTGGCCAGGCCTTCCATGATGTCCTTTATCTTCTTCTGGATGGTCTTGGGCGTGATGCCGTGCTCGGCGTTGTGGGCCAGCTGCTTCTCGCGACGCCGGTTGGTCTCATCGATGGCCCGTTTCATCGAACCGGTGACCCCGTCGGCGTAGAGGACGACCTCGCCCTTGACGTTGCGGGCGGCCCGGCCGATGGTCTGGATGAGCGAGGTCTCGCTGCGCAGAAAACCCTCCTTGTCGGCGTCGAGTATGGCCACCAGCGTCACCTCGGGCAGGTCCAGGCCTTCGCGCAACAGGTTGACGCCGACCAGGACATCGCAGACGCCGCGGCGGAATTCGCTCAGGATCTTGATCCGGTCGATGGTGGCGATGTCACTGTGCAGATAGGAGACCTTGATGCCCTTGTCCTTGAGAAAATCGGTCAGGTCCTCGGCCATCTTCTTGGTCAGGGTGGTGACCAGCACGCGCTCGTGCGCCTCGGCATGCTCGACGGCCCGCTCGATGAGGTCGTCGATCTGTCCCGGCTTCCCGCCGACCTCAGTGACCGGCAGCACGGTTATCTTGGGATCGACCAGCCCGGTCGGCCGGATGACCTGCTCGACCACCTGCTGGGAGACGCGGTATTCGTACGGACCGGGCGTGGCGGAGACGTAGACAGTCTGCGGCACTTTAGCCTCGAACTCGTCGAACTTAAGCGGCCGGTTGTCGATGGCCGAGGGCAGGCGGAAGCCGTACTCGATGAGCGTCTTTTTGCGGGCCTGGTCGCCGTTGAACATGCCCTGCACCTGCGGCACGGTCACGTGCGACTCGTCGATGAAGACCAGGTAATCGTCCGGAAAGTAATCCAGCAGCGTCTCCGGCGGCTCGCCCGGGCCGCGGCCGGACAGATGCCGCGAATAGTTCTCGATGCCGTGGCAGTAACCGACCTCCTGAAGCATGGCCAGATCGAAATTCGTCCGCCGCTCCAGCCGCTCGGCTTCGAGCAGTTTCCCCTCCCGGACGAAGAGGTCCAGGCGCTCTTTGAGCTCGCCGCGGATGGACTTGATGGCGCGGTCGCGTTCCGGCCCCGGGGTGATGAAATGCTTGGCCGGATAGATCCAGACCTCGTCGCGCCTCTCCCGCAGCCGGCGCGTCACCGGGTCGATGAGCAGGATGACGCCGACCGTCTGGCGGTCCAGTTCGACGCGGATGATGACCTCCTCGCCGGCTGGCATGACCTCGATGACGTCGCCGCGCGAACGGAATGAGCCGCGCTTGAGCTCAGCGGTGGTGCGCTCGAACTGCGTGCGCACCAGATGGCGCAGGATGTCCTGGCGCGACGCCGGCTGGCCGCGCCGCAGCCGCAGGTGCATCTCCTTATAGGCGGTCGGCGCGCCCAGGCCGTAGATGCAGGAGACGGAAGCGACGATGATGACGTCCGGCCGCGTCAGCAGCGCCTGGGTGGCGGCGTGCCGCAGGCGGTCGATCTCCTGGTTGATCATCGCCTCTTTCTCGATGTAAGTGTCGGTGGTCGGCAGGTAGGCCTCGGGTTGGTAATAGTCGTAATAGGAAACGAAATATTCAACGGCGTTCTTGGGGAAGAACTCGCGGAACTCGTTGCAGAGCTGGGCGGCCAACGTCTTATTGTGGGCGATGACCAGCGTCGGCTTGCCGATGTTCCTGATGACGTTGGCCATGGTGAAGGTCTTGCCCGAACCGGTCACGCCGAGCAGCGTCTGGTGGCGCAGACCCGAACGGACGCCGTCAGTCAGTTTGGCGACGGCTTCCGGCTGGTCGCCGGCCGGTTTCATTTTTGTCGTCAGTTTGAACTCCATGTGCACGGCTTCCCTAAATGCCGAAAAGCCCCCTGGCTGAGCCATATAGGGGGTGCCTGGACAGGCTTTCTTCGATTGGAAGTTCCACGGTATCAGTCTTCCCGGCCGGAGTCAATCCGGTCGCCTACTCCTCGTAAGCCACGCCGAATTCCGGCAAGACCGTATCGATCTTCTTTCCCTGCCGAATGTGCCCGGCCAGCACTTCCATTGCCGACAGCTCGCCGTGGTCCAGATAAACCTTCTTCGGCTTGCTCTTGCCGCTGACCAGCCAGTTCAGCAATTTAAGTTGGTCGCCATGGGCCGAATAGGCGCCGATGACCTCGACTTTGGCCTTGACCAGTATCTCCTCGTGATCGATGTGCACCCGGTTGGCCCCCTCGAGCACTTCGCGGCCGATGGTGCCGGCGGCCTGGAATCCGACGATGAGCAGCGTGTTATTCGGGTTGTTCAGGTAATCGACCAGGTGGTGCATGATGCGGCCGCCGTGCATCATGCCGCTGCCGGCAATGATGACCTTGGGCGGCGGCACGCTGACGATCTCATGCGACTCCTCCGGCTTTTTGGTTACCTTCAGCCCGGGAAACTGGAAAAAATCGTCGTGCTTGGACAGTTCGCGCGCTTCACGATTGTAATATTCCGGAAAACGGTGATAGATGGGCAGCACCTTGATCGCCAGCGGGCTGTCCAGGAAGAAGGGCACCTTGGGCAGCTGGCCGCTCTCGACCATTTCATTGAGATCGTAAAGGATCTCCTGGGTGCGCTCCAGCGAGAAGGCCGGGATCATCAGCACGCCCCGGCGCCTGACCGTGTCGACGACCGTCTGCTTCAGCAGCCGAGAGCGCGTCTTCGGATCCTCGTGCACCCGATCGCCGTAGGTCGATTCCATGATGACGACGTCGGCCGGGTCCATCGGCTCGGTCGGCCGCAAAATGGGGACATTGTCGTTGCCGATATCGCCGGAGCAGACCAGCCGCTTGCCCTCGATATCCATCTCGACGAAAGCCGAGCCGAAGATATGACCGGCGTCGCGGAAATGAAAGGTGATGTCGTCGGCTATCCTCACCGGCGTGCCGTATTCGACCCCATGAAGCAGCTCGTAGGCCTGCCAGACGTCTTCCTGCCCGTAAAGAGGCGCCTTGCCGTATCGGCGGGCGTCGTCGCGCATCACGTGTTCGGCGTCGATCCACATCTGTTTGGCCAGGAGCCGCGTCGGGTGCGTCACGAAGGCGCGGCCGCTGAAACCCTCTTTGACCAGCTTGGGGAAGCGTCCGATGTGGTCGATGTGCGCGTGGGTCAGGATGACGGCGTCGAGCGAGGCCGGCTCGATGCCGAACGGCTTGAGATTGCGCTCAAAAGCGACGGAACCGCCCTGGAACAGGCCGCAGTCCACTAGGACGCGCGCCTTCGCCGATTCCAACAGGATGCAGGAGCCGGTGACTTCCCTGGCGGCGCCGAGGAAGGTGATCTTCATACGCGGTAATTATACCACGCCTCCGACTTTCCGAGGCGATCCCGGCCGACGACGCCCGGCGGCCCCGGGCCCAGATTTGACAGCAGGCAGCCGGCTTGTTACGCCTAAATCAAGCCCTTTCACAAAGGAGACGAACATGCGCAACGCGCCCGTCCGCACGCCGTGGACGCCGCCGCGCCCACGCATTATCGTCATCATTATCCTGCTGCTGCTCGTGGCCAGCGCCTTTGACGCCCTGGCCACCCTCAAGATCATCAGCCGAGGTGCCGACGAATGGAACCCGTTGATGCGCTTCGCCCTGTCCATCGGACCCTGGTACTTCTTCCTGGTCAAGATGGCCTTCACCGTCATCGGCTCGCTGATCCTGGCTTACTACGCCCGCGTCAAACGTTGGGCCTGGTGGGGCCTGTGTCTCGTCGCCGCCGTCTACTTCCTGCTCGTCCTACTGCACCTCTTCCTGCTCTTCTGCATCCCCATCCCCGCCGCCTCCTTCACCTGCTAGGAGGCTTTTTCTTTATCAAATAGCCCGTTCAGAACGGGCCAACCCCGGCCGGTCAACCTACCAACGCACGCCGTGGCCGGTGAACTTCAGCAGGCCATGCAGGATGCCGTTGGCCTCGCAGATGTCGGCGTAGACGTAGGCGCTCCGCCGGGGCGTCCGTTTCTGGGTCACGTAATCGATGGCCACCAGCCCGAAGCGGCCGGCGAATCCTTTTTCCCATTCGAAATTGTCGATGAGCGACCAGTGAAAGTAGCCGCGGACGTCGACGCCGGCCCGTATGGCGTGATAGACCTCGAGCAGCGCCGCCACGATGAGCCGCGGCCGCTTGCTGTCGTCGCCGTTGGCCACGCCATGCTCGGTGATGAAGATGGGCTTCTTGTAGCGGGCCATGTTCATGATGGCCTCGAAGATACCCTGCGGATTTATCTCCCAGCCGAGGTCGCTGACGGTGCGGTTCTCGGTGTGGACCTCGTAGAAGAACTGGAAGAACTTGGTCGGCAGGTACTTGACCCGATAGTGGAAATAATAGTTTATGCCTATGAAATCATGCGTTCCCTTGGTCCAGATGAAGAACTGCCGGTTGATCAGCCGGTCGGCGAACCAGACGAACAGCGTGTCGGTCAAGGATTCGCGCCGGTAAGGCTCGAAAGTGATGACGTTCTGGGCGATGCCGACCATGATCGGCTGTCCGCGGCCGCCGAGGACGCGGTGCAGGCTGCGATAAGCGGCCTTGTGGGCCTTGGCCAGCCGACGGAAGACCCAGCAGGTGTGCAGGGCGCTGCGCTTGCCTGGCGGCCAGCCGCCGACGCTGTAGGACTGGCCCAAGTAGATCATCGGCTCGTTGATGGTGATCCAGAAGTCGACCAGATCGCCGAATTCGCTGGCCAAGAAAGCGGCGTATCGGTCGAATAGCCCGACGGACGCGGATGACTCCCAGCCGCCCTTGTCGGCGAACCACTTGGGCAAGGTGAAGTGCCAGATGGTCACCATGGTCTTCATCCCCCGGCTCTTTAGTGATTGCAGGACGCGGCGGTAATGGAGCACTTCGTTGAAGTCCCACTGCCCTTCGGCCGGCTCGATGCGGCTCCATTCAATGGAAAGGCGGTGGGCGTTCTGGAACAGGGAGGCGGCCAGATCGAAATCCTGCTCATAACGGTCATAATGGTCGTCGGCCTGGCCGGACACGGTGCCGTCCAGGATATGGCCGGGCGACTTTTCCCATGCATACCAGTCGTTCTTGGTGTTGCCGCCCTCGACCTGGTGCGCCGAGGTCGCCGAACCCCAAAGAAAACCGTCAGGAAACATGCGGGTCTCGTGGTTATGAGGCCGCGGCTGCGGCAGTTCCTTGAGGTAATCGAGGCCTTTCAAGGATTCATCTTTTTGAGCCGTTTGGACCATATATCTTGGTTTATTATATCACCTCAAGGCTGGCTTCACAATCCATAAGCAGCTCAACTTAATAAGAAAAATCGCTAAAACATAACAAAAAACGCCCTTCCGGGCGATAAAGCAATTTGGCACTCGAAGTGAGAATAGCACAGATCGCTGATTTTGTCAATACTAGCTGACAAAACCCGCAGGAGATCCGGGATATTCCTCAGCCGCCGGCTCAAGCCGACTTCCTGTAGAGATAGACGCCGCGGCCGTTCTTCGCTTCGAGCGGCCAGTCGGGGAACTTGAATGCGTACGATACGACCCGGCCGCCGACGGGCAGTTCGGCCATGAGTTTCTTCTGCATCCGCCACATCTGCGTATTGATCAGGAACAAGGTGACGACATCGGTCTTGCGGAAATTCGCCCCCCAATAAGACCCGAGGTGCACCCTGGCGCGGTCGGTCAAGCCGGCCCGCCGTATCTTCCAGATCGACCAGAGCCACAAAAACGGGCTGATCTCCCAGCCGTCGGCCTGGGCGCCGGCTCGGGCCGCGGCAATGATGATACGACCGTCCCCTGAACCGAGATCGGCCAACCGCTCCCCCGGTTTGACGCCAGCCAGCCGGATCATCTCTTCGACGTTCCTGGCGTCGGTCGGCACGAAAGGCGCCCCAAAAAAGACGCTGTAAGCCGTGGTTACGAACAAAACCGCCGCCAACAAAGATATGGCGGTGATAAAAACGGCTATGAACCAGGCGCCGAAGAACTCGACGCCAGCGACCACGCCCAGGCAGACGGCCAGGACGGACAGAAACAATATAGCGGCCTTTCTCAGGGTTCTCATGCCTCCGGCCCGGTTTCAGAGCAACGGCTCGTTGTCCCCTTCTTCCGGATCAATATGACTGAGTTCCTCGCCGACGAAACCCATTTCTTCAGGCGTCTTTTCGGCCAATTCAGGCTCGATCTCCATCGGCGCTATCTCGCACCAGCGGTCGAAACCGCCTGAAAGGAATTCGACGTTCTTGTAGCCCAGGCCGTCCAGCGCCTCAGAAACGGCCCCGATCTCGCCTTCCTGGGTCGGACCTACGACGACAACGACCTTCTTATCCTTGACCGGCAGCAGGTTGGCGATGTTGACGGTCAGTTCGCGATGCGGCACATGCAAAGAACCGGCGATGTGACCGGTATCGAAATCGGCGTTATCGCGGATATCGACGACAATATGCTCCAGATCGTCTTCCCTGAGCTTGAGCAGATGTTCGCAAGTGATGTACGATGTACCTTGTTTGGCCATAGTGGTCGGGGTTAACATGATGATATTACCATAAAGGCCGGGTTATCGGCCAGCGGCGATGCCTCGTTCACGGCCGCGGGTAGCGGCTAAAAACGCAGGAAACAACCGCCCCCTGCCAGCGAAAATCAAACGACCGGCCTGTCTGGCCGGTTGTAACTGTTTTCCTGGCTCAATGGTCCCTATTCTTTCCGTGCGTCGCGCACGGAACGCTTGCGTTCGATGTGGTTAAGGACCATCTTGCGAATGCGGACGTTCTTCGGCGTCACTTCCACGAGCTCGTCGTCGCCGACGAACTCGATCGCGTCCTCCAGGTCCATGATCCGCGGCACGTCCACCTTGGCGCTGCCGCCGTCGCCCTTTGAGCGCATGTTGGACAGCTTCTTCTCCTTGCAGACATTCACCTCGATGTCGCCGGTCTTGGCGTTCTGTCCGACGACCATGCCAGCGTACACCTGCACGCCCGGGCCGACGAACAGCTGGCCGCGCTCCTGAGCGGCGACCAGGCCGTAGGTGACCGTGATGCCGGGCTCGAAGGCGATGAGCGAGCCGTGGGCATTGGCGTCGAAATCCCCCCTATAGTCAGCGTAGCCCAGGAGCTGCGAGTTCATGATGCCCAGGCCCTTGGTATCGGTGAGCAGCTGGGACCGATAACCGATGAGGCCGCGGGTCGGGATGGTGAACTCCAGGTAGGCGGTCTTGTTCTCCAGGCGCATGTCCTTCATCTCGCCGCGGCGCTGGCCCATCTTCTCGATGACCACGCCCACGGACTCCTCCGGGACCTCGATGAAGACCTGCTCCATAGGCTCCTGCCGCTTGCCGCTTTCTTCCTTGAAAATAACCTGCGGTTTGGAGACCTCCAGTTCGAAGCCTTCGCGGCGCATCTTCTCGATGAGGATGGCCAAGTGCAGCTCGCCGCGGCCGGCGATGGTCCAGCGGTCCATGGAATCGGTCTCAAAACGGCGCAGGGCCACGTCGGTCTCGAGTTCACGCTCCAACCGCTCCTTGAGCTGCCGTGACGTGGTGAACTGACCTTCCTGCCCGGAGAACGGCGAGGTATTGATGCCGAAGGTAATCTTGACCGTGGGCTCTTCGATGGCGATGACCGGCAGGGCGACCGGGTGCTCCAGGTCGGCGACGGTCTCGCCGATGGACACGTCCGGAATGCCGGCGATGGCCGCGATGTCGCCGGCGAAGACCTCGTCGACGTCAACGCGGTCCAGGCCGACAAAGGTCATGACGGCCGAGATCTTGGCCTTCTTGAGCACACCTTCGCGGTTGATGTGCGCCACCTCCATGCCCCGCCGGATGGAGCCGGAATAGATGCGGCCGATGGCCATCTTTCCCTTGAAATTGTCGTAAGCCAGGTTGACCGTAAGCATCTGCAGCGGCTTGTCGAGTTCGGCCTTGGCCGGCGGAATATGCTCCAGAATGGCCTCGAAGACCGGCTTGATGTCCGTCATCTGGGCCAGATCCGGCTCCAGGCCGGCCTTGCCCTGGACCCCGGCGGCGTAGATCACCGGAAAATCGGTCTGGTCGTCCGAGGCGCCGAGCTCTACGAAAAGGTCGAAGGTCTTGTCCAGGACCCAGGCCGGCCGGGCGTCGGGCTTATCGATCTTGTTGATGACGACGATGGCCTTGTGCCCGGCCTGGATAGCCTGGCGCAATACGAACTTGGTCTGGGGCATGGGGCCCTCCTTGGCATCGACCAGAAGCAATACGCCGTCGACCAGGCGCATGATGCGCTCGACCTCGCCGCCGAAATCGGCGTGGCCGGGAGTGTCGACGATGTTGATCTTGACGCCGGCGTATTCGACCGAGGCGTTCTTGGAGAAGATGGTGATGCCGCGCTCGCGCTCGATCTCGTTCGAATCCATTATAAGATCGCCGCCGACGTCCTTTTTGAGGGCGTGCGACTGCTTCAAAAGAGCATCGACAAGGGTGGTCTTCCCGTGATCGACGTGAGCGATGATAGCTATGTTGCGCAGTTCTTTTTCCATAATAAGGCGGGGTCCGGCCGCTTTCTGTCTCCCGGTCAGACGGCCGAAAAACCCGCTGAACGATGATGCAGGATAGCATGCCCGACGCCCAACGTCAACGACGGATGGCCGAAACCCTAGCGGCCGGCCTTAGCCGGACGGCGGAATCAAAACCGGCCCCTTGTCGGGGCCGGTCTGGGAAGAACTGGTTATTGCAGGGCCGAGTCGACCATCGGCTTGACCGCCTCGATCGGCAGGGCGCCTGGCACCAACTGCTTGGAACCGTCCGGACCGATGATGATAGTGCCCGGCGTGCCGGTGATGCCGGCCGTGTTGCCGCCGCTTTGCTGATCATCGATGACCGACTGATACTTCTTGTTCTTGACGCAATCGGCTAATTTGGTTTTATTCAGGCCCAATTCGCCGGCCAGCCGCGTGTAGAGAGCGTCGCCAAGTTCGCTTTGGTTCTCGTAAAGCTTGTCGGCGAATTCCCAGAACTTACCCTGCTCGCTGGCGCATTCCGCAGCCAAGGCGGCCGGAGTGGCGTTGGCGTGGAAGGAGAGAGGATAGTGCCGGAAAACCCACTTCACCTTGCCCTTATAGGCGCTGTCGGCCATGAGCTGATTCATGGTGTCATGGAACCGCTGGCAGAACGGGCATTCGAAGTCAGAGTATTCGATCATGGTCACCGAGGCGTCAGCTGGACCGCGGACGTGATCGGCTGATGTGACGGGCGCAACCTCGCCGACCTTTTCTTCCGGCGGAGCCTGCGGCGCCGTATTGGGTACCTCTGCGGCGGCAGCCCCCTCCACTGCTTCGCTGACATCGATGTTTGGACTGAAATTGCCTTTGAGTACGACCGACAGCAAAATGAAGAAACCGATAGAGCAGAGCACTAGCACGCCTCCGATAAGCCCTAGGACAAAGCTCACCTTCGGCGACAGCGTCAGACTGTCTTTGACACGACTTTCGTCTTGCATAATTTGATAGTTATTCCCCGGAATATCCGGGTAAAAATAAATGATATTTTGTGATCGAGGCTGCGGCAACCGATCCCGGCCAAGGATCAATCTTGCGCAGTATAGAATATTCTAATTGATGTTGCCGTATCCGTCAAAAATTGTCAAGACTCTCATGTCGGACGTGACGAGACATGAAAATTGGCTAATTTTAGATATAAAGCTGGCCAGCCCGCGATCCTAATGACACCGCCCTAATCTGGCCATGTCTCGAATAACAATCCACAGGCCGATCTGTCCAGCCGACCGGCCGTATACAGGCCCGGGTCCCTCCGGCTGAGAACGCGCGCCCAGCGGACGCGCTCCGATCCTCAAAGCCACGATCTGGGTATGAAACCTCTGCGGCAGAAGAACTTATAGATCTCGCCGCTGACTAAGATCGAGCTGGTGACCAAGATGATCAGTCCCCAATCCTGGAGTCCCAGGACTTGGGTCCGGAAAGTGGAGCGCAGGAACGGCAGGTGCAGCACGGCCAACTGCAGACCGAGGGACAGGACGATGGCGACGAGGACGAAGACGTTCGATCTCAATCCGAGCTTGAAGATGGAAACCGTGGCCGACCGCATGTTCAGGACGTTCCAAAGCTGAAAGACGGCCATGGCAGTGAAAGCGACGGTTCGGGCATATTGCTGGTCGCCGGTGCCGAGCGCCCGACTGAACAGCAGGAGCGTCCCGGCACACATGAGCACCGAGGTGATGGCGGTCATGATCAGCGTGCCGCCGGTGATGAAATGCGCGTTCCGGCGCCTCGGCGGTTCGGCCAGGACCTGTTCGTCCGCCGGTTCGGTGGCCAGGGCGATATCCGGGAAGCCGTCGGTGACCAAGTTCATCCATAATATCTGGGCCGGCAGAAGCGGCAGCGGCAATCCGGCCAGAATGGAAACGATCACCGTCACTGCCTCGGCCATGTTCGTCGTGAACAGATAAGCGGTCGTCTGTTTGACGTTGCGGAATATCACCCGTCCTTCTTCGATGGCGCTGACGATGGTGATGAAATTATCGTCGGCCAGGACCATGTCAGCCACCTCTTTGGACACGTCAGTGCCGGTGATGCCCATGGAAACGCCGATAGCCGCTTGTTTAAGCGCCGGCGCGTCATTGACGCCGTCGCCGGTCATGGCCACGGTGAAACCGAGTTTCTGCAGCCCGCTGACGATGCGCAGCTTGGTCATCGGCGATATCCTGGCAAAGACGACGGCCTGCCGCAGTCTCTTCAAGAACTCCTCCTCGACCAGATCGACGATCTCGGCCTCGGCGTATACGCCCTCGGTCTTGCGGCCTGACGGCAGCAGCCCGATCTCCTTGGCGATGGCCACGGCCGTGACCTTATGGTCACCAGTGACCATGATCACCCGGACGCCGGCGCGGCGGCAGCGGGCCAAGGCCTCGGTAACGCCGGCGCGCGGCGGATCGATCATACCGACCAGGCCGAGCAAGGTCAGGCCGGAAACGTCCTCTTCGCCGATCGATCGCTTGTCCAACGGCATCGACTTGCAGGCGACGGCCAGGACGCGCATAGCCCGTTCGGCCAGGCGTTCGTTGGCCCTGTTGAAACGGCCCAGGGACTCCTCGTCCAGGGGCAGCCGTTTACCGTTGACCATGATGCCGTCGCTGTCGACGACCAGGGCGTCATAGGCGCCGGTCACGAACATCATCGCCGACTTCCGTCCGTTCAGATCCGTCTGTTCTCCAAGAACGGCCCGATACCTTCTGTTCGAACTGAACGGCATCTCGTCCAGCTGTTTGAATTCGCTTTCCAGACGACGCTTGTCCAGTCCGGCCTTGGCCGCCAGGACGACCATGGCACCCTCCGTCGGATCGCCGAGGATGTCGGCCCGCCCTTCACGCATCTCCAGGCTGGCGTCGGTATTGACGGCGGCCGCCTTAAGCAGCCAGGAAAGCTCCGGTATCTGCGCCGGCAGCATGGGCCGGCCGTCTATCAGGAAATCACCCTTCGGCTCCCAACCTTCGCCGCTCACGCCGATGTCGCGGTCGAACAAGGCCACTTCGCGCACCGTCATCTTGTTCTCGGTCAAGGTGCCGGTCTTGTCCGTGCAGATGACATCGGCCAGGCCGAGCGTTTCCACCGAAGGCACGTGACGGATGATGGCGTTCTTCCTGGCCATGCGCTGGACGCCGATGGCCAGGACCACAGCCAGAACTGACGGCAGCCCCTCCGGTATGACCGACACGGCCAGGGCGATAGTGAAGAAGAACAGGTCAACCAAAGCGAACCCCTTGATGCGGCCGATCAGCAGCACGACCGCGGCCAGGACCAATGAGCAGACGCCCAGTTGCCAGCCCAGACGGTCGATGCGCGACTCGAACGGCGCCCTGGGACGGCGGATGGCGCTGAGCGAGGCGGCGATCTTGCCGAAATTGGTCCGTATGCCGGTCTCAGTCACTACCGCCTTTCCGGTACCGGCGATGACGGTCGTGCCTGCCCAGATCATGTTCTTCCGTTCGGGCGGCAGGACCGAACCGGCCACCGGTTCCGGCGACTTGACCGCCGGCAAAGACTCGCCGGTGAGCGGCGCCTCGTTCGCCCGCAGGTCCTTGCACGACAACAATCGTGCGTCAGCGGCGATCTTATCCCCTTCCCGCACCAGGATGATATCGCCCGGGACCAGCTGCCAGGCGGCCAGACGGTGGGTTCCGCCGCCGCGGATGACCGATGTCTCATGGACGACCATGTCCTTGAGCCTGCCGATGGCCGTCTCGGCGCGCCGCTCCTGCACGAAACTGAAGATGACGTCGATGAGGACGACGAGGAAGATGCCGACAGCGTCCTTGACCTGGCCGACATAGAGCGACAGCAAGGCCGCGACGAAAAGGATGTAGGTCAGGCCGCTGTGGAACTGCTTGACCAGGGCCCACCAGACCGACGGCTTCTTCTCCGCGGGCAACTCGTTGCGCCCGAACTTCTGTAGGCGAACACTGGCCTCGTCTTCGGTGAGTCCATATTCGGCGTCGGTGCCGAACGCCGCCAGAACTTTCTCGGTTTTCAGTGCATGTGCGTTTTCCATGAATGGGGTGGCGGCCTGCGGCCGCCGACGTTATTCCGCTCGGCAAACGACGACCTCGATCTCACGTAAGCGCGATCTTTCGTCGAGGTCGATGAGCACTATCTGTTGCCACGTTCCTAATCGCAGAGCGCCGTCCTCCACGGGCACGCTGACACTTGGCCCGATGAGGGCTGACAAGACATGAGCCGCTCCGTTCCGGTCGCCCCACTTCTGATGATGCTCGTAGTCGCCGCCGGACGGCGCCAGACGCTCGAAGACCGCCCTCAGATCGTTGATCAGGCCGCTCTCATATTCCATGGTGGTCACCGCCGCCGTCGAAGCGGACACGAACACCATGGCCGTTCCGTTCTGGACGCCCGTCTGCCTGACCGCCGCGGCTACCTGCTCGGTCAGATCGAGGAAATCGCCGCGTCCCTTGGTGCTCACTTCAAATCTCATAATTTATCCATTTCCGCCTCGTATTCAGGGAAATATCTGGAGATATCTTTCAGGGCGAAACGCCGCAGGATCGATCCCGCGGGCTCGCGTTCGAGCAGGAATTCGAACGAACGCCGGACCAGTTCCTCCGGGGGCAGCTTGCCGCCGGCCAGTCGTCGGCTGTCGGCCTGGCTGACCGCCACCTTGAATTCGGTCTGGCCGCCGTCGGCGGCGACCCGTACGTCAAAAACGGACGCTGCGGCGTCGCTGGATATGAGTTTGACCTCGATCGCGGCCATAGGACCCGGATATCTAAGTCTTGTCCCTGCCGGCAGCGGCACCTTTTTTCGAGAAAAGGCGGCCCATCTTCTTGAGCAGGACGTTCACCCGGTCGCCGAAAAAAATATAGACGATCTCCAGGAGGGCGAAAGTATTGACAACGAGCAGCGCGATGAACCAGATCTTCTCCTTTTTCTTGGCCGCCTGCCACAGGGCCACTCCTTTCCAGGGCAGCACCCAGATGGCGCTGGCGATCAAAAAGATGTCGCTGTTGAAAAATGAATCGGCCATAGGTATCGCGGATTACTTCTTAATTTAGACCGAACTTATGAACGACCGTGTAAACCGGGCCCGACGGCGTCAGTCGGGACTCGACGAGCAGTATTTCGTTCACCAAGAACGATTCCGGCGTCTGGGGCAACTGCCGCACATCCTGGCCACGCGGCGCGATGACCTTGTCCTTGGACCTGGCCAAGGTCACGTGCGGCAGCGGCTCTTTGTCTGTGGCCGCGTCCGGAGCGTGCCGCTTTGTCGACGAGCTGATCGTCCCGACCAGGACAGCATAAGGTTCGCGCCCGCTGAACGTCGCCCAGATCATCGTCGGCGGCCTTCTGCCGGGCGGCGCCAGCATCAGGGCTTCGTGAGCCATGGTGAACGACGCCGTCGAAGCGGCCGCCCGTCCAAGGTCGCCGGCCAGGTCCGTCACCGCGGCCTCGTCGACTCCGCCTAAAAAAAGAACGGTGACGTGCAGATTGTCGTCCGCGGTCCAGCGGGCGCCGGGCCAGCGACCGGCCTCCGCTGAGGCATACTGCCGATAGGCCCGGCGCAGGTCCGGCGGCAACTCGATGGCTACGAACAATCTCTTCTTCATCTAGACGGTCGGTCAGCGGCCGTAGACGCCGATCAGGCCGGCCTTGTCCAGAATATGACCAACCATGGCCGCCTCCAAATCTTTGGCTGTCGTATCTTCTGGCAGGTCCAACTTTTCATCCAGGGCGTACATCTTGAAGAAATAGCGGTGTTCGCCCGACGGCGGACAAGGACCGCCGTAACCAGGCTTGCCGAAACTGGTGATGCCCTGGACCGAACCGGCCGGCACGCTATCAGCGGCGATCTCGGTCTGACCGGGTGGAATATTCCAGACGACCCAGTGCACCCAGTTGCCGATGGGCGCGTCGGGATCATCCATGATCAAGGCCAGGCAGGCCGCACTTTCCGGAACGCCGGAAATGACCATCTTGGGATTGACGTCTTCGCCATCGCAGGTGAACCGGCCGGGAATAAGGCCGTTCGGGTCAAAATCCGGGCTCTGGATGCGCATATTTCCGCTGCTGCTAAAGGTTATTTCCTCCACTGGAACTGGCCCGCTCCTAGAAGAAAAGACGGCGATACAGGCCAGGAGTGCGGTCATTGCCACTGCGATAATGGTACCACGCCGCATTTTAGTCATAAATATCAGCTTCAGCGGTCACCGGATAATGAAATCCTGCGCGCCGCGCACCTCTCCTTCGTCCACTTCCATCCGTTTGACCCAGGCTACCTCGGAACCGTGCCGACACCACTCGATGAACGCGGCCAACGCCGCCTCCTCGCCTTCGACTTCCAGACGCACGCTGCCGTCGGCTTCGTTCTGGGCCATCCCGGCCAGATCCATCTCCAGCGCTTTCTCCTTGGCAGCCAACCGAAAAAATACTCCCTGCACCCGGCCGTAGACCCTGATGTTCAAGCTTTTTTTCATATCGGTCGGTCCGACTGGCGGTGTCGCTGGCCCGCCCCTCCCCGTCCGAAACGGACCGCCTCAGCCAGCAACAACCGCGCTTTCCGCAGCCGGCCGCGGTTATATCCGCCCGGTCGGCCATCGGAACGGATGACGCGGTGACACGGTATTTTTGGATCGAAGTTGCGTTTCAGGATATTGCCAACAGCCCGCCAGGCTCGCGGCCGGCCGGCGGCCGCTGCCACCTGCTTGTAACTCATGACCGAACCGGCGGCTATGCCGGAAACGGCGGTCAAAACGGCTCTGACGAACCCTCTTCTCGGCCCGCTCGGCACCGGATCGCACACGATCCTCGCCATATGACCTAACCGCGGCGCACCGCCCTCATGATGAAATACGGCGGCACGTTGAGAAACTCGATGAACGTCCTGACGGAGAAGACCTCCTTCAGGTAAGACCTCATCAGCGCCGATGTCTGGTAGACCACGAATACGCCGCCTTGCCGCAGCAAGCCGCGCGTCTTGGACACGAGTTCCATCCGCTCACCGGAAGGTATCAGGCTGAACGGTATGCCGGATATGGCCAGATCGAAATCGGACAGCCCGTGTTCCCGCGCGAACTCGTCGGCCTGCCGGGCGTCGCCGTGGACGACGATCAGCCGACTGTCGTCGATGCTCCGCAGGCTGTCGACGAAGTCCGAGTTCGTTTCGATGGCCAGCAATCGTCCGTCGGCCGGCAGCATCTTCAGCAGGACCTTGGTCAGCACGCCGTCGCCGGGGCCATATTCCAATATCGTCCCCATGTCCTTGGGGACGCGGCGCATGATGTTCCGCACCGCGAACGAAGAACTGGGCATCACGGCGCCGACATGCCATGGATCTCGGATGGCCACTTTTAGGAAAGAGAATATATCCATATTAATCGCAGTGAAACACAGTATAACGCGGCTGCTTGAATAATTCCAGCACCCGCCGTCGAGCCCCGCCGCCAGGGCGCTTACGGACAAAAATGCCGGCCACAGCAGTGTGGCCGGCTAAGGGCGCTGGGTCAACCCAGCTTCTTGACGATCTTCACCGGAACGCCGATCTCCGCCCAGGCGAAGATCTTCTTGGCATCCTCATACATGACCCGAATACAGCCGTGCGAGGCCGGGTAGCCGACGAGGTCTCCGCCGTGGATCCAGTAACTCCACCAGCGGAACCGAAGTGCGTGCGGCATCGGCGCGCCACCATGAGGCTCGGGATAGACCGATGACTTATGGTCAACGACCTTGCCCAGGACGGCGAAATCTCCAGCCGGCGTCCGGTGGCTTTCCTGACCCGAACTGATCGGATAGGAGGCCGCCAAATAGCCGCATTCGTAGAGACCGAGGAATTGCTTGCCCAGATCGATCAAGATGAACTTCGGCCGCTCCAGAGCCGGTTCGTAGCGCTCGGGCATGGGTGTGTAGACGGTCTCCGGCGGCAGCTCCGGCACCCGGATCTTGCGTCCGACGTAGGCGAAGTGCGGGTCCAGACGATTGAACCTGGCCACGTTGGCCGCCGACTCGCCGAACAGATAGGCGAAGACGTCCTTGCTGGCCTTCTTGGCCTCATCCTTGTCCTGCTTGGTGATGACGTAGTCGCGGGATTCCGGTTCAACTTGGACGACCGGGGCGCAACACATGTTCGGACAGGGGTCGACCGGCGGCGGGCAGGGCGATATGGCAGCCTCAGGCGTGACGGTCGCGCGGACCTGGTCACCTGGAGTTGACGTACTGCCGGCATCGGCCATCAGATCGGCGATCTCCGGCCCGGAGACGGACACATCCTCTCCGGCTGCAGCGCAGCCGACAAAGAATAACGGGGCAACGGCAAAACAAAAGCAGATCAGCGACCTACGCATGGAGTGCCTCCTGCGGTGAAAATGTTCTTATTTAAGGTGCGGGGCCGGGGCTGTTATGCCGCCGGCTGAACGCCCGGACTAGACCGAACGGACGATGAAAATTAGCCCATCGCGGCCTTTTTGTCAATCAACCGGCATTGACAAGGCGGCCGGGAAATGCCATCTTGTCCTCCACAGGAGGCGTTCCATGAACAAAAAAGACGAGGTCATCGTGGCGGTGGCGGCAGTCATAACCGACGACCAAAGGCGAGTGCTGCTCAGCCTGCGCTCGGAAGAGCCCAAAAAAGGCTACTGGCATCACCCCGGCGGCGCACCGAAGTTCGGTGAAAGCCTGCATCAGGCACTGAAGCGGGAGCTTCGCGAGGAACTCGGCATCGAGGCCGAGACAACCTCGGTTCAGCCGGTCTTCGTCAGCCAGACGATCATCCCGCGCGAGGACCGCCACATCATCTGCCTCTTCTACGAGGCGCGCGTCGTTTCAGGCGCGCCCAGGCCGGCCCAGGGCACGGCCAAGGTCGGTTTCTTCAACGAGACCGAAGCCGGCAAGCTGCGCCTGCTCGACAGCTGCCGTGACTTCCTCAACAAACGCCACGGCTGGCGTCTCTAGCTACGCAAATCGGCGATCACTCGCCGATTTTTTTTCATGCCTATTTTGGTTGGTGGTCGCGAACCAGCTGAGTGTCGCGTCAAAGAACCGCTTTGGCCAAGATGGCGGCGGCGCTGACGACCCTGACGTTGCGCAGGCGCAGGACCTCGGAAGTCGCCGGAAAGGCGTCAGAAACCAAAACGCGCCTGAACTTCAGTTTCTTGATCAACCGCGCCGCCCCAGCCGAAAAGACGGGATGGACGACGCAGAGATAGAGATCGCGACAACCGTGTTTCTTGAGCAGCCGGGCCGCCTCGCTGATCGTGCCGCCGGTATCAAGGATGTCGTCGACGATCACGGCAGTCCGTCCGGCCAAGCTGCCGACAAGCCGCTTGGCCGACGCCTTTCCCGAACGGTCGCGTCTTTTCTCGATCCAGACAGCACCGCCCTTCAGTCCCAGAGTCCGGGCGAAGTCGTCGGCACGCTCCCGCCCGCCGAAGTCAGCCGCGACCACGCTGACATCCCGGCCTTTCAGTTCGGCCGCCAAGCTGCGGGCCATGTCCGGGACGATGCTGACGTTCTCGATCGGGATCGGGCTGGACTCGATATTGCGCCGGCTATGCAGGTCAAGAGTGACGACGCGGCCGACGCCGGCCGAGGCCAAGGCGCGGCTCAAGCAAGCGGTGCTCAGCGGATCGCCTGGCCGGGTCTGCCGGTCCTGGCGGGCGTAAGCGAGATACGGCAGGACCAGCGTGATCTTTTCGGCGCCGTTGCGCCGCAGAGTATCGGCCAAGAGCAAGGTGCGAAAAAAATTATCGGCCGGCGGCGTCGTGCGGCCGATCAGACAGACCCGCTTCTCGACCCCGCTGACGCGGACGTGGATCTCGCCGGATGGAAATGTCTTCCAAACGGCCGGCCGCCGGGCCGATCCGGACAGGCGACGCAGCAATCCGAGCTCGATAACGCTAGGTTCCGGCAGGGTGTAGGCGCGCATGATCAGGGCTTATTGGAATTCATTAGCTTGACGACCGTCTCGTCATCGACCTGTCCGAATTCACCGTAAAAGGCACCGATGGCCCAGAATAATCGCGGCGTTTCCAGGACGACCACCTCGTCCACCGCCACGCGCAGGGCTTCTGCCGAGTCGGGCGGCGCCACTGGCACGGCGACGACGACACGCGCCGCGCCTGCCGCTTTGACCGTATTGACGGCGGCACGCATGGTGTAGCCGGTGGCGATGCCGTCGTCGACGATGATGACGGTCTTGTCCTTCAGGTCGCGCGGCGGCAAGCCGGCACGATAGAGTCCGAGCCGGCGGCGGGCCTCGGCCTGCTGCTTCTTCACTTCCTGCTCAAGATAGTCCGGATCAGCCATGGCCCGTTCGGCCTCGTTCCAGACGGCGTCGCCTTCTTCAGTGATGGCGCCGATGGCGAACTCCTCGTTGCCCGACGCGCCGATCTTCCTGGGCACGACCAGATCAAGCGGCGCCCCGAGAAAATCGGCCACGACGCGACCCAGAACGACACCGCCTCTGGGCAGCGCCACGATGACGACGTTCTTGGTGCGGCGATGAGAGGCGAGCGCTTCGGCCAACTGACGGCCGGCATCCTCACGGTCAGCAAAAGGCATAAACCTTACTTGATGAAGAAACGAAGGGGTTTGGCCGCCCATTCGCCGGCGTATGCCACCCCGACCCGCGGTCCGCGGCCGAGACGCCGGGCCGGCAGCCTGACCCCCCTGTCCTCGATCCAGAGTCCGGCCTTCTTCATGGCCGGCCGGTCGTTCAAATCGCCTCTTATTCCCAGTGACTTGGTCAATCGAGCCGGACCGTTCAGGCCTTCGATCCCCCGGATGAGGATGGCCGCCGGATGGCCCTGGCCGCCGGTGACGATATTGAGCATCCAATGCATGCCGTAGACGAAATAAATATACCACCGGCCGGCTGCCCCGAACATGGGCGCGTTGCGCCGCGTCAGGCCCCGATGCGCGTGCGAGGCCTTGTCACGGAAACCGTCATAAGCCTCGGTTTCGGTGATCATCAGCGCCCGGACCCGACCGCCGCGTTTCCTGACCAGATATTTTCCCAAAAGGTCCTTGGCCACGGCCGCTGCCCGGCGGTCAAAAAATTTTGGACCCAATATTTTCTTCATATCATTTCATTCGCCCTCGGTCGTACGTGACAGACTTACCGATCACCGGCCTGCCGGCGGCGTCACACGACGGCCAATGAAAACAAAAAACGAGCCGCTGCCAGAGGCCCGGGGCCGGGTCTTGCCTCCGGCATATCTCATGTCCGAAAAGTTATCTGGGCTTCCCAATTACCGACCTGGTTCTTCTGCACGGCAGGGCTGTCGCAGACCGCGCCCTTGATAGGCCGCTCAAAACCGGTCACGGGCAGGCCCAGCAGTTCGCCCTCGGCCTTGGTGTCGGTGATCAGGGAGAAGCGCAGGCCGGCGAACGCCTCCTTGTGGCGGCCGGCTGTCTCCCAGGCGGACTCGAGGAACCGGACCAGCAGCTCTCGGAAATTTCCGGCGCTGACCGAAAAAGGGCGCGCCGAAGTGTCGGCCAGAGCCCGTTTCTCTTCGGAGGTTTCGACATATTTAGGCCTGGCCACGGCAAACATGCCCTCCAAGGCAGCGGTCACGAAACCGACCTTGGTCGAAGCTATGACGCGAATGGTCTTGCCGTCCTTGTCCGGCAAAATATCGAATTTCTTCATGTGATAATTATACCTTTTTTTGAACCGGATTTAAAGACCGGGGCGACGTTCACTATTCGCCGCCAGACGATTTTCGCTGTATAATGGATAAAATTCTTAACCCATTTCTTATGGTCGTGAAGATCGTCGAACTCATCGGCGTCTCTAAGAAAAGCTACGAAGACGCCGTCAGCAGTGCCGTCCGCCGCGCCTCGAAGACCGTGAAGAACATCACCGGTGTCGATGTGGTCGGTCAGTCGGCCAAGGTGGAGAACGGCAAGGTCAGCGAATTCCGGGCCCACCTGAAGATAGCCTTCGTCGTCGAAGAGGTCTGAGGACGCGGGCATGCGAAACACAAAAGCCGCCCTGATCGGGCGGCTTTTGTGGTCAGGCCGGTTATTCTCCCTTGATCACCGCCACCGGCCGCAGCCTGGCAACCTTGAAGGACAGCCGGGCCGCCTCGACCACATCAACGACTGATTCGACGTCCTTGTAGGCCAGGGGCGCCTCCTCGGCCAGTCCGGAATCGGAATGGCAGCGCACGATTATCCCCTCTTGCTCCAGTGTCCGACGTAATTCGCTGCCGGAGACGGCGCGCTTGGCGGCATGGCGGCTCAGGCGCCGACCGGCACCGTGGCAGACGGTGCCGAACGAACGCCTCATGGCTTCCTCGGTGCCGCGCAACACGTAAGAAGCCGTGCCCATGGTACCCGGAATGATGACCGGCTGGCCGACCGTGCGGTAGTCGGCCGGCACTTCGGCCAGTCCCGGACCGAAGGCCCGGGTGGCGCCCTTGCGATGCACGATCAGGCGCTTCTCCTCGCCGCGGATGCGGTGCGTTTCGAACTTGGCCATATTATGGCAGACATCATACAGAAGCCCGAGCCGACGGCCGACCCCGAATATCCGCTCCCACTCCAGACGCAGATGATGGGTGATGACCTGCCGGTTGGCCCAGGCGAAATTGGCCGCGCCGGCCATGGCCGCCAGATAAGCCTGGCCTTCTGGCGAATCGGCCGGGGCGCAGGCCAGTTCCCGATCCGGCAGGCTGAAACCGTAATGCGGCAGGTTGGCCAGCATCTGTCGGACGTAGTCGGTACAGACCTGGTGGCCCAGACCGCGCGAACCGCAATGGACCATGACCACGACCTGTTCGGGAAAAAGACCGAAGGCCTTGGCCGCGTCCGGGTCGAACACCCGCTCGACCCGCTGAACTTCAAGGAAGTGATTGCCGCTGCCCAGCGTGCCCAATTGGTCCCGGCCGCGCGCCTTGGCCCGGTCGCTGACCGCCGCCGGATCGGCGCCGCCCAGGCAGCCGTTCTCCTCCATGTGCGCCAGATCGTCATCCGTGGCCAGGCCGCGGCTGACGCACCAGCGGGCGCCGGACCGCAGCACCTCGTCCATCTCGGTCTTGCCCAGATCGATCCGGCCGCCGCGGCCCGTGCCCGAAGGGACGGCTCGCATGAACTCGGCCGCGACCTCAGCGATGCGCGGCGCCACTTCGTCCCATTTCAGGTCCGAGAGAAGCAGCCGGACGCCGCAGTTGATGTCATAACCGACGCCGCCCGGCGAAATGACGCCATGCGGCGCCTCGGTAGCCGCGACGCCGCCGATGGGAAAACCGTAGCCTTCGTGCATGTCCGGCATGGCGATGACATGTTCGACCACGCCCGGCAGCATGCTGACGTTGATGAGCTGCTCGATGGAACGGTCCGAGGCCACCTCGCTGAGCAGGGCTTCGGAAACATAAAAATGCGCCGGCACGCGCATTCCCGGAACGGCGCCCTGCGGGACCTCGTACAGATAGGGTTTCAATTTATTCAGCAGATCGATGCCCGGCATGTCTGGAAACGGTTCAAACGTCAAAGGTCACCGTGACCTCATAAAGGCCGTCCGGACCCCGGCTGACCTTCAGGTCATGGTGGGTCGCGGCCTTGATCTCGGTCGCGAAGCCGCCCACCGGCCGACCAAGCAGTGCGCCGTCAGCGGTGGTATCGGTCAGGGAAGAAAAGTTGATGTCGGAATAAGCCTCGTGGTATGAGGCGGCGCTGAAGACGGCTTCGTTCAATATATCCACGAGCAGGGAATCAAAACCGACCGACCGGAGACCAAAGGGTCGTTCGACGGCCTCGGGAGGACCCTCGTCGACCGACTCTTCCGTCGGCCTCGGACCAGCGGCCGTGAACATGCCTTCGATGAGCGCCCGCAACAGCTCCCGCCGCGTCGAACCGCTGGCATGGATGACCAGGTCTGCGGTATGCGGCAGCATCTCGAACTTCCTCATAGGTCGTCGGGTGATCCGGCCGGCGCCAGATATTTCTTGAACCATTCGGCGGCCAGACGAGCCACCTCTTCCAGAGCACCGGCCTCTTCGAACAAGTGTGTCGCGCCCGGCACGATGACCGTCCGCTTCCGACACTTGAGCCGGATAAAAGCCGCTTCGTTCAGCTCAATGACGACGTCATCGGCTCCGCCGACGATGAGCAAGGTCGGAGCGGCGACCCGGTCCAGTTCCGGCTCGGCCAAGTCAGGCCGGCCACCGCGGGAGACCACGGCTTTGACCTCGTCGCCCAAGAGGGCGGCCGCCCTGAGCGCCGCCGCCGCGCCGGTCGAAGCGCCGAAATAACCGACGGCTACTCCCCCGGTCAGCGGCTGCTCCCTGAGCCAAGTGGTGACCGCCAACAAGCGCTCGGTCAGCAAGGCGATGTCGAACCGCGTTTCGTAGACCTCATCTTCCTTTTCCGTGAGCAGATCAAAGAGCAGCGTGGCCAGGCCGGCTTGCCGCAGTATCCCGGCCACGAACTTGTTGCGCGAGCTGTGCCGACTGCTGCCGCTGCCGTGCACGAAAACGACCGCCGCTTCGGCGCCGAACGGGACGATCAACTCGCCCTCGAGGCTGACGCCGCCGACGGGGATATTCACTTGAACGGTCGTCTCTGTCTTGACCATGAACGGCGCTTAAGTGGGTGTATAGGCGCAGATACCGGCCGTGCAGCCGCCGGCAAATTCCGTGTCGACGCTGACCAGGTCGCGCTTATGGAACTGATTCGGCCCGATGGTCAGGACCTGCTGCGGTTTGCTGCCGTAACGGTAGACGGTGATGCCCTTGCATTTCATTTTCCAGGCGTCGAGGTAGGCCCGGCGCACATCGGCCTGCGACGCCGCCTCCGGCAGGTTGATGGTCTTAGAGACGGCGTTGTCCGTATGGCGCTGGAAGGCGGCCTGCATGCGGACGTGCTTATCGACGCTGATCTCATGAGCCGTGCGGAAAAGGCGTTTCTCGGCCACGGACAGCCCTTTGACCTCCTGGACCGAGCCGGTGGCGGCTATCTCGACCGCCATCCTGTCGCTCCAGATGCCGCGCCTGGTGGCGACGGCCTGAAACAGCGGCGTGGTCTCGACCAGATGCTGTCCTTCGAGGACGTTGCGGACGTAGGAAATGGCGAAGAGCGGCTCGATGCCCGACGAGCAGCCGGCGATGACCGAGATGGTCCCGGTCGGGGCGATGGTCGTGACCGTGGCGTTGCGCATATGCCGGTAGCCGGCCGCCTGCCAGAGCGAACCTTTGAAATTAGGGAAACTTCCCCGGTCCTGGCCCAATTTAGCCGACGCGCCGTGCCCTTCTTTTTCGATGAAAGCCATGATCTTGGCCCCCAAGGCCAGCGCCTCGTCCGAGTCGTAAGGAACGCCGAGATGGATGAGCGCCTCGGCGAAACCCATGACCCCGAGCCCGATGCGCCGGTTGGCTTGGGCGGCCTCGGCGCACTGCTCGAGCGGGAACCGGTTGGCGTCGATGATGTCGTCCAGGAAGCGCACGGCGTCGTGCACCAGTCCCCTGAGCTTATTCCAGTCGATCTTGGCCCTCATCGGCTCTCCGACGACCACCTTGGCCAGGTTGATCGACCCCAGATTGCAGCTCTCCCAGGGATGCAGCGGCACTTCGCCGCAAGGGTTGGTCGAGGCGATCCTGCCGATGTGCCGCGTCGGATTCCGGCGGTTGATCTCGTCGATGAAGAGGATGCCGGGGTCTCCGGTCCGCCAGGCGGAATAGACGATCTTGTCGAAAACCTCGCGCGCCGGCCGCTGGCTGACCACCTGGCCGTTGCGCGGATCGATCAGCTTGTAGGTCCGGCCGGCCATGACCGCGCGCATGAAAGCATCGGTGATGGACACCGAGACGTTGAAATTGCGCAGGCACTCCTCGCGCATCTTGGCCTCGATGAACTCGACGATGTCCGGGTGATCGACCCGCAACACGCCCATGTTGGCGCCCCGGCGCTTGCCACCTTGCCGGATGACGTCGGTGACGGCGTCGAAAATGTGCATGAAGCTGACCGGCCCCGAGGCGGTGCCGCCGGTCGAGCTGACCAGGTCGCCGCGTGGTCGCAGGTCGGAAAAATCGAAACCCGTGCCGCCGCCGCTCTTGTGTATCTCGGCCGCGGCCTTGAGGGCGTCAAAGATATCCGAGACCGAATCCTTCACCGGGATGACGAAGCAGGCGGACAGCTGGCCCAACGAGGCGCCGGCGTTCATCAGGGTGGGCGTGTTGGGCAGGAATTCGCCGTGGACCATCATGGCGAAGAATAGGTCCTCCCAGCGCTTGACCGCGGCCGGCGAGGCGCCGTGTTTCTTTTCGGCGGCCGCGATGGTCCGGGCGACGCGGCGGAACAATTGCGCCGGCGTTTCGATGAGTCGGCCGCTCTTATCGCGCAGCAGATACCTGGTCTCGAGCACTTGTTGGGCGTTCTGGGTCAATTTCGGCGCGATGTCAGCGGTCATAATCGGTCGTTAATGAATCGTCTCTGGTAGTAATTTTATCATAAAACAGTCCTCTTGTCGGCTGCGTTGGAATCAAAAACCGCCCCATCGGGGCGGTTTTTCTGGGCAGATCAGGCTTGCGATGGTGCGGCGGGCGGCACTGACGGCGGCGCGACGGACGCGATCTTTTCTTTCTTCAGAAGCGCCGCCAGCGTGAAGACGAAGATTATGACGTAGAAGACCAGTCCGTAGACGCAGGTCGACAGACCCAGGCCGTAGAGCCTGAACTGTCCCGGCTGGAACCAGACGGCTATCTCCTGCACCGCGAACGAACCGGCGAAAATGATGCCCAGGAGCGAAATGCCCAGGTTGAGTTTCATGGGCCACTTTTCCTGGACTTTCTTGATCAGGGCCGTGACCGTGCCGATGAACATGGTCGAGAACATGATGAACCCGAAGTAGCAGGCCGGATAGCCCAGGAATGTCGGGCAGGACTCGTTGAAGGCGCAGGTGCCGCTGAACAGCTTGACGCCGCTCAGATAGCCAGAGAAAAGCACGCCGGCTAAAGTAAGGATGGCCGCAATTTTGACGTATTTATCGACTTTCATAGGTGACTCCAATAATTAGCCAGTCAATTATGGCATTTATACCGCGGTTATTCAACTCTGGGCCCATATTCTGTACAATGGCTGGGTCTGTAATTAACCGATCATTTATGGGAAAGCACACTTCGGAGATCAGCACCCTAAAGACCGCTACCTGGCTGGCCCTGGCCACGGCGGCGATATCCGGCGTGTCGAACTTCGTCAATAAATACGCGGTCACGGCGGTCAAGGACCCTGTCGCCTTCACCACGCTGAAGAACGCGCTGGTCGCAGTTTTCCTCGTCGGCCTGATCCTGGCCATGAAAAAGAAGACCGAGATCGCCTCTCTGGACCGGAAGCAATGGGCGGCGCTGGTCGCCATCGGCGTCATCGGCGGCTCAATCCCCTTCGCCCTCTTCTTCACCGGCCTGACTCAGACCAGCGCCATCAACGCTTCGCTCATCCATAAGACGCTCTTCGTCTGGGTGATCCTGCTGGCCGCGCCGCTGCTCAAGGAAAGGATGTCGCCGCTCCAATGGCTGGGCGTGGCAGCCATCTTCGGGGCCAACCTGCTGGTCGGCGGCTTCGCCGGCTTCAAGTTCAACGGCGGCGAACTGATGATACTGGCCGCCACCCTGTTCTGGGCGGTCGAGAACATCATCGCCAAGAAGGCGCTCGACGGCATCTCCAGCACCACGGTGGCCGCGGCCCGCATGGTCATCGGCTCGCTCGTCCTGCTGCCGATCGCCGCCTGGCGCGGCGGTCTGGCCGGCCTCGTCGGTATGCAGCCGTCGCACTGGGGCTGGACGGTGCTCGCCACAGCCCTGCTCGCCGGCTACGTCCTGACCTGGTATGCGGCCCTCAAACGGGCGCCGGCCAGCTACGTGGCCGCCCTCCTGGTCCCAGCCACGCTGGTCACCAACGCCCTCTCCGCCATCTTCGTCACCCATTCGTTCGCCGGCCGGCAACTCGTAAGCGCGGCGCTCTGGATCGCCGGTTCGGCCCTGGTCATCGCCTTCGCCCGCCGCTTGCCGACGACGGCGGTTCAGCCGGCCAACGCCTGATAACCTGACTATGGACGGCATCCTCCGCTGCAGCCGATACGCTTTCGGCCCCAATCGCCTCCATTATTGCGGACCTGACGCCAATCAGGAGATCTTGGCGTACATCAACGAGGGCGAAAGCGACCCGGGACTGACCGTTCTGCTGCGCGGTTTCGCCACCATGTTCCCCTACCTGCGGCTCATCGCCCAAGCCAACGGCATCCGCGACCCCTTCGATGACCGCGTGGTCGAGGCCTACTGGATCGGCAACGACCTGCTGGAGAACGTCGGGCGGCAAAGGCTCTGGCGTCATCTGGCCGAGGGCCTGGAAATGAAGAAGAAACTGGACCCGCGCTCCTTCGAGCTGGTCGAGGATAAGATCGCCCAGGGCGCGGCGCCGCACCATTCCTTCCACGTCCTGGACATCTGGAAACGGACCGGCCACCTGCCCATCGCCCAGACGCTCGAGAGCATGGATGAGTGCCGCATCAGCTGGGGCGAGGTCGTGGCCGTCGACGGTCCGAAGATAACCGTCGAGACCGAGCCGCTGGTCCTACTCGATGGAAAACTGTCCCTGAACCCGCCGGCCAAGAGGACGATCGTCCGCGCCCTGGAGTCGCTTTCGGATATCGAACAGCTGGCGGCCGGGCAGATCGTCACCATCCACTGGGGCGTGCCCTGCGAGGTCATCACGCCGGGGCAGGCGGCGCAGCTGCGGAAATACACCTTGCGCCACCTGAATCTGGCCAACCAGACCATATGATCGTCTACGTCCTCGGAAATCCCGAGCTGCCCGAGGATTCGCTGCCGCTGCGTCTGCTGCCGGACCTGAAAAGACGCCTGCCGCAGATGGAATTCGCCGTCAAAGATCCCAACGAGGAATGGGACGTCCCCGAAGAGCTGGCCATCATCGACACGGTCGTCGGCATAGCCGAACCGCGCGTCTTCGATTCGCTGGACGCTTTCACCGCGGCGCCAACGATGACCGTGCACGACTTCGACGCCTATGCCAACCTCAGGCTGCTGCAAAAACTCGGCCGGCTAAAAAAGGTGACCGTCATCGGCCTGCCCGCGGCGGTTCCGGACCAACAAGCATTGGAATTCGCGGTCAGTATCCTGAAATAACGCGGATATCAAACGGCCGCCGGAAGGCGGCCGTTTTGCGTGCATTGTCTCTTGTCCTACGCCCACTTCACCTTGAGGAAGTGCGCCGCGCAGCTCATGCACGGATCATAGGCTCTGACCAACTTCTCGATCTCGTGGACGATCTCTTCCTTGGTCATTTTATCCAGATTGTCCTGGACGATCCTGGCGATGTCCTCCTGCATGTTGAGCTGGTTCTGGTTGGTCGGCACGATGACCTCGCCCTTGACCACGTTGCCCTTGGCGTCGGTCTCCACCTTGTGGTAGAGGGTGCCGCGCGGGGCCTCGACCACACCGATGCCCACTCCGGCCCGCGGCGCCGCCCTGACCAGCGGTTCCGGCTTGAACTCCCGCGTCGTCAGGATCTCGACGGCCTCGTCGAGGCAGTGCAGTATCTCGATGGCCTGCGCCAGGTTGTTGAAGTAAATGTCGGTCGACGGGAACAATTTCAGGACATCCTTGAGCGATTCCTTGGTCTTGGGATGCAGCAGATCCTTGGCCAGATTGACCCGGGCCAAGGAGCCGACCATATAAGCGGCGTCTTTATGGCTGTAGGCCGAAGCGGTCGAATTCGGGAGCACGACGTGGTTCAGATGTTCGCGGAATCCGGACTCGGGGATGACGTGGCCGAAACTGTCGCGGATCTCGCCGTCGATGAAGCCGAACCTGTCCTTGGGCACGAGGGCCATGAAGTTGGTCTGACGATCGAAATGGAACGGCGACCTGGCGAATAGCTCGACCGTGCGCACTACCGCCGGCCTGACCGCTTCGAGCTTCTTGACCGCCTGCTCCACGCCGGCCTTGTCGGGAAACTTGAGGAAGCCGCCGAGCGTCGGATAGACGGCGTGGACCGACCGGCCGGCGACCAGTTCGGCCAGGAAGTTGCCGGCGGCCTTGATATCGAAGGCGTCGTGCAGCATCTGGTGCTGCGCCGGATCGCTCTCGTCGAGCGACAGGAAATTGTCCTTGCCCACCATGTCCGGAACGACGAAAAGATAGAGGTGCAGCGCGTGGTCGCGGACGTTCAAGCCGTCCATGGTCAGGGTCCGCAGGACGCGCGTCTGCTCGGTCGGCACGATGCCGGCGGCGTGCTCGCAGGCCTCGATGCTGGCCAGGATATGGGCATTGGAGCAGGTACCGCAGATGCGCGACAGGAGCTGGGGCACGGCCATGAGCGGTTTGCCCTCGATCGCCTTGGTATAGAACCGTTTCTGCTCGGCGATCTCGAATCGGGCCTCAACCTTGCCGTCACGGACCTTGACCTCGACGTTGGCGGCACCCTCGACCTTGGTTATGTGTTCAAGCGAAATGTCCAAATTATGCATAAAAAATGGTCTTATTTGGCGCCCCTGAGTTCGGCGACGAGTTTGGTCACGGCATCCAGGAATTTTTTGGGGTCCATGGGGCAGCCGGGCACTTCGGCGTCGATCTTGATGACCTCGGAAAGCTTCTGAGCCTTGGGCGAAGCCTTGAATTTTTCGATGAGGAACTCGATCTCCTGCTTCTGCTGGGGATTGAAGTTGTTGCGCTGGGCCGAGGGCATTCCGGTGCAGGCGCAGGAGCCGATGGCCACGACCCTCTTGGCCAGTCCGCGGATCTTGCGGACCTCTTCAGCCTGCTTCTCCGAAGCGATGGCTCCCTCGATGAAGGCGACGTCCATCTCGTCGAAAACGTTATTGGCTTGCAGGACCCGGGCATGACGGAAGTCGAACATCTCCTTCCATTCCTGCCAGTGATCGTTCATCATCTCGGTCAGCACGATGGTGCTGTCCTCGCAACACGAATATGAGAACCAGCCGATGCGGATCTTCGGACTGGCCGGCGGGCTGGATGGCTTGGACGCGGCGCTCATAGAAATTGGGTTAGGCTGGCAATAAAGTCTTAAGGTCGATCTTCGGGTCGGCCAATTCCTGCAGCTTCCCCGAGACATCGACCCTTTGTTCGATCAGTTTGGTCAGCGGGCCGACGTCCACGGTGCGGTTGATGAGAGTGGCGCCGACGATGCGGCTGCCCTTGATGATGTAGCGGCCATGGTTGTTCAGTTCGAACGAACCGCGGCTGACGACCTGCTTGCCGCTGTCCGGCGCCGGCGGATTGACGTTGCCGATGAAAGCGATGCTCACGCCCAGGCCGCTCACGGCGTAGAAGGTCACCAACCGGTAGGGTTGTTTCTGGCCGGCCATGTTCGAGCCGGCGACCTTGCCCTGGTTCTGGGCGTTGCTCCAGCTGCCGAACTGCAGCTGTTCCTCGTAGATCGGGTCGAAATACTCGGCGGCGTCGCCGGCCGTCCAGATGTCCGGCAGGCTGGCCTCCAGGTATTCGTTGGCCACGACGCCGCGGTTGACCTTCAGTCCGGAGTCCTTGAGCCAGTCCAGCGGACAGAAACCGCCGATGCCGACGCTGACCATCTGGCAAGGCAGCCGCCGGCCGTCCTGCAGGACGAGGCCCTCGACGCTGTCGCCGCCGTAGGCCTCGGTGACGTATTGGCCGCGGATGATCTTGACGCCGCCGCGCTCCAAGGCCGCCTCGATCAGCCGCCCGGAGGTCTGGTCCAGGACCGGGTCCCAGTAATGCGGCTCGCGGATGACCAGGGTGGTATCCAGGCCGGCCAGGCGCATCAGCTCGCACATCTCGAAGCCGATGGCGCCGCCGCCGATGACCACGCCCTGCTTGGCCGTCTTCGAGGCCGGCTGATAGCCCTGGAAATCCTCCAGGGTGCGGACGTAATGGATGCCTTTCTTGTCCGCCCCCGGCGCCGACCAGCGGCGGGCGCAGATGCCGACGGCCAGCAGCAGTTTGTCATAAGGCAAGACCGTGTCATCGTTCAGGGTCACGGTCTTGGCGTTCGGTTCGAGCTTCACCGCCGTCTTGCCGGCGATGAGCTTGATGTTCTTGTCGGTGTACCAGGCCTCTTTCTTCAGCCAGATCTGCTCCGGCGGCACCTTGCCCAGGAAATAGTGCGGCTTGGAGATCATTATCCGCGAATACAAACGGTACGGTTCGCCGGAGACGATGGTTATCTCCCCGCCCGCGTCCTGCTGCCGAATTGTATCAGCCGCGGTCGTGCCGGAGATGCCGCCGCCGATGATCAGGTACCTGGTTTCCCCCATAACGGGTCATTCCGGATAGATCTGCTGGCCCTGCTCGTCGTAAAGGAATATCGCCTTGACCGGGCAGGACTGGGCCGAGACCAGCAGTACGTCATCGGTCAGGGTGGCGTCCTCCAGCTGGCTCTTGTCGACCGGACCGGAACTCTTGCTGCCGTCCTTAAGCTTGTAGACGGCCTTGTTCTCGCCGTCGAGTTCCAGGGCCGTCGAAGCGGCGACGACGCAAGGCGTGGCGCCGATGCAGAGGTCGCGTTTGACCTCCAGCTTGGCTATTTTTCTCTCTGCCATAAGTTTACGCTAATTAATTATGCACATGTCTGTGCTAATACAAATTATATCATGAAAATATCGGATTTTCAGCCTCACGGCGCGTGCGGCGGTTCGACCGTTTCCGGCGGCGCCTCCGCGACTGACGCCCGCGAGAACAGCTTCTTGAGCCGGTTCCAGAAATCCTCGGTGATGCCGCGGTGCGCCTTGACGATGAACAGCGAGCGATCCATGTGTTTGGCCAGCGACTCGGGAATGCTGCCGAAACGGATGTCCTTGAGCAACTTTGGCTTGGCCGCACCGACGATGACCAGGTCGGCGTTGACGGCGTTAGCCTCCTCAATGACCGTCTTGACGATGGAGCGGCCGCTCACGAACTTGATGGCGCCGAAATCCTTCTTGGCCAGGCCCATCTTTTCCAGCAGCTGGCGGGGGTCTGTCTTGAAGTAGACCGGCACCTCCTCGCCCAGGATGCAGAACAATTCGGTCGCCGGCATGTAATAATCTGACAGTGCCTTGACCAGATCGCCGACCAGACCCAAATTGGGGTTCTTGGCTTTGGGATTGGCCGCGACCAGGAGGGACTTGACCGGCTTGGGATCCTTGACCACAAGCAGGTCGCAGGCGGCTTCCCGCAGGATGCGGTCGATCTTGCCGCCGAAGACGACCCCTTTGGTCTGGGTATAGCCCTCCCAGTTCAAGACCAGCAGGTCGCAATCCTCGACTTTGGTCACCTCCAGGATGACCTCGGTGACGTCGCGCCCGATCATGATGAGATTGTGCAGGTTGACGTCCTTGGCCACCCCGGGCATCTTCTCGTTGAACTCCTCGACCCAACCCTTGATGTTCTCGAATATCTGCCGGTCGTGGTCCGTGGTCGCGGCATCGAGCAGGGCCAGCGGCTGCGGCACCTCGTGTATCTTCAGAAAAATGATCTCGCCGCCGCCGCGGCTGGCGATGGCCAGAGATATCTTGGTCAGCCTCTTGAGTTCATCCAGCGGCGATTTCGGGCTCAGCGGCAACAGGATGCGCCGGCCGGATTTCGGTCCGATGTGCACGGCCTCTTCATAGACGATCTCGCTTTCGAATCGTTCGCGTCCCTTGGCGGTGGCGTAAGCGAAATAATTGACCAGGCCCAGGAGCAGCCAGACTGCGGTGACCATCCAGGCGGTGGCGTTTATCCTGAGCATGGTCAAAGCCAGCAGCACATAGATGACGATGGCGGCTATCGGAGTAATGGGAAAAAACGGCACGCGATACTTCCACTTGGTATCCGGAAATTTAAAATGTATCTTGATACCGGCGATGTTCAGTTGGAGAAAGAGCAGCACGAAAAGCAAACTAGCGGCACTGGCCACGTCGAACAAGGGCAGGACGACGACCATGATGGCCACCAGGATCGTAGAAGCGATCACAGCCAGGTCAGGAGTGAAATTACGGCTGTGTATCCGTGCCAACCGCGACCAGATATTATTGTCGCGGGCCAACGCAAAGGAAACGTGGCTCGAAGAAAAAATGGTGGCATTGAGCGCCGCTAAGTTGGCCAGAAATCCGGCCAGGGTCATGAACAGCCGCCCGAAAGGCATGAAACCCTGAGCCGCCTTAACGATGGCCCCCTCGCCGAAACCGCTCAGGACCTTCCAGGAGGCGCCGCCGTCGGCGGGCGTCGCTCCGATGGAAACGAGACTGACGAGCAGGTAGAGCACGGAAACCACGGCCCAGGAGACGAGCAGGCCGATCTTCAGGTCGTGCACGGGGTTCTTCGTCTCTTCGCCGGCCTGGACCTGTATCTCCGATCCCTCAAAGGCGATGTAGAAAAAGCTGACGGCCGCGAAGATACCGAAGACGCCATTCGGCAGCAGCGGCGAAAAGTTTGCCAGCGGCGCCGGCTGCGAGAACATCCGCAACAGACCCGTACCGATAAAAAGCCCCAGGATGGCCAATAGCAGACCGGTGATGATGTTACCGGCGCTGCCGACAGACTTGGAGCCGCGCCAGTTCAGATAACCGAAGAATATGACCACCAGCACGGCCAGCGCTTTTTGTATCGCTTCCGGGCCCAGTCCGAAATCAGCCGCGCCGAAAAAATTCAGGATCTCGCGGGCATAAAAGGCCAAGCTCAATGCGTAGACGCCGCAGGCCGCGGCATGCGCAAACCAGCTGAACCAACCGGCCAAGAATCCCTGAAAGTTGCCCAATCCCTTCCTCACCCAAAGGTAGCCGCCGCCGGCTTCAGGGAAGGTCGTGCCTAGCGCCAGGTACATCTGCAGGTTAAGAAAGGCTACGGCCGAACCGACGAGCATGGCGATGAACAGACCCGGACCGACCAGTCCGGCAGCGGGTCCGAGCAGCGTAAAGATGCCGCCGCCGATCAGGCAGCCGATGCCCATCATGACTATCGATCCCGGCCCGAGGGTGCGCGCCAGGGCGACCTGCTCCACAGGATGCTGAGAGCCTTCCTCAGCCATAAATGCGGCTATATAAGCGCTAAAGCGGCCTATTGCCGCCGGTCAAAATCATACAATAAACCGGCTGTTTTGGGTATCCCCGGTGGTCCGATCGGCTCTGAGCGCTCAGACCTCCCGCCGCAGATCAAAAAAAGAGGCCGACAAGGCCCCCTCCGGCGCTACAGGACGCCGCTGTCAGATCGGCAGACAGGTCTCGCAAATGCCAAGTTCTTTCAATCTGGTCACGTAATCGATCATGGTCGTGACGAAAGCGGCGTGGCTCCAGGTCAGCGGCGCTGCCGACAGCTGCTGTCCGGTGATCGGACTGATCTGCTCGGAAAGGACGCCGCTCTCCTGGGCGTGCTTGCAGGTCCAGGCCAGGATCTCCCGGGCCGGCCCAAGGTCCTTGTTGCATTTGGCCCTCTTGATGATGTACTGCGCGTACCAAAGGGTGCAGATGGGCCAGGGATTTCCGGGCGAATGTTCGTCGTTGCGGAAATACTTGTCGCCGACGTATCTGGCCATGCCGCCGATCGGGCCGGGAACCCAAAGCGCCTTGCGCGTCGCTTCCCAGGCCGAGATCAGCCGCGGGTCGTTGACCGGCAGGACGCCGAACTCCGTTATGCCGAAGGCGCTCGAGGCGTCGATGGTCTTATCCTTGATCTCCTGGCCGTCCTCGGTCCAGCGGATCGATTTGAGGAAGCAGCCCCTTTCCGGGTCGTAAAGGTATTTGAGGATGCCTTCCTTGACCTGGGCCGCCTCGCTCAGATAGCGCTTGGCGCGGCGCGTCTTGCCCAGCAGCTTGGAAAAGAAGGCCGCGGCTTTTAGCCCGCCGTAGACAGAAGAGGCCGTATAAGTGGAGATGGACCGATACTCCTCCCAAGGGTCGTACGAGGGCCGCGGCAGCTTGGTCCGCTCATGCCGGTACTTGCCCAGAAAATCGGCCGCCGGACGGATGAGCGAGTTGTAGATCGATTCGATGAACTCCAGGTCGTGCTTATGGATGAAATGGTTATGGAGCGCGTGCAGCGGCAGCGCCGTCTCGTCCTCCTGGATGGGCAGGTGCGGGTCGGTAGGCGTCCCCCAGGAATGCCAGGATGAACCGAGCGACTGGTCGCAGAGATACTTATGCATCAAGTAGCCCTCGGGCATGATCACGCTGTTGCAGAACTTGAAGAATTCCTGCGTATTTTCGTAGTAGCCCGCCTGGTCAAGCGCCTTGACGACGAAAGCGCCGTCCCGCGGCCACATGTAGGCGTAGGTGTCCCGGCCGCCCTGCAGGAAGTCGGAATCGGCCGAAGCGATGATGGCGCCGTTATTGTCGACATGGGTCCTGATGATCAAGAGCGACGTCTTGAAAAGATCGACGACATGTTCTGGCAGATCCATGAAATCGAACTTGAACATGTCCACCCAGGCCCGCCAGAAATCCTTGGTCGTCTCCAAGAGGTGCTGCGGCCGGCGCTCGATGACGTAGCGGTTGAGTTCGCGCACCTCGACCAGGCTGTGGCCGGCGGCGATCCAATAGAACAGCGTCTCGTAACCGTGTGCCGGCAGCTTCATCTCGAAACCGATGGTGGTATCGACCGAACCGTGGTCCACGGGGTTCTTGGAGAGCACGCCGTCCTCGGCGTCGCGCCAGGTGCCCTCGAGACCGCGGTGATGGACAGTGCCGATGGCGTAATCGCTGATGCCCCGGCGCCGCCGGCTGAGCTGGCCGCCCATCAGGAAGACCCGCCGGCCCTTGTAGTTGATGATGACGTTCTCGATCGGATCGTAGAAGGCGCTGTTGCCGGTCGAGCTTTCGGCGACCTGGAACTCCTGCCCGAAGAACATCCTGGCCGTGCGCGGCGTCTCGCGGCGATTCCGCACCACGACCTTGCGGATGAAGATGGTCTTCTCGTTGTAGACGAAATCGTGGAATTCCAGGCCGATGCCCAGTGTCTCGTTCTCGGCGGTGATCAGGCCGACCATGCTCGAGCCCTGGTAGCGCACCTGTTTCTTCCAGGCCGGCTCGTCGAGCCAGCTGAAAGAGCCGTCGACCCAGACGCCCACGTGGTGCCGGTGGCCTCCGACGTGGTTTTCCTGGCCGACGTAATCGTAAAAGAGGTCCCGAACGATACCGTTGGCGTCGAGACAGACCAGCATCTTGCCGTTGCCGAGCACTAGAGACCGGGGCATATGGCCAGCTTCATTATACCACGACCGGCGCGCTAAAAAAATCCGACCGCGGTTCGCCGTCCGCGGATCGGGACCAAACAGAAAGAGGCGCCTGAGCGCCAAAAACCCGCCTCAGGGGCGGGCTTTTAAGCTGCTATTTCTTCTTCTTCGGAGCCGGGGGAACGACGACCAGGCTCTTATCCAGCTGCTTGACGCGCTTCTCGAGCAAGGCGGCGGCGGCTTTGACAGTGCCGGCCTCTTTGAGCTCCTTGGCCAGCTCGACGTCACCGATGGTGTCCTTGACCCAGGCGGCCAGATCGTTCTTGGCGGCGCTGACGTGATATCCGAACATCATCGGCGGTATGTTGGACATGACCGCGGCCATCTCCTTCAGGCTTTTGACCACCGGTCCCTTGTTGAACCAGAAGGCTTTCCACTCGGGGAATACCGGGGCGAGATATTTTTTGGCTTCCAATGCTGTTGGTTCTTTCATATTCTCTCACCCCCTTTCGAATTGGCGATCCTCGTTTTCAGGTCCTGTACGACGTTCATGTAGGAGGCGAAGGCGTCATACGGCGTTTCGTGAGGATTGAAATAGGCGTGGACGTCGCCATCGGCGAACCACTTGGTGCACATGTAGTAAAAATGGTCCGAGGTCTGCAGCTTGCTCCAGTCGTCGATGAGCACCGGGTCACCGGACTCGAAGACCGGCTTCTCCAGTTCGTAAATGGACCTGAGAGCGGCGTCCTGAAGCGGGTTGCCCTGCCAGGCCGACAGATCGCGGTCGATATCGGCCCAGGAGACGAAATCAGGCACGTCGATCTCCCCTATCGGTTGGTAACGGCTGATGACCTCACTGGGCGTGGCGAAATCGTTGTCAGGATGTTTGAGGATCTCTCCGGGCATGTGCCTGAGGAAATCGAAGATACCCGTCTCCGACCACTGGTGCTCGCCGAAGGTCTCGTAGTCCATGAACAGGTTGACGTTGGTGCCGTTGCCGTTGATCTCGCCGACCCATTTGGCGAACTTGTCGGCGGTCAGCGGCCAGTCGTTCCACTCGCGGGAAGAAAATCGGAAAGCGATGTCGTCGGACAGGCGGTAATTCTTGAGCAGCAGGCCGAGATCCTTGGCGCTGGCCGGCCGATAGACGAAATCCGGACTGCGCCAGCCGAGCAGCTTATCGGCGCCTTCGGCCAGGATACCCTTGAAGCCCAGATCCTCGACCTCGCGGGCGACATCGTTGGAATAGATCAGCTCGGTGTTTCGGAAAACGCGCGGCCTGACGCCGAAGACCTGCTTGACCTTCATCATGTGCAGGGCCACCTGGCGGCGGAACTCATCGCGCGAATGCAGAAAGGCCAGTGAATGATGATAGGTCTCGCCCAGTATCTCGACCCGCCCGGTCCGGACCAGGGCGCGGAAAGACTCGAGCACGTCGGGCAGGTAGGTCTCAAGCTGCTCGAGGATGACGCCGGACAAGGAATAGGCGACGCGAAATTCCGGATGCCGTTCGAGCAGCTCCAGGATGACGCGGTTGGTCGGCAGGTAGCACTTGCGCGCGACGCGCTCCAGAATATAACGGTTGTCCAGCGCCGTCTTGGACTCGTCACTGAAGTAATCATGGTCCCGGCCGATGCCGAAATATGGGTATTTCTTGATGCGGAACGGCTGATGGACCTGGAAGTAGAGGCAAATCGATGGCATAAGACTCTTTTAGCCGCGCTTGGCGACCGCTTCGTAGACCTGCAGGCAGCGTTTGGCGGCGTCGGCCCAGCTGAAGCGGAAGGCTTCCCGGGGCGCCTCGACGGACATCGATTCCTTGAGCGCCGGGTATTTCAGGATGCTCAGTATCTTGGATGCCGCGTCGTCGACGTCCCAGAAATCGAACTTGAAGCAATGGCGGGCCACCTCGCTGACGCCAGACTGCCTGGAAATGATAGTCGGCAGGCCGAACGACTGAGCCTCGAGACAGGTCAGGCCGAACGGCTCGGAGACCGAAGGCATGACGAAGACGTTGGCCGCGCCGTACAGGCCGGAGAGCTCGGCGCCACGCAGGAAACCGACGAAAGAGACGTGCTCGGAGAGGCCCAGCTGGGCGGCCATGTCCTTCATCTGGTCCTCCATGTCGCCGGCTCCGGCAATGACGAAATGCGCGTTTTGGTCGTGTTCAAGGACCCGCTTGGCGGCGCGCAGGAAATAATCCGGACCTTTCTGGATGGTCAGCCGGCCGACGAAAAGGATGATCTTCTTGCCGGCGACCCGCAACTGCCTGATGATCTCCGGTTCAGTCATCTTCTGTTCCGGCACGTCCAGGACGTTGTGGACCACGCTGATCTTGTCGGCCGGTATGCCGTAACGCTCGATGACCGTGCGCTTGGTGTACTGGCTGACGGTGATGACATGATCGGCCATCTCCATGCCCAGCCTCTCGATCTCGTAGACATCCTGGTTAGGCAGGCCGCCGCCGGTGCGGTCGAACTCGGTGGCGTGGACGTGGACGACCAGCGGCTTGCCGCTGACCTTCTTGGCCTCGATGCCGGCGAGGTAGGTCAGCCAGTCATGCGCGTGGATGACGTCGTGCGGTTCCTTGGCGGCGATCCTGCTCGCCCGCCGAGCGTACCAGATGACTTTCTCGAACAGCGTGGCACCGATGGCCTTGCCCAAATGAGTCAGGCGGACCATGGCCCGATAGCGCGCCGGAGACAAGTACGGGTTGTACAGCGCCTCGTACGAACCGCCGAACAATTTGCGGGTATCGGCGAACCTGACCTGCTTCAAATAACCGCCCGTATCCATCTTGTGCGGCAAAACGAAAGTTACGTCAACCCCAATCTCATAGAGGCCGCTGACGAGTCCTTTGCAGGCCACTCCCAGGCCGCCGGCATTGTGGGGCGGGAATTCCCACCCGAACATCAAAACACGCATAGACCTGGATAAGGTCTTGATTTGCTGTGGATAAGGTCACGCATAATCTCGCCACGACTATACCACATATTTACCGGTAGATAAAGCCGGGCGCTGTCGCGTCGCATAAATTAAAAAAATGGCTTATTAGGGCCAAAATAAATATATTGAACGGGGGCTCAAACGACGAGCATGCCGTCGCCGAATGAAAATAGGCGTAACCGGCGCCTGATGGCCTGTTGATAAAGATCCAGCAATTTACCGCGCCCGACGAAGGCCGCCGTCAGCATCATCAAGCTCGATCTCGGCACATGAAAATTGGTGATCAGCCCGTCGACGAACGCAGGATGATCGCCTTCGCGGATGAAAATATCGGTCGTGCCGCGCAGACGACGCAGCCGCTTGCCGCCGCTCGCGGCCGTCTCCAGCGTCCTGACAACGGTCGTGCCAACGGCGATGATCGGTCGGCCGGCTTTCTTGGCCTCGTTGAGAAAAACCGCTGTTCGTGGATCGAGCTCGTAATGCTCGACGTGCAGGCGTTTCGTCCTGAGGTTCTCAGCGGTCAATGGCGCAAAGGTCCCCAAGTTGACATGCAGGGTGATGAAGCGTGAAGCGAATCCCCTTCCGGCCAGCTGCCGCAGCAGCCGGCGCGTGAAATGCAGCGAGGCGGTCGGGGCCGCCACCGAACCGCGACGCCGCGCGAACACCGACTGGTATTTTTCTTTGACCTCGCTTTCGGTGAGCGGCGAATGCTTGATGTACGGCGGCAACGGCGTCAGGCCGTATCTCTCCAGGACAGCGACGACCTGCGCCGGCGGGAACGACGGTCGCAAAAAATAATACTTGCCCGCCTGGCGGCAGACCCGGAAACTCCGGTCACGGCCCAGGTGAAGTACCGATCCGACGCTAAGCCGCCGGTCGGACATGACCTTGAGCAGCCCTTTTTCCAGGCCGATGTACAGGACCACCGCCCGACCGCCGGTCTCTTTGCGCAGGACCAGGCGCGCCGGAATGACGCGTGTCTGATTGAAGACCAGCACGGCTCCCGGCGGCAGATGTCCGGCCAGGCCGGAGAACCGGTCGAAGCGGGTCTCGCCCGTCGCTCGACGATAGACCAGCAGCTTGGCGCTGTCGCGCGGCGACGCCGGTGACTGAGCCACGGCCGCAGCCGGGTAATCGTAGTCGTACCGGCTCAAAATTTTTTCCAGTCTGTCCATCGTCGTCAGATACGGCCGCGCCTGATGTCTTGGCGGACGCGCCGCACCAGCTCATTGAAGAAATGGAGGTTATGGAAGGTCAGCAACGACAGGGCGGTGACCTCCTTGGCTCGGAAAAGATGGCAGATGTAGCTGCGCGTGTGCTCGGCGCAGACGGAACAGGAACATTTCCGGTCCAGCGGCTTCTTGTCCTGGAGGTAACGGCTCTGGTTCAGGTCCAGCCGGCCGGCGGAAGTGAAGGCCGTGCCGTGGCGGGCGTAATGGGTCGGCATGGTGCAGTCGAAGGTGTCGACGCCGGCCCGGATGATGGGAATGATGTCCTCCGGGTGGCCGATGCCCAGCAGGTGGCGCGGCCGGTCGGCCGGCAACTCGTCGATGACCCAGCTGATCATCTTGGCCATCAACCTCTTGTCGCCGCCGAACTCGCCGCCGATGCCGAAACCGTCGAAGGGCAGCCCGCCGATGAATCGGGCGCCCTGTCGCCGCAAGGCTTCGTATCTGCCGCCTTGGACGACCCCGAAGAGCGCCTGCTTCGACCTCTTGGCGCCCAGACAAGCCTGAGCCCAGCGATGCGTCCGCTTCAGCGAATCGGCGGTGTAGGCGCGGTCGGCGACCGGCGAGGTGCATTCGTCGAAAGCGAAGATGATGTCAGCGCCCAGGGCTTCCTGGATGCGGATCGATTCTTTCGGGCCGATGAACACCTTCCGACCGTCGACGTAAGAGGTGAACAGCACGCCGTCATCATTGATGCGCAGCAAGCGAGGCTGTTGGTCGCGCCGCACGCGGGCCGCGATCTTACCCTTGAGCACCTTGCCTACCCCGTGGTCCATGCCGAAACCGAGACTGAACACCTGGTAACCCCCGGAGTCGGTCATGAGCGGACCCTGCCAATTCATGAACTTGTGCAGCCCGCCGCTCTGGCGGATGACCTTTTCCCCTGGTTTGAGGTGCAGGTGCAGGGTGTTGCAGATGAGCAGCCGCGACCCGGCCTGGGCCGCCTGTTCGCTGGTCAGCGTCTTGACCGCGGCCTGGGTGGCCACGGTGACCAGGGCTGGCGTTTCCACTTCGCCGCCGGCGGTCTTGAGCAGGCCGAGGCGGGCCCGGCTTTTGCTGGAGGTTTTCAGGATATCGAAACGCATATATACCGGGCCATCGATGAAAACGGCCGAAAAAGTCGTATGTGCCGCCAAATATAGCACGGTGACACCGGAAATCAAAGGCCTGGCGGGCCGATCGGCGGCCAAACCGCCGAATCTGGCATTTTTCCGGCCAATCAACTATAATCACCGCGTTGAGACCGATATCCAGTGAAGGCGCTTCGGACACGACCAGCATCTTCATTTTTTTTCTTAAATAGGCCAAAAAAGAACGTTAACGCGCGGCCTTATGAAACTGAAGATCGTCGATGGTTTCAAGATCCGCAACTCGCTCGACATCGAGTTCGGGGTCATCGGAGACCGCTCTCTTTGTCCCTATATCAAACCCGGTCAGGTCTGGCTGGAAAGGTATTTTCTTCCCGAAAAGGGGCTTATCTTAGCAAATTTCCGACGCAAAAAGGCCCTGACCAAGAAATATGGCTATGAACAGGCCAAGTCTAGACTGCGGCCCAAGAAGATAGACCGGCAAGCGATGAAAAGCTGCCACCTGCTCAAAGTCGGTCATTTCGGGCAGGCCCGGGTCTATCTGGTCGACGGCCGGCTGGTCAGGGAACGGCTTGATCCGAACTTCTGCTTCGGCGGCCACCACCTCGTCTACAAGTACATTCCTCGCGGCGAGGTCTGGTTGGACGACGCCGTCGACGCCGCTGAGCTGCGGTTCATAGCCGTCCACGAACTGTTCGAACTCGAACTGATGCGAGCGGGCAAGGACTATACCGACTCCCACGATTTCGCCAACGCCGCCGAGAAGGAGGCGCGGCGCGCCGAGGGCGGCGCCGTCTACCCCAAAGATTAACCGAACCGCCTATGCTGCTGCCGAAAAAACTGGTGCCGGAAAGCCAGGTCAACATCATCCACACCTCCTCGCCTGTGGGCCGGGGCGATCTTAGCGCTTTCGAGTCGGCCGTCCGGCGGCTGTCCAAAACCTATCCGAAGACCAAGGTCTACGACGTCGAGCGCCATGAACTGGACCCGCGTTATCTGGCCGGTTCGGAAAGGGAGCGGCTTAAGCAGTTCCGCGCCGCCAGCAAGAACGCCGACTGGCTGCTGCCGGCCTACGGCGGCACCGGCTGCGGCGACATCGTCCGGCACGTCTCCGAGGACGACCTCAAGACCATCAAGACGCAGGCGCCGGTGGTCAACGGTTTCAGCGACACCACCTTCCTCATCAACCACCTCTATTTCGAGATCGACCTGCTGACCTTCCACTACGCCAACGCCGGCGGCATCTACGCCTGCGACAACCAGCAGCTCTTCTTCGACGTCGTCGAAGGCCGCCGAACCTCGTTCTCCTTCAACGAGCCGGGCAACCGCTGGATAACTCCGCCGCCGGCGCAGAAGATCGAGGGTACGGCCATCGGCGGCAACCTGGAGACCTTCCGCGACCTCTTGGACATCTGCCGCTACGGCACCGCCTCCTGGAAGCCGTTCATCCTGTTCATGGAGGACGTCGACCTGGACGCCGAGGACTTCCATCGTATCTTCATCTCGCTGGACTCGCGCCGCATCTTCCGGCACGTCAGGGCCATCGTCGTCGGGCGCATGGACGATCGGGAGCTGGCCAGCGCCGAAAAGAAGTTCGACCAGATCTTCGGCTCGGCCAAACCGCCGGCGCCGACGGCCGAAGGCATACAGGAACTGACCACCGAGTGGGCGGCGCAATTCATCCGATACCAGCTGAGCGAGGTCATCGAGGACCGCCAGAAGAACAACGACCCGCTGCATATCCTGACCGTCAAGAACTTCGGCCACGGGGTGACCAAAAACCCGCTGCTCATACCCATCGGCGGCAAGACGGCCATCCATCCCGACGGCACCATCGAGTTCACCGGCCCGTTCGTACAATAAATAGAACCGGCCCTTTACAGGGCCGGTTTTTATATTCTCGCGCGGCCCGCCCGATCGGCCGGAAGCGGGCACGGGCCAAAAATAAAAAACGGCGCCGAGGCGCCGTTCGCGTTTCAGTCCTGGAAGAGATCCTTCAGCCCGATGGTCAGGTCGGGGACGGCGAACACGTGCTGTCCGCGGCGTCACCGGACGTACTTCAGGCCGCGCCGGCGCCAAGCGTCCAGGAGGCGATCGATGTCGCCCCGGACCATGAACATGTCGCCGCCGCGGTCGACCACGGCTATGAGCATGTGGGCGAAGGGCGACAGCCGCTTCAGCGAGGCGTAGAACGGATGATCGCCGCTGCGCAGGGCCGCGCCGAGCAGTCTCAGCCACTCGTCATGATCGCCTTGGGTCAGGCGCTCCAGCTCAAGACCGAATCCGACGGCGGCGTCCCGGCCGCCGGGGTGTCCGAGTTCGATGAAAGCGGCGACGGCAGCTTCTAGATTCTTCTCCGACGGCCGCCGCAGGTATTTGAGGAACATCCGGCGATGCGCCGCGGCCCGCTCCTGGCGGACGGCAGCGGCGCTCCGCTTCGCCATCCGCTTGCCGACCGAATTTTTCATGCTGGCCTCCTTTTTTTCCGGTCATTCCAACCATTGATCCAATGAACTGCCGATATAGTATTCGGGCGGACCTCGGCTGTCAAACGCGGCGGCTTCCGGAAAAAGACAGCCCCGCGACACTTGGTCACGGGGCCGTCATTTACCTAAAGGATCATCCGAGATGTTCATACTCGAACAATATTTAATTGTTGATCAGTTCCGCGCCGAGCGCGGCCTCCTTCGTCGGCTTCTGGACCGGAGACGTCTTCGCCTTCATGGCGGCGTACCGTGTCCGGATCCTCTTCATCACTTTCTCTTGGTCTATGGCGCCGAGCATGGCGCCGATGGCGCAGCCGGCGGTGTACGGGATGATGGCGAACCAGTTATCCAGGTTCCCCACCACTGTCCGGATGACATAGTACCAGATGAAGATGTTGACCGATGTTATCGCGCCCGTCAGCGCTACGTTGGCTTTGGAGACGGACTTGGTCCAAGACGCCGAGATGATCATCTCGATGACCCCCACAAAGAAGAGGGCCATAGGCGTGAATTAAGAATGATTTTGACTGTTCTTCGACCTTTGCGCGGCTAAACGCAGCGATTTTTTGATCGGCATGCGGCCGCACTTACATGATAACAGACGGCCCGGTTCTTGGGAAGCCGGGCTTGGTCAGAATTGGCCTGAACGTGGCCTTTTTTCGTTCTTCCGAGACCGATGATTCAGGGCCGATCCCGCAAGACAATGACGGCTGCCTTGCCGTCGGTGAAATACATGTCGCCGGCAGGATTCTTGCCCAGCACCGGATCGACCACCTGAAAATCCTCTTCTTTGGCGACCAGACCGGTCTTGGTCAGGTCGACCCGGATCTTTTCCCTCTCCTTGTCCAGAGCCGGGTCGATGCTGTGGGTCGGGATGACGAAGGCGGTCTTAAATTTGATGCCTCGATCGAAATGGGCTGTGCCGAACCAGACCCGCTGACCGCTCGTGGACAGGTAGGGCGTGAACCAGATGTGTATATGATGCCGCTCACGAATGGTCCGTTTCCAGGTGGCCTGTTCGTAAGCCAGGTCGTTGGGACGGCTGTCCCAGAAAGCCGGCACGCCCGGACCCTGCGGATAAGGCTTGTTGAGCACGGTGGCCAGTATCATCCGCCAGATATTGTCCGGCACGAACGGGTCGGTCGGCAGCCAGTCAGCTTCGCGGAAGGCGCGGTCCACCTGCTCCACGGTGCCAACGATGACGAAATTGACCGGCTCGATGGGGGCACCGGTCAGGCTCTCGCTGGTCCGGGGCAGATCATCGAACAGCCGCCGCGGTATGTCGGCCGCCGCGATGATCCGGTCCTCGCCGCCGATGATGGCCGGCGTCTTGAGGGGGTGCGTCCAATAGAAACTGGCGGCGAAAAATATCCAGGACAGGCCCAGAACGGCGCCCAGAGCCATGACCACCGGCCGCTTGATCATCGGCTTCGGTCGGTCCATCTCGTTGAACTTCCGGCGGATCTCCAGCGAAGTGATGAGGATGGTCAGCCAGGCGGCGCCGGCGGCGTAGCTGGCCAGCACGTCAGAAGGCCAATGGACGCCGAGATAGATGCGGGAAAAACCGATGGCCAGGATGATCGCGGTACCGGCCACCAGGACGACCGTCTTGCGCAATTTTCCCCTGACGAAACGTAAGAGGAAATATGTCAGCAATCCGTAAAAGGAAACGGCGATGAAACTGTGGCCGCTGGGGAAGCTGAAGCCGCGGGCCGGCGCCAGGGCGCCCTGCAGCGGCGGTCGCGGGCGGCGGAGCATCTGTTCGGCCAGCCAGACGAAGATCTCGCCCAGACCGACCGACATGAGCAAAACGAAAAGCGCGTGCCGGCGCCTCATGAGCAGCAATAGCAGGCTGAGCACGGCCAAACCGGCGATGACGACCTGCCACTGGCCCAGGTAGGTTACGAAAAGCATTACCTCGTTGAAGGTCGGCGCACGGAATATCTGCAGCAGGTTGATGACGCGCAGATCGGCCCGGCTCAGCGCCTTCTGGCCGATGAGGTCGATGACCACCCCGAAAAAAACGTAGATGAAAAAGAAGGTCACGGCCGATCCGATGGTCAGATACAGGCCGAACTTCTCGTCCGGCGTCAGGCGGCGGCGGACGAACTGGACGAGGCGCGGGTGGCGCAACATGAAACGACGCACCTCGGGATCAGAGGCCACGGCATGCTCGACCGAACGGAATAACGATCTGATGATGCGGAACATATCACGTCACGGCCCATCCACCGCCTCGGCGACTGGCTGAGGCCGCTCAATCATAACCATATTTCCTGATGAATCGTGTCTTGAGGAACTGGGTAAGGACGAGGTAGCCGCCGACCAAGATGACGAGCACGGGATACCAACTCAACGGCGGCCGGACGAAACCGAGCGGCCCGGCCAGCGGCGTCAACGGTATGATCAGACCGGTCAGGCATATCAGGACCGAAGTCGCCAGCAACAACCGGCTGGAACGGCTCTCGATGATCGGCCGCTTGGCCGTGCGGATAACGTGGATGACCAAAGTCTGGCTCCAGAGCGATTCCATGAACCAGAAAGTGCGGAAAAGCCCGACCGGCGCATGAAAGATGAAGAGTCCGACGCCGAAAGTGGCGAAATCGAAGATCGAACTGATCGGTCCTATGAGCAACATGAACCTCTTGATGGAAGCGATGTTCCATGGTCGCGGTTTCCGTACGTATTCCTCGTCGACGTTGTCGGTGGGGATGGAAACCTGGGAAATATCGTAAAGGAAATTGTTCAAGAGGACCTGCATCGGCGCCATCGGCACGAAAGGCAGGAAGAGGCTGGCGCCGGTCAGGGAGAGCATGTTGCCGAAATTCGAACTCGAACCCATGCGCACGTATTTGATGATGTTCCCGAATATGCGGCGGCCCTCGATGACGCCGTCGCGCAAGACCATCAGGTTCTTTTCAAGAAGGATGAGTTCGGCCGACTCCTTGGCGATGTCGACGGCGTTGTTCACCGAAATGCCGACGTCGGCCACCTTAAGGGACGCCGCGTCATTGATGCCGTCACCGAGATAACCGACCACGTGTTTGTGCCCCTGCAGCATCCGGATGACTCGCTCTTTCTGCATCGGAGACAGGCGGGCGAAAACGCTGGTCTTTTCGGCCAGATCGGCCAGCTGATCGTCGCTCAGGGTGTCGATCAGGTCGCCAGTGACCGGTTCGGCGCCGTCCAGACCGACTTCGCTGCAGATCTTGCGGGTCACAATGGCGTTGTCGCCTGAGAGGACCTTGATCTGCACCCCCAGCCCCCTGAGCGACCCGATGGCTTCGGCAGCAGACGGTTTGGGGGGGTCCAGAAAGGCCACGTAACCTTTCAGGATCAGTTTGGTTTCGTCGTTCTTGGTGAAGATGGTCTGACTGTCCGGCTCGTCCTTGTAAGCGATGGCCAGGACACGGAAACCCTCGGCGTTGAGCTTGTCGACCTCTTCTTTCAGTCCGGGCAAGTGGAGTTCGTCGATGTTCGCCACCTTCCCGCCGATCTCGTACCGATCGCAGCGCTTGAAGATCTCCTCGGGCGCCCCCTTGGCGATCAGCCGGTGGCGGCCGCCTTCAAAATTGACGACCACCGACATGATGCGTCTTTGGAAGTCGAAGGGTATCTCGTCGATCTTCTTATATTGCTTGACCACCGGCTTGTCATGCGCCAGGACGGCCCGGTCCATGAGGTTCTTCAGCCCGGTCTCGTAGAAACTGTTGAGATAGGCGTGGCGCAGCACATCCTCATCCTCCCGACCCGTGACGTCGCAGTGTTTGATCAGAACGACCCGGTCCATGGTCAAGGTGCCCGTCTTGTCGGTGCACAGGATGTCCATGGCCCCGAAGTTCTGGATGGAGTTGAGGTGCTTGACGATGACCTTCTTCTTGGCCATGGCGATGGCCCCCTTGGTCAGGTTGACGGCGACGATGGTCGGCAGCATCTCCGGCGTCAGGCCGACGGCCACAGCCAGAGAGAACAGCAGGGCTTCGATGAAGGTGCCTTTGGTCAGGAAAATGACGAAAAAGATGAAGACCACCATGGCCATCATCGACTTGATCATCAACCAGCTGAATCCGTGGATGCCGCGGTCGAAGCTGGTTTCGGTCGGCGCCTCGGATAATTGGCCGGCCACCTCGCCGAACTGGGTGGCGGAACCGGTCTTGATGACCAGTCCCGAAGCTGAACCGCTGACCACGCTGGTGCCCATGTAGGCCATGTTGGCCGCGCCGAAGGACTCGTGCCCGGCCAGATGCGTCGGGCCCACGCACTTCTCCGCCGGAAAGGATTCGCCGGTCAGTGCCGCCTGATTGATGAACAGATCCTTGCACTGCAGCAGGCGGACGTCGGCTGGGATGATGTCGCCGGCCGACAGGCTGACGATGTCGCCGGGGACTATTTCCTGGATGCTCACTTCCTTGGGACGGCCGTTACGAATGACGGTGGCCGTGGTCCGGACCATGTCGATGAGTTTCTCCACTTCGCGGCCCGAACGATGCTCCTGGACAAAGGCGATGGAAACGCTCAGCAGGATCATCATTCCGATAAGCACGACGCTGAACTTCTCGCCGATGATGAAGGAGAAGCTACCGATGACCAGCAGGACGATGATCAGCGGGTTGGCGAACTTGGAAAGCAACAATGCCAGCGACCCGCGCCTTTTCTTTTTGGCCGGCTCGTTCGGGCCGAAGACCTTAAGCCGCCGCGCGGCCTCTTGCTCACTCAGACCGCGCGGTGAAGTCACGAATTTGCTGAACAAAGAATCGACGCCGGCGTTGACGACGTCCAGGCCACTCCAAGGTACGGCCAATTCTTTGCCCGGCGATGATCGCTTGTTTGGCCAGAAACGGAGTAAAAGGCGTTTCATGCGAATAATCGACCGCGAGCCGTAATGGCCGCGGCTGTCTTATTTCTGTGTTAATTATACCAAAAAAACGCTTTTTCCCTAAGCCGTCCGGCCAAAAACAAAAGCGCCGGCCTTATCAGCCGGCGCTGGCGATCAGCGGCGTCCGCGGCCGCGGCCGCCGAAAGGCCGCTGATCACGGCGTTTGAAACGGGAACCGGTCAATTTTGTCTGACGATCGGCCGGCAGGCGGGTCTCCCCGGTCTCGAACAGTCGTCCGACGACATCTTCGTGTCCCCCGCCGCGCCCGCCGCGCGATGGCGATCTCCCCCGACCGCCGAAACGACGGGGGGGCCCCTCCTGAAAACGGCGGCCTTCCACCGGACGCGGCCGGTCTGGCGGCAGTTCCGGCAAAGGCGATATCTGCAACATGATCTGGGCCAGCGTCTCGATCTCACGGATCTCCGTACCTTGATCGGGCGTGGCAAAAGTGATGGCCCGGCCGGTCTTGCCGGCTCGGCCGGTGCGGCCGATGCGATGGACATAATCCTCGGGGTTCTCCGGAGCGTCGTAGTTGACGACCAGTTCAATGCCGGTGACGTCGATGCCGCGGGCGGCGATGTCGGTCGCCACCAGGACGCGGTATTTGCCGGCCTTGAAGCCGTCCAGGGACTCGCGGCGCTGGGCCAGCGACCGGTCCGAATGGATCTCGGCGGCGCTGTGGCCCATGGCGCTGACGGCGCGGCAGATGCGGCGGGCGCCGAACTTGGTGCGCGAAAAGACCAGAACGCTGCCATGATAATCGCCCAACAGCCTTTCCAACAGGCGGTTCTTCTGGTCCTTTCTGACGACGAACAGCTCGTGTTCGACCAGTTCGGTCGGGGTACCGGCGCGGGCCACCTCGACGCGGACCGGCAGCTTCATGTAATTGCTGGCTATCTTGACGATGTCATCAGGCATGGTCGCCGAAAAAAGCATCGTCTGCCTTTCCCGGGGCACGGCCTGCAGGATGCGCTTGATCTGCGGCAGGAAACCCATGTCCAGCATGCGATCAGCCTCGTCCAGCACCAGGATGTTGACGCCGGCCAAATCCATCGTCCGCTGTTCCAGATGGTCGATGATGCGGCCAGGCGTGCCGATGATGATATGAGGGTTGTTCTTGATCTGCTGGAGCTGGCGGCCCATGGGGGCGCCGCCGATGAGCACGGCCGTGCGCAGGCCGATGCCCCGGCCGACTGTCAAAATCGCCTCATCGACCTGGAGAGCCAGTTCGCGGGTCGGCAGGACGACCAGTCCCCGGCCTTTGAACTTGGCCAGGCGCTGGATCATGGGTATGCCGAAAGCCAGCGTCTTGCCCGTGCCGGTCTGGGCGATGCCGATGAGGTCCTTGCCCTCGATGGCCAGGGGTATCCCCTGCTTCTGGATCGGGGTAGGCTCGGTGAATCCGAGCTTTTCCACGATATCGAGCAGCTTCTGGGCCATTCCCAGGTCACGAAAACCCCCTGACGTCGTTTGTCCTGTCTGCATCATAAGAAAAAAATATGTGACCCGACTCCTACGGGGTCACATATAATTCCACATGACGCACGAGGTTCGAGTCCTAACCCGCTTAAGGCGGATTGTATATCAGGCGTCAGTATAGACCGTCCGGCGCCTGAAGTCAACCACCGAGGGGGGGGCGCGCCGGACAACACGATCCTGTTTCAGGCGCCGGCGGCCGCCGCCCTGCGCCTTGGCCCGCGGCAGGACTGGCGCCTCTTAACGGACTCGATGAAAAGGATGACCGCGATAATGGCCGCCAGAAGGATAAACCAGTGTACCGGTCCGAGCGGGTGCAGCCGCAGCAGGTCCCTGGTCAGAGGGACGTAGGATACGGCGGCCTGCAACAGGAAATTAGCGGACATGACGACGAGCAGCCAGGGATTCGCCCAGAAATTATCGTAGCGCCAGAAAGGCTGACGAAAACTCCGGCTGGGTATGACATAGAGGATGGAACCGAGGGATACGGTCATGAAAGCCATCGTCCGTCCGAGATCCATATCGCCCTGCCTCAACCCGAAATACCAGAATTGCATCAGGGCCAGCGAGGCGGAAGCGAAGGACACGTAAAAAATAAGGCGAAGCCTGGCCTTGTCCAGGATCGGCTCGTCGAGCCTCTTCGGCCCCTCGGTCATGACACCTTTCTCCTTCGGTTCGAGCCCGATCATGATGTCCTGCGGCCCGTCACAGATCAGGTGAACCCAAAGGATCTGGATGATGGTCAGCGGCAGCGGCCAACCCATCAGGATGGAACCGAGTATGAGCATGATGCCCGCGAAAGAGTTGGCCAGCATGTAGAATATGACCTTGCGGATGTTCTCGAACACCGTCCTCCCCTCCTCGACCGCTGCGACGATGGTCTTGAAATTGCTGTCGAGCAGGATCATGTCAGCCGTCTCCTTGGCCACTTCGGAAGCGTTGCCGACAACGATGCCGATGTTGGCCTTCTTCAGGGCCGGCGCGTCATTGACGCCGTCACCGGTCATGGTCACCACCTCACCGAGCGCCTGGAGGGCGGTGACGATCCTCAATTTCTGGCGCGGCGTTACCCGACTGAACAGGACCGCGCCGGCGACACGTCCTTTCAGCTCCTCATCGGTCAATTTGTCCATCTCCTGGCCCTCAAGGACGGCGCCCTCCCCGACCTTCATGTCCAGGAAATCCATGATCTTTTCGGCCGTCAGGCGATAATCGCCGGTGATGACCTTTATCTTGATGCCGGCCCGCCGGGCCGTGGCCAACGCCTCCTTGACCTCCGGGCGAGGCGGATCCCAGAGGCCTATCAATCCAACCCATTCCAAGGGCGGCAGCTCCCTGGCGTCAAGCTTCCAGGACGTACTCCGGCCGACGTCGCGACGGGCCAGGCCGATCATCCTCAGGCCGTCGCCGCCCCAGCGTTCGACCTGGTCCAACAAACGCTGCCGCTCGGCTGGCGGCAGGTCACACATGGAGATGACCTTTTCCGGCGCGCCTTTGACGTAAAGCTGACAAGCATCGGTCCCGGTCGGACAATTGATGGTGGCCATGAACTTGTGTTCGCTGCTGAAGGGTATCTCGAAGACCCGCGTCTGCCGGTCGTATTCCGCCTGCGGCTCGAAGTCCGGCTGCCCCTCCAGGAATTTCCATAAGGCGATCTCCGTGGAATTGGAGAGGTTGTTGCAGATGCTCATCGCCTCCAAGGCGCCCCGGCGGTCGGCCAAGTCGTCCTTGACCACCCGCATCTTCCCTTCGGTCAGCGTTCCGGTCTTGTCAGTGCAGATGACCGTGACCGAGCCCAAGGTCTCGACGGCCAGCAGCTTGCGAACCAAGGCTTTGCGCTTCAAGGTCTTCTGCATGGCGATGACCAGGATTATGGTCACGGCCATGATCAACGCCTCCGGCAGCATGGCCACCAGGATGACCAGGACCATCCGGAACATCTCCCAAAAATCACGCCCAGCCAGAAAACCGAAGGCGAAAAGCGCCGCGCTCAGGCAGACCGCGATGATTATCAGCGTGCGGGTCAGGCCATGCAAGCGCAGCTGGAGCGTCGTCGGCGGCTGCGCCGTCTCTTTGATGGCCGAGGCGATCTCGCCGATCTTGGTGGCCAGACCGATGCGCCCGACCTTCATCACGGCCGTGCCCCAAGCCACGGAGGTACCCATGAAGATCTCGTCGCCCGCGTGCTTCTCCACTGATTCGCTTTCGCCGGTCAGGATGGCCTCATCGGAGAAACAGGAGGATGCCTCGATGACCGCGCCGTCGGCCGGCACCTTGTCGCCGACGGTCAGGAAGACGATATCACCGGGCGCCAGGTCGGCCGCATCGATCTCCTGCCGCTGTCCGTCGCGGAAAACCTTGGCCTGCGGCTTGACTATCTTTCTCAAGGCGACGAGCGTCTTCTGCATCTTGAATTCCTGAGCGAAACCGAAGATCGAGTTCAGGATGACGACCAGGAGGATGAAGGCGGCGTCGCGGAACTCCCTCAGGGCCAAGGAAACGCCGCCGACGAAGAACAGGATATAGACCAGCGGATTGGTGAACTGCGCCAAAAATATCCTCAAGCCGGAGGCCATTTTTTCGGCCGGCAGAGTATTGTAGCCGAATCGGGCGTGCAATTTTTTGACCTCTTCGGAGGTCAAACCGGCATATTTCATAAGACGGGTCGTAGCGGCTCGCCGTGTCGGCGGCCGACCTTAACCGAAAAGGCGGCAAGCTCCCCTCAAATCGTCATCGGGCCGCCAACCGCTTGTCCATGAATTGATTATATAACAGACCGCGCCGGAGCGAAACGACCGGTTGACAAGAGGAGCGGACGGATATAAACTGCTCAGCCACTTCGGCAAGCCGAAGCCGCGTTCTTTGAAAAAGGAGGGCTTGATGAAAACGATACAGGAGATCGAGAGACGGTTCCTGATCAAAGCCATCGATCCGGACATCCAGCGCGAGCGCTGCAGGAAGATCGTCCAGGGCTATTTCGACACGCCGCCGCACTTCAGCCTGCGCGTCCGCATCAGCGACGATACCGAGGCCGAGCTGGCCAAGAAGGTCGGCAGCGGCATCGAACGCCGCGAGACCACCCAGCCCGTCGATCTGGCCACCGGCCGGTTCCTGCTGGAGGCCTGCGCCGAAACCCTGAGCAAGACGCGTTATTTCCGCGACGGCTGGGAGGTCGATTTCTTCCACGGTCCGCTGGCCGGGCTGGTCATCGCCGAGTACGAAATGACCGACCGCGGCCACCGCCTGGCCCTGCCGCCCTGGATCGGCGATGCCATCGAGGTCACGGATTCGCTGACCAACCGCCACCTGGCCCGCCTGGCCCACGACCTGGCGGACGCAAAACAGGACCGGCCGGTCCGCGAACTGCTGCCCAAGCGCATACCGCACATCGTGCTCACGGGCGGCCCTTGCTCAGGCAAGAGCAGCGTCATGCGCGAGCTGCAGCAGGAGTTCGGTAACGCCATCCACTGCGTGCCGGAGGTGGCCACCATTGTCATCGCCCAGGTCGGCGTCAGGCCGCCGGTCGGCGATCCGATAGGCATGCGCAAGTTCCAGCGCACCATCTACCGCGTCCAGCGCGGCTTCGAGACCATCTCCGACCTTCAGGCCGTACGCGACGGCAAAGCCGCCCTGCTGCTCGACCGCGGCACCATAGACGGCGCTGCTTATATGGATGGCGGCATCGAGGAGATGGAAAAGGTCTGCCGCACCTCGTGCGGCCATGAATACGGCCAGTACGACCTGATCATCTGCCTGGAGACGCCGCCGGAGAAGGTCTATAAGGAGCACCAGCGCAACAATCCGGCGCGGCACGAGGACTTCGAGCAGGCCAGCAAGCTGGGCAAGCGGATCAAGAAGGTCTGGCGCGGCCATCCGCGCTTCAGATTCATCCCCAACTGCGGCTCCTGGCGGCTTAAGGCCGACCTCGTCAAAAGGACGATCCGCGACTTCCTGTCGCCGAAGTGAGCCCTCCGCACCACCTTTCCGTACACCCTGCCCGCCGGCAGGGTTTTTCTTTACCGCGTCCGCCACCGGATAGCCGTTTCTCTTTACAAAACCGCCGGTTCATGACAAGGTCGCACCAGACATCAGCAAGACACACGTTGTTCCTTGGACAAATGGGCTAACAAAGGAGAAGGCCATGCTCGGAAAGACGACCGTATTGTTCGCCGCCGTTCTGTTCGTCGCAGGCTGCGCCTCGTCGCGCCAGATCGCCGGCCCCCGCCAGTTCGAGGGTCCGAGGCCCCAGCCACCCACTGTGAGTCTGGCGCTCCAAATCGATCTGCCGGCCGGCTGGAACCGCCAGGACAAGTCGCCCGTGCTGAAGCCCGGCGAGTTGTGCACCCTCCTGACCAACGACGCCAACGTGGCCATGGTCATGATCGGGATCTTCCCGACCAAGGACATCAACATCAAGGAGGGTACCGAGAAGGCCGCGGCCGAGCTGAAAGCCAAGGGAGCCAAGATCTCCAAGATCGAGACCGCGCCTGACGGCAGCAGCGCCGGTTTCACCTGGCAGGACCGCAAGGCCAAGATGGCCGGCGCCATGCTGGCCAGGGTCATGCCGGAAAAGCCGGAGCTGTCCATCCTCTTCATGGGCGTCTGGAAGCTCGACAAGAACAAGGCCTCGCTGGCCGACTACAACGCCATCGCCAAGAGCGCCAAGATCAAGTAAGGCCCGACATTCTCAAAACCTCGTCCGCTCAGGACGAGGTTTTTTATTTTCCGCAATAAAAAAGAGGCGCGCGGCGCCTCTTGCAAGATCAGTTCCTGAAACCATCGACCCGGTTCGTGCCGAAGTACGGCCGCAGTCGGATCTCGGAGATCCTCAGTCCGGCCAAGGCTATCCTCGGGTCTGAAAGGAACCGCTCGGAGCGGATGTCGTAACAGTTCAGCGCGTGCAGGACGACCGGCCGGCCCGGCGGTCTCTTCCGGCCGACCGGCCCGAGCGGCAAGCCGTAGCCGCCGTGCCGAATGAAATCTTCGAGGGGCAGCGTCTCGTATCCCCTCCGGGCGTATTGGGCTTCCCAGAACGCCCAGGCTTCGTAGTCCTCCTGATATTCGGATGCTTCGCCCAGGAAAACAAAGCTGACGCGGGCGCCGAACGTCGAACCTGTCCGTAGATAGTACCTCTCGACCATCTTATCGCTGAGCAATCCCAATCCGGCAGCCGACCTGAGCAGCGATCGAAAGAGCTTCCTCATGGCCTCCTCCGTGGACGCGCCTCCCGACTCGGCGGCGCGACCTGATGGATTACTACTTCTGGCGCCGTCTGTCAATGATGTCGCGGACGCCGCTCATCAAAAAGACCGGCCGTCCGGCCGGTCTTTCCATTATTTTTTCCTGGAGCGGCGACGCGGCTTGACGGCCTTATTTCCCGCTTTTTTCAGCGCCTCCAGCCGCAGCCACTCGCTCGATTGAACCACCGGCAGCTGCAGCGCCCGCTCGCGGTCGAGGTCGAGACCGCCGAGGTGGACCGACTCCGGCGTCTGCACCCATTTGAATATAGACCTGACAAAAAGCTGCGTGAACTTTTCGACCCATTCCTTGAGCCGGCCCGGCCGGTAACCCGGCTCCATGGCTTTGAGATCCTCGTCGCTGAACATGCCCCTGACCACCCTATAGACCTCGGCCGGCTCCATCTTCTCGCCGGCGAACAGGGCGAAACAGGCGTCGAGTACCGGGAAGGGCATCAGATCCTTCTCGTCCTCCTGACCGGCGGCCAGTTCGGCCGAGGCTTTGGTCCGGAGCACGTCCCGGACCGCCGGCCAACCGTACTCGTCGGCGATGAAACGCAGCAGTTCGATGATGACCGTCTTGGGCAGGTTGGCGATAAGCGAGTAGGCGCCCATCATGTCACCGCCGATGGTCGTGTAGCCGACGGCTTTCTCCGACATGTTGCTGGTCTGCAGCCAGAAGGCGCCGGAGCTGTTGGCCCAATTCCACATGCGCATGCCGCGGATCCTGGCCTGGATGTTCTGCACGGTCACCGGCGTGAGCGGCGTCGGGCCAAGCATGGTCTCGGTCGCCCGCACCTCCCGGCCAAAAGCCTCCTCGATGGACAGCTCCTTGAAAGTGACCCCGATCTGGCAGCAGAGGTCGCGGGAAATATTCTGGGTCGCCGCCGTATTGAATCGCGTCGGCATGGAAAAACAATGTATGAAATCGCGGATAGCGGCGGCTTTTTTCTTCTCCGGCAGTCCGGCGAAACGGCGCTCGGCGTACAGCCTGGCGATGATCAGCGTCAGGACGGAATCCTTGCCGCCGGACAAAGCGATGCCGATGGGGCCATGGCGCACCGTCTTGGCGTAGTAGTCGAGGCCGGCGATCATGGCCTCGATGAGGTCGCGGAAATATTCCTGCCGCGGGTTGGCCGCCGGTCTGTCCTCCGGGATGAAGAAACTCTTACTCACGGGCGCGGGGTAATCGAGGTCCGGACCGGCAGCCGGGCCATCCGGGAAATCGACGGTCTCGACGGTCGGATGGCTTTTCAGGTATTCCTCGGCATCGGTGCGCCAGGTGGTGTTCTCGTGCCGCTGCCTGGCCGTCCGGTCCAGGTCGATGACCTGAGTGGTCAGGCCTTCTCGCCAGCGCTCTGCCTCGGCGAACATGCGGCCGTTCTGATTGACATAGCCGCCGCCGTCGAAGACCAGCGAGTCGTTGCCGCCGACCTGGTTGACATAGACGACGGTTGCCTGGCTGTCGGCGGCCCGCGTCGAGATCATTTCGCGGCGCGTCCCGGTGATGCCCGCCCGCCACGGCGAAGCCGAGACGTTGACCACCAGCTCAGCGCCGCTGTAGGCCCGGCGGCGCATCGGGCCGTCCGGCGACCAGATGTCCTCGCAGACGTCGATGGCCATGACGCCGAAAGGAAAACGGAAGATCAGGTCGCCGAGCGGAATACCGCCGGCCCGACGCATCCTGACCACCCGGCCGGGCAGGCCGCGGGAAAAAGTGCGATTCTCATAAAAGACGCCGTAGGTCGGCAGTTTCTCCTTGGGCACGATGCCGGCGACACGGCCGCAGCAGACGACGGCAGCGGCGTTGTAAAGGTGGCTGGCATCCTCGACGGTCAGGCCGACGACGAAGACAGTCGGAAAACCGGCCGTGGCCGCCGCGAACCGTTCCAACTGCTTCCATTGGTCGTCGACGAAACAGCGCCACTGCACCAGATCCTCGGCCGGATAACCGCCGATGACCTGTTCCTGAAAACAACCGACTGTGGAGCCGGCCCCGGCCAATTGCCTGGCGAAGCCGATGGCCCGATCGGTGTTGGACGCAAAAGCGCCGACCGTGGTGTTGATGTTGGCCAGACCGATCTTGATGAGTCGCATATATCCTCCTGATAAGACCCGCCAGCGCGGGGTTCCTCTCTTCAGCCGTCCGCGGTCGCGGACGGCTAGAGAAAAGAGCGGTGGCGCGAAGCCACCGCGCTTAAAATCAGTAGATGCACTCACTGTCGATGCCGCCGCCGTAGCCGAAGATGCGCTTGTAGCGCTCGACCTCGGCGGGCGGCCCCATGGCCTTGGCCAGGTTGTCGGAAAGCTTGACCGTCGGACGGCCGCAGGCTTCCGTCGCCTTGACCACCAGGGAAAGCGGATCATAACCGCAGTCGTTGGTCAGGTTGGTGCCCCAGCCGAAGACGACCCGGATGCGGCCGCCGAAACGCTGCTGCAAGGCGATGATCGTCCGCGAATCCAGCCCGTCGCTGAAGACGATGGTCTTGGTCAGCGGATCGATGCCTAGCGAGGCGTAGAAGCCGATGGCCCGCTCGCCGAAGGCGAAGGGGTCGCCGGAATCCTGGCGCAGGCCGCGCCAATCGCGGGCCTGCTGCGGCGTGAAGTCGCGGAAGAAGAATTCCGAACCAAAGGTGTCGGTGAGCGCGATGGACAACGGCTCGCCGTATTCCTGCCACCAGTTCTGGATGACCTGGTTATGGGAACGGCGGACGTCGTCGTCGTTGTCCCGGCCGGCCGCGGCGCAGACCATGTACAGCTCGTGGGCGAAGGTGCCGATCGGCTTGAGGCCGAAACGCCTGGCCAGGTCGACGTTGGAGGTGCCGATGAGCATCTCCGGTCCGTGCCTGAGGATAATCTCCAGGACCTGCGCTTGCCAGTCGCGGCCGTACCGTCGCCGCGTGCCGAACTCGATGAAGCGGACGTCCGGCGTCCAATAGCGCAGGTCGAGCAGCTTCCGCCGCAGGCGCACCTCGCCGTCCAGCGCGATCATCCGGCCGCTGATCTTCTCGCGGCGGAAAAGCTCATGGTTGTAGAGCTCGTTGACCACTGAAAGCATCAGCGTCTCCCAGAAGATGGCCTCGCACCAGCGTCCTTTGACGCTCAGGACGAACTGGCCGTCATTGACCCGCAGCTCGTAAGGCGGCAAACGCAGCCCTTTGAGGAAATCCAGGAATCCGTCGCAGAAGAAACCGCGCTTGAGATGCGGGCTTTCCTTGAGCCAGTCCAGCTCCTGCCGTCCGAAACGCAGGCCCTGGACCTTGTCCAGCTCCCGGCGCAGACGGCGCTCGTCGACAACGTCTGCCAGACGCACCTTCTTGGTGCGGTTGGTCAGTCCGTAAACCACCGGCCAGTCGCCGAAGCGGCGCCAGACCAGCTGGGCCATGGTCAGCTTGTAGAAATCCAGGTCTAGAAGGGATCTGACGATCATAGTCGTCTCCTTTTTGAGTGCATCATTGTAAAGAACCAGGCCGCGTCGGACGCGGCACGGGACCGGGAACGACTCAGTCGTTCGCCGTCCCCTGCCGCCCGCGTCGTTCAATGGGCTTCTGAAGGGAAAAAGTGCTCGTCCAGCTTGACCGCCATGTCGCGATTCGGGGCGAAAGCCAATTCGGCGGCGGCCACCCGGCTGACACGGACGCCAAGGCCGTGGACGATGCCGCTGTCACTGCCGTCAATGTAGGCGCGGATCGGCCGCTTGACCGGTTCCAATACCTCGAACTCGACCTCTGCGCTCAGCGGCAGCGAAGCCGTCCGCCAACCATGAGGCTCGGAAACATTGGAGCCGACCAGCAGAAGCTCGCGGGAGCCGACCAATATCGGCTTGGCGCCCATGGCCCGGGCATAAGCCGTCGAACCGGCTGCCGTGGCCACCAGCGCCCCGTCGGCGACAAGTTTAGGCAGGCGCGTCTCTCCGTTGATCTTGGCCCGTATCCAGGCCGCTTGGCCACCGGCCCGCTCGACCCAGGCGTCATTCACGGCGTAACCGCCCGGCCGGCGCTGTCCGTCCTGACCGACCACCTCCGAATATAAGAGCGGCAGCTGATGCGCGTGCAGTTCCTGTTCCAGGATGTCCGGAATGCCGTTCCGGTCGAGATCGTTCAGCAGATGACCGACGTGGCCGGCATTGATGCCGATGAACGGCAGCCGGCGGCGCCAGTGCTGGCGGATGGCCTTGATCATCGTCCCGTCGCCGCCGACGACGATGACACAGTTCGGGTCGGCGCTGTCGGCCAGGTGTTCGAGCGATCCGGCGATGCCCAGGGCGCGCGGATTCCGGACATCCGCGAAGATCAGGGCCCTGGGTCGGTCCAAGCGCATGGAAACGACCTGTGGCGGCAACTGGCCTCGATAAAGATGATAACGCTCGATGTAATCCTCGACCTGAGGCGCGACCAAACCGCTGATCGACAGACGCTTAAAAGCCCTCTCCCTGATGTCCGAACTTGAGCCGGATGATGCCGGTACGAACCGACGGTGTCTGGCGGGCAGGTCTGCGGCTTCGATCTCGTGGCCGGCGCGGACGATCACGGCAAAATTCAGCTTCTGCCACATTTCCGGCCCCTTTTCCCAGGTCCGGTGGATGAGCGACCGCCCCTCACGGCCGCCTCTCAGCAGGTCGGTGCCGACGACGTGCCAGACCTCCTCGCCCTCGCGCCGGTAGATCTCATCCAGACGGTGCGTCCTGGTGAATTCAGCCCGCTCCAGGTCGAACAGGTCGACGCGGACGCGCGGCAGGCCGCTAAAGGCCAGATCGGCCATGATGGCCCGATGGACCGGGTCGATGTCGGCCACGGTCGGCTTGTCCGGACGCGGTCCGCAAGGCACGACGATGACCTCGTCGAAATGACGGCTGAGCTCTTCGGCGATGGCGCGATGGTGCGTTCCCGGCGGGTTGAAGCTGCCGCCGAAAACAGCGATCTGCTTGGGCATATGCGGACAGGTCCCCGAGCCGAGGCTCAGGGACGGAAGGCCGGAGCCGAAACATTTCGGCTTCGATCTTCCATGTTTTGTGAAGAAAAGGCCGGGAACGGTCCGCCGCGAAACAGCGGACCGCTCCCGAAGCCGGGAAGGAAGAGCTTGTCGGATGGCGCCAGCCGCCTAAACGGCGATCAGGTGCTCGGACTGGATGATCTTGACGCCCGCGGCCTGCAGATCGGCGCGCATCTTCTCGACAGTGCCGGGCAGGGCCACCGAACGGGTGGCATCCTCGATGACGAAGACCTCGAAACCCTCCTTGACGGCGTCGAGCGCCGTGAAGCCGACGCAGAAGTCGAAGGCCAGGCCGGTCAGGAACAGGCGCTGGGCGTCGTGCTGCGTCAGGAGATTGTCCAGGCCGGTCGGTCGGCCGAGGTTGTCGCGCAGGGCGCTGTAGGAATCGCAGCACGGATCGGTCCCCTTGATCTGGACGATGCGGCAGGGCAGGTCATCGAGGGCCGGATGCAGGCACGATTCCGTGGTGCCGATGATGCCGTGGTCCGGCCAGAGGATCTGGAACTTGACGGCCTGGAGGTAGGCCTGGAGTTGCGCCAGGTTGAAGCGCGCGTGCGGCGCGATGCGGATGTTAGCCTCGGTCCACTTCTCGACCTCCTGGGTCGTCAACTTGATGCCCGGAGGCAGCCCGACGTACGAGCTGGCCAGCGAGATGTGCCCCCCGGGATGCTTGTCCAGGGTGAAATATCGGCGATGCGCCGGGAACAGCAGGTTGACGCGCTGGACCAAGGGGATGATCTGATCCCCGCCAGGCACCGGCAATCCGCCGCCGGGCATAAAGGTCTCCTGGACATCGACATTGACGACGGCGTCCGTCGTCGGATCGATGAGTATCGCTGATCCGGTCATTTTGGACTCCTTTTTTCCAGTTAGTGTTGGTTGGAAAGAACGGTGCCGTCTCGTATGCGGCCCGCAACGGCGCACGTCTTTCGTCGCGCCGCTGCGGGCCGGACGCGGCCGGCAGGCCAAAATGGGTTTCGTGACATCCTACCCGCCCGGACCATATTAGTCAAAGGCCGGCGGGCGAGCATCAAAGTATCTCAATGAACGACGGCTGGCGGCTCTTAAAGCGGAACAAGGCGGCCGGGCGATGGGTCCGCCCAGCGGTCGTCTCTCCGGTCGGCACGATCAGGGACAGGGACATGATCTTCTTCCTGAAATTGCGCTTATCCAACTGCCGGCCGAGGATGGCTTCATAAACCCGCTGGAGCTCGCCGAACGTGAACCTCGGCGGAAGAATGCTCCAGGCGATGTTGGTGTAACCCAGCTTGCCCCTTAGGCGAGCCAGCGCCGCCTTGGCTATCTGGGCGTGATCATAGGCCAATGGCGGCAGCTTGGCCGCCGGCCACCAGCGGACATCTGCGTATTTGTCCGTCGTTCGGAGACGCAGTCCGGCACTGGGGATCAGGGCGAAATAAGCGACGCTGACCACCCGGCCCAGCGGGTCCCGCCGCGGGTCGTCGAAAGTAGCCAGTTGTTCCAGAAAAGCCTGCTCGACGCCGGTCTGGGCGCTGAGGATCCGGCGCGCCGCCTCCAAAGCCGCCTGCCGGTCGTCCAGCAAGCCGCCGGGAAAGGCCCAGCGGCCGGTGAAAGGACGCTTCTTCATCTGGATGAGCACCGTCTCCAGCCGCCCTTCGCGGACGGTGAAGATGACGATATCGACGGCGACCTTGATGTCCTGTCCGGACGGATGAGCGGGCATGGTCGTAAGGCGTTAGTGTATTCTATACACAAAGTATCAAGGCCGGCCGAAACGGTCAAGGGCGGCAAAATAAAACCGCCGTCAGGGACGGCGGTGGTCGTCAGGCCGGGGTCGCGGCCTGGGTTTCCGAGGACAGCGTTTCGGTCAGCTGCCGGATCTCGTCCCGCAACCAGCCGATCTGTCCGCCGAGTTCCGGCGGCGCGATGGCGGCTAAGCGGTCGAACAGTGCGTAATACTTTTCCCGCGTTTCGCGGACCTGTCTGGCGCGAAAATCCGCCGGGATGGCGGGCACGCCCAGCGTCCTCAGGTTGTCGAGCCGGTCGCAGGCCTTGATCAGGAGCGTCCGCCAGTCGGCGTGAGTCAGCCTGTCCGTATAGCCCTCTTTCGGCACCTTGGACAAACGGCGGACGATGCCGGCGACCGCCGACCCAAAACAATGTTCGATCATTTCCGGCGTCAATTCCCGGGTGTCTTCGATGCCGTCATGCAACAGCGCGGCGATGACCAGGTCCCGATCGAAGATCTTCAGTTCGTCGATCAGGATGAGCGCGGTCCGTCGCAGATGTTCAAAGTAACGCCGGGGCTGGCCCGATTCATCCAATTCGCGCCGCGTCTGCCAGCGGTGCGAATACTTGGCCAGGATATAGGCCAATCTGGCGTCCATGACCTCTATGGGCGCAAGACAAGGTGACAACCGAGCGAAGAACGCGCTGAAATTCTCTTTTTCCCGCATACCGGCTCCTTTTGGCCAGACGTGTCAAAGAACTCGGCATCTTCCCATTTCCGTCTAAGTTTGGCAAGGCCGCGGCAACGACCCAGGTAATGTTGACTAAGCGGCCTTTTTCGTATAAGCTCCCCTGTCGCCCGCCCAACGGCGCGACACCGTTCCTTTCCCAGATCATCGGGCCATGGAGGTTACCATGAAGATCCAGACACTGAGCATCGTCGTCGGCACCCGTGCCTGCGACGCCCGCTGCCCTTTCTGCGTTTCCAAGATGACCGGCTTCGACAGCCTGCCGCCTCCCGACGGCAGCGTCAACTGGCTCAATTTCTGCAAGGCCTGCCGCCTGGCCCAGATCGGCGAGACGACCACCGTCCTGCTGACCGGCAAGGGCGAACCGACGCTGTACCCGGAGGAGATCGGCAACTACCTTGAGGCCCTCAAGCCGTACGGCTTCCCGCTCATCGAGCTGCAGACCAATTCCATCGCCATCGGCCGCCTGGCGGCCGGGCAGGAGTCCCGCGTCCCCGGACTGTCCAAGTCCACGCTGCGGCAATGGCAGATCGACGGGCTGAACACCGTGGCCGTCTCGGCCGTCGACGTCGATCGCGAGATCAATGTCGGCGTCTACGGACCCGGCTATCCGCACCTCGACCAGGTCGCCGACTACCTGCATGGACTGGGTTTCAGCGTCCGTCTCTGCCTGATGATGATGCGCGGCGGCATCGACTCCCCGGAGAGACTCTTCGAGGCGCTGGATTTCTGCCGCAACGCCGGCATCGAGCAGATCACGGCCAGGCCGATCCGCCGGCCCCGGACCAGCCAGAACGACCAGGCCGCCCGGTTCATCGCCGAACGCGGCTTGGCGCCGGACGAGGAAGCCCTCATCCGAGACTGGACCGAACAGAACGGCACCAAGCTTCTGTCGCTGATGCACGGAGCCGTCGTCTATGACATCTGCGGGCAGAACTTCTGCCTGTCAGACTGCCTGACGGTCGACCCGGCGAACAGCGACCTGCGCTCGCTCATCTTCTACTCGGACGGCCGCCTGGCCTACGACTGGCAGCATGACGGCGCCGTCATCCTGGGCGGACGGCGTCGCTGAAGCCGCTCGAACACCGAACACTCAAAACCGACCTTTCGGGTCGGTTTTTTCTTTGAAGAATATTCTGGCGAACTGACGCCCCCCCCCGGTCCTGGCTGCGGTCAGCTGAAATCAAAATCCCCCCTTTGGCGGGGGGATCTGAATTGCGCTTTGGGAACTAGCGGGGACCGAAGTTCTGGCGGCGCGCGCGGTTACAATCCCGGCAATAGACCGGACGATCGGCCTTGGGTTCGAAGGGCAGCTCCTTGATTTCAACACCACACTGAGCGCACTTGAGACCCATGGCTGAAACGTCGACCATCTGCCGCGGAGGCCTGGGGCCAAAACCGCCTTGTCGAGGTTCGAATGCCATACTCTTGATTCTGCCCGCTATCGCGGGCTTCTAACTTTGAACGACCTTTATCCGGTTTAAGTCGACTTGGGCCTTCGATCTCGAACGCTGATCGCGCCTTAACTTGGGCCTTTTGTTGAACTAGTCACCGTGGCGATAAAATAACACCCCTGGTCCGGGGTGTCAAGCGAACAGCGGTCGCATTCCGTTGCGGTCGAGGCGGCCGCCGACGGCGACCTGGCGGCTTAATTGATGACGACCTTGGTCCCCTCCTGAGCCCACCAATAGAGCGGCTCCATCTTGGAATACGGGACGTTGACGCAACCATGGCTCATCGGGTGGCCGAAGTTATTGTGCCAATAGGCACCATGAATATAGTAGCGGTATCGCGCGGTGGTGAAATGCAGGTTCCATTTGGTGTCGGGCAGGTCGAAACCGAAACCCGGCCCGCCGTAATGCTTGACCGGCACCTTGTCCATGATTTGGAACTCGCCCGTCGGCGTAGGCATGCTTTTGACGCCGCCGGAGATAAGGAAGCTGTCGAAAAGCCGGCCTCCGAAATAATAAGCCAGGCTCTGCTTGCCGAGGTCGACCTTGATGACCTTCTCCAGTTTGACGGGCCTGACATCGCGCGGGTCGTAACCGGCCGCCACCTCAGTGCCGTCCAGGAACAGATCTCCGTCAGTGTCCGGATTCATCAGCCCGGTGCCAGCGGCCATTTCCATGGCGTCACTGAGATAATCGTTGTCCGAATCGACCTGGGTCAGCTTCTTGCTGTCGCCGTGGCGAGGCGAGTAACCGTGGGATATCTCAGTACCGTCGCTATATCCGTCGCCGTCGGTATCGGCGACCAGGAGGTCCGTGCCGGCGGACAGCTCGGCTGCGTCATTGAGGCCATCGTCATCGGAATCCACTTCGGACATCTTTTGTCCGCCCCCATGTCGCGGCGAGTAACCGTTCCTGACCTCGTCGCCATCGTTGTATCCGTCGCCGTCGGTGTCCGGATTCGCCGGATCGGTGTGATAAATCCCGGTCTCGTCGCTGTCGGACAAGCCGTCGCGGTCGCTGTCAACGGCGGCCGCAGCGGCGAAACGGGCAACAAAAAAGCCGCTCGGACCTAAGAGAGCGACCGAAATGACGAGGGTCGTCAAAGAAGCGGCGATGAGGAAAATTGTCCTTTTTTTAGCGGTTTTCATTTTTATTTTACCCCGCTGTCTTAATTTTACCGTAATTTAAGCCCTTTTTCAAGGGGCTTTTTGCGGGAGTCGGGGTGGCCTCAACCGCAGGACAATTTGCGGCGCCTGTCCCATTTCTTTTCCAAAGAACGGATCTTTCTTTCTCCGAAACCGAGGTGATGACCGACCTCGTGCCAAACCACGTCCTGGACGACCTGCCGCAGCCTGACCTCGTCGCCGCCGGCCATCTCCTCGATCGGCCCCTGGAAGATGGTGATCTTGTCCGGCAGCGCTCCGAAATACCCCATCCCCCGCTCGATCTTGGGGACGCCTTCGTAAAGCCCGAGCAGCACCTCGTCGATGCGGACGCCGACCTCGCCGGCTTTCTTCCGGCGCGCTTTTCTCTCGATGACAAAAGCCAGGTTGTCGAGCGCCCCCCTGATGCTTTCAGGCAGAGCCTGGAGCGCGTCCTGCACGGATCGTTCGAAATCATTTATTTTCATGGTCGGAACAGACAGTTCGTTAAACGGCCGGCAGCCGGGACGAAAACAAAACGGCGCCATCGGTGACAGTGTCGTCCGACGGCGCCTGCTTGTCAACGGCGGCCAGATCATTTGACCCCGAAGGGCTTCTTGAAGTCGAACCACCAGCTATCCAGCGGGTCGAAATAGTACAGCGAACCGTTCATGCTCATGTACACGCGGTTGGCGCCCGGCGTCAGGAAGATGTCCGTGCGCGCCTTGTGCGTCAGCGGACCGAACTCATTGAACTTATACCAGCCGAAACCGTTGGGCGAGGCGATGATGCCGAAACGGGAGACGAACCAGTCCACCTCGTTGCTTTCGGTATGGAAACCGACGTAATAGGCGCCATTGACAAAGATCATGCTGTAAGTGTAGCCGGCGTAGCCGTAAGGTATCGGACTCCAGACCTCCCGGAGCTTCTTCAGAGCGGAGTCGTAATAGGCGATGCCGTGGGCCTGGAGGCGGTCCGGTCCGAACAGGATGTCGTCGGTGCCGGGCATGACCAGGGCAGCGGTGAATCCCTCGTCCCAGACCTTGGTCCAAATCGCGCCGCCGTCGGCAGACACGACCGTGAAACGGGCGACGTCGCCGACGCCGACGAAGAGCAGGCCGTTGTGATAGATGACGCCGTGAAGGTGCCGCAGCTTGAAACGGCTGTCGCCTTCGGCATAGGTGACGGCGAAATCCGGATAGAGTTTCTGGAAATCCTTCCAGGGCTGCCAGGTCAGGCCGTCGTCGGTGCTGCGATAGAGCACGGCCGTGTTCTCGGCGTGCTGCGCGCCGTATAGCGTGCCGTGGCCGTCGTCGGTGATCTGCCAGAACATGCCGCTGATGTCCGTGGCCACCAGCTTCCAGGTGTCGCCGTTGTCGTCGGAACGATAGAAACTGCCGGGGTCGTCAAAGCCGGCGTAAAGCCGCCCACGGCTGTCGCCCTGCAGAAAGACATCGCCTATCCGGTCGTTCTCGGAGAGCACGCGCTTAAGGGAGCCGTCCTCGGCCATTTTCCAGATCGTCCTCATGCCGCCGGGCTCCATCACGACCATGAGCAGGCTGGCGCTGGGTTCATGATAATAGATGCGCACCACGTCACCGATGGCCGGCGATATGGCGACCGGATAAAGACCCTGGGCGTTCTTGGGCTGGAACTCGGCCCTCGGTTCCGGCGGCAATTGCGGTTCCGGCGGCACGGCGTTGACATCGGCGGGGGCCGGCCCGACAGGTGGTGTCGGCTCAGGCGCCGCTGGTGCCGAGTCGTTCCGCGCCGCGATGCGCTCGGCTGGCGCGCCGAAAAACGATGGTGACCGCAAAAACAAAAAGCCGCCGGCGGCCACAAGAGCCGATGCGACGACCACGACCAAAACGATGAACGACTGTTTTCTGGACATAGCCTGATGGTTCAAGCATAGCACAGGCCGCGCTCTTCGGCCCAAGGATGTCAATGGGTGACGAGGCTAACTTAACTGAAATGAAACATCCTGGCCCAGAGACCAGGATGTCCCTAGTTCATCGGTGGGAAGTCTCAATGCCCGTGGAACAACCGGTGCAGGCAATCATGGGCGCCGCGCATCGGGCGAGCGTCCAGCGTATAGATCATCTCGCGGTTGCGGCGCCGGCGCCTGACCACCTTGATTCCGCGCAGAATGGCCAGCTGGTGCGATATTCTCGAGATAGGCGCCTGCAATATCTCGGCGATATCGCTGACAGTCAGGCCGGCGAGATTGTGGCACAGGGCGACCATGATCTTGAACCTCGGCTGGCTGCAGACCGACCGCACCATCTTAAGCTCGTTCTTGAATTTTTTTGAACGGAGTCGACGCCTCATTTCCTGCAAATGACCGGATGTCATCATACGCAATAGTTCGTGAAAGATTATTAGTTGAAGAATTTTGTAAGTCAGCCGCCAGCGCTTGATGTTGGCGGCGGCGCCCCCATAATAACACGTCATTTGAAAATATCAAAAAGTAAAATTTAAAAAATTGAATATTGTCGCTATCTGTCGTTTCGTGCGACTGCCTAAAAACCCCGGCCGGCTGGCGCTTTAGCCGGCCCTGGGGCAGAATGTAGGTAATATGCGCTACGAATCGATGCCGAACGTCCCCCACCCGGAAAATCCGGAACACGAGGTCATGCGGGCAGCGGCCGAATCAATGGTCTCCGAAGGCGTCGGGAAGCTGGATATCGGCCTAGACATGGAGAAACACCCGGAGCTGCGCTCGCGCCTGGCTGAGTTGGGTTCGCATTTCGAGGACAGCCTGGTCATGGCCAAGATCATCCGGACGGTCTACGGCCGGCTCAAGGAGGCGCTGGACCTGCCCGATCCCGGACCGGAGCGGCTGATGCGCGCCGCCGTGCTCCACGATATCGGCAAATCCGGCCCTGCCGGCGCCGAAGGCGGCTTCCATTTCGCGGTCCGCCAGCTCTTCATCACGCCCCGCCGCCGGTTCAACCCGTACATCGACGGCCGGGCCAAGACTATCCAGGAATATGTCGCCGAGCAGGACATCGGCAAACCGCAGGCCATCTTCGATGCCTTGGACAAAGCCGGCGTCGACCCGGCACGAGAACCGATGATCGGTTTCTGGCGCCGCCACGCCGAATGGACCTACGGCATCCTGCAGTCAGCCGCTGGCCCAGAGGTCGACGCCGACCTCATCAAGATAGCCGCCTCGCACCATCTGCTGGAGAACCAGAATCCGGCGCGCTTGGACCTGAAAGAAGTGCCTGCCGAAGCGCACGTGCTCGAAGTGCTGGAAGAATCGGAACTGCTGGCGGCCGTGGACAAATACCAGGCCCTGCGCGCCCGCGGCGGCTCGAGGCACGAAGAAGCTTTGGACAAGCTGCAAACGATAATCCTGGAGCGAACGGACCTGCCGGAAACATTGCGGGCCAAGTTCCTGACCGTCATCGACGTACTCAACAGGTCAAAAGACGCCTTGTCGCCGTATTTCGAAAAAAAGGAAGACCCGGCTTGACCGATGGGAAAATAATCGGGACTGAGGGAACCGCACCGAATCGGATCAATGCAAAGACGCCCCAACGGATCGGGGCGTCTTTTGTGCACTTTATCGGTTTGATCTATTTCCGGCCGCTAGAAATCGACCGACCCCGCGAGCGACGACACGAATCATCAAAAAAAAGGGGGGGGGCGTTGAAGACCGATCTGTTTCGGCACCTGGATCGTGATCACCGGGTGATCGCTGACCTTGCCCAAACCGCATTTGGCGTACGGGTCGGTCACCTTCTGGCCGTCGACGGTGGTGGCGGTACCCGTCTTGGCGTGCCGATGTGACGCGTCACAGCAATCGCATCGCTGGGGCGTGTACTGGGTCAATTGTTCCACCGGAATATTTGATATTATAACATGTTGCGTCTGTTTATCTAAACGCGTTCAGACCCCCCAGCGCGTTGACCGGAAGACCGGCCGGCCCATTTGCGACCTGTCATGGTGTCAATAAAAAAGAGGCCGTCATCCGACGGCCGCTTTTGCTGGCTCGGGGGCTTGGAATCGAACCAAGATAAGCAGCTCCAAAGGCTGCGGTCCTACCTTTAGACGACCCCCGAATGGCGCTCGGGAACATGTTTTCGCGACCTGCAAACGGTCGCGAAAAAAGATCCCTCACTAGTGATCATTGATAGCCGAAAGGTTAATGATTCCCCCGCCCAGCGTCAAGACATCAGGGCCTGGACGGTTCGGGGAATATGCTGCTGTTCTTGGTCAGGATGTAACTCAATTCCTTGTTGTAGACGAACTTGCCGTCGCTCCAGGAATACACGTCGACCGAGGTCCCCCAGCCGCCCCCACTTTCACTCATTTCGATGGAGCGGGAAGAAAACATGGCCTCTACTCCTCCGTCACCGTTGACGTCCTGCAGATCGAGGTAGCTCGATCCGAGCGTCACCAGTCCCGGCCCGCCATCATCCTGGGAAGGGATATCGCCGACCAAGAAAAAAGCCGGCTTGGTCCTGCCGAAGCTGTCGGTCATCTCCACGAAGATCAGGTCAGGGCCGTCTCTTCGCACGAAGAACGTGCCCTCAGTCCTCTCTCCGACAGCCGCGCGGACGACGATGAGCGTGGGCAGCGTGTCGCCGAGAGGCTCAAGAGACAGCCGCGGCGGCTTAGCCGCCGAACCGGAAACGCGGGGAGCGAACAGCCGATTGGCGGCCGTCGTATAGCGGCCGTTATCCGCGTCCCAGGTCACCAAGGCCACGCCGGATTGCGAACCAAGGGAATAACCGACGGCGTAGGCGGACCGCTCGGCGTCGGGCATCTCAACCACCGATCCGTCGCCGATCAGCGTGCCGGCCGGCATGATCTGGTCGAAGCGCGGCCGGCCAGTGGCCTGATCGACGAACGTCTCATGCTTCGGCAGGCTGGCGAAGATGAACAAGGCGATCAAAAAAAAGGACAGCGCCAGGCTGAGCAATATCGCCGCGAGTTTCTTGCCGGTCAGCTTATGTTTGAACGCCTTGGGCATAACCTAATCCCGCAGATAGCGGCCGGTGGCCATCTTCGTGGTAATAAGCGCCATAAGGGCCACGGCGGCCAGCTGCGAACCGAAGACACGCAGATAATTGGCCCGATAGAAGCCGATCATGTCGACGGCATCGGTGCCGAAGAATCGCTGGACGAACGGCTGGAAGAAACTGATCGCCGGATACATCAGGGCCAGGGTCAGGCCAAGGGCCAGGACGCTCCAGATGATCGCCTCGACATAGAAGGGTCCGCGGATGAAGCTGTTCGACGCTCCCACCAGCCTCATGATGCGTATCTCGTCGCGATGGGTGTAAATGGAGACGCGGATGGTGTTGAAGACGATGAGCAGGGTGATCAGACAGAAGATGAGGCTGGCCCCCAGGCCGAACCACTCGATCTTCTTGGCGATCGACTCGATGCGGGTGATGAGCGCCTGCCGGTCGTCGAAATCCTTTTCCTCGACCATTTCCGAAAGAGCCGGCTCTTCCAGTGCCTGCATTATCTTGGGATAGCCTTCGATCTCACGGGCCTTGATGACCAGCGTCGAACCGAAAGGATTGACGCCCACCTCGCCGAGCGACTTAAGCACCAGCTCGTCCTTCTTGTACATGTCGGAGAACCGCTCCAGTGACTGGGCCGGGGAAACGTATTCGACATCCTTGACGTCCGGCATGCTGAGCAGGGATATCTTGATCGTCTGCACCCGGCTCTCGTCGATCTCCGGCTTGAAGTGCACGCTGACATCGATCTTCGATTTGACCATCGACAAAGCCACCTTGCCAATGACATTGACCGTGAGCAGGACGTTCACCGAGATCAGTGTCAGCACCAGAACGCTGATGGTGGCCACCGACAACCAAAAGTTCCGATAGAAATCCTGGAAGGCGAATCTAACGACGCGAAAATGCGATATCAGGCTCATAGGACGTATTTCCCTTCTTCCTGATCGGAGACGATCATGCCCCGGTCGATGGTAATGACGCGGCGATGCAGTTCGTTGACGACCTCGCGATTATGAGTGACCAGCACGACCGTCGTGCCGAACTCGTTGATCTTCTTGAGCAGGTCGATGATCTCCCGAGTGTTGAGCGAATCCAGGTTGCCCGTCGGCTCGTCGGCGACGATGATCTTGGGCCGATGGACCAGGGCGCGGGCGATGACCACGCGCTGCTGTTCGCCTCCGGATATCTGGCGCGGGTAACGATCCGCCTTATCCACCAGGCCGACTATCTTCAGTGCCTGCGGCACGATGCTCTTTATCTTGCGGCTGCTGGCGCCGCAGACCTCCAGAGCGAAGGCCACGTTCTCGTAAACGGTCTTTTTGGGCAGCAGCTTGAAATCCTGAAAGACGACGCCGATCTGGCGGCGGAGCAGCGGGATCTCCGATGGCTTGATGGCCGAAATATCCCAACCCCCGATGATGATCTGCCCCCGCGTCGGGCGCTCATCAGCGATAAGCAGCTTGGCCAAGGTGGTTTTGCCGGTGCCGCTCTGACCGACAATGGAAACGAACTCGCCGGGCCTGATGTGCAAGTTGACGTTCTTCAGGCCGACGATGTCCGGCGGATATGTCTTGGTGACGTTCTTAAAGCGGATCATGGAGGGTCGCAACCTTGAATATATGAGTACTATCAGTATATAATAGTTCAGTCATTTGAAAAAGGGCTGAATTTAAGCCAGAATCGCTCAGCGTGGGGAAAAGTCCGGCCGCCAACGCGGGGTTAGTACAATGGCAGTACATCTGCTTCCCAAGCAGAGGACGCGAGTTCGATTCTCGTACCCCGCTCCACAAATGAAATCATTCAGCGAGGGACTTCATTTTTTCGGCCGTTTCTGGGCCGAAAAAATTAAGGTCCCGAGCGCCTGCCACCTTAGCTCAGCTGGTAGAGCAATGCTTTCGTAAAGCAGAGGTCCCGGGTTCGATCCCCGGAGGTGGCTCCACTGAAAAAGCCTGTCAGGCGCGCAGCCTGGCGGGCTTTTTCTGTCGTGCCGGACAGCTTCCGGGGTAGAACGGGGAAAGTGGGGGGGGGGGGAGAAAGTGGCAGGAAATTCCCCTGTCGTGTAACAAAATACCCTCCGGCGACCGGAGGGTATTTCCATCGACACGTATTATTCCACCATCTTCTTAACGCTGGCTTTGGCCACGGCGTCCTCCAGATACTGGTCCACGTTGACCAGCGGGATCAGGATGTGCCTGGCCTTGACCTGGACCACCTCATCCTTTTCGGTCTTCACCTCGTCAACCTTGATGATATGGTAACCGAACTGCGTCTTGACGATATCGCTGACCTCGCCGGCCTTCAGGGCAAAGGCGGCCGCCTCGAATTCCGGCACCATCACGCCCTTGCCGAACCAACCCAGGTCTCCACCACTCTCGGCGTTCGACGGATCGGCGCTGTACTCGGCGGCCAAGGCGACGAAGTCGCCGCCGGCCCTGATCTTCCCCAGAACTTCCTTGGCTTTGTCCGCAGCCTCCTTGTTCATCGCCTCATCCTTCATCAGGGCCTCGGCGAGCTTCTGCTGCAGCAGGAATGGGCGCAAGACCTTCTCCTTGAACTGCGGCACGGTCCAGCCGTAGAGATCCATGATCTCATCGGATATGTCCTGGGCGCCCTGCACCGGCTGGCTGGCCAGCTTGGAGAACTCATCTTCGATCTCCTTGTCCGTCACCGTCAGGTTGTATTTGATGGCGACCTCCTTGAGCACCTCGTTCTGGATCAGGCGGTCGAGGACGGTCTTTTTGACCTCGGACTCGCTCGGAGGGGCGGGTTGACCGGGATCCCTCTCGCTCAACTTGGAGTAGAAACGATTCAACGTCTGGATGTCATCGGCGTATTCGGAATATCTGATGATGTTGTTATTGACCAGCGCCGCCGGATACGGGACGGCGTGAACCAGCACGTTGGTCGCCGAGCCGCGCCAGCCGAACTTGTAAATACCCACGCTGAAGACTGCCAGCACGACGATCGCCAGAACGGCCACGCCCGAAATGATACCCAGCAAGAAGCTCCTGGCCACCGCTGGCACGGTGATCTTCTTTTTGGGCGGCGCGGTCTTGGGAACCTCGGCCGATTCGACGGACGACGACGTATCCTTGATCTCTTCGGTCATAGAAATTGGTTAATGTTTGTTCTGAAAAAAATATCGCCACCATTTTTGCGCGTTCGAGACACGCTGGCGCGTGTCCTGTTTTGCGGCATCCGCCGGGCTGGCCGGCGGCGGCGGCTGATTATCCTTGATGATGATAACAGATTCGCCCGGTCTCTGTAAACCCAGTTTCAGACGCGCCTCCCTTTCCAGGGCGTCCGAGGAGGTCAGGCCCTGACCGATCCGGGCGATCTCGAAATTCTTGGATTCCAGGGCGTCGGCCTGGGCGCGCAGACGGTCGATGTCCCCCTGCATGTCGCGGTTGCGCATGAATTCGCCGCCGAAACCCCAGCCGACCAGCACCAAAAGCGCCAAGTTGGCGGCCAGCAAGGTTTTCCGGCGCAGAAAATCGTTTAAACTTTGGCCGACCCTGCCCATAAGATCGGGGGTTGAACTCAATGTTTCGCCGCCGGCGGCTCTTCCATCATCAGCCTTTCGACGTCCTGATCGTCGACGTGCGGTTCAGCGGGTTTGTCGGTGATGGCCGTCTTCAGGCCAGTCAAGAAGGCCCGAGCCTCGGCATCGGAAAGGTTGGCCGCCGCGTCCAGCAGTTCCGTGACCTTCTGGCTGCGCTCGCCGGCGATACTGGCCCGGTAGGCCGACATCAGTTCGGTGATGACGTGGTGGATCTCTTTAGGATCATGAACGAAGAAGAGTTCGAGATTGGTGGTGGCGCCGGCGGTCTGAATCACCACCGTGCCGTAATGAAGCATGGTGCCCCATACGCCTTTGACGTGGTAGGAGACATCCTGGATCCGGTCGTACATGGCCTCGGAGACCGTCCGGTCGAACAGGCCGCGCTGGTCGACGTCGATGACCCGGAAATTAGTGAGGATGAAGGCGTTCCAATACCAGACCATGAATACACGGGCCGCCAGATACAGGCCGACCAGGATGGACAGGCCGAAAATGACCGCGCCCGCCGGCAGATCGAAAGGCCGCAGGGAAAATAACGGGATCATGAAAAAGAACGGCGCCGAGACCAGCACTAGCGCGAACAGCATCCTGAAAGCGTAGACCAACGGATAGTGCCGGATCACGCCAACTGCTGTTTCCTGCTCCTTTAGACGCACGATGTTCTTTATGGACATACGATGGGCCTTGGTTGCCGGCACCGCCGGCCGCGGCGTATCTGGACGCGGCGGCGCAGTCGGCCTAAAAGTCGGCGACCGACGCCTGTGAACAATATAGCATGACGAGGCCGAACATGCCGACGGGACCGACGCGCGGGAAGCGGTCAATGGCCGGCAAACCGCCGCCGAATGGCTTCAGATAATTTTTTTCTCTCATCCCAGGGCAATTTCACGCCCCCGGCGGTGACGATGGCCTGTTCGGCGCCCTTGCCGGTGGCGATGACCATGTCACCGGCCTCGGCCAGGGCCACGGCCTTGTTCAGCGCCTCCTCGCGGTCCAAGACCAGGAACAGGTCCTTATCCAGGACCTTGCCGGCCTCGATCGCCCCGGCGGCCACCTCCTTGATGATCTGTCCGGGGTCGTCGTCATAAGGATCCTCGTTGGTGACGATGACGATGTCGGCGTTCCGCGCCGCCAGCCGGCCGAGTACCGGACGCCGGTCGACGTCCCGGCCGCCGCCGCACGATCCCAAGACGTGGATCACCCTCTTCTTGGGGAACAAGGCGACCGCTTCGTACAGCTTCCTGAACGATTCCGGTTCCGGCGCGTAATCGACCAGCACGGAGAAGGGCTGCCCGGCGTCGATGAATTCCATGCGTCCGGGGACGACCTCGACTTTGGACAGCGCCCGCACCATGACCTCTGGAGCCAGTCCAAGCACGCGGCCGACGGCGATGGCCGCCAGGGCGTTCTCGACGTTGAAGGCGCCTGGTAATTTCAGCGAGAATGCCTCGCCGCCGACGGTGAAGGTCGAGCCCTTCGCGGAAAGCTGCACATCTTTGGCCGCGACCATGTCCGTCAAGCCCTCCGCTGCGGCCGCCGGCTTGCCCTCGACGCTAAAACCGACCTTGGCCGGCACAGGAAAGGACAGAAAATATCCGGCATGCTTGTCGTTGAGATTGATGACGGCCGTTTTCTTGGCAGTGAAGCCAGCGATCTTTTTCATCTTCTCGCGCGCCAGCTTGGCGAACAGTTGGCCCTTGGCCGCCTTGTAGTTCTCGAAGCCGCCGTGCGATTCGATGTGTTCGGGCGTCAGGTTGGTGAAGACGGCCACGTCGTAATTGACGGCGGCGTGGCGGTGCTGCTTGATGCCCTCGGACGAGGTCTCGATGACGGCGTAGCGGCAACCGGCGCCGACCATGTCGGCCAGCATCTTCTGCAGCCGGGACCTGCCGAGCATGGTCATCTTGTACGGATTCAGCCACTCCTTGCCGGCGATGCGAAAATTGACCGTGGTGGTCATACCGACCTTGTAGCCGGATTCTTCCAAGATGCGGGCGATGAGGTTGCAGGTGGTCGATTTGCCGTTGGTGCCGGTCACGCCGATGACGATCAGCTTCTCGGACGGGCGCCCGTAACGCCAGGCGGCGGCGTGCGCCAAAAACAGGTGATATCTGTCCAAAATTGAGGCGGGCAGGTATTTTTTGAGCTTATTAATCATGCGGGAAGATTATCACGAGGCGCTGTTCTTGAAAATACGGAAGATTGTTGTTACGGTGGCTTGAAGCTCTTTCCAATAGACAAAAAAGGAGGATGAACCGTGTACCCGACCCAGGAAAGCAAGGTTCTCAAGTTCATGCGGGTCGTGGCCGTTTCGACGGTCATTCTCGGCGCCCCGCTGCTGATCTTCGCCACTCTTTGGTATACCGCCCGGCAATTGCCGCCGGATGCCTATCGCCTGCCGCCGGCCGATGCCGGCACCGACAAGGCTGACGGCGCCGATGCCGCCAGCCCCGACTCGGGCACGCGAACGACCTTGGTCGACCCGTCGCTGCCCAAGGAATATCCGGAACCAGTGCTGGCCGCAGCGCGCCAGACCGTACCCATCCTGGCCACCTTCAAGAACGGCAAGGTGGGCACCGGCACGGCCTTCCTGTACATGTCCGGCATCGTCATATCCGCCGCCCATATCGTCGACTCCCAAGGCTACCGGAACCTGACCCGCCTACTCGTCTGGTGCGGCGACGAGAATACCGACGCCGAGATCCTGGCCATCGACACCCTGCGCGACGTGGTCGTGCTGGCTGCCGATTGCGGCGCCGAGGACCTGAAACTGGACCCGGCGCGCCTGCAGGACAAGGAACGGCTCTACGTCACCGGCTTCAATTACGACGGGCTCTACACGGCCCGCCGCTATGTGAAGACGACGCAAGCCCGGCCCAAGGCCAGTTTCACGCCGCGGGCGCCGGAACTCATGGATCCGCGCATCCACCGGATGCTCATCGAGACCGCGAAGCGCAAGATCCCGCGTGTCCAGGCCGTCGACGGAATGCTCATCCCCGGGAATTCCGGCTCGCCGGTGCTCCGCCCCGACGGCAGCATCGTCGGCATGGCCGTCCTGGTCGACCAGTTACAGGCACTGACCTTCATGGTGCCGGTCGCGAATATCCGGCACGTCCTACGCGAGGCAGGTGTGAAATGACCGTGCGCCCGCCACGGAAAAGGAGGCGAACATGCAGGGAATGACGCCAGGCGGCGAAAAAGCCGCCAGGGGTCTGGTCGACACCTGCGTCGACGGCATAGTCGACCTGAAGAAACGTTCGTCGTTCCTTCGACGGACGGTCGACAGGCTCCCCCGCTGGGTGACGCCGAACATGGTCACCATCTTCCGGACCACCCTGGTCGTGCCTATCATCTGCCTGGCCCTCGCCGGCTGGTACGGCCTGGCGCTCGTCGTCTTCGTCAAGGCCATGCTGCTCGACTTCGTCGACGGCGCTTTGGCCGACATCAGGAACATCAAGACGCCGCTCGGCGCCTTCCTCGACCCGCTGTCGGACAAGATCCTGGTCTGCGGCACGCTGCTGGCGCTCCTGCCGGCGCTGTCGGTCCTCTTCATCCCCGTCGTCTGCGGCATCGGCATCATCGCCGCCGCGCTGACCGTGGTCCGCGTGGCCAAGATCGGCCAGAAACGGCTGGAGAAGATGGATCAGGGGGCGATCGCCGCCAAACCGGCCGGCAAGCTCAAGTGCATCGCCGAGTCGACCGCTATCGGCCTCGTCCTGCTGGGGTTGGCCGTCGGGTCGACCACGGTCGTCTGGATAGGCGGCGCGCTGCTTGCTGGCGCCCTCGTCCTGGCCGGACTGTCGCTTTGGAGCCAGACCCAAGGCAAATAGACGCTTAAACTGGCAAAAACCCGCCTTTCTCAGGCGGGTTTATTTTTTGTCACCTATCATTGACAGGCCGCGCTATCCGTGCTAACGTTCAGCGTTGTTCGGTACTGCCCGACACTACTATGGACTACTTCGCCGCTCTCTGGCGGACGAAGGTAGATGGAGGTACCCACAGCATGTGGTTCTTTCCTACCCGCAAACGTTGGCTGCTACGACCGGTAGCACGGTGCCGCGGTGGCGCCTGACAAGAATATACTTAATGCCGTTGTAATCTGACTCCTCAAGCGGCAATTTTTTTATTTCTGATATTTCGCGGCTCCGTCCCAAGCCAGCTGAAAGAGTGCGCGTAAAGTTTGAGCGATCTCATGACTGTCAATGATGACACCAATTATTTTACCCTTATAGGCCAAACCAGCGATTCTATTTCCGTAAATAACGATTTCTCCGTGAAAGGGAAAGTTGTCCTTTGGCACAATTCTTTCTTCCCACATTGATTTATATTTTTCTGGAACTTTTTCTGGACCCGTCTTTGTAATAATTGCCCTAACTTTAATTTTGTGAGAAGCGAGCTGCTCCCAATGATTCTCTATTTCGTCATATAGGACTAGTTCACGCGCATCATCGACTGCAGCAATATTATCAATCGATCCAATTGACTTACCGTGCTTTACGAGATCCTCATGAATTTCCCGCAAGCCCTTGAGACCCTCGAACATTTCAATTTTGGGCCGCTCATCAGTAGCGTCGATTATCAATGATAGTTTAGGCAATAAAGCATCCAATAACTCTTTTTTCTTTTGGATTTGTTTCTTTTCCTCATCAATCAAGTGACTTATATGGTCTGGTCGTTCGGCTAGGAAAAATGTCTTCTTACCTCTTTTTACTGATCCCATTAACCCTCGCTCAATCAAGCTCTCGATCATCACATAAGTGGTCGCCCTATTAACGCCGGCCTTGGCTGCAATGATTTGAACAGGAGAGGGACCTAAAATAAGGCTTGCTATATAAACCTTTGACTCTTTCTCCGATAAGCCAATTTGTTGAAAATCACGTTCAAATGAGTAATTCATAAAGTGTTGTTATCCTGTTTTTCAAGCGTCTTGTGAGGCTTGCTCCCATAGTGCATTAAATAACACGCGCAACGTATCGGATACGGCAGAATTCTCAATATGAATATAGATAGGCTTAGTATCGAACGTAGCCATCACAACTTTGTTCCCGTAAATAAGAATCTCGGCTCGGAATGGAAATCTATCTGGTGCCAAATATCTATATTCAACGCCACTTTTCTTAAGCTTCAGGGGGCCCTCAGATTTTGAATAGAGAGATTTTATGTGGAATTTTTTTGAAAAGCTCTCACGAACATCTCCTGGAAAAATTGGGGGTATAAATTTTCGTACGACATCCATTGGTACCAGCTCGAGAACCTCAAATGTATTGTGCCGGAGTTCTGCGTGTAACACACCAATTGCCTCAATACCCTCATAAATTTGAACGGTCGGAGTTTCCTTGTTGTTGTCTTCGAAAGTAGCAATTTGTGTTAATAAATCTCTAACAGTTCTTTCCTGATCAGTAATCAATTTCTTCTTATTCTCTAAAATATAAAGTAGCTGGGTGGGCTTGCCGGCCACGAAAAACCTCTTCTTCCCCTTTTCGAACGAGCTCATCAAGCCGCGTTTGATGAGGGATTCGATCATGACGTAGGTGGTCGGGCGGTTGACCGTGGCCTTGGCGGCGATGGATTGGGCCGTCGACGGACCGAGTTCCAGGGCGGCCAGGTAAACCTTGGCCTCCTTTTCGGTCAAACCTACCTTAACGAGCTCTTGTTCCAATTGTTCTTTCATATGATGTTCGAAAGTGTCAATACCGTAACACTTTCCGGCTTAACCGTCAACGCGCCGCACCGCCATAGACCGCTCGCGGCACGTTGACAAAACCGCTATTTTATGCTATATTTCGCTGTTTCAGAATGTAACCCACGATAAGGATAAGGAGGCCCAAAATGAAGGGCACAACGGTTCTTTTCACTCTCATCGCATTCGTGGTCGTGATACCAGCCGCTCATGCCGGGGATGCCGATCCCCTGCCTCTGCAGCCGCGGAAGAACCCGCCAAGCTGGACCCAGTTGCGTCTCAAGCCGAATGCCAAGTGGCACATGCTCGGACACTCGCTGGCACTCCCCGCCTACTTCTTCTTGCAGACGACCGTCCACGAAGGCAGCCACGGACTGGCAGCCACCTGCGCCGGTGCCGAGGTCACCGAGTTCAAGCCCTACCCGCACATGATCGGCGACAACTTCGTCTTCGGGAGCATGGCCTCAAACGGCGGACTGAACAAATCCCAGCAAGCCTGGATGCTGGCCGCGCCGTATCTTACCGATGTGGCTATCTTCACTGCCGCCGACCTGACGCTCGACCACTTCGTGGACAACGATTCGGCCGCTGCACCATTCCTGCTAGTCGGCGGCATGATCGCACCTCTCGTGGACTTCCTCTGGGGCATCAATGGCCCATCGGAATTCAACGACACCACCAGACTGGGCAAGATCATCGGTATGCCCAAATGGTCGATCATGCTCATCGGCGACGCCATGTCCGCCGTGGCCGTCTGGCGAGTCCTGCATCACGGACTGAACATATTCGCGGAAGGTCCAGAAAAAACCGGCTCGCGCAGTGGGCACAGTGGCAGACTAGCCATCGTGCCTTCTGTGGGGGCGGGAGGATTCGGACTTTCTCTGCGAACGACAATCTGACGCGGTGTCTCGGCTCTCTCCTCCGCCGCCTGTCCCAACGACAGGCGGTTTTTCTTTACAAAAAACGGGCTTGTCAGCCCGTCAAACCGACCGCGACCGCCCGAAAGAACTCAACCGAAACGGATGGCGGCCAGTTGGCTCAGGCGTATCCAAGTCGATTCAGCGGTCTTCCGCCAGGTAAACCCGCCGACCCGCTGCTGACCCTTTTCAACAAGCTCTTTCCGCAGGCCTTGGTCCTGGCTGATGCTGTCCATGGCCTGCGCTATCTCTTCCGGTTCGGATGGGTCGACGTAGAGCACGGCATCGCCGCCAACCTCCGGGATAGAGGCCAGGCGCGAGGCGATGACCGGCGTCCGGCAGGCCCAAGCCTCCAGCAGCGGCAGGCCGAAACCCTCATACCAGGAAGGAAAGACCAGGGCTGTGGCCCCGGCATAAAGGTATTTGCTGTCCTCACTGCAAACATAGCCGGTCTCGATGACGTCCCGGCGCAAGGCCGGACTGATGATGCCGCCGCGCCAAGCCGCCTCGTAACCTATCCCCTTCTTGCCCACCAAGACCAACTTGTAGCCGCGGGAGACGTCGAACTTGTCCCGGAAAATACGATAGGCATGAAGCAGGCCAGCCAAGTTCTTTTTAGACTCGAGCCGGCCGACGAACAGGAAATATGGCCGGCGGATATTGTATCGCCCGAGCACGTTATCCAGCGTGCCCTGATTGGTCACCGGCCGATAACTTCTGGTGTCGAAACCGAGCGGCGTCACCGCGACCTTGGCCGGGTCGGCCCCGAAATATTTGATCGTCTCCGCCCTGGAGAATTCCGAAACGGTCAGGAGCAAGTCGGCCCGATCGACGGCATAACCGGCGGCGAAACGATGGTACAACCTCTCGAAAAAGCCATAAGCCTTCGGGCGAGCCATGAAGGCGACGTCATGGATGGTGGTGACGCAGCGCTCGGGCAGTACGAGCGGCAGGGCGTGTGCCGGCACGAAAAGCAGGTCCGGCGGACGGCGAAGCATCTCCCAGGACAGGCGCATCTGTGTCCAGAACCGTCCGGGACGCCAGCGCAGGATGCGGCTTTCCCAGTTCGGCGGCAGCTGCTCCAGTCCGTCGCGCAGCTCATCCTTGGAATACAAGACCACGCGGACCGTATCCGGAATGACCGCTTTCAGCTCCTGAATAAGGTTAAAAGCGTACCATTCGGTGCCGGTGCGCTGCCGGGCGTTAGCCCGCGAGGCGTCGATGCCGATGACCGTCTTACGCTCCACCGGAACGCCGACGGCCGCCGGGACTGAAGCTGGGACTGAAGAAGGCATGGTGATTGACATTAGGTCAGGATAATTGTAGCATATGGAGTCATTCTGGCCATTCCGGGCCGGCCTGACGACAACGTCCCTTAAACAAACGAGGAAAGCGAGGTAAGTCATGGAGCCGTCACGACTGCTCGACAAGATCCGCGGTTGCCTGACCGGGGTCGCCATCGGCGACGCCCTGGGCATGCCCGTGGAGACCATGACCCGCGAGGAGATACTCCGAGCCACGGACGGGAAAGGGGTCCGTGATCTCATCAAACCGGTCCAGCAGAGGATCCGAGGCACGATCGACCTGAAGCCCGGCTCGACGACCGACGACACGCAGCTCACCTTCGCCGTCGCCCAGTCGCTCATCAACTGCCGCGGCTTCAACGTCATCGACCAGGCCAACGAACTGGTCACCGAACTGGCCGACTCCGACTTCGGCTGGGGCCGCTCGACGAAGAAGAGCGCCCAGCAGATCAAGGAGTACCTGGACAGCTGCGGACTCAACTGGCCGCCCGAAAAGATGCCCGGCCGCTCCCCGGAGATCCCGGCGCCGCCGCCGGCCAAGCCGGGCGACGGCTGCGGCAACGGCGTGGCCATGAAGGTCGCGCCGCTGGCCGTCTTTCACGCCCTGACCGGCGGTTTCCCCGAGCCGTTCCTCTCGAACGTCATGGCCTTAGGGCTCATGACCCACGGCGACCCGCGGGCGTCGTTCGCCGCCGGCGCCCTGGGAGCGGCCATCAGCGCCGCGCTCATGACCCGCCCGGCGCCGCTCGACGGCCTCGTACTGCGCCGCCTGGCCCTGAAAAAGGCTACCGAGACCGCTCTGCAACTGGAGTTCCGCTACCAGTTCTTCCGCCCGAACGATGACAAGCTGTCCGCCCGCCTGGAGATCCTGCCCCTGGTGCTCGGCAATCTGCGCAGCCTGCGGCTGCGCATCGGCAACGGCTGCTTCGCTCTCGAGTCCGTCCCTTTCGCCATCGGCGTCTTCCTGCGCCACCCGGCCGATTTCCGGCAGGGCGTCCTCGAGGCCGTCAACGCCGGCGGCGACACGGACACGACCGCCAGCATGGTCGGCGCCCTCATCGGCGCCAACGTCGGCCTTTCCGGCATCCCCATCGACTGGCAGGCCGCCGTGCCCTCGACCATGAAGGCCATGGAGATGGCCGATCTGCTCGAGCAAGCGGCTCGCGGCTGACCTTTCTCCGCCTCAACTCAAAACCCCGCCCTTCTAGCTAGAGGGCGGGGTTTTTCTTTTTTCTTGATGCGGTTTTTTGAATCTTTTATATTTCGCGGGTAGATATACTTGACCTTACTTCGGCCGCCAAAAACCTTTCTTTTGCGTCATGGCGTCCAGACCGCCGACGATCAGTTGTTCGGCGTACCGGAAATTCGGTGACTCGATGTTGTGGAAGGCCAAGCCGTTCCTGACCAGGTCATAGTTCAGGTTGATGTCGCCGGCGCGCACGAACCGCAGCTTGTTGCCGGCGGTGTCGGCGTCCTTGACGTCGGACTCCAGCATGACCGACCTGCCGTCGACGATGGAAGCGATGCGGTCCATGGCCGCCTGCTGCAGGTCCGGATTCGAGGGCACGTCAACGCTGATCAGCCTGACCCGGCTGCCGTCGTCGAGTACCAGCGTATCGGCTGAAACGATCTCCTTGACCGCGTGTTCGCCGGAGGGCGGAACCTCTCCGGTCTCGCTTTCGACGGGGATGACCTTCAGTACCGCAGGCAAAACAGCCACGCCGGTCCTCGTCATGACCTGCCAGGCGTCATCCGGCGTCGCCAACCGCAGCCTGATGCTCTGCGAGGGAGGGACATACCAAGCGGCGCCGATGAGATCGCTGGGCGCCAACACGTAACCAGACATGGCCTGGGCGTATTCGGCATCGTTCGGCAGCCCGGATGACTCGGCTAATCGGCTGATGTCGCCGAAATCAACGTAGACGGCCCGCTTCTGAAGCCTTTCCAGCGCCTCGTGCGGCCGACCCAGGTAGACCCGTGTCAGCGACTGCGGATCGACGTACCAGGCTTCGCCGTGGCTGGCCACATCAATGAGTATCCGGCCGGCATTGGCTTTGGCCTCGGCCAGCGGCTCACCTGCGGCCATCACTCCGGCCGGCAGGAAACAGAAGACCGCGGCAAAAAAAGCCAACCAAATGCATCTGCGCATATGTGATGGTTAATTGTTAAAGAGACGTTTCTTCGTCCGCCCTTTACCTTTGACGAAGAAAGATGCTTGTAGGGCATCCGCCTTTTTTACCAGCCACGGACGGCTTAGTCAACCGAAAACCCGCCTAGCGGCGGGTTTTTGATATCTAATGTCTGCGGCGCGCGTTATTTCGTCGCCAAGATGGACCGCTTATAGGAGGCCAGGTTCTCCAGGGCGATGCCTGTGCCGCGGACGACGCAGGTCCAGGGTTCGTCGGCGACGTAAGCCGGCACGCCGGTGGCCTGGGAGAAAAGCCCGGCCAGGTTGCGCAATTGCGCGGTGCCTCCGGACAGGATCATGCCTTTCTCCATGACGTCGGCAGACAGCTCCGGCGGCGTATTGTTGAGCACTTCCTTGAGGGCGGCGATCATGCCGGTCAGCTCGTGCTGGATGGCCTCGGTCACGTCGTCCGAGGTCACGGTGATGAGCCGCGGCAGTCCGGTGACCATATCGCGACCCTTGACCTCCATGGTCAGCTTGTCGTCCACGTACATCGCCGAACCGATGTTGATCTTGACGTCCTCGGCCGTTCGTTCACCGATGGCCAGACCGTACTTGCGGCGGATGAACTCCTGGATGGCGGCGTCCAGCTTGTTGCCGCCGATGCGCACCGAGGCCGAAGAAACGATGCCGCCGAGGGAAATGACCGCGGCTTCCATCGTGCCGCCGCCGAGATCGATGATCATGTGGCCGGATGGGCTGCCGATGGGGATGTCGGCGCCGATCGCGGCGACGATCGGTTCCTTGATGACGTAAGCGGCCCGGGCGCCGGCGCGGATGGTGGCGTCGACGACGGCGCGGCGCTCGGTGGAGGTGATGCCGCCAGGGACAGCGACCATGACCTCGGGACGGAAAAGACGGGCGCCGCCCAGCGCCTTATTGATGAAATAACGAAGCATGGCCTCGGTCATGCGGTAATTGGCGATGACGCCGTCCTTGAGCGGGCGGTAGGCCACGATGGTGTCCGGCGTCCGGCCGAGCATGTCCCGGGCCTCGGTGCCGACGGCCAAGATCTTCTTGTCGATGGCGGAAACAGCAACGACCGAGGGCTCATTGATGATGATCCCCCTCTTGGGCGCGTAGACGAGGACCGTCGTCGTGCCCAGATCGATGCCGATCTTCGGTATGAACATAATCCTTGTTCGCTCTTATAATCCGATCAGGAACGAGCGATCGATATCCAGATCAGTGCTGTAGCGGAACCTGGTGTCGCCGTACTCCTTCGGATCTTCCGACGGCTCAGCTGACGACAGCTTCTTACCAAAATCGAGGTCAAGCGTCAAGCCGCGGCCGGCCGTGCCCGGCTGCTTCTCGATGTCCAGGATATATGCGCCGTTGCCGATCAGTTTGGACACCGTCGGCGGCAGTTTATAGGTGAACTCCAGCGTCTTCTTTTCTCCCGGCTCGATGCTGATGAAAGCGCCGAAATACTCCCGGCCCAGCTCCGTGCCGGCATCAGCCTTGCCGGGCCGCCGGGCCGGATCCTTGAGCTTGTCGTTCTCCATAGCCCCGGCCACGCCGATGAACTCTGAACCGGCCGGCACATAGGCGCGGGTGTAAGTCCGATAGCGGGTGGTCTTCCAGGTGAATTTACCGCGATTCTCGTAGGTCACGGCCGCCTTGCCGATGAAGCCGCCCCGGCCGTCCGGGCTGACGGAATAATGGACGGACCGGCTGACCATCGGGTCGCTCTTGAGGCTGGCCAGGTTGGCATCGATGAACGACAGGTAATCGCCGCGAACGGGCCGCATTTTACCTCCCCAGTCGTTCCTCAAGATGAGCTGTTGCAGCGCCTCGTCCGAAGAATGAAGCAGGATGGAGCCGCCGTCCAGGTTCCGCTTGACGGAATCGGCGACGCCGACGAGTTGCGTCAGGGAAAACGAAGAGACGCGACCGATTATTTCTTTGAACAGTCGGCCGACGATGTTCTTGCGCTGCTCGGCGGGTATGCCGGCCTCGACATAACCTTTCTCGACCTCGAACTCGAGTTCGTCGGTCAGATTGTCGGCGTCGAAGCGGTGGTCGTCGATGGTCAGCGGACCGGTGAGCCGCAGGATATCGGCTGCGACGCGAGGCGTCACAGTGACGATACCGTCGACCCGAGGGGCCGGCTCGCCGGGATGAGCGGCGGCGTACTCGTCGATGTAGAATTGCTCGATGACGCCGGCGGCGGTCACGAAATCCGGAGACCAATTGGCGTCGCGCAGGAACCAGCGGTTAATGCCGATATATTTCCGTATCGGTTCCGGCGGCGCCGGCCGGGGCGTCGCTTCGGCCGGACCGTCCAGCGCGTAGACGTCGCCGACGCTGACCGAGGCCAGTTCGGCGTCCTTGATGACCGCCAGGCCGACCATGCTCAAGAAGCCGCCGGTCGGCCGGAGCTCCGTGTCGTTCAGAAGGATGAGCAGATAATTCTTTTCTTCCGGGTAACCGAGTACGCCGGGCAGTATCTCGGCCGCCGGCTGGACGGCCTTCAGGGTGTTCCGCAACCTGACCAGCTTGTCCTTCATGGGCAGCAAGGAACTCTTGACCGACCGCACGGCATCGCTGTCCGGTATGGCGTCGAAGGCGGCGATGGCGTTCTCCACCCCGGCAACGGCTTCCTTGATCTGGGGCGCGGCGTCGCTGATGCCGCCGAGCACCTGCCGTTTCTGCAGCGGCGTCATTTCCCTGAAGATGGCTGTGGCGCTGGGCAGGGAGCCGCTGATGGTGCCGGTCAATCCCTCCGCCTCACCGACGACGGCGATGATGTCGCGTCCGGCGATGAGCGCCTGGCGCAGCGCCTTGGATACGGCCTGGCCGGTCATGAGCAGGCTGTCCACGTCCGCGGTCAGCTCGGCCACGTCAGGGATGAAAGAGAAGACACGCAGCTTGTCGAGCTCCCGGCCGGCGGTGGTGAATTTCTGCAAAGCCGATTCCACGTGTCCGATGGCCTCGTCCACCTTCAACGATTCCGCGGACGCCTGAGCCGCCAGCATCTCGTTCTTGCCGGTGGAGGCCAGTTCATAGACCCGGGCGGCGATCAGGCCGAACGGCAAAGCTATCACGAACGCGGCGGTCAGGACCAGTAAAAAACCTATGACGGTCGGCCTGACCCAGCGCACCGGCTTTTTCTTTTTCCGATTCCTGAAAAAACTCCTGGCCTGAAGCAGATTGTGTTTTTTTTGACCAAACATGGCGGTAAATTTATCTCTTTGAAACCCGCGGCCGGCCGTCGGGCCCTGACCCGGACTCCTGGCCACGCAGACAACCGCTCTTTCCCCACTTCCTGAAATATTTGATGCAGCTGCCTATGTGGATGCGGGTCGACCGGCGGAACAGGCTGGTGAACCAGGAACCGCGGGCCGAGAGCCTCTCGTGATAGTGTACCATTTCGGCGCCGGTGAAATAAACCACCCGGTGGCCGGCCTGCCAGAAACGGCGGCACCAATCCGTGTCTTCGAAATACAGGAAATAGCGCTCGTCGAAAAGGCCGACATTGAGAAGGGCCGAGCGCCGCACCACCAACACGGCGCCGAGCAGCCAATCGACCTCGCGAGTCATGCGGCGGTCGTAGTCGGCCATGAGATAGTGGTCGAGAGCCCGCCGACCGGCGGCCAGCCGGCCCAGCGGCGTCCGGCGATAGATCGGAATCATGTAGCCCGGGAAGCGGTAACAGGACTCGTCGACGCTGCCGTCCGGCTTGACCAGCCTCGGTCCGACCATGCCGATATCCTTATGCTCGTCCATGTACCTGATGACGGCCTCTATCGAACCCGGCCGCACAGTGATGTCCGGGTTGAGGATCATCACGTACCGGCCGGTCGCCTGGCGGATGCCCAGGTTGTTGCCGGCCGCGTAACCCAGGTTCCGGCCTGACTGGACGATCTTGACCTCAGGATAGTGCTTGCGCAGCATCTCCTCCACGCCATCGCCGGAGTCGTTGTCGACGACGATGATCTCATGTTCGACGGCCGGCTCGTACAGCATGACGGTCTTGATGCATTGCCGGGTGAGTTTCTGCGTCTTGTAGTTGAGAATGACGATGGACAGGTCCATATACGGTCATGGTCTTATTTGAACCAGCGACGGATATCTTTGGCGCTGACCTGCTTCCGGCCCAAACTCAGGCGGCGCTTGGCCAGCGCCCGGGGCAGCAGCCGCAGGTAGGAAAAGTACGCCTTGAAGGTGGCCGGCTCGAAAAAAAGGATATAGAAGGATTTCCTGAGCTCGTACCACCAGATCCACGGCCAGTGCAGCAGATAGTTCTGCCACTGGTCGTTCTTGGCCCGCATCAGCAGGTGGTTGCGATAGGAAAAGAAGTTGACCATCTTCGAACGGCCGCGGCGGCCGGAGATGATCTCGCGGACCGACGCTTTTTCACGACCGGCTGCCGTGCGGTAATGGTAGGCCTTGGCCGCCGGAACGTACAGCGACGACCAGCCGCGCAAACGCAGCCTCCAGGCCAGGTCGATGTCCTCCTTGTAGGCGAAGAAGTCCTCGTCGAGACATTCGCCGCGGTAGGCCACGTCATCGAGGGCCGACAGGCGGTAGAGGGCGATGGCGCCGCTGACGCCGAAGACCTCTTCCGGCCGGTCGAACTTGCCGCGGTCGTCCAGTTCGCCGGCGCCGCGGTCGATGGCCCGCCGCGACCTGGTCATCCTGATGCCCGTCGAGTCGATGACGTTCGTCTTGACCGCTTCCCTGACGTCGCCGTCGCCGCGCTCGAAGACCTTGAGCAGCTTGCCGCCGGCGCTGCCGGCTTCGGGCCGCCGGTCCATCTCGGCCACCAGTTTTTCCAGGAAATCCGGCTCAAGGATGATGTCGGGATTAGTGATGAGCACTAGCGGCTCGCCGCCGTCGCCGCCAAGGTGCGCCTGGGCGTAAGCGATGCCCTGGTTGTGGGCCCGCGTGAAACCCAGGTTCTTGACGTTGCGCAGCACGCCGGCCTCGGGAAAATTCTTCCTGACATATTCGGCCGTCCCGTCCGACGAACCGTTGTCAACGATGAGCAGCCGGAAATCCCGGTAGGTCTGGTTGAGGATCGAGGACAGCGCCTGCGAAAGGTATTTCAGGCTGTTCCAGGTGACGATGTTGATCGAGATTCGGGCCACAGATCGATGATTATATTCCTATTACTTTACCACTCCGGTTCCGGTCCGTGAACCCGTCAGCCGGCCTTCGATCGTTCGGCCGCCAGCAAGTCCTTTCTCTTCTTTTCGGTGACGTTGAAACCGAGGTAGCGGCCGAGCATCATCCTGGTCTGCGCGTCGACGGCCGGGACGGAACCGAAGAGGATGAAGGTCACCGGCACCAGAAGCCACTGCAGCAGCATGACGATGAAGACATGCCTCTTCTTGTGCTGCGGCCGCGGCGGCAGCAGCCCAAAACTGAGGAAAGCGGAGGCGAAGACGCCGATCATGGACAGTGTCATGAGCGTTTCCAGCGTATGGGGCGTGTTCTGGTAAAGGGTCCCCATGCGCAGCCAGGCCGGCGCCAGCCAGAGCGGCAGGTAGCCCAAAATGAAGATGAGCAGAGGCGCTGTCGCCCAGGAATACATGCCCTCGGCCAGCGTCCAGACGTGATAGACCTTCTTCCAGAGCGGGAACTTCGGCTTGCGGCGCAGACGATCGATCAGGTACGGGAAATGTTCGACGCCCCAGGCCCAGCGCCGCTGCTGCTTGTAGAGATTGACCAGGCTCTTGAGGTAGGTGTCGGCCATGACCGTGTCCATGGAGACCGGAATATACATCGGCGTGACGGTATAATCGCCGTCGTAATGCAGCAGGCACTGCAGGAAGATGCGCGAGTCCTCGGTGACGATGTCCTTTTCCCAGAAACCCACGTCGACCAAAGCCCGGAAAGACATGCTGTGCGAAGCGAAGGTGAACAGCCGCTCCGGCCGGGCCAGTTCGGTCAGCAGCCAGAAGGTCGTGCCGAAAGCCGCCACCCGGATGATGGACGGCGAATCCCAAAGATTGTTGTTGTACAGCGCCACCGGCTGGTAAGAAGTGCGTGTCGGGTTGGGGTGCGTCAGGTACTTGTAGGTCAGGTAGGCGAAATATTGCGGGTGGACGCAGGTATCGATGTCGAACGAGGAAACGATGACGTCCTCGTAAGGGATGCCCAGCTGGTCGATGAGCTCCTTGGCCCGGTGGCCGGCCCAGTTGATGTTCGAGCCCTTGCCCGGTATCTCGTCTGGCAGGCCCTTCGGATGGACCGTGACCAGGAAACGGAAGAAATGCTTGCCGAATTCCTCCTGAAGTGCCGCGGCATTGGCCAGAAAACGCTCCTTATCCCTCTCTTCGCCGGCCAAGACGACGATGAAACGCTCCTGTTTCGGGTAGGCGTCGGCGACCAGGCTCTTGAATGTGGTCCGGATGATCTCCAGTTCTTCTTTGTAGGTCGGCAGGAAGATGAGGTGGTGGATGTCCTTATATCGGGGCAGTGCCGCGGCCCTGGCCAGCCAGTCGACGCGGGTGTCGTGACGATAACGCCGCCAGGACAAGATCAGGAAAAACACGAAAAACGTGACCCGGAACAGCCAGAAGGTGTCGAAAACGATGATGAAGTAGATGACGATGAGCGGCTGGACGAATGACAAGACCAGGGCTGACAACAGTGTCGCCCATACGGCGGCGCCGGGGATCACCTCCAAAAAGCGATAATAACGGCTTCTTTCCATAAAAATAAGCGGATGAACATTATCAACTATAGCCGACGAAATCAAACCCGCCAACGGCGCCTGCCGCCGGAACCGGCCCGGATGCGGGCGCTTGCATTTTGGCGGCCGTTCCGTAAAAATGGCCTGAGGAACGGGATATTAACTGGCTCTTTACCAACCAGGAAGGGAGATGCCATGCCTTTCTTCGACCACAGAAAACTGGTCATGGAATTCGATTACCGGGACGTGCACGTCGAGATCTTCGCGGCGCTCATGGGCGCCACCCACTGCGACCTCGATCACGATCCGGACAGAAAGCGCTGCGAGATCTGCGGCCGCCCCATCCGGCCGATCAAGGTCCATATCATCACCATCTTCGGCAACGACGTCGAGACGCTGGTCAATGTCACGCCCTTGGCGGCGCGGCGCATCGCCGAGAAGATGATCGACGACGTGGTCGATCGCCTGGGAGATGACGGAGATCCGACAGAGGATGATCCCGCGACCGGCGATCCGGATGACAAGACCGATGGCCCGGATGGCGAAAAAAAGCCACCGTCCTTGCCGTCCGATCTGGGCGACCTGCTGCCGCCAATGGAACCGCCGGACAAGGGCGACCGTCCTCGCGGCCCGGGCACGCTCGTGCCTTCAAACCGCCTGGCCAGGATCGCCGACCGCATGAAGAAGCTCGGTTGGCCGATGAAGGCGGTCAATATCATCCGCGACGAACTCAAGAAACGCGGCAAGTGATCCGCCCGCGCCTCCCGACCGGCCCTTTCAGATCCGGCCTGCCCCAGGCCGGATCTTTCTTATCCTGACGAGACCGCCGGCTGCCGGACGGCGGCGGCTCGACAATCCCGGCTGTCGGAGGTATTGTTAGACGGCTCGCATATTTTTATGCCGAAAGAGAAGAAAAAAAGATTCATCAACGCCCTGCTGAAGGACCGGGACATCGCCGCCATCAGCCGGAGTTCTCCGATACTGATCCGCCACCTGATCCGCCACCTCGATCTGCCGAATATCAAGGTCATCGTCGAGCTCGGGCCGGCGGACGGCGTAGCCACCAAACCGATACTCAAGAAATTACCGCCGGACGCGAGGCTGATCGCCCTGGAGAAAAACCACGACTTCGCCGCCACTCTCAGAGCCCTGCAGGACAAGCGCCTTGAGGTCGTTGAAGACGACGCCCGCCGCCTCAAGAAGATACTCGGTGCTCGCGGCATCAGCACCGTTGATGCCGTCATCGCCAGCATCCCTTTCACCTATCTCTCCAAAAGCGAGCGCCGTGAGCTGGTGTCGTCGGTCAAAAACCTGCTCAAACCGGGCGGAGTTTTCATCATATTCCATCAATATTCGCCGTTGATGCTGCCGTACATGAAAAAAGCTTTCCGCCGGGTCGGCCTGGAATTCGAACCGCTGAATCTGTTCCCTTGTTTCCTGATCATCGGCCGCGACTGAAACGCTCCGGCCGCGGAACCGCGAAAAAAACCAAAAACCGGCTGGGCCGGTTTTTTCATTTCTTCATCAAAGCACTTTCTTGGCCTTGGAAATGTTGGGTGTGCCGCTATAGAGGGCGCTCACCCACTCTGATTTTTTAGCCGTCGCCGACGCCCGGCGGGCCAGTTCGGCTATCTCCTCACGGCTCTCCCGCCCGGAGGAACGGATGGCCGCCGCGGGCACGTCCCAGGCGAAAGCCAACGTGTTGACCGCGGCCACGGCTTGCCGGACGGCGCTCCAGGAGACGTGCGGCGCCCCGGCCGAGCGGTCGGCCAGCACCGCCATGACGCACGATGGCGGCTTCGCGGAGAAACCGAGAGCGCGCAAAGACCTGTCCAGCGACGACATATCGCCGATGATCGCCGGAGACGAAAGCCACTTGGCCGCGGCGTCGCCTACGGCGCCGAACCACGACCGTTCGTTGCCGAATTCCAGGACCAAGATCATATCAGGCGCCGGTCGACGGCAGTTTCTCGTCCAGATTGTCCAGAACAACGATCTTCTTGGACTCCAGAATGCTGTACAGGAACCGGTCGGTCACGTCGCGGCGATACTTGTATTCCTGAGGGGCCATGACCGTGTAATTCACTTCATGGCCGATCTCCTGTTCAAAATCCTTGATCAGGCTGACCAATCTGTCGCGATTGACGCGGCCGACGATGAAAACGTCCGTCGGGGCCGGGTCCGGACCGACGAACACGCCGGTCAGCGCCAAGTACGCCAAGCTGCCCAGCCCGGCCAGTTTCTTGACGAAATCTTTCTCCAGCAAGACCCTGGATTTGGTGAATAAGGCCTTCAATTCCGGATAAAGAAGCGCATCCGTGTTCAGCCGATAGAATTTCTTCTGGCTGATGTGGCGCTTTTTCTTGGTCGCGGGCTCGGTATCCTTTTCATCCTGGACGACCGATATGATGCCCATGGCCACGAGGTTGTTGAGTTCGTTGCGCACGGCGTTTATCTGCGAACCGATCTTCCTGGTCAGTTCACGGACAAAATATGCGCCCTTGTGATTGTTCAGGAAAAGACGCAACAGACGTACGCGCGTTTTTGAACCAAATAATTGTTCAAGCATGTCTGCCGGCTGGCGCACCGCGGCGGAACAGCATGGTCAAAATGATCGCAGAATATCCGCCGTCCGCGGCTCATTGAAGGTATTAATCATGATGTAGTATAATACCTGCGTTATCCCCGGTCAACGCTGAAGTAACGATATGCCTCCGACCCAAACCCGCATCAGCCACTACCTGCGCTGGAGCGCCAGAAAAAATGACGCCTATGTCCGGACGATCCAGCCGGACCTGTCGGACAGGACCCAGCAGCGCACCGGTCTCATCCTAGGTATCCTGAAGATCGAGGCTGTCGGCATGGCCGGAGAGGCGCTGGCGGTCCATATCGAGGACGCGCTGGTCCGCGGCTTGTCCGAAGCGGTGCGCCGGCTGCCAGCCGAGGCCACCCATGAAGCGATCTTCGAGGCCGCCATGGCTAAGGTCAACAATTCGCTGACCAAGGTCATCGGCGAAAAACGTCTCCCGATCAGCATCGACAAATTCAGCGGCATTTTGCTGTCGCAGAGAGGGCTCGAGGTGGCGGCCGCCGTCTGGGGAGGCCCGAGCTTCCTGCTTTTCCATCCGTCCAAGGCAACCGGCCAGATAAAGGTCTTCAACCTGCTCGAAGAAGATGAACCCGCGAAACCAGCCGGCCGGTCTGACCTGAGCGGCCGAGGCTTCCTGCACCTGATAACCGGCAGGCTGGCCTGCGGCGACAAGGTACTGATATGCACCGATGACCTGAGGCAGGCCCTGGGCACGGCGGAACTCGCCCCGATCATCGCCGACAACGATCCGGAGGCGGCCACGGCCATATTGCACGAGGTCTTCTCGGCCAGAAAAGAATCGTCGCCGCTGGCCTTGTTCGTCACTGACGCCGTCGAGTGCCAAGTCGCCGAGGCCGGAGAGACGCCGGAAGAAAGCGCCGGCCGGCCGGCCAAACGGCTTTCTTCGGCCACCCAAAGATCGATCGAGAAGCTCCTGAACACCGAATCCCGGACCAGGAGCATCATGTCGCAATCGTTCGTCCCCAGCCTGCTCAGGAACATCGGCGGAGCCGTGAGCGGCGGTCTGGGCAGGCTCAAGGGCGCTTTCCGGCTAGGACCGGAAGAGGCCGGTCCCGCGGAAACCGAACAGACGGTGACCGGACGCGAAGCGGAGATACCGGCTCCCCCGGAAACGGAAGAGATCGCCGAGCCCGCAATGACCGAGGAAGAAGCGCCAACGGTTCCGGACATCCAACCGGATGAAACCGTTTATGCGTCACCAGAAGTCTTGGGGTCCGAGTATGCGGATATCCTCCCGCCGGAAGACGCCGTCTTTGAGGCGCCCGAAACCATCGAGTCCGAGGATGCTGACGTCCGGCCGGCGGAAGGGTCGGCCGAATCGGAAGCCGCGGAAGAAATTCCGGCGCCGAGGAAACCTTCGGCCGCCTTGCTGGCCACCGGCCGCGCCATATCTTCGGTCCGCACGGCCGCCATGGCATTGTCATCGAAGGAAAAACGCGCGCAAACCTGGCATAAGATGAAGAACCGGGTCGATGCCTGGTTCCGCCTGATCATCGACAGATACAACAGCCTGCCTGCGACCGGCCGCTACCTGCTGCTGGCCGTCCTGGCGATCATCATCGTCCTCAATCACAGCATCATCCTGGCCAGCTGGCAGCGCCAGCGGGAAGAAGTGGCGGCAGCCTACGACCGGACGGTGAACTCGATAAAGCAAAAAATAGACTCCGCCGAGGCCAGCCTGATCTACCGCGACGAGGAACGCGCCCTCAGCCTGCTTGAGGAGGCCACGACCATGATCGACCGGCTGCCCGGAAAAAAGGAGGCGCAGAAACAAATGAAAGAGGTCCTGACCGGCAGGGTCGCGGCCAAGTACGAGTCCATGAGAAAAGAGGTGCGTCTGGGGGCGCCGGACATATTGGCCAGCATCGCCACCGGACAACAGGCGGCGCCGAAACTGGTCCGCTTGGCGGAATCGACAGGCCTTGTTTGGGCCGTATCGGCCGCCGGCGACGTCTTCAAGATATCGCGAAAGGACGGCGCCTCCAGCAAAGCCGGCGGAACTCCGGAAGGCAAGCGGCCGAGCGTCTTCCTGACCGTGGCCGATACCCTGCTGACTTGGGGCGGCGGCGACAAACTGGCCTCGATACCCGCCTCCGGCACCGTCGCTGAAAAGAACATCGATATCGGGACGAAAGAGGCCGAGGTGGCCGATGCCGACACTTATGGCGGCCGCCTATACCTGCTCGACCCGGCGCACAACCGGATCATTCGGGTCAATCCCCTGGTCAATGGTTACGGCCAGCCGCAATTCTATCTGAAAGACGCCACGGACGTTTCCACCGCCGTTTCGCTGACCATCGACGGCACGATCTACGTACTCATGCGCGACGGCCAGATCATCAGGCTCATCAAGGGGGCCCAGGACCCATTCACGGCCGGCCGCGTCGATCCGGCGCCGGGCTCGCCGAGAAAGATCCGCACTTGGCCGGAATCGAATTACCTCTACGTGCTCGACGCCTCGCCCAACCGGCTCATCTGTTTCGATAAAAAGACCGGCGCTTTCGTCGCCCAGTACTCTTCGGACTCGCTGCGCGGCGCTACCGACTTCCTCGTCGACGAGAAAGCGCGCGTCGCTCTCTTCGCCGTCGGTAACCAGGTGCTCCGCTTCAGCCTGCCGGACCAGAAATGACATTTTGCTTCCGTAACGAAAACCGGCCCGCTCTGCTGCGGGCCGGTTTGCTGTTCACTCGGATGACGATGGCGCTTACTTCAAAGTGACCTTGGCGCCAGCCTCTTCAAACTTCTTCTTCCAAGCTTCGGCGTCAGCCTTGGCCACGGCCTCCTTGACCATCTTCGGAGCGCTGTCGACCATGTCCTTGGCGTCCTTCAGACCGATCTGGGTCAGTTCGCGGATGACCTTGATGACGCCGATCTTGTTGGACCCGGAATTGGTCAGTTCGACGTCGTAAGAGGTCTTCTCCTCGGCCGGAGCGGCGGCCGCGGCCGGAGCGGCGGCGACAGCCATGACCGGAGCGGCGGCGGAAACGCCGAACTTGTCCTCGAGGACCTTGACCAGCTCGGCCAGGTCCAGAACGGACATCTTTTCGATGGTGGCGACGATGTCCTTGAACTTCGCTGGGACCTCGACGACCTTCTGTTCATCTGCCATATGGATTTGGTTACATGCCGGAGAGTCTCACCGGCTTTACGCTGACTTAGAATCTTTGATCGCGTTCAACGCGTAGACGAACTTGCGGAGATTGCCTTGCAGGACGCCGACCAGGCCGGAAAGCGGCGCATTGATCGTGCGGACGACGCTGGCGATGAGTTCCTGTTTGGAAGGCAGCAGGGCCAAGGCCTTGACGTCGGCCGGACTCAGCCATTTCGATTCCAGCAGGCCGCCGAGGACGACGGCGTTCTCGTGCGTCTTCCGGAAGGTCTCCAGGACCTTGGCCGGAGCGATCTCGTCGCCGTGCGCCAAGAGCAAGGAAACGCTGCCCTTGAGGGCCCCCTCGTCGACCGCCGTCGCCTTCACTTCCTTGAGTGCCAGGCGCAACAGCGTCTTTTTGGAGGTCACCACGGCCACGTCGGCCTCCTTGGATTTCCGCCGCAGATCCGTCGAATCGGCCACCTTCAGGGCGGAGAGATCGGCGAAGACCACCGCTTTCATGCCCTTGAGTTCTTTTGTATATCGGCCGATATCTGTCTCTTTTCTGGCTCGTGTTTTGGCCATATTCGAGTATCGGTTATATCGGGGAATTCCCTTCTTTCGACCTTTGCCGCCGCACCGGGGCGATGTCTTACGGACAAAACCTCGCCTCGACGCGGCGTTAAAAAAACCGCGGTATCACCGCGGACAATGGGCTCCGGACCCGCTCAAGCATGCCGAACGGGCAACCGGTTTGCGGCCCTGTGCGGGCCGGATACCTCGATGGGCTCTCCCGCCTGCGCGGAAGAATTGTCCTCTCGGGACCCATTGTCTACGGTGATCGGTTATGCGAACAGGTTATTACATGCCGGGGCTGGTGTCAATAGGCCCGCAACTCCACCTGCATCGGCGCCAGCTTGATCCTGACGACACGGTCAATGGTCGTCTTTTGCCCGCGGTCGTCGGCCACGGATATCTCCAGCGTCAGCCGATCCAGGCCGACCAGCCGGGGATCGTCGGCCAACAAGGCCAGATAGACGTTCGACTCGTATTCATTGCCCACCAGACCATCGATGGGCATGTCCACGGTCTTATCCAATTCGACGATCCTGAAGCGATAGGTCGTGAAATCCAGGGCGAAATCGTCCTTCATCGTCAGGTATCCTTTCATGTCCTTGAGCGACAGCGGCCCCAGCGGAGTCCAGGTGAACTCTATCCGCGGCGGCTCGTCCTTCAGGCGCTTGGCGAAAAAACCGGAATCCTTGGCGATCAGCCGGCCCATGAGTACCAAGACGGCCAGACTGCCGATAAAGATGGCCAGGCTGAGGATCTTGTAGATTTTTTTCCGCGAAGCGGCCATACAACCCCAACTTACCCAACTGGCGGTCTGGAGGCAATACCCCCCGTGAAAATTGGCTCAAATATAACATCCCGCCGGTGAGACCGGCGGAAAAAATTTCTCTTCCGAATGACAGCATGCCCCTCAGCCAATGACAGTGCCCTTAAAGGGTTTGCCGGCCAGTATCCTGTCGATATTGGCCAGATCGCGGCCGTCGGCGATGATCACCCGCAGGCCCATCGCGGCGGCGGCCCGCGAAGCGACCGGGTCGAACGGACTGTTCAATCCGGGGCGCCAGCGGCTGCCGAACTGCCGGCGGAAATCCGCCCAGGAGATGCTCTTCAGCGGCTTGGCGCCGGGAAAGCGGCGTGGGTCCTTGTCGTAGACGTAGGCGATATTGGAAAAATTGACGACCGTTCCGGCGCCGAACCTCTTGGCCAAAAGGACCGCGTCATAGTCTGTTGAACAACCCGGCCGCCAACCGGCGCCGATGATGACCGGCGCCGATCTCGGCATGGGCACACGCGGGTCGGTGACGACCTCCGAGTGAGACAAGGAGCCGAAGACGGCGCGCATCAAATTGGCGTTGAGTACCGTGGCTTGGATACCGATGATATCCAACTCGTCCCGACTCAGGCTAGCGGCCAAGCCGGCCGCCTTTTGGTACGCGCGGGCCGTGGCCCCGCCGCCGCAGACGACTATGAAACGGCGGCCGCGGCGGACGTGGCGCGCAATCAGTTTCTTGAACCGTCGAAGAAAACCGGCGTCAATACCCTCTTTCGGGGCGATCAGCGAACCGCCTAGCGACAATACGAAATTTTCCTTCTTCAAGGCCATAGGCATCCGTCACTTTTTGCCGCCGAAACCGCTGCCGCCGCTGCCGAAGACCGTCTTGTTCTTCAGCTGCTGATCCCGGCTGCGACGCTGAACATTGGCGCGGAACGGGCTGGGCGTGCGGTAACAGACGCCCTTTTTTCCGAAACTGCGTGAATGATCCTTCATAAACATCGATGCGTTCGCCTGAACCGGATCGACGGCTCAATCCCGGCGGCTCCCCAGCTCTAACTTGCCGACGTTGTCGACGTAACGTTTGGCCCAATTCTTGAGCTCAGAATCCATGCTGTCCAGTTCCCACAACAGATCGACTATCAGCAGGGCGACGGCGATATCGACGCCGGCGACCAGGTGGCCGGCAAGCGTACCGGTCATGGACAGAATCACGGTCATGACGAATCCGGCCAGCATGATCAGCACCAAGCACCAGCTGTAGGCTGAAAGTCTCGAATCGATCAGCTCCTTGATCTTCTGACGCGATTCAGCCACCACGGAGGTGGTCTCCAGCAGGTCGTTGAACAAAGACTGTTCCTTGATCGATTCCAGATTGGGCAGGGTGTAGATATGATAGCTCACTTTGCGGAACGCGGCGTTGGTCTGCTTGTACTGGTTCAGATTCCGGCCGGAAAATTCCGACATGTAGGCGTAAAGCAGGCCGTGCAATTCGGTGAACCAACTGCGAAAACGGGACGAGGCGGCGGCCAGGTTCTTGGACAAGTGGTAGATGCGCCGCAGCTTGTTCAATTCGAGGAAGACCGTGCTGAAGAGGTGCTGGCGGCGGGCGGCGGCGGTCTGGACCAGGAAAGCGGTGATTAAAGCGAAAAGTACGATAGCCGCCAAGTCGGTTCGCTCGGCGACCAAGCCGCCTTTGAGCGGCGGGATGAGAAAGACGATGACAAAACTGCTGACCAGGATGATGAGGATCCGCGACAACGTCAATTTGTTGGCCGGGACATTCATAAAAAAACCTTAATTTAGATAAATTGCCGAAGCCGGAGTCTGGCCCGCTTCAGTGTAATTATGCCATAAAGCGCTGTCTTTTGAAACACGAAGGCCGCCGGCGCTCCGGCGGCCTATCCCCTTTCGAACCGTTCAGTCACCGGCGGTCTCATCGCCCCCAAGGTCGTTGAACTTCATCTTGATGGTATTGACCTTGTTCTCCACTTCCTTGAGGCGCTCCTTGCATTTCTTGGCCAGAGCCAGTCCGCGTTCGAATCTTTCCAGACCCGCCTCCAGGTCGACCTCGCCGCCCTCGAACCAATCGACGATCTCCTCTAATTCCTTATATGCTTTGCCGAAGTCGAAATCGTCTCCGGCGACTTTCCCTTTCTTGCCCATAGGATATTTCTAGGAATTAACGGCTGATTTTCCCTTGACCTCGGTGATCAACCGGCCGCGGTGCAATTGTACATCGAGCTTTTCTCCGATGTCCACTTGGCCGGCGTCCTTGACTATCCGGCCGTTCTTGCGGACGACGGCGAAGCCGCGGGCCAGCAAACGGCGCGGGTCGAGGCCGGCGAGCAGCCGTTCTTTCGCCGCGATGTCGCCGGTCAATCGGTCGGTCAAGCGACCGGCCGCGGCGATCAGCCGGCGACCAAGGCCGGCGACCGACGAACGCGCCAGGCGCGTCCGGGCGGCAAAAAGGCCAAAAGCCTTATCCAGCCGGCGCAACTGGTCATCAAAACCGGCGACGATCCGGGTGACGCCGGCGTTGATCCCGCCGGAAAGGCGGCCAAGCGCCTCCGAGCGGGCCGACAGCACGGCCCTGAGCGCCGAGAACATGTTGCCGGCGCCGGCATCGATGGCGGCGGCGATCTGCCGGCGGTCGGGCACGACAATCTCGGCGGCATTGGTCGGTGTCGAAGCGCGGACATCGGCGGCGAAATCGGCCAGCGTGGCGTCGCGTTCGTGTCCGACGCCGACCACCACCGGTATCTTGGAACCGAAGACGGCTCTGGCCACTTCTTCGGTGTTGAAAGCCTGAAGATCCTCCAAAGAACCGCCGCCGCGCGTCAGGACGACGACATCGGCCAGCCCGGGGCGGCTATTGAATATTTCGAAGGCGGAGACGATCTGCTGGACCGCGTCTTTTCCCTGAACGGCTACGTCGATCAGGTTGACCGTCAGCCCGCCCCAGCGATCGCCGAGGATACGCTTGAAATCACCGAAAGCGGCGGAACCGCTGGAAGCGATCAGCCCCAGACGGCGCGGAAAGGCCGGCAGCCGCCTTTTTCGCTCGGCCGCGAACAACCCCTCGTCGGCCAGCTTTTTCTTGAGCATCTCGAAGGCCCGGCGCAGCGCCCCTTCCCCCACCGGCTCGACGCGCTCGACGCTGATGGAGAAACGGCCGCTCTTGGGATAGATGCGCGGCACGCCGAAAACCCGCACCTGCATGCCGTCCTCGAGCGGCGAGCGCAGCTGCCAGGCGGTGGCGAAACAGGAGATGACGGCCTGTTTATCCTTGAGGTCGAACCAGACCCACTTGCCCTGCGAGACCCGGTAGGCGGACACCTCACCTTCGACGGCGACGCCTTCTGGAAAAACCGCCGCGGTTAACGCGGCGTTGACGAACTCGACGAATTGCGCGACGGAAAAAACGTTCATTCTGGGATGAAAACGAGGTTCAGGTCGGTCACGGACCAGCCGACGCGCTTACCGCCGCCGATGACGAACACGCGGCCGTTCAAGGTCACGCAGCCGAACCCATGCAGCGGCGTCGGCAGCGGCGCTGCGATGCGCCAATTATGCCGGGTCGGATCGTAGATCTCTACTTGGTCGCTGGCGGCGGTCCCGGCCTGGCCGCCCATGACGTACATCTCCTCCTTTATCCCGGCCGAACCGGCGTCGCCGCGTCGCGTCGACATGGGTTCGAGCACGTCCCACTCATTGAGCCGCGTGTCGAAGACATCCAATGTCGCCAAGGCGTCCAGCGAATTTCCGGCCTGGCCGCCGGCCACGTAGAATTTGTCTCCGATCAACTCGACCACCAAACTGTCGCGCACCGAGATCATGTCCTGGCCGGTCACCCAGTTGTTCCGGAGCGGGTCATAGACGTAATACACCCCCAGCGAACCCAAAGCATTGCGCCCCCCGAACACGTGGATCACGCCGTCCAGGACCGCCGCCGAAGCGGCGCCTAAAGCCGCCGGCAGCGACTCGCCGCGCCGCCAGGAATTGGCGACCGGATCGAAGATGAACAAGGTGTTGCTCGGAGTATTGCCGAAACCCTTCAGACCGCCGATAACGTAAAGTTTGCCCTCGACGGAAGCCGCAGCGACGTGATGCAGCGGTTCGGGCAGCGGCGCCGCCTTGGACCAGGTGTTGCTGAAGATGTCGAAGACCTCGACGGTGCTGATGGTCCGGCCGTAACCGTCCCGGCCGCCGATGACGTAGATCCGTCCGTCGACGGCGGCGGCACCCACCTCGGACCTGGGCGTCGGCATCGGTGTGGCCCGCAACCAGTAACCGCCCGTTTTGACAGCCGGCCGGTCGGCATAGACATAGACCGGCAGATCGATACCGACCTGTTCTCCCTTGAACAGGTCGATGCCGCGCACGAACCAAAAATAACCGTAGACCGATACGGCGCCGACGATGAGCAGGTAGAAAAATTTTTTCATGCGCGGTGGGAGGATAATTCCGGCGGCGGCAGAACTGGGCCGGCCGGCTCAAGGCTGCAGGATGTCCGCGGTCCGGCCGTTGACGCTGATGACCACGTCCCGGACCTCGGGAAACTGTTTCAGCGTCGAGATGATCTGAGAACGGATCGCCGAGACGCGGCACGAACCGGCGACGCCGCGCTCCAGGCTGGAGGTGAAATCGGCCGTGACGACGCCGTTGGCGTCGGCGGCCACCGACTTGAGGACGACCCCTGCCGGCAAGGCAGTGGCGTACCCGGCTGACTGCTCGGCATCGGTCGGCCCGAGGATCAGTTCATCAATGACCGCCCGGTAGATGGTGCCCTTGCTCGATACCGTCCGCTCGACCGGCAGCACGTTGTCGCAGGAGTCAGAAAAGTCGAAACCGGTCGCGCGGAAATAGACCTTAACGGCCACTGTATCCGGTTCAGCGAAAGTGACCTGCCGCACGAGCGCAACTTCGGAGACCGAGCCGTCAGGCGGCGCAAAATAGACCTCGACCGTGCCCTTGCCCAGTTTGTGTTGAGGCAGGCTGACGGCCTGGCTGAATCGGCCGAATTGGCCGACTTTCTCCACATCGACGGCGGCGCGATTCTCGGTCAAGGTCTCCCCAACATCGTCCTTGACCACGACAACGATGTCGGCGCCCGTCATCCGGGCCCTGCCGGAAACCTCGAACGAACCGCTGAGAATGGCGCCTTCCACGGGCACCTCGAGCACGATGTCCTTGGCCGGAAGCTCAACCGGATGACCGGCGTTCGCCGGCGGTACGACGGACTCTTTGGGGGGTACCGGCAGCATTGGAAAAACACGCCTGGCGATATTGGCGTTCAATACATGTCCTTCGCCGGTCAGTCGCCCGATGGTGAAACCGGCGACCGCGACGAGGATAAAAGCGATTATAGTGAGAAATCGTCTCATGGCGGCTGATGCAGGAGATGTCGCTTGATACAGTCTATCAGATTTCGACGGCAACCGGAATAAGGCTGGGCCCAAAACCCGGTCGCTTCGGCGGCCGGGTAAATTGGGCGCTAATAAGGGTACCTCTTACGACCATTCGCTGCGCCTTCTGGGACGGAAGAACAAGAGGGCGCCGATGACCAAGGCAGCCACGATCAACAGCACGGCGCCGCCAATATACCAGTAGATCAGCCGGTTCATCGGGGCCTCGACCATCTCGGCGGTGATCGACGGCAGCGGCTTGAAGTAGTCCTGTTCGGTGACAGCCTTGGCTCCGGCGATGAAGAACGACAACGGCGAGCTCTTCTCCTTTATTTTGCCGGTCTCATCAGTGACGACGACGTAGGCCTCGTGCTGGCCGTCGGTCAGGCTGGAATCCAATTCGTACGTCCAATTGCCGTCAGTGTCGGCGTTGGCGGTCATGACCAGCGGCAGGTAACTGTAGATGAAGATGGTCACCGTTTCGCCGGGCGTCGCCCTGCCTGACAACTGGGTCGGTCCGGGACCTTCCTCTGTGCCGACCATCCCGGCACTGTCCACGCTGAGATCCGGACTCGTTTCTCCGCCAGATTTGGGTTGTTCGATGGGAGAACCAGAAACGATGGCGGCGTCGACCGGTGTCAGCCGAATGCCGCTGTCCGACAATTTGCCCGGTCCCAACGGGTTGTAACCACCCTTGATCTCGTCTCCGTCCGAATAACCGTCGCCATCCGTGTCGGGATTCTTCGGATCGGTGCCCAGCCTGACTTCCACGTCATCGGGCAGGCCGTCACCATCGGAATCGATCATCAGCACCACCGGTACCATGCGATGACTGGTGTCCTCGGTCGCTCTGGCGTACTCAGGCGAGGACTGCACGCGCAGAGTGACCTCCTGATCCGCTCGAAGCGGAATATTGTCGGCTATGACCTGTTCCAGCTCGGGGGGCGCCGGCTCGGTCCCCTCGGCTGGCGGCTGCTGCTCCGAAGGCGTCGGCGACGCTTCTCCGGCGGCCTCCTGGCGGACGAAATGGACCACCTGCCCGACGAGCGGCGTCACGGCCTGGTTCAGACGGTCGAGGTCAGCCGAGGTCATCAAACCGGCAGTCCTCCTGGCCACGACCGCACCACAAGCATCCTGACTCTGATCGGCGCAGCCCGGAACCTGGCCGCCGTATTTATTCTGCAAATAAGCCACGCATTCCTCCTTGGTCAAGATGCCCGCCTGCCGGCACTCATCAGCCTGATGTCGCCTGGCCAGCCATTCCTGACATCGTTCCGCCGGGATCCTGGCATCTTGGCACTCCTGGTCCAGACCGCTGGTCGTCTGTTCCGTGGCCGGCGGCTGCTGTTCGACAGACAGCGCGGTGGTGCCGGTCGGCAACGTCCTGGCAGCCTCCTTGGCCACTTCCGGGGAAATGGCGACGATGACCTGGGACGCCCCGGTGCCGCCGGTCGCGGCATTGGCGACGGCCAAGATGACCGGCTGGCTCGTCACCTGGCTGCCGTCCGTCGATATGGCCGCAGCCGCGACCTCATACTTGCCGTCGGGCACGCCGGTGGTGTTCCAAAGGGCCTGCCAGGTATTGCTATCCCGTGAGAATGTGGCGATTTTCCTGATCTTTTCACCGGTCCCGTCGGCCGGAATGATCAGGAAACTGACGCTGGTCGTCTTGCCGCTAACGGCGGCGTTCAGAATGACGTTGCCGCGCACGGTACCGGACGGTCCGAGCATCTTCAAGAATAACTGGGTGGTCGTCGGCTGGGTGGTGGTCGTCGGCTGGGTGGTGGTCGTCGGCTGGGTGGTGGTCGTCGGCTGGGTGGTGACCGGATTATCGACGCTTACCTGAACGACCGCGCTTTCACCGGCCCGTTGACCTCCGAGAATGACCCTGGCCACGACTCCGTAGGCGCCGTTGACCGACCTGGTCGTATCCCATTCCGCGACCCACTTCGTGCCATTGGCGTCACTGCCGGCGCGCATGATCAGCGGCTCGGCACCTGAGGCTGACTGGCTGGGGGCCATGAAGAAATTGAGCACATCGACCTTCTGGCTGGCGATGGCCGCCAGCATGGCCTTGCCCGTCAACCGGGCGCCTGACTTCGGCGCCTCAATCACGACGGTCACCGTGGCCGGAGGTTGAGTCTGTGTCTGATTGGCCAGGACAAAATCCACGGCCGAGCTATCCGCCGCCAGTCTCCCGGCGGTCGACGCGGCTATCAGCCGGTAACTCCCGTTAGGCACCTGAAATGTGTCCCAAGAGGCCGTCCAGATTATGCCTGCCGCATCCGGTTGGGCTTCGAGAACGACAGGCTTGTCGGCCAAGGTGCTGCCGCTGATCTTAAAGATCAGCTTGTCGGCCTTGCGGCTGGTCGTGGCCGAAAGCATGGCCACCTGCGTGAGCTTCGAACCGGTCGGCGGCATGGTCACGACGACGGTCAGCGGCAGTTCCGCTTCTTTCTTGATGACGAAAGTGTTGGGCAAGCTGTTGCCGACCGCCCCGGCCGACTTGGCTTGGGCTCTGACGCCCACGACCGTGCCGTCAGGCAAGTCGGTCGACCACTCGGCTTTCCAAAATTTCTTGTCTGCCGTGGAAGCCTCGATGGTCGCGATGATTTGGCCGGCCTGAGCGACCGAAAAGGCCAGGCTGTCGACCGGCTGGCTGGTAACGGCTGAAAGCGGTACGGCGCCAGGTGGAACTATGCTGTTGTCTTTCGGGGTCAGGACTACGACCGTAAATTGTGGCGATGCGCCCGCCTTGATCGTGAACGTGGATTCCCTGCTGTCCGTGTTGACATCGGCCAGGGTGGCCTGGGCGACGACGATGATGGCCACGCCTTCGGGGAAGTCAGCCGTCCAATCGACGATCCACTTCCT